>Ga0224722_1001303_pt1 | contig 13886 bp, 10 predicted proteins | sample Balambano_FR1_Me_FD_161646 | JGI IMG/M metagenome (GOLD analysis project Ga0224722, IMG submission 161646) | Freshwater sediment microbial communities from Lake Towuti, South Sulawesi, Indonesia - Balambano_FR1_MetaG | ecosystem: Environmental > Aquatic > Freshwater > Lake > Sediment | place... | reverse complement strand
CCGGGCTTGTGCGCTATACCGCGCCTGCGGATTCGAGGTGGAAGGGGTCAAACGCAATACGATGAGGGTCGATGGTGCATATGTCGATGAATATATGATGGCCAAGCTGATTGAGGAGGTGGCATGAGCAAGATGCAGTGGCAGGTTTCCTTGAACGTCGCTCGCCGCCGAGTATCGCACCTCTGGTGCACAGAAGGTGATCGATGCCGCCAAGGCTGACCAGCTAGGAGTGGCATTATATGCATGTCTGGCAGGGGAGCGAGATAGTGGGGCAGCTGGAGTTGTGCACTGTCTTAGCCGAACCGGATACCGGCTACATATACCTGATCTATTTGACGCCACAGGCTCGTGACCAAGGTATGGCCGATCTGCTGCTGCAATATATCGGCCGCACCTTGTGGCAGGCTGGCAGCCGGCGGGTCAGCCGTCTCAACCCGCGGGCGCTGCGTTTCTATCAGCGCTGCGGGTGGCAATATCGGGGGCCAACCCCCAGCATGCCGAGACAGATTTCTATGAATACGAGTTACCTGGCAGGGTACTGGTTATATAGTTTCCAGTGTTAACTTGGTAATGGATGAAGGAAGTAATCAAGTCATCCAGCACCTCTGCTGATATTGGTTTCAGGGATGTTGAAAATTACTCGGCATCTGATGATTAAGAACCAAATAACTAATAAATAGAAGGCCTGCGGCGACCTGAATCAGCAGGCTTTCTATATATTAAGAAGGTGTTAGGTTTCTTTTTCCAAAAGAAAGGCTACTAACTGAGTAAACTGTTCTTGAGTTCTAAGTGATTCAAGCTTAACAACATACATTCCATTTACCAAGAAAGTAGGTGCCGCACGAACGTTATATTTTTTGGTGTTATGATCAAACTGAGCCACCATGCTGGTAACGGCGAAGCTATCAATCAAATCGTCAAACTTTTCAGCCGAAATACCACTTTCTGAAAATATATTCTTTACATCGGCACGACTTTTAGGAGACTGGCGTTGTTGCATCTTGTGAAAAATTGCTGCGGTTATTTTTTCTTCCACATTCAGCAGGCTCGCTACCGCAAAAGCTCGCTGCATTTGCGGGCCCATGCCTTGGCCGAAAAATACCACATGATTTTTCTTTAACGGTACACCTTCAGGTAACGTTTTCTTCAAACCTTTGACAATAGGTTCGAAATTAGCACAGCTTGGACAGAAGTAGGAGAAAAACTCCAGTACTTCCGGTTGCGCACTGCTGGTATTGGTGAGCGTCTCATAGTGGATACCCTCCTCAAATTGAGGCGCGGCATAAGCCATGGGAAGTATGAATATGGCAATGAAAAATAGTATGATTTTTTTCATTCTTGTTCCTTATGATGAACCTTCTTGGATGGGCATGACAAGTGAATTTATGTCGGGTGATTTTATAGTTCTACTAGATAAAGTTCAACATTCAAAAACAGATGATAAATGGCTTTTCCCTAGTGTTCCAGGTTTGATGAAAACAGAACGTTAAAAAGCATAACATTATTGCCTAATATGTTTTTGTAGGTGAATTCCTACAGGTATTGAGGGGGGTTTCTGATTTATTGTTTGGCAGCATTGGATAATAATGGGGTTGTTGATTTGGTGGCTTGTAAAGCCTTCATCTTCCTTGGTTATATAAAATCAACAACATCACGTTTATTAAATATGGAATTAAAAATGAAAAAAACAATGCTGTCTGCTGCCATTCTGCTTTCATTCGCTGCTGTATCCATGACTACCAACGCAGCCGAAATTCAGTTTACCGGTAAGATCACTGCACAAACATGTAAGCTGGAGTCTGGCGATCTGAAAATGCAATTGCCTACTGTAGGTATCAGCGACGTTGCCGATCTTGATCAGCACACTGGTGTGACCACCATCTCTGCACCTGTGAGCTGTGAAGGGGCAACGGAAAGCAATAAAACGGTCACCATGTCCCTGATGCCTCTTCAGGGTTCATACACTGCCAACAGTGTACTGGTAAACAAAGCCCAGAATGATGCTGCCAAGGGCGTTGGTATCGTAGTGCTGGACAAAGACTCAAAGGTATTCAATTTTGATGCCGGTGTAGCCAATATCGATGCACCGCTGATTGATGGTAAGGCCAACATCCAAGTCTCTGCTGCCTATGCCAAAGATGGTTCAGCTGACGTCATCGCCGGTGATGTGTCCGCTGTTCTGCCGTTTGTCATGACTTATCAGTAAATAGTAATAAGGGGGCATGAGTGTTAGCTTATGCCCCCTATTTTGGGGACCTACATGCGTATTATTAATAACCTCTTGCTGGTCATGGCGTGCTTTGCCAGTAGTTATGCTACAGCCTCTATCAGTCTTTCCGGCACACGACTTATTTTTGATGGCAAGCAAAATGAAGCCTCTATCAATGTAAAAAACGATGGTGGACAGGATGTGATGATTCAGACTTGGCTTGAAAAAGACGAAGGAGATGGTGATATTCCACCTTTTGCCGTCACACCACCTTTGGCCAAGTTAAAAGGGGGCGAACGCCAACTTCTACGCATATTTTATCAGGGGAGTGGTTTACCTCAAGATAGGGAGTCAGTTTTCTGGTTAAATGTGCAAGAAATTCCACTGGTGGTAAAAGGTAAGAATGTTTTGCAACTGGCACTGCTGCAGCGTATTAAAGTGTTTTACCGACCAGCAGGTCTGGCACAAGAACCGGCAACAGCTCCCATATTGATGACTGTCAAAGTCAATAACAGACATATTGAGTTGTGCAACCCTACCCCCTACCACATCAATATGGTTGAGTTTAAGAAAGACGGTCATAATATTGATGGGGAAATGATTTACCCCCGAAAATCATTGAGCCTAGCGATGCCTGCCGGAATGAGTGGTAACGGCGCTTTCAGTATTAGCCTGATCAATGACTACGGTGCTGTGGTGACCTACTCAGGCAAGCTAGAACAGGGTGTCTCATCTGCACTTGAATTGAAAAAGTAGCACTAGGCTTTATTGGTGTTCCCATATTTATCCTGGCTGTGTGCGACCTATTTTTAGTGTATTTGGTGCGATAGTTTTTTCGCCTGTTTATTTTTTTTACGTCTGGTGAGGTTTTTCATGTCGTCATTTAAATTTGGCAGGTTATCGGCGGCTGTGTTTGTGGCGTTGTATATGGGGGCATCGTATGCGAGTAATGTAGATGTTGATCTTGCAGAGAGTGATACGGCGCCACGCTTTAATGAAGCATTTTTACGTGGCGAGGGTATTGATCTCGCAAGTTTTATTGCACAAGGTTCAATAGCTCCGGGGCAATATCGCATCCAGTTGTATCTCAATACGCAACTGGTGGCGATGGAATCCATAGAATTCAAATCGCTGGATAATGAGGTCAAACCATGCATTTCCAGTGAGTTATTAGCCAGGATCGGGGTGCGTCAAGCGGCCATTGATCAGGGGCTGTTTAAAAAGGGTCCCTATAGTGTGACCTGTCTCGATATTGATAATATCGACTATGCCAGCTGGGAGTATGATGCCGGCAGCCAAAAGCTGTTTCTTTCATTCCCGCAAGCCCAGCTTGAGCGTGATGTACGCGGCTATGTGTCACCCGACTTGTGGGAAGAAGGTGAGGCAGTCGGCTTTATCAATTACAACATTCAGAGCCGCTTCAGCCACTCTGCTATCAACGGTGATGACATTTCCCATTACCTCGGGCTGAACACAGGTATCAACGTCGGCCCTTGGCGATTGCGCAACCAGAGTAACCTCAGCGCAGCACATGATCATGGCCATTGGCAAAGTCAGCGCACCTATGTCGAGCGAGACCTGACGGCTTGGCGTAGCCAGTTCAGTGCCGGTCAAATCTATAGCCGGTCTGAAGTGTTCGATACCCCCAGCTTGTTGGGGCTACAGGTTCGTTCCGATGACAGCATGTTGCCGGATGAACTGCGCGGCTACTCCCCAGTAGTGACCGGCATGGCCAGCAGCAATGCCACCGTTGAAATACGCCAGGGAGGGAGCCTGATTTATTCCGCAGTGGTGGCGCCCGGTCCCTTTGAATTCCGTGATATTCCCACCTATGGCAGCAACGGCGACCTTGAGATCACCGTGATCGAGGCCAATGGCACCCGCAAGGTGCGCACCCAGGGTTTTGGCATGTTGCCCGTGATGGTCAGGGAGGGGGGGCACCGTTATCAGTTCAGTCTGGGTCAGATTGACAATGAGCTGCTGACACCGAGCGAGCAGTGGTACGCCTCCGGGGATGGTGCCTATGGTCTATCTTCCGGCATTACCCTCTATAGCGGCCTGCAAGGGATGCAGCACTATTATGCGGCCAATGCAGGGGTAGGCATCGGCACCCGTTTTGGGTCGCTCTCTTTTGATATCACCCACTCGGATAGCAACACCCGCCTGGGTCATCATAAAGGGGAGAGTTATCGCTTCCGTTATGGCCGGGTTTTTCACGATGCAGGTACAACTTTGGCACTGGCAGGCTATCGCTATGCCACCGAAGACTATCGCAGCCTGAACGATCACATCACCGACTACAGCAATAAAGGGATCAGCCTCTACTCATCGCGAGTACGTTCCAACATGTCGGTGTCGGTGACCCAGCGCTTGCCCAGTGAATGGGGCAGTCTCAGCCTCTCTGCCAGCGAGCAGGACTATTGGGATAATCGCCCCCGCTCGCGTTCATTGTCGGCAGGCTACGGTCATCACTGGGGGCAATTGAGTTATCAGCTTGGTGCGCAGCGCAGTCGAAGTGATTGGGGTGACGATACCCAATTTTCACTCTATATATCCCATCCGCTTTCTTGGGGTAATGGGAGTCATACCTTGTCATTGGGCAGCAATATTAACCGAGGGCAAGAGCGAAGCGGCAATGCGAACAACATAGGGCTATCCGGTTCTTGGGATGATATGAGTTACAGCCTCAGTGCCAACCGCGACAGTAGCGGCTATCAGAGCTGGTCTGCCAGCACATCCCTGCGCTCAACCTTTGGTGAAGGCGGGCTGGGTTACAGCCAGGGCAATGGCTACCAGTCGGTCAATGCTAACTGGAGTGGGTCTCTGGTCGCCCATGCGGGCGGTTTGAATGCGGCGCCCACCCTCTATGAGGGGGCTATTCTGGCCGAAGTGCCTGGTATTGAAGGGGTAGGGTTTCAAAACAGCAAGGCGAAAACCGGTCGCAATGGTATCGCCGTGCTCGGCAATGTGACCCCTTATCGGCGCAATGAGGTCATGGTGGACAGCAAGACCCTGCCCAGTGGCGTCGAACTGGTCAGTGGCAATGCCCAGGTGGTGCCCCGTCGTGGTGCCTTTATCCATGCTCGCCTCATGGCCCACAAGGTACATAGGGTGCAATTTACCCTGCAGGATGCAGCAGGCAAGCCGCTGCCGTTTGGTACCCAGCTGGAGAGTACCGATGGCACCCTGCTGGCCATCGCCGATCCCCATGGGCGCGCCCTGGCGCTGCTGGATCAACTCCAAGGGGAAGTGATCATTGCCGGCCCTCATGGTCGTAGTCAGGTAGCCTATCAGGTGTCAGAACAGCAGGGGGAGAATTACAGCCAAATGGTCATACAGTATCAGCTCTGAGTAGTAAGTGGTCATTCAGTCTCATACCTTTACACGACCATAGATTTAACTTCTATCAGCATATATAAAGTAAGTATATGAAGGTTGTAAATTAACTATACCCCATGTTGTGTGGTAAATGCTCCACCTTTATTTTAAATAATCTATTTTATTGAGTGTGCAAAAATCATACGATATGATTTTTTTGCATGTAAGTTGTTTCTTAATCTAAATGGTGACTTATGAATGCGATTAATTTTTTTTTAGTGATGTCGACTTTAATTTTTTCGTCGGTCACATTTGCTGATAACTGCAGGATATCAACAGACACATGGGACCTTTCAGAACTAGTTTATAGAAAGATTGATGGGCCGCTTCATAAAATACCTCTTGGGCCTTTTGGTGGCTTGACCAATGAGGTTCATAAAGCTGCAATATTTAATGATTGTAAAAGTGGAACGGAGGGTAAATCTACCGATTACTACCTTAAGTATAATGGCGCCCTAGGCCATCAGATTAATCATCATAGCGGTAGTGAATATATAGTTTTTGCTGTCCCAGGTGTCCCGGGTATAGGCGTATCTATTGATATGAAAGATCCCAATAGAGATTGGATTTCTTTATCTGAACAAGAGGCTAAATTAGTCAGTTATAATGGCCCTACGGTTGGTTTTAAAAGTAGAATTCAATTCCACGTAGTTTCTGACTTAAAAACAGGAAAATATCATGTGCCGAGACAAAAGATTGCTATTGTGCAAGGGAATCGTCATGGTGCATCTCCCCCATATACGCCAGCTGTGAATATATATTTTCCTGAAACCGATATTACAATAAACGCAAGTAGCTGTGTACTAAATGTTCCTTCAGATGTTAGGCTCAACGATGATATATCTAATACAACACCCTTTTCCGTATCGGTGAACCAATGCTCTGGGCCAGTCAATATATTCACACGGTTTAGTGATGTTACAGCGCCTGAGACAGTTAAAGAATATGTAAAAAACACAGGCACTGCACAAGGTTATTCTCTTAAAATTGAAACAGAAGATGGAAAATCAGTTCAGCTAATTCCTATAGGTACTAATTCTAATGATGGGGAACTATCTTTAGGAAGATTAGAGGCGGGGGGGGCACTAATAAAAGAATTCCAAGCTAGAATTATTGAAAATCAATCAAGAAAAATACCTGGCACACTAGAGTATGGTGTTATCGTTGGTGTTGCTTATAGATAGAGTTAGTATCCTTTCCTTAGTTAATAAGGTAGGGTTTTAATTAAGCTGGTAAATATAATAGTCTTTTTTGTCACAAAATCAGCAACTGGCAATAGTATAACCAAGCTCTAGTGCAACGTGGTTCGTTGACCATCTAGATGGAGGCGTATGCCATTATTCATCATGGCCACTGTTTCATTATACTGATACCACCATCGAGGCGGCTATGATGCTCAATGGCTTGTTCAGGTTGCCATTGCGAGCCCTGAAAGGCTTCATCTTTTCAGTTAATTCTATTCATGCAGAATCGATTTAGGAAACAAGGCCTCTTGATAGCAACGACGCTTTGTGGATAGGAGATGAGGCTATCGGCCTTATCTCCTTTTTAGTGTTTTACGCTAAAAATAAATTAATCCTTGGTGTTTTGTTGTTTGTGGGGGATTGTTTTACAACGTTTTTTTATAGTGATTGCGCAGAGCGAGGTGTAGAATTAGTGACCTAAAACTAACTAAATGAAGTGTAAGGTTCAAGCTTTCTTATTATTTTACCCTGAATGTAAAATCGTGCAAAAAATTGATATTTAATAATGGATGTGATTTTTATATAATGTTCATTTTTTATTGTTTGAGTATAGTTGAGAGAGGACAATCATGCTATTTCGATAGTAATCTTATCTCACATATGTTAGATGAGCGCTCTATTAAATATTTTTTCGGTGATTTTTTCAAAAGAAGTGATTGGAAATGTTAATGAAGAGTGGTATTCGTTGCCTTATTGTTGATGATCATCCTGCTATCCGCTTTGCTCTGTCTAATACATTGAAACAAGCAGGAGTGGCAGTGGTCGCAGAGACCGGCTGTGGCCAAGAGGCGCTACGGTTAATTAGGCAACTTGAGATGGATATTGTGCTGCTCGACATAGATATTCCAGGCATGGATGGCCTGACATTGTTGGAGCAGATCCAACCACATCAATACCCATGCAAGGTGATAGTATTATCTGGATCTGATAGCCATTTTTTGGCTGCGCGAGTACGGGCTGCAGGTGGCTGTGGATATATCCATAAGTCTGAATCTTTAGAGTTATTGCCCATGGTCATTAAATTGGTTATGTCAGGTTACCCATATTTTTCAGAAAAGGCACTCAGTATTTATGACGGAAAAGAAGGTGAGTTTGATATACTAAGTTCCTTATCCAAGCGGGAGTTGTTTGTGTTTAGAGCTCTAGCAAAGGGAGAGGGTAATGGTAAGATTTCTAATGATCTTAAATTAAGTCCAAAGACAATAAGTACCTACAAGAAAAGAATTTTCGAAAAGTTAAACATAAATAATATTGCTGAGCTAATCGATATATCTCGTTCTATGATTAGGTGAATATGTTCCATTCACTACTTATATAGAAGTTTTGTTTTGGTCATAATTCAACTAGGCAGTATATAAATATGGAGGGTGTATGTTAAAGTATACTCTATGTGTATTCCTTTGTTTTTTTTCAGAGTCATCAGTCGCAGATAATAACTTGTCACTCAGCAAGAGAGTTTTTTCAGAGACGAGTGAGCCAGGCCTTGGGCTTGATTATATAGTCAAGTTCAAAAATAGTCTTTCTCCCAAAGAGTTGGCATGGTTATCTCAGCATGATGTTATTAATGTTGGTGTGGTAAAACCACTAACCCCTCCCTTTGAAATAATAACAGCTGATAACCAATTAGAGGGTGTCGGTGCTGATGTATTAAGTGTTTTTGAGAAAGCAACAGGCAAGAAAATATCTATCAAGACATATTCATCACAGCATGATGCCTTGGTTGCGATAGCAAACAAAGATGTTGAAGTATTGAATATATCATCATTATTATCAAGTGCTCAAGTTAATGATATTGGTGACTATAGTGAAAATATCATGCTTGATAACTGCGCTTATCTGGCAAGCTTGAAAAAGGTGAGTGTTGCTGGTGAAGGTATGACCATAGCGTATGAGGAAGGGGGGATTGATAAGTCAGCTTTGAGGAAAGAATATCCAACGGCTCAATTTGTGGCGTATTCGAATATTGTTGATGCATTTGATGCAGTACATTTTGGCCAATCAGACGCGATATTAGCCAGTATCAGTACATTATCTTACCTAGGTTCAAGTAGAATAAATGACTTGCTTGTAAAAGAGCGTACACATATAGGGTGTACTCCTTTACAGTTCTTCATCGCCAAAGATGTGCAACCACTCAAAAATATAATGGACAAGTTGATTGCCGTACTGCAGCGTAGTTCTCTAATGGGGGTGATTGATCTTCGTTGGCGTGGGGGTAATTATAAAGAATTTTATTCAATATATGAGAAATTAACCCCGAAAACTAGGCGGTGGCTCGGGAAGGGGAATCAGATAAAGGTAGGTGTGCTGAAAAATGATTTTCCATTTTCGTTCCTCAATGCTAACGGGCAGTGGCAAGGAATTATTATAGACGTATTGAGCAAAATAAGATTTGATAGTGGTGCTTTATTTGATTTTATATCTTTTGATGACGTTGCTGAAATGTCATCTTCACTGAAGTTACAATCAATAGACATGATTGGTAATGCCCTTTTGGGCAATGTTAGTGAGGGTTTTGTAAACTCTATTTCTTATGCGAGCGATGACTTTCTGATATTGATTTCTTCATTGAATGAACAAGCTGGCCAGTCCAAGCTATTACTCTCAGAAAAACATATGTCACCTTTGCGAGAATGGTTAAAATCACAACCTGACTCATTAGAAATTGTCGATAATAATAGTGAAGTAATAGAAAGGTTTGAACATGGTCACTCTGAGTTTGCGGTCATTCCCTATACGCTTGCTGAATACTATAAGTCACTAAGCAGACGCCCATACAAGATAATAAAAAGAGTTGGGCCTGAAAATATCCAACACACATTTGAAATAGCAAGTGAAAATAAAGAGTTGCTTGAATTTATGAATGTGTCGTTAGCCTCACTGTCACCAGCATTTTTGTCGGACCTGACTCATTTTTGGCGTATCTCCCCATTGGCTCCAATAGGGTTTTATACTCAGTATGAAAGTAAAATCAAAAGATTGGTAAGCATATTTTTACCACTTTTAATCGCATATGTATTCTATTCATATCGAATACATCAGGAATTGCGTGCCCGCAAAAAGCTAGAAAAAGTATTGCTGGGGCAACTTGATTTGATGCAAAGTCTGCTGGACGGATTACCTCATCCCGTGACCCTGGTGAAGGCTGATGGTACTGTTATCTATACCAACAAAGTTTTTTTAACTGCACTCGGGAGTGTCAAAGAGAGTATGGCCGGTGATAATCTGGTCAGTTTTTTTGATGCTAATACCGGTAATGTTTTTATCGAAGCAGTAACTGAAGTTGTTAAAGATATGTCGGTGGTGACAAGAGATAACAAAATAAAGGTGGCAGGTTCTTATATTGATGTTCATGAGTGGTTTATTCCTTATCAGGATATCTATGATGACTCTGTAGGAGTACTCTGGGGATGGTATGATGTTACTTGGAGAAATGAGATATGTCGTCAATTAGAGTCTGCCAAGCGTGAAGCAGATATTGCCAATCAAGCTAAGTCGGAATTTATTACAACAATCAGTCATGAAATACGGACACCAATAAATGTCATTAATGGTTTCTTGGTGCTAGTGCTTGAACGTACAACGCTCAGTGATATTGATAGAGAAGAGTTAGAGTATGCACGAACCGCTGCTGACAGTTTGTTATGCCTAGTTGGTGACGTATTGGATGTGACGAAAATTGAAGCAGGGTTAATATCATTATCACCGTCACCGATAAATATGGGAGACATTGTACATGATGTTGTTTCCATGTTTTCAACCATGGCAACGGAAAAGGGTGTTAGTTTGATGCTGAAAAGTGAGTTGGAGCATTGCATAGCTCAACTCGATCCACTTAGAACCAAGCAAATCTTATTTAACCTTATTGGAAATGCTGTAAAGTTTACCCATGAAGGCTCTATTGTTGTTTCTGCAGAAATTACAAGTGGTAATATTAATTTTAGTATCAGTGATACCGGAATCGGTATTGGTGAAAATAAGTTGACAGACCTATTCAAACCATTTGTCCAAGTGCATGGTCAATCTGGTTATCAGGGATCTGGGCTGGGCTTGAATATTACCAGACGACTCTGTGAGTTGATGGGAGGGGGGATTTCTATATCGAGTGAAATAGGTAAGGGTACCGAAGTGAAAGTTGTTTTGCCTTATCAGCCTGTTGAGATAGAAATACAGTCAACCAAACACTATTTACCAGCTGCATCAGATGACATGATTTTAACCAGTAAAGTTCATGTATTGATAATTGATGATCACCCAGTAAATCTTATTTTACTGCGGCGCCGACTTGTATCCTTGGGATTTAATAATGTTCATGAGGCTGATAATGGTTGGCTGGCATTAGATATTGTAAAGTCAGAGAATATACATATCATTATAACTGATTGTCAGATGATGGGTATGGATGGGTTCACTCTGGTTCAAGCCTTGCGACAATATGAAGTTGATTCTGGTTGTGCTCGTCACATTATTTTAGGGTTGACGGCCTCCGGCTTGATAGAGGATAGAGATAAAGGAATGGCTGTTGGTATGGATGCCTGCATGTTTAAACCCATAAACAGTGACACGCTATTTAATGAGATTCTAATTCATCTATCTAAGTTGGATATGGTGTCTTTTGAATGTGAAAATGTTGAGATCAGCGACTTGCATCAAAATAGAATGTTCATTAACTTATTGATAGATTGTACGGTTGCAGATCTTGCCTCTGCCCGCAATGCTTATTTAGAGAATGACATGGAGTTGTTTTCTATTATGATTCACCGTATCAAAGGTGGTTTTTTGACTATCAGACATGATGAAATTGTAAATTGTTGTAGAGAAATAGAGAAGCATCTGGCAAGCAACATTCACTCTCAGGAAATTATAGATAATCTTAATCGTATTCAAGAATTAATGAAGAGTATTATGAATGAAGATGATTAACTTTTTTCTAGTTCAATACGTACTTATTGCTTTATTTTTGAGCTCTAGTAAAGTATTTGCGGAAGATGGAGTTTTATCTATTCAAAGTTATGACAAGGAAAGTCAGCTTTTACTACTTAACGTGGTTGCCCCACCGGGCCATGGTAAAATTTTTTTATCATCAGATGGGCTTTTAACAGAGCTGGAGCGATTTTCCAAGGTAGGAGAATTTCTTCTGAAAGTATATATCCCATGTGAAATGTTCAACGATGGAGATGCTATCTACTATCGTGTCGGCAATACATCTCCACTGAAAGTATCCCTTGATAGTATCAAGTGCCAAAGTAATAAAGATAGTTATGTCAAGCCAAGAGTGATTTATCAGCAAGGCCGGTGTTTTATTGACCACAAAGAAACAACGTTGTGGCGTGTCGGCAGTGTGCTCAATGAGCTTAATGGTTTTACAGTTTATCAAAATATGTATGGGGTGTACTTGACTAATAAAGATAGCTTCATCAAGGGGGAGCTTTCAAAAATGATGTCTTCTGATGTTCTTGTATGTCCATCAACGGAGTTACTCTCGACCATTGATGCACAACATGCAAAAAGGATGTTTGATGAATACGAACTTTTTCGAAAAAATAACGCGGTGTCTTTATCTACCAGTGCGCCGTGACCGTGTTGGGTGAGCGGGGCATGCCGCCGGGTGAGTTGGTGGTCTATCAGAACGAGGTTGCCATTATGCACCAGCCGGTGATCAAGGTGCTCTGATATCCCGTGATCTGCCCGGAACGTTCAACGCGCGGCCAAGGGCCGCGCTTTTGCTGTCTGCAACGGTTATCTGCAACGGCTGATGGCTTTCGCTAGCCCTGCGGCACTCGAACCCCCTTGTCGAGATAGAGGCTGCTGTAGTGGGCACGGTGAGTGACAAACATCACCTGATGACGGCTGCCATCGGAGAGGATGATGAAATCACCGGCCTGGGCGGGAGTGTGCAGGCTGAGCTCATGTTCGGGGGCGGTCAGCTTGTCGACCTCCTCCTTGAAGGTGAGGGTGTAAGAATACATAGGGTGCTCCACAACAGGACCTTATACAGACACGCATCAAACGTAGCTGCTGTGGCCCGGATCTGCGGCGCCCAAGCGGCACCCGCGCACCATTTAATTTACCGGCCGCGGCGGGCTCGCTATCTTATGGAAAGCGGCCTGTGGCAAGTGCAGGCCAATCATGTCGGCGACAGTCAGGAGCGAGCGATGACAGAGCGTGAGTGGGAACCCGAGTTGGTGCGCATTGCCGCCTTCTCCACCGGTGCCAAGGGCGGCAATCCGGCCGGGGTCTGGCTGGGGCCGCAGCTGCCCAGTGCCGAAGAGATGCAGCGCATCGCCGCCGAGGTGGGCTTTTCGGAGACGGCGTTCGCCGCGCCCTTGCCCACGCCAGCAACGCCGGTGGATGAGCAGGCCGGGCCACGGCAGTGGCGGGTTCGCTATTTCTCTCCTGCCGCCGAGGTGCCGTTCTGCGGTCACGCCACCATTGCCCTCGGGGTGGCACTGGGCCGCCGGGTTGGCGCCGGCGAGTTTCAACTGCAACTCAATCAGGCCACCATCTCGGTCTCGAGCTGGCTGGATGGGGAAGGGGAGTGGCAGGCGGCGCTGCAATCGCCCCCCACCCGAAGCTCACCAGCCCCTGCCGAACTGGTGAGCGCCGCGCTGGCGCTGTTTGGTTATACCCAGGCAGATCTGGATCCCCGCATTCCACCGGCCCTCATTCATGGCGGCGCCGATCACCTGGTGCTGGCGCTCAACAGTCGCGCCGCCCTGGCGGCCATGCACTACCAGATGGCCGAGGGACGGACCCTGATGCAGCAAGAGGGGCTGGTGACCATTTTGCTGGCGTATGCCGCCCGCGAGCAGCTGTTTCATACCCGCAACCCCTTTGCCTATGGTGGCGTGTATGAGGATCCCGCTACCGGCGCCGCCACTGCGGCCTTTGCCGGTTACCTGCGGGATCTGCACTGGCCTCACGGCGGTATCATCGATCTCTTTCAAGGGGAGGATATGGGGATGGCGTCGCACCTGCATGCCGAGATCCCCCCCGAGCCCGGCAGCTCAATCCGGGTATTTGGCCGCGCCCGCCTGATGTGATCGCCAGACAAT
>Ga0224722_1001300_pt1 | contig 13894 bp, 7 predicted proteins | sample Balambano_FR1_Me_FD_161646 | JGI IMG/M metagenome (GOLD analysis project Ga0224722, IMG submission 161646) | Freshwater sediment microbial communities from Lake Towuti, South Sulawesi, Indonesia - Balambano_FR1_MetaG | ecosystem: Environmental > Aquatic > Freshwater > Lake > Sediment | place... | reverse complement strand
TTGCTCCAGGGCCGGGTGAAGGTGAACTGGGCGCGCAGCTGGGGCTGTACGACGGTGGCGTCCAGGGAGTCGCGCAGGATGTCTTCGCGGGGCCGCAGCTGCGTGGTGGTGAGGCGCAGCCGGATCGGGCGCTCCCGCGCGTCGTACCAGTCTTGGAGGTCGTCGGACGCAGGCTGGTCGGGCAGCAGCCGGCGGAAGGCGGCGGTGAGCTCGGGGAGGAAGAACTCGTCGCCCTGCAGCAGGGACGGTGGGTTGCGCTGCCACGGGGAGCGCAGCAGGTCGCGCAGGGCACCACGCTGCGTCCACACGTCGAGCAGCCCGCCGAACTCCGCCTTCGGGCGGACCTGGGCGCAAGCGAGAGCGGCGCCGTTGATGCCCCCGGCCGACGTGCCGGCGATGATGTCGGCGCGGGCCCGGGCGCCGAGGGCGGTGAGCAGCCGGTCGTACACGCCGACCCGGCGGGTGAGGGCGTCCAGCTCATGACACACCCCGCCCATCCACACGGCGAGACTCACCCCGCCGTTGAGGACGACGGCGAACCGGATCTCCTCCTGGGCCAGGTTGTCGGCGTCGCTTCGGGTGTGGCTGCTGCGCTGCGTGCCATCGTGCATGCTGCTCGTCGTCGCGGTCGCCACGTCGACCCCTCCCTGTCGGCGTCTTGGTTCAGCGTGGCACTGCGGGGGGTGTTGCGCAGGCAACCGCTCGCCGCGACACGCGGACGACGGGCTGACGCCCGTCGTTCGGATGATCTCCACCGGCGCGACGTTTCGCCCGTGCTTCTCACGGGAATCCCTTCGATGACTCACACGAAGGGCTGAATCCCATGCCGACCTGGTTCTCGATTATTGCGTACAGCGTCCTGGCCGTGCTCGCCGTCAAGGTAGCCGCCACCTGCTTGCTTGCGCGCCGATACCACCGCGAGCGCGCATGGGAGGCTCCTCGACACCTGCAACCAACCTCGGCCAGTGTGATCGTGCCGGCCTACAACGAAGAGCTCACGCTTGCCAACTGCCTGGCAAGTCTCGATCGCCAGACCTTCGACGGGCTGGAGATCATCGTCGTCGATGACGGCAGCACCGACGGCACTGAGGAGCTGGCTCGACAGCTGGCTGGAACGATGCGAACCCCGACCCGCGTGCTGAGCAAGCCGAACGGCGGGAAAGCGAGCGCCTTGAACTTCGGCCTCGCTCACGCAGCGGGCGATGTTGTCATCTGCGTGGATGCGGACTCGATCCTCGCTCCGGATGCGGTTGCGCACATCGTTGAGCCTTTCGGTAACCCAGCCATCGGCGCCGTGGGTGGGATCGTCAAGGTTGCCAACGACACGACTCTGCTCGGTCGTCAGCAGGCGCTGGAGTACATCAGCGGCCTGAGCATCCAACGGGCCGCGTTTGCCCAGGTGGACTCCATCCAGGTGTTGTCTGGTGCCATCTCCGCGTTCCGCGCGACGGATCTGCGCGGGATCGGCGGCTACTCGCCGGACACTATCGTCGAGGACTTCGACGTCACGTTGGCCATCCAGCGGGCAGGTCACCGCGCCGTGCTGCACCCGAAGGCTGTCGCGTACACCGAGGGTCCTTTGACGATTCGTGATCTGCTGCGGCAGCGGCACCGCTGGACGTACGGCGGCTTCCAGGTCCTCGGGAAGTACCGCAGCACCTTGTTCACCGACCGGATGGGGCTGCTCAGCCGCGTTGGGCTCCCGTACTTCCTGCTGTTCCCGTGGGTCGACGTGCTGGTGTCTGCGCTGTTCATCGTGACGGCGGGCTACGCCGTCCTGAGCGGGAGCATCAGCGAGTACCTGGTCGTGTTCGGGGTGCTGTCGCTGGTGGCGCTCGGCCTCAACACGTACGCGCTGCATCTGGCGGGAGAACCACGCCGCCTCGCGTTCTGGGGTCTGGTGCAGCCCCTGGGCTACGCGCACCTGCTGACGTTCGCTACTGCTCGTGCCGGCGTGCACTACGTGCTGCGACGGGAAGCACGGTGGCACAAGCTGCAGCGCGCCGGCGCCAACGTCGTGATGGTGGAACCAGCTGCCGTGGCCACCGCGAGGGTCAGAGAGCTGCAGCCTGCGTGATGGAGTCCCGGGAGGACGGTCCGCGATGGCGAGTAAGGTCACTGTGAGAGCCGCCCGCCCGCGAGCGGACCTACGGCCACCACGAGCAGCCCCGGGAAGATCAGAAACGCCTGCTGGACACCCACGATGTCGGTGAGGGCTCCGAGAGCGAATGGCGCGAGGCTGATGGCCAGACCAGCTCCGAGCGAGATCCGTCCCGACGCCAAGTCGCTCGATCCCCGGATGGCGGCCAAAGCCTCGGTCGAACGTCATTCTGCGTGTCGCCCGGGCAACGACGACCATGGGATGTTGGCGGCGATGAAGATCACGACAGGTAGCCCGACTCGATCTGGGCAGGCATGTCGTCGATGTCGCCGCTGGGGAAGGCATGCCGTTGCGCCTCACGCAGCACAGCGAGCCGGACGTCGACGTCGACCGCAGTCTCAGCCTGGCGGGACTCGCGAAGGGCCCGGCGGACCACCTCGGACACCGTCTCCCCACGTGCGCGGGCAAGGCGCTGCAGATCGTGGAACTCCACGTCCGACAGCACGACGTGCAGCCGCTTGCTCATGAGATGAGGATGCCAGCCAGCACACACTCCCTGGAGCCGGTCAGGGCCGTTCCGCGCTTGTCGACGAGACCCGCAGAGAGCACATATCATCGCCTGGCCTGCAGGTGACTCACGGCGTCAAGAAATCGCAGCGAGGTCCCTCCGCCTGGACGAGGCGCTGGTCTCGTGTGAGGAGGGGAGCGTCCAACGCCTCCGCGAGTGCCACGTACATGGCATCCCAGCCCCGCACTGTGTGGCGCAGTTCCCAGGCACGATCGAGCAGCGGACGATGCCCGTACCGCTCCCCCGGCCAGTCACGCAGGTCCTCGACGGCCTGACGCGACGCCGTGTGGTCAAGACGCCCGAGCAGGGCGAAGCGACGCAGGGTGGAGAGCACTTCGACGTCGATGACGTGCGGCGCAACCTGATCGGGATCAGCGCGCAGCTGTTCCCGCACCGGCGCGGCGTCGGCTCCGTCGGTCAGCACCTCGATGAGGCACGAGGCATCAACGACCAGCATCGCTAGGCCAGTCGCCACGCAGGTCGTCGAGGACTGCCCGAACATCGGCGCTGCTGATCTCGCTCGGTCGACGGCCCGTGCGCGCCAGCCACTGCGCGACGGTGGGTCGACGAGCCAACCGTTCCGCCTCGCCCCTCAGCAGTTCCGGAACGCTGACGCCGGCTTCAGCCGCACGACGAGCCAACGCCGCGTAGACATCGTCGTCAAGGTCACGGATCTGCACCGTCTTGGGCATGAACACATGATGACATGCGCCAACGCATGCACATGGGCGCCGCTCATCGCTGGCCAGGCGCTCTCGCGCCCACCGGCCGACGCTCATTGGCACCAAGACCAGGGACGCCGTGGATATTCGTCGGATCCCGGGGGCATCTGGAGCGTCCTACCGTTCGGGACGGCGCCTCGCCGAGGGAGGTTCTGTGCCGACGGACCGAGTGATGGCCTGCCCCACCCGGCTGGGCCGACTGCGGCGGTCGATGGCCGCGTTGACCGCCACGCTCCTGGTCGCAGTGGGCCTCGTCGTCGTACCGGCGACACCGGCGAATGCGTCGCTCAGTGGCCTCCCAGCGGGCTTCGTGGACGAGCTGGTGGTCGGCTCCCTCCCGTTCCCGACCGCCATCGCGTTCGCGCCGGACGGCCGGATGTTCGTCGCGCTCAAGAGCGGGATCGTGAGACTGGTCGAGGACGGCGCGCTGCGGCCGACGCCGTTCATCGACATCCGCACGCGGGTGCACGACAACCACGACCGGGGGCTCCTGGGCTTGGCGGTGCACCCGGACTTCCCGGTGCAGCCGTACGTGTTCCTGCTCTACACCTACGACCCGCCAGGCACCAACCCCGACCAGGGGTCCCCAGTCGCCGGCCGCACGGCGCAGCTGATGCGGGTGGAGGCCGACGCGGCGACCAACTACACCACCGCAAAGCCGGGCATCGAGACGATCCTGCTGGGGCAGCAGTCCTCGCTGGCCAACATCGGTGACCCGAACAACGGCCGGGACACCGCGAAGGCGTCGTGCATGACCGGCCTGACGATGGCTGGCGCACCGATCCAGGACTGCATCCCGTCCGACGAGAATTCCCACACCATCGGCACGGTGGTGTTCGGGCCGGACGACACCATGTATGTCAGCAATGGTGACGGCGCCAACTATGGCGGCGTCGACCATCGCGCGTTGCGCTCGCTGATGCTGGACAGCCTCGCCGGGAAGGTGCTGCGGATCGACCCGATGACCGGCCACGGTCTGGCCGACAACCCGTTCTTCCAACCGGGTGCCCCGGACAGCAACCGGTCGAAGGTGTGGTCGTACGGGCTGCGCAACCCGTTCCGGATGACGGTGCATCCACTGACCGGCGCGGCGTACGTGGGGGACGTCGGCTGGGGCCAGTGGGAGGAGATCAACACCGGGAAGGGCGCCAACTTCGGCTGGCCGTGCTACGAGGGCGGCATGTCCGGCGGGCAGCCGGTCAGCCTGCAGCAAGGCTCGTACCGGACCAACGCGTCGACCGCGGTTGCCTGCCAGGCCTTGTTCGACCAGGGTCTGGGCGCGGTCACGCCGCCGGCTTGGGCGTACCCGCATCCGGGGGGCGCCTCGGCGAACGCGGGCGCCTTCTACACCGGCACCACCTACCCGCCGGCCTACCGCGACGCCCTGTTCATCGCCGACTACAACCGACGCTGGATCAAGCGGCTCACCACCGACGCCACCGGGGCTGCGACCGTCACCGACTTCGGCCTCGGGACGAGCGGGCCTGTCCAGGTGGTCGCCGGCCCGGACACCAACCTGTACTGGGTGATGTACAGCAGCACTGGCGGTCAGGTGCGCCGGATCCGATACGTCGGCGGCGGCAATAGCGCCCCGGTCGCCATCGCCGACGCCAGTCCACGCAGCGGGCAGGCCCCGCTGGAGGTGCAGTTCATCGGCGACCGCTCCTACGACGTGGACGGGCAGCCGCTGCGTCACTCCTGGGACTTCGGCGACGGGACGCCGGCGAGCGCGCAGGCCAACCCGACGCACACCTACACGCAGCCCGGCGTGTACGACGCCGTGCTCACCGTCACCGAGGACGTCGCCGGCGGCCAGTCCTACGAGGCAACGGTGCGGGTGAACGTCGGCAGCACGCCCCCGGTGGTGTCGATCGAGTCGCCCGAGGATGGCAGCACGTACCGGGTGGGCGACGTGATCTCGCTGGCTGGTCGCGGCACCACGCCAACCGGGCCGTTGCCGGCGGAAGCGCTCTCCTGGGAGCTTCGCCACGGCCACAACGAGCACTTCCACTACGAGACACCGACCGCGACTGCCGACCCGAACGACACGACGCTGAGCCGAACCTCGTTCACCGTCACCGACCATGGCGACAGCACCTGGTACGAGGTGTGCCTGACCGCCCGGGCGGGCGAGCTGACCGACACCCAGTGCTCGCGGATCGACCCACGCACGACCCCGATCACCGTCGCCACCGAACCGTTGGGCATGGAGGTGTCCTACGAGGACGAGGGGCTGCCGTTGTTCGGCCCGGCCATCATCAACCCCATCGAAGGCTCGACGCAGACGGTGTCGGTGGCAAGCATCCAGCAGCACCGCAGCTTCGTCGGGTGGGACGACGGGTCCACCGCCACGACCAGGACGTTCACCGTCGGCACCCAGCCACGCACCCTGACCGCCACGTTCGAGAACCGGCAGCCGTCGGTGTCGGTCACGCCGTCGGCTCCGTCGGGGGTGGCGCCCTTCACCGTCACGCTGACCGCGACCGGCTCTGACCCCGAAGGGGACACCCTGACCTATGCGTGGGATGCCGGAGCTGCCGGCACTGGATCGGGAGCGGCTGCGGCATTCACGTTCGCGACGCCAGGCACGTATCCGGTCACGGTGACGGCCACCGACGCCCTGGGCTCGTCCGCCACGGCGACGGCCACCGTGACCGTCACAAGTGCGCCGTCGACAGTGACGTTCCGAGGGGCGGCAGCGGGGAACGCGTACGCCCAGAGCGTCGCGGTGAAGATCCCCGCGACGGTGCGCGCCGGCGACGTGCTGCTGCTCGTGGCCATTGCTAACCGCGCCGATGCCACGCTGCAGGCGCCCGCGGGCTGGGTCGACCGTGGCCGCCGGGTGGACCAGACGATGCAGTCCCGCGTCTGGTCGCGGGTCGCGACGGTTGCGGATGCTGACGCGTCGATCACGCTGCGCAGCAGCGCGAAGGCGCGGCTCGTCGGTCAGGTGCTGGCGTATCGAGGCGTGCACACCACCTCGCCGTTTTCGCAGGTCGTGTCGGCCGCCGAACCGGTGTTCACGGCACAGCATCGCACCCCAGCCGCGACGGGGTCGCCCGGCGCTTGGGTCATCTCCATCTGGGCGGACAAGAGCTCGGGGACGACGTCCTGGACGTTGCCGCCCGGGGTGGTCCAGCGCACCTACCGTGGCACCGTCGGGACTGGACGCGTGACGTCGGTGGTCGCCGACTCCGGGGGGCCGGCCGTGGGCTCGCGGGTCGGTGAGCTGGCGGCGACCGCATCGACGGCCAGTGGGCGAGCCACGATGTGGACGATGGTGCTGTCGCCCGCGACGGGCTGACGCGGCGCTACGGGCAGTTCCAGGCTGGAAGGACGGCGAGGACGAGGCATGGTCACCTGCAGAGGCGCGGTGTTGGCGACAGTGTGCGTCGCGGCACTGGTGTCGCTGCCCGCCGCCGCGGGGTCCCCGACGCCGGAACCGCAGTCGGTCAGCGCGCAGCACCGGTCGGTGAGCGCGACCGTGGAGACAACGCCGGTGGCGAGTTCCGGGGACGCGGCCGACGACCCCGCCATCTGGATCCACCCGACGCGGCCGTCGCGGTCATTGGTGATCGGCAACGACAAGGGCGGTGCGCTCGACGTCTACGACCTGCAGGGCAGGTTGCTCCAGCGCATTCGGGAGGGCTTCTTCGGCAACGTCGACGTGCGCTCGCCGGTGCGCATCGGGTCGACCACACATCACCTGGTCGCCGTCTCGCGGGCGGGCCTTCGGCTGTACAGCGTCGACCCCGACACCCGGCGGCTGCGCAACGTCACCGACGCGGCGACCGGCAGCCTGCGGGTGCCGTCGGGCGGCGAAGGGTTGTGCCTGTACCGCCAGCCGCGGACGGGCGCCGTGTTCGTGTTCCTGATCAGCCGGCCGGGCGGTGTGTCGCAGTACCGGCTGCACGACACCGACGACGACGGGCTGGTCGAGGCGACCAGGGTGCGCCGCTGGGCGCTGGGGTCGGAGGCGGAGGGGTGCGTCGCCGACGACGAGCTGGGGCACCTGTTCATCGCCGAGGAGGACGTGGCGCTGTGGCGCTACGGAGCTCGCCCGGGGGCGGGCACGGCCCCGTCCCAGCGGATCGCAGTTGATCGGGTGACGTCGGCGGGAGGTCGCCTCGCGGCAGACATCGAGGGGCTGGCCATCGTGAGGACCGGTGGTGGTGGCGGCTATCTCCTGGCTTCGGCGCAGGCGGGCTCGGCGACCAGGAACTTCTTCGCGGTGTACGAGCGGGCAGCGCCGCATCGCTTCGTCCGAACGTTCCAAGTGACGACGGGGGGGCAGACCGACGGGTGCGGCCGCACCGACGGCATCGACGCCGTCGCCGCCGATCTCGGGCCGGGGTTCCGGCATGGGCTGTTCGTGTGCCAGGACGGCAAGAACACCGCACCCGCGTCGGTGGGCAACCAGAACTTCAAGCTCGTGCCCCTGGAGCGGGTGACGGCGTCGGGTTGAGGCGGTCACGCTCGGGGTGGCGACCGCCGGGGAATGATCATGTCGGGTAGGCGTAACCCCACTTGGACAGGCTTACAAGCCTAGTCATGTGGGGCTACGCCTACCCGACATGATCATTCCGCCCGGGGCGGGATCGCCCCCAGGCTGGTGGGAGGTCAGGCCACCTGCCGCCTTGACCATCCTTGTTCCAGCAGCTGCGTGAACACCTCGGTGGGTTGGGCGCCGGAGACGGCGAGGCGGCGATCGACCACGAAGAACGGGACGCCTTGGATGCCCAGTGCGGCGGCCTCCTGCTCGTCGGCGCGCACCTCCGCGCCGTGGGCGTCGGAGGACAGCACGTCGCGCACGTCGACCTCAAGCAGACCGACGTCGACGGCGAGCCGCACGAGCACGTCCGGGTCGGCGACCCACGCACCCTCGCTGAAGTAGCCCCTCAGGAGGCGTTCCTTCATCGCTGGCTGGACGCCCTGCTTGCGAGCCAGGTGCAGCACCCGGTGTGCGTCGAAGGTGCGCGCGGTGCGCGCGAGGTCCAGCCGGTACGTCAGCCCTTCGACGGCTGCGAGCGAGGTCACCCGGTCCTGCATCGCTTGCGCCTGCGTCAGGTCGACCCCGTACTTGCCAGCCAGGTGCCCCGTCAGCAGATCGGCTCTTTCGGCCGGGGCGTGTGGGTCGAGCTCGAACGACCGGTACACCACCTCGACGTCGTCGCGCGCATCGAAGGCGGAGAGCGCACGCTCGAAGCGCCGCTTGCCGATGTAGCACCACGGGCAGACGACGTCGGACCAGATCTCGATACGCACACCAGCGGAACGGGCGCGTCGTGAGCAGCATTCCGGCCTACCGGGACGCGAGCGGGTAGGGCGACTCCGGCGGGGCCGCCTGATGCCGCCGTCACCGATACGTGAGGACCAGCGTTGGCTTCCCGCTCGGGCTCTCCTTGGTCTGCATCTCGACGTTGTCCGTCGAGTCGCTGGTCAGGGCCATCGACACCGCGCCACCGGCTCCTGGCAGCTGCTGGACGGTCAGCGGCACCTCGACCGTCTGCACGACCGAGGTCCCCCCGGGCACCGACCCCAGCACGGTGCCCGACACCGCAGGCCGGTTGGTCCACGTCATGGTGCCCTCCTGCCACGCGTTGTCAGAGACGAGGCGGATGTCGTACTGCGCCCCCGACCCCGACCAGGAGTTGCTGGACGTGCGCAGCTGCAGTCGCGCGCCCGCCAGGGACGTGCCGGGTGGCGGCGTCGGCAGCACGAACCGCAGATAGGGCACCTGCGGACTGCTGCCACCCTTGGCGCGGAACACCCACGACGACCCGGCGGTCGCCGTCGTCGCAGTGGAGTTCACCCACGTGTCGGCGACGGACGCCACCGTGACCACCTGGTCCGGATTGACGGCGGCGACATCGGCAGCAACGGCCTCGGACAGGGGGCCAGCGTTGCCGGCGCCGTCGACGGCCAGCACCCGGTAGTAGTGCGTCCCGGCGGGGACGGCCTGGTCGTCGAACGTCCGGGTTCCGCCGCCCACCGAGCCGCGCAACTCACCTTGGCCGACCGTGAAGGTGGCTGACGAGCCCCGGTAGACCCGATAACCAGTGACGCCGACGTCGTCCGACGCGGCGGGCCAAGCCAGCGTCACCGTGCTCCCCGACACCGTTGCCGACGGAGTGCCTGGGGCTGTCGGTGCGGAAGTGTCCGGCGGCGCGTCGACCCGAGTAATGGTGAAGGAGTCCCGGAAGGTCCCCGTCCCGGCCGCACGGAACTGCGCTGCCAACGCGTCCGCCGTGGCCGACAGCTGCAGCAGGCCGTGCGTCGGCTCGATGTTGGCGCCGGACCAGGCGCGGAAGTACGGGGCTTCCGGGTCGCTGACGTTGATGTCACGCAGCGAGACCCCGCCGGTGCCGATGGTGGCGAACACCGTGCCGGCCCCTGCGGTCAGGGTGTCGTCGGCGTCCACCACGCAGTCGCTGGCGAACACTCCGATGGGCACGGCTGCGCACCCTGGACCGTGCGCGAGCTGCTTGGTGCGCTGGTACCCGTGCTCGTGCCCGTTCAGCACGATGTCGACTCGCTTGTCCACCATCAGATGCGTGATGTCTGCGCCGGCTGCGCAGCCGTAGCCGCCCATCGACAGGCACGGGTAGTGCATGCCAACCACAACCCACGGGATACCGGCGGCACGAGCGCCGTCGATGGCGTTCGCCGTCCACTGGTAGCGGGCGGTGCCTTTCGCGTAGGACCAGGTGCCGTCGGGGTACGCCAGGTTCGGCGAGATCATCACGAACCGCACCGACGGTGCGTTGCGTGGCACGTCGACGAAATACTGCCGGCCGTAGGTGCCGATCAGTCCGGGGAGCTGGTTGGGCAGGCAGGCGGAGAAATCGTTGATGTGGCCGTTCTGCCCGTTCATCTCGTGGTTGCCGGCCAGCAGCTCGAACGGGTACCCGGCGCCGACGCGCGCGGTGACGAAGTCGCACCACGCCTGCTCCTGACCGGTGGGGCCGTAGGACAGGTCGCCAACCACGAACGTGGCGGCGGTCCCAAGGGTCGGGATCAGGTTGAGGACTTCGGACGACCGGCTAGTGGCCGCGACGTCGCCGAGCGCCGCCACACTCACGGGTTGCGGACCAACCTGCTGCCCCTGGGTGAGGCCGCTCGTCGCCACGACGGCTGCGAACGCCAGGACGATAACGATGACGGTTCGGCGCATGCGCCCTCCCTGCATGGTGCTGAAGCCAGCCAGCGTGGCTGCCGATCGACGGGAGGGGGCTCGTCGCGTACGGACCGTAGCAGTGCCGCGCTGCGCATCCCTCCACGCGATCAGCGCGATCGGCTGACCTGTTCATGCAGGGTGGTAACCGATCGTCCGATGCCTCCACTGGTGCGGTCGTCCTAGCGTGCGGGGGCCGCCGACCCCAAGGGATGTCGTCATGAGCCCAGCCAGCCGTGCCTCCCGTCGCGCTCGGATTCGCGGTGCGCTCACAGCGCTCACCGCAACTGCCGTCGCCGCTGTGGGGCTCGTGCTGCCGGCCGCGCCAGCGCACGCGTCGCTCAGCGGGTTGCCGGCCGGCTTCGTCGACGAGTTGGTGGTCGGCAGCATCGGCTTCCCGACGGCGATCGCTTTCACGCCCGACGCGAAGATGCTGGTAGCGCAGAAGAGCGGCGTCGTGCGCATCGTGGTGGACGGGACGTTGCGACCCACGAACTTCATCGACATCAGCGCTCGAGTGCACGACCAGCACGATCGAGGGCTGCTCGGGTTGGCGGTGCACCCGGAGTTCCCAGAGAAGCCGTACGTGTACCTGCTCTACACCTATGACCCGCCAGGAACTAACCCTGACCAAGGCGCCCCTGTAGCCGGACGCACGGCGCAGCTGATGCGCGTGGAGGCCGACCCGGCCACGCAGTACACCACCGCGAAGGCCGGCACCGAGGTCATCTTGCTCGGCAAGAACAGCACGCTGGAGAACATCGGCAACCCCAACGACGGACGGAACACGTCCACGGCTTCGTGCATGACCGGCAAGAGCATGGCCGGTGCGCCGATCGAGGACTGCATCCCGTCGGACGAGAACTCTCACACCATCGGCAGCGTCGTGTTCGGCCCGGACGGCTCGCTGTACGTGAGCAACGGGGATGGCTCGAACTACGGTGGCGTCGACCCGCGCGCACTGCGCTCCCTGATGTTGGACAGCCTGGCCGGCAAGGTGCTCCGGATCGACTCGATCACCGGCGCAGCCTTGCCCGACAACCCCTTCTACAACCCCGCGGCGCCGAACAGCAACCGGTCGAAGGTGTGGTCGTACGGGCTGCGTAACCCCTTCCGCATGACGGTGCACCCGATCACCGGGGCGGCGTATGTGGGCGACGTCGGGTGGGGCACCTGGGAGGAGATCAACACCGGGAAGGGCGCGAACTTCGGCTGGCCCTGCTACGAGGGCGGCATGTCGGGCGGACAGCCGGTCAGCCTGCAGCAGTCCGGCTACCGCTCGAACGCCTCGACAAGCGCCTCCTGTGCCGCCTTGTACAACCAAGGACTGGGCGCCGTCCAGGCACCCGTGTGGGCCTACGACCATTCGGCGGGCGGCGCATCCGCCAATGCCGGAGCCTTCTACACCGGGACGACCTACCCCGCGCAGTACCGCGACGCGCTGTTCATCGCCGACTACAACCGACGCTGGATCCAGTCGCTGCGGACCGACGCCACCGGCGCGGCCACCGTCACGCCGTTCGGCACTGGCTCAAGCGGCCCGGTGCAGGTGGTCGCCGGGCCGGACACCAACCTGTACTGGGTGATGTACGCCGGCAGCGGCGGCCAGGTTCGGCGCATCCGCTACGTGGGCGGCGGCAACAGCGCACCGGTCGCCATCGCGGAGGCGACGCCGACCAGCGGCCAGGCGCCGTTGCAGGTCCAGTTCACCGGTGACCGGTCCTACGACGTAGACGGGCAGCCATTGCGGTACTCGTGGAACTTCGGGGACGGGTCGCCGCTGAGCACGGAGAAGAACCCGACGCACACCTACACCGAGTCCGGCGTATTCGACGCCCGGCTCACGGTGACCGAGGACGTCGCGGGAGGGCAGTCGTACTCCGCCGACGTCCGAGTCACCGTCGGGAACACACCTCCGCTCGTGACCATCGTCAGCCCGGCTGACCAGACGACGTACGCCGTCGGGGACGACATCGAGTTCAGCGGCCGTGGCGAGACCGAGGCGGGAGACCCGCTCCCGGCGTCGGCACTGTCGTGGGAGCTGCGGCACGGCCACAACGACCACTACCACTACTCGACGCCGGACTCCGCCCCGGACCCGAGTGACCCCAACGTCCGCCGAGGCTCGTTCGAGGTGGGCGACCATGGCGACAACACCTGGTACGACCTGTGCCTCACCGGTGCGGCCGGTGCGCTGCAGGACACCCGGTGCGTGCGACTGAACCCCAGGAAGACCCCGATCACGGTGGCGACCGAGCCGGTCGGCATGGGGGTGTCGTACGAGGACGAGGGGTTGGCGCTCTTCGGCCCGACGCTCATCAACCCGGTCGAGGGGTCGGTGCAGACGCTGTCGGTGTCGCCCATCCAGCAGAGCCGCTCCTTCGTCCGGTGGGACGACGGCTCCACCAGCACCACCCGGACCTTCACGGTCGGGACGCAGCCGAGGACGCTCACCGCGGTGTTCGAGAACAAGCGGCCCACGGTGGCGATCAATCCGACGTCGGCGTCAGGCACCGCGCCCTTCACGGTCGCCCTCACCGCGAGCGGCTCCGACCCCGAGGGCGACACCTTGACCTACGCGTGGGACGCGGGCGCTGGCAGGACGGCAAGCGGGCCGACAGCGAGCTTCACGTTCACCTCGGCCGGCACCTACCCGGTGACGGTCACGGCCACCGACTCCCTCGGCGCAACGGCGACGGCGACGATCCAGGTGGCGGTGCAGCCGGGAGCGACCCCGACAGTTCCGGGTCTGGTGGGGGCGTGGGGGTTCGATGAGGGTGCCGGGTCGCAGGCGCTGGATGCGTCGGGTCAGGGCAACACCGGCACGATCGCCGGGGCTGCCTGGACCGGCAGCGGCCGCTACGGCGGCGCGTTGACCTTCGACGGGGTCAACGACTGGGTCAGCGTCCCCCACAGCGCCAGCCTCAACCTGTCCACCGCGATGACCCTCACCGCCTGGGTGCGACCCACCAGCCTCGGCGCCTGGCGGCAAGCCATCTTGAAGGAACGCCCCGGCGGGCTGACCTACGCGCTGTACGCCACCAACCAGTCCGCCAACCAGCCCAACGGGCACTTCCAGATCGGTGGCGCGGACCGGGAGGTCACCGCGCCCACCGCGATCGCCACCAACACCTGGACCCACCTGGCCACCAGCTACGACGGGGCCAACATGCGGCTGTACGTCAACGGCACCCTGGTGCGCACCGTCGCCCGCACCGGACCGGTCGCCACCAGCACCAGCCCGCTGCGCATCGGCGGCAACAGCGTGTGGGGCGAATGGTTCGCCGGCCAGCTCGACGAGATCCGCGTCTACAACCGCGCCCTCACCA
>Ga0224722_1001299_pt1 | contig 13904 bp, 13 predicted proteins | sample Balambano_FR1_Me_FD_161646 | JGI IMG/M metagenome (GOLD analysis project Ga0224722, IMG submission 161646) | Freshwater sediment microbial communities from Lake Towuti, South Sulawesi, Indonesia - Balambano_FR1_MetaG | ecosystem: Environmental > Aquatic > Freshwater > Lake > Sediment | place... | reverse complement strand
GATTATAGGTATGGGGGGTAGCGAACGTCTCGCCCGTGCGATACTAGGCATACCGTTGGGAACCTCATTTCGGGACGAAGATTTCTGGGAAACCGTTGTTCGCTTTCTGGTGGATAATCCGTTGTTGGATGTCTCTCGTGTGGGTCCACTGGTGGACTATCTCTGGTATGAGAAGTATACACCGCGCCGCATGGGTGACCGAAACCGTCTGCCCGAAAACTTCACCATGAAGGGGCGGACGATGGCGGCTCTACTGTCTCGTGTGGACGAGTGGCACAGACATCAGGCGCAGGCAGCCCGTGTGACAACCGACCGTTGGGAACCGTCCGGCTACAAGGAGTATCGCTTTGTGGAAGAACGGCTCACGGGTGATACGGTGTGGACGATTCAAGAGATTACCACAGGTAAGGGACTGGTCTCAGAGGGGCGAGATATGTCTCACTGCGTTGCGTCTTACGCCTACTCCTGTGCGAGGGGGAGTATCTCCATCTGGTCGCTGAAGGCATTGCACGCCAACGAACTGGAACCGCAGCGTGTCATGACCATTGCGGTCACAAAGGATGGTGTGGTTTCTGAGGTGCGTGGGCGGCGAAATGCTCTGCCCGGACAGAAGCAGGACTTCTATGGGGTGCGTTTGAACGCCAAAGAGATAGACCTGCTGACACGCGGTTGTCGTGTTTTCCACCAATGGACTAAGGAAGCAGGTCTCCGCGAACCCCACTACCTGCGCCTCTAAAGCAAACGGGGTGGAACGTTCCGCCCCGTTTGGTTCCTCGTGATAGACTTCTCCGAAATAACGGGGACGTTCCCGCGAAGTATCCTCCCCAACCACACCGAATGCGAAGAAAGCAAACGTACTGCGTTTCGGGGGCGTAGGTGTTGCCTTCGGGTTGGGTTGCCGTGCTATACTGAGCATAGACCGAAACGGGTATACAGAACACTGGACTGGGAGAAGGGTGGACGCTATGGCAGGGGAATCGTTTGTCGTCGGAGTGGACGTAGGAACGGGCAGTGCGCGTGCCGGGGTATTTGCAGTTGCCGATGGCTCGCGCCGTGGGATGGGGGTATACCCTATCAAGATGTGGCGACCTCGCGCTGAGTATGCCGAGCAGAGTTCCGAAGACATCTGGAATGCGGTGGGGATTGCAGTACGGGATGCCCTGCGGGAGGCAGGTATCCCCAAAGAATCGGTGGTCGGAATTGGCTTTGATGCCACTTGCTCACTGGTTGCACTGGGAAAAAATGACCAACCGGTCACTATTTCACCCAGTGGTTCCGATGCACAAAACATTATTGTCTGGATGGATCATCGGGCAACCGCCGAAGCCGATACTATCAATGCCGGAGAATACGATGTCCTGAAGTTTGTCGGGGGTAAGGTGAGTCCCGAAATGGAACCCCCGAAACTCCTCTGGGTCAAGCGTCACCTGCCCGAAACATGGAACCGTACCCTCAAATGGTTGGACTTAGCCGACTATCTGACCTACCGCGCTACGGGAATAGATTCCCGTTCACTGTGTACCTCTGTCTGTAAATGGCTCTATCGGGGGCAGGAGAATCGGTGGGACAGAGAGTTCTACAGGGCGATTGGCTTGGAAGACCTGCTTGATGGTAGCCGTGTCCCCGACGATGTTCGTTCTTTGGGGCAAGCCGTAGGAACCCTCTCCATGCCTGCCGCCACGCATCTAGGACTAACCACCCATTGTACAGTCGCCGTGGGGATTATTGATGCACACGCAGGAGGCTTAGGACTGTTGGGTTCCGCATTGGGAGGGGGCGAAGCCGGAGAAACACTGGAAACCGTGGTCGCGCTGATTGGAGGAACCAGTAACTGTCATATGGCGGCTTCCCGCGATGCCATTTTTGTTCCCGGAGTCTGGGGACCGTACTTTGGGGCTATGGTTCCGGGGATGTGGTTGACCGAAGGGGGACAGAGTGCGGCTGGCTCGCTGATTGACCATATCATTCAAGATAGTTCTGCCTATAACGATGTGGCGTATGAGGCTGACCGCAAAGGAGTCACAGTCTATGCCTTGCTCAACGAATTAGCGGAAAAACAGGCACAGGAGCAAGGGTTGGAAGATGTTGCCTTTCTGACCCGTGACCTGCACGTTCTGGACTACCATTTAGGGAACCGTTCACCACACGCCGACCCGCACGCTCGCGGCATTATTGAAGGACTGCCGTTAGATAGTACGTTGGAGTTCGATGCCCGCCTCTATCTGGCGACGGTGCAAGCCATCGCCTATGGAACCCGTGAAATTATCGAAGCGATGAATGCACAAGGTTTTCGGATTGGGACGATACTCGCAACTGGAGGGGGAACCAAAAACCCCCTCTGGTTGCAACAGCACGCTGATGCCACCGGAATGCCAGTTGTTTTGGGGCGAGAGTCGGAGTCGGTGCTGTTAGGCTCGGCGATTTTAGCGGCAACCGCATCGGGAGCATACACCGAGGTTCCATCTGCAATGCGGGCGATGACAGGAATCGGTCAGACTATCTCCCCGAACCCTGCCACACGCCGCTTCCATGATGCCAAGTTCGCTATCTACCAAGCCCTCTACAGCGAACAACTCCGCCACCGCGAAATGTTGGACGAAGCCTTAGGAAAGGCAACCTAATAGGTTCTCCGGTTTTAGCGTATATCCCAGTCATTATCGTTTGCTGTCCGCCATGTCCGCTCAAACGGCATCGCCTTGACATGACCATCACAATACGCAACCAACGTCAGGTTCCCATAACGATGCTTGCTTATCTGCAAATCCCAAGTCCCACACGGAGACGCACCCGGAAACAACGAACACGGAGGAAGCGCATTGCCCTGTTGCCAGTGGTACAACGAACCCGCCGTCGCACCCTCCAACCACGGGTCAAGACACATATCGAAATACTCACTCCCCCAGAACGGGTCGCTCTGAGGCGGAAGCGGAGACGGAACACTCACTCCTACCAACTGTCCCCAATTATCGCCTCGGAGCGTGGCATAGACCGTGCCTGCTGGTTCGTTGATACTGGCAAGAGTACGTAGCATTCCGGTGATGAATCCGTTGTCGGTAAACGACCCCCACATCGCCGGAAGGTTCTTGTCGGGGTCTCCAGGGTCGAACCAGACATTCTCTTTTCGTTGGACTCCTCTTCCCATTCGTATGTAGGGATTGAGTGCGCCTTGATAGTTTTGTACTGCCCAGTAGGACACGGTGTTGGGTTGTCCTGTGGATTGTGTTTCCATGGTGAGGGGGAATGTTTCGTCGTAGTCTTGGTTGTACATGAGGACGGCGTTGAGAATTTGTTTGAGGTTAGCGAGTGCAGTTGTTTGTCTTGCTTTTGCTCTTGCTTGTGCGAAGACGGGGAAGAGAATGGCGGCAAGGATAGCGATGATGGCTATGACAACGAGTAACTCAATCAGCGTAAATCCCATGTTCGTAGGTTTCAGATTAGTAGATTTCATAAAGTGTCTTTTATCCTTTCGTTAAACTCACGTTGGAGCATGGCATAGTGAAATTCACTGGCATATCTCCCTTTGAAAAAGTCGCTTTCCACAAAGTGCGCCTCGCGCCGAAACCCCAAGCGTTCCAAAAGGTGATAGGAGGCGGTGTTCTCTGTGTCACAATCGGCAACCACACGGTGCATATTGCGCTCGCGAAACAGATAGCCCAACACCGCAAGCACTGCTTCTTGAGCATAGCCATTGCCCCAATAGAGGCGTGCAAGCGTGTAACCGATTTTCGCCTGCCGTGGGTCGTCATCGCGCACATAAAACCCCACGTCGCCCATCATCTCCCCCGTATCTCTGCGCTCTATCGCCATCTGATACCAGTCTCCCACTGTCTGGGAGTCGGTGTTTGCCGCCCATTCGATAAAGGTCTGTGCCTGTGCCTCGGTGAATGGCACATCCCACCCCTGATAGCGTGCCACCTCTGGGTCATTGCGATACGCCTGAAACGTTTCGCTATCTGTTGTGCAAAAGGGACGCAGGACTAAGCGTGCTGTGGTTAGTCGCATACGGCTCCTATCTGAGCAGTCTGTTCAGCTAGGGCTTTTCCGGTTGGCGTGAGGTGGATATGCCCTTCCGCATCTAACTCATTCACCAAATCGTTGGCTCGTGCGCGGCGCACTATCTCTTGTGCCTCTACATCGCTCCAACCAAGTTCATTGACCAAGTGTTCGGGGCGACACTCGCGGTCTTCTACGGCGGTTCCTTCGTGGCTGGCAAGATGTACTACCAACATCTGCTGGCGAAAATCCCAGCCCTGCCGACGGCGACGCAAAGTTTGAGCAACCAACCCCTGACTCGGTGCAAAGAGCAGCGTTAGTCCGAAGATACCCCCATGGACTGTAGCAATCATGCCCGAAATCGAGACATCCCATATCTTGGCAAGCCAGAATCCCACTAATGCGCCGACCACCCCAATCCCTACACTCAAACCAATCAAAAAAGGTAAGCGATGGGTCAGTAGGGAAGCCGTCACCGGAGGCACTATCAGGAGAGCAATCACTAAAATCGCGCCTACTGCTGTGAAGCCTCCCACAGTTGTCACCGCGACCATTCCCATCAAGGCATAGTGAAGGAGAGTGGGTGCAAAGCCCAGAGCCGCCGCTAAGCCGCTGTCGAAGGTCGAGAGTTTGAGTTCTTTGTAGAACAGACCGAGGAACAGGGCATTCAGCAAGGTTAGGCTACTCAGTGTCCAAAGAGCCGAGGGACCGAGGTTGTGACCGTTAATACTCCATGTTTCGAGCGGCGCAAAGGCGATTTCCCCGAACAGCACGGCATCGGTATCCAAGTGGACATTGGCAAAGAACTTGGAGATAATCACCACGCCGAGGGCGAAGAGTGCCGGGAAAATCAGCCCGATAGCGGTATCCTCTTTGACACGACGGCTTCGGGTGAGTGACTCAACCAACCAAACCGTGAGCAGACCTGCCGCCGTTGCCCCAAAGAATCCCGCGAGAACATTCGGACCGTTCGCAAGGACATATCCCGCAACCAACCCCGGCAGAATAGCATGGCTAATGGCATCCGCCATCATTGCCATTCGCCGCAGAACCAGAAATACCCCGACTATCGCGCAGGCACACGCCGCAAGGGAGGCGGTAAGAGCGATGACTATATCAGAACTCATTGCGCTCCCTCCTGTGCCGGGGGGAGTGTGGGCGGCGGTTGCAGGGTATGGCGGTTTTTAGCGTGACGTAGCCACTCCCAAAGTAGCCCGCGTGCGCTCCCCAAAAAGAGGGAGAGAAAGACAATCGCACTGACCACCAAAACGATAACCGGTCCGGTAGGAATCCGGGATTCGGTGACACTGATTACTGCCCCCAGTACCCCGGAAACTGCACCAAACGCTCCGGCAATTCCCAACATCGTGCTGAGGGAGTGTGTCCACTGTCGTGCCGCCGCGCCGGGGGCAACCAAAAGGGCGGACATCAGCACCACCCCGACAGTGTTTAAGCCGATAACCACCGCTACCACCAAAAGCCCGGTAAGCAGGGTGTCTAAAAGACGTACCGGATAACCGATGGTTTGGGCATACTCTGGGTCAAAGGACAGGAGTTTGAACTCTTTGAAGAGCAGGGCAACCACCGCAAGTGCCAAGCCACCCAAAACCCCCATGGTCAGTACCGACTCCTCAACCAGTGCCGCCGCTTGCCCGAACAGGAATTTATCTAAACCGGCTTGCCCAGCATCATTACGCTTCTGAAGCACAGTCAGTAGCACCACACCAAAGCCAAAAAAGACCGTCAGGACAATTCCCAATGCCGAGTTGGGGTCAATTCGGGTGTGTCGGGTGATTCGCAGTATCAGTGCCATACCGAGCCAAGCAGCGATTCCGGCTCCTGCCATCAGAATCAGGGGTGTTTTCTGGTGGGTGACCAGATAGGCGAGGCAGATTCCGGGCAGTGCCGCATGAGAGAGGGCATCGCCCATAAGCCCTTGCCGTCTCAGATTCGCAAACGAACCGAGGACACCCGCGACAAGACCAAGTAGTGCCGTGCCTAAGGCGACATTTCGCAGTGTGTAATCGAAGAATAGGTCTTTGAGAATGTCCATCGTTTCTTACCTCTCCCCCTAACCCCCCTCCCCTAGAAAGGGAGGGGGAATTGGAGAACCTCACCCGAACTTCTTCTTTCCTGAGAGGGATAGCGAAGATCCGAGGATTATTTCAAAAAGGCGATTTTGCCTCCATAGGCTTTTTGCAAGTTCTCGGAAGTAAATGTCCGGTGCATTCCTCCTGAAGCAATCACTCGAACATTGAGTAGAATCAGGTAATCGAAATACTCCGGGGCGGTTTGTAGGTCGTGGTGAACCACCAAAACCGTCTTTCCCGCATCTCGGAGACGTTGTAAAATCGCGATAATAGCGCGTTCTGTGGTGGCATCCACTCCGGCAAACGGTTCATCCATAAAGTAGAGGTCTGCATCTTGTGCCAATGCCCGCGCCAGAAAGACCCGTTGCTGTTGCCCCCCGGAGAGTTGGCTAATCTGCCGATGCGCGAAGTCCGCCATTCCCACCTCGCGCAAGCACTCCAACGCCCGTTCCCGCTCAGAACGTCCGGGGCGACGGAACCAGCCCAGTTTCCCATATAAGCCCATCATCACTACATCCAAAACGGTGGTCGGGAAGTCCCAGTCCACACTGCCTCGTTGTGGAACATATCCCACCCGTTTTCGCACTTGGGAATAGGGCTTGCCGAATAGTGTCACTGTGCCTGCTGCCGTGGGGACTAAGCCTAAAATCGCCTTAATCAGTGTAGACTTGCCTGCACCGTTCGGACCCACAATCGCCGCAAGGGAGGCAGAGGGAACATCCAAGTCCACATCCCAGAGGACAGGTTTTTCCGCATAGGCAACCGTCAGGTCGCGTACCGCCAGAACCGTATCTACCATTGTGTTCACAATAACGCCTCCACCAGAGTTTTGACATTATGGCGAACCATACCAAGATAGGTTCCTTCCGGGGTTCCATCAGCTCCCATCGCATCCGAGAACAACTGTCCCCCGATTTTTACCTCCCACCCACGCGCCCTGACCGCCTTCTGTACCGCCTCAATCGTTGTTGGCGGGACACTACTCTCAACAAAAATCGCCTTGATTTTTCGCTCCACAATAAACTTGGTTAGGTCTTGTACATCTTTTGTCCCGGCTTCGGTGGTTGTGCTGGTTCCCTGTAAACCGCGTACCTCAACCCCGTACTGTTGACCAAAATAGCCAAAGGCATCGTGCGCGGTCACTAAGACCCGTTGCTCTTTGGGCAATTTGGCAATCTCTGCCTGCACCTCGGTATGCAGTTTGTCCAGTTCGGCGCGGTATGCCTCTGCATTCGCTGTGTAGGCTTGGGCATGAGCCGGGTCTTTCTCTGCCAGTGCAGACTCCACAACCCCCACCGTCTTGCGCCAGAGTTGGACATCAAACCAAATATGAGGGTCATAACGTCCTTGAAACTCCCGTGGTTGTCGCAATTCATTGGGCGGAATCGTTTCGGCAATCGCGACGGTTTTTTTGCCGCTCCCCGAAAGTTTCTCCAGAGTCTCCGTCGTCCGTCCCTCCAACTCCAAACCGTTGTAGAAGATAATGTCGGCTTTAGTGAGCGTGTCAATATCTCCGGGAGTCGGTTTGTAGTAGTGTGGGTCGGTTCCCGGTCCCATCAGTGCCGTGACTTCGACATACTCTTTACCGACATTGCGTACCACATCGGCAACCATTCCTGTTGTCACTGCCACACGAAGTTTAGTGGTACCTTTGGGTGCACTATCTGCAACACTCCCAGCCTCTCCCGCCGACGGACAGCCCGCGAGTAGGCATCCTATCCCAATCGCCAGTATTACTATCCAGATGTTATAAGTTCGGCTAATCTCTCTCATAGTGTATCTCTCTCATAGTGTTGCTCTAAAGGCTTATTCGCCGTGCGCTCCAATCAGGGTTCCAAAACCAAATGCTAATGCGCCACCAATCACGGCAACTAGTGTCATCTCCAAGCCATGCACTATCCAAGAACGACCTGTTATTAGCGATTTTCCGGCTCCGACAGCAAAGTGAGCCGCAATGGAGATAATCAACGAGTGCATGAGGGCGGTGCTTCCGGTAGTGTAGAGGAACGGGAGAATCGGTAGAAATGCACCTATCGCAGTTGCCACTGTCGCGACCAATGCCGAAATCCATTGGTTGGGGAGACGGTCTTCGGAAAGCCCCAACTCCTCTGCCGCCATGGTTTTAAGGAACTCTTCCGGGGAAGCGGTGAGGCGTGCCGCCATCGTCTTTGCCTCCTCCTCACTAAAGCCCTTGATTTGGTACATCAGTTCCAACTCTTCGCGTTCATGCTCTGGGTCCATCTCAATTTCGCGTCGCTCCCGCTCAATCTCGGCTTCATGGACTTCGCGTTCGGATTTTGCCGCTAAATATGCCGATGACCCCATCGAGAAGGCAGAGGCGACCATACCGGCTAATCCGGCAACCAGTACCGCACGAGAGTCAGATTGGGTGGCACTGGCAACTGCGGTAACAATTCCAAAAACCGCGCCCAAACCGTCATTGATACCGTAAATCGCATCCCCAATCCACGAGGCGGTGCTGTGAGCGTGCCACTTCTCCCGGTCTAAGAGCGCGTCTAACTGACGGCGCGGGGAAGGTCTATCTCCCTCGCGTGCCATCGCATGAAGCCGTTCGGCGTGTGCTTTTTCATCGGGAATGACACGCTCCAAAATTACATTGGAGGCAGGGTCGTTCAGAGAACGAATCTGTGCTTGATACTCCATGACATGGTTGCGCTCCTCTTTCTCGATTCGCCGAATCATGGCTTGAGAGCCAATCACCTTCAGAAGTTGGTACTGTTTTCGCGCATCGGCTTCCACATCATCGGGGTTCACAGTTTCTCCCAAATCGGCGAGACGTTTTGCCCATAGTGCGGCGTGTTCCTCCTCAGAAATCGCCATTCGGGTTAACAGGTCTTTGCGTCTCGGATTGGTTTCGGCATCGGCAAGCGCGTGATATATCTTGGCGACAACTAACTCTTCATGCCAGTTCTCGCGTAGCACCCGAATCATCTCCGCGTTTTGCAAGGGGGAGATACTCATGTACCAGCCTCTTTCTTTGCGGAAGAGTCCAGAGAAATATCGGGCATGGTTCCATCGGCATTGGGAATCGGTGCGCCGTGGGGGCAGGTGGTGGGGTGTCCCATAAAAGCGGCAAGACGCTCCTCAAACTCTTCGGAGATAACATGTTCTAATCGCTCCGCCTCATGGTGCGCGGTCACGGAGTCGAAGCCTAAGTAGTCCGTGAGAAAACGTTCCAAAAGCCGGTGATGGCGAGCAAGTTCCACGGCGTTGCGGTTGCCCGAATCGGTTAGACGTGCGCCTCGGTACGGTTCGTACTCCACCAATCCTTGCCGCTCCATGTTTTGTAGCATTTTGGTGACAAAGGCGCGTGATGTTCCGGTGCGGTCAGCAATCTCCGACGGTTGGGCAATAGACTCCTGATTTGCCATTTCGGTTCCTTGTAGGGTATGAATGGCTTTGAGGATGTCTCCGGTGGCTTTGCCTAAGTTTCGTTCTCGCTCGGATTTCACCATACTATTCGTTTCATTCTCTAAGGTTTAACCTAAGTTAATCTTTAACTCTGGTTAATTTTACCGGAAAAATTCCGATTGTCAACCCTGTTTGGTAGAATGACTGTGGATTTCTTCACACGGACACGAATATGAGGGAGTTTTAAGGAAAATGCGGAAGAAAAATCTGAAAAAAGTTTGGTTTCTGACGACACAAACACCCCCGATTTTTCGTCAAAGGGTAAGGACTTATTTTCAGGTAAGGGAAAAGGAAAGATGCCACCAATAGGAGCGGAACAAACGACCGAAGAAAACAAGGACAGTGACCATATTCTGGTTGTCGAGGACGACCCGAATATACTGCGTCAAATTGAATTTAATCTGCAAACGCATGGGTACATCGTAGAGACCGCAATAAACGGTGTTGATGCCCTCAAGAAGATGATGCTTAAGCGTCCAACGTTGTTAATAACCGACATTATGATGCCAGAAATGGACGGTTATGAGTTGGTCGCGAGTGTCCGCAAGGATGACCAGTTAGCCGATTTACCCGTGATTATGCTGACGGCACGTACTCAAGACAACGATATTACACAGGGTTATAGCAGTGGGACTGACCTTTATCTGACCAAACCCTTTAATCCTGCGGAACTCCTCCGTTTTGTCCAACGCATTGTTGGTTAAGCAATCCTCCGTTTTTGGGAAAGACACTGTGGTTTTTCCCGTATCTCTCCTCAGACACGCACCAAATAATCCCCCCGGATTTCCACGATTTTGTTAGGTCAACCCCCGGTTTGTGCTGTTATAATAGGTTTCCTATTCCTCGTGTATCTTGCGGAAAAATTGGAAGCAAATCGGCTCTCTTCTGGGAAGCAGGAAAAAATCCGCGTCACGTGGGATATGGGAATATAGCACACGGGCGTAACCCACCGCGAGTTGCATAGTCAAAGAGACAGGTGGGGATGTTTCCGCCGGTCTTTTGCTTCTCAGGAGAGGTTTATCTATGACAAAATCGGTAACTAAGTCGGTTCGTTTTGGTGTTGGGTTGGTATCGGTGGTTGCTCTATCGGGTCTTATGGCGCAACCCGCAAATGCCCAACAGGGTCGCCCCTTAATCGGAGCCAACATTGGGGCGTATTTCCCCACAAACGGCAAGACACGTGAAGTTTTTGGCAATCAGTTTCTCAACTACGGGTTCGCGTTGGGGCGAGTACAACGCCCCGGTGTCCGTGGCAGAACTGCGATTGACTTCGCTGTCATCACCAACGGCAACCTGTTCCGTGATTCCGACCGTCGTGCTATCATTATTCCCGTAGGGTTGACCTATCTTGCCCCTCTGCGAGAACTTTCATCCAGTGACTACAGTCAACGCTACTCGTTCTTGCCCTACTACGGGGTGAGTGGGAATGTTTTTGGAACATTTATTCGCTCCGATGTGGATGGTGTACAGAACGGGTTACGGATGTCGTATGGGGGAAGTGCCTTTATCGGAGCGGCATTGGGAAATAACTTCTTTACTCAAGTCCGGTACTACTTGATGACCGAAGTGCGTGGTTTTGAGTTGTCTGGGTGGAACATCTCGGCGGGCTTTCGGTTTTAGTCCGATTTTTGTCCGAAAGACAGAGAAAAATTTCTCTGTCTTCGTGGCAATTTTGCCCGATAATAGGGGAAAATAGAGACAGAAAAATTCGTGGGAATCAACGAACGCCGTTGTTCGTATGATGTAGGTACACGAATCTTTCAAAACGGTTTAGGAAAACAGGAGTAGCAAAGGGCAATGAAGTACAAGCGGTGTTGCGCGTGCGACTTCTGGGTGACAACGGCGGACACCCGGTGTCCCAACTGTGGCATTCCAGACCCACGTTCAGACCGGTCAGATACACTGACCATGGAAACCCCCATGACCGATGGAACACGCGCTGCATTTGGCGGGTTCATCGGGGCGATTATTGGCGGGTTGTTGATGGACGGCATGGGTGTAGCGGTAGGAGTCGCCGTGGGGGTCAGCCTCGGTGTTCTCTTAGGGGCAGACCGCGAGTGGTCAACCCCGGATTTCCCCGACCTCACCACACTCGCACGTCGCCCGTTCCGTAGCCTACGGCAGGACGAAGAACTAATTCAGCAACGGCTTGCCGATATTGCTACTCGTGAAAAACGTCTCGCCGAGGTGCGTCAACGAGTGCGAGAGCAGGTTGAGAACGGGAAGTTAGAAACCGTACAGGAGACGTGGAACCGGGTAGTTCCAGTGTTGGACTCTGCCGCCGCAACATTAACCCGGCAACGTGAACGCTATCATGCTTACCTATGGGTGATAGCCCTCCTGCGCTGGCAAAACACGATTGAACCCCTTGCCGCCGATTGGGAAACCCTAACCCATGAGACGGTCAATCACCGCTTGCGCCTTTTGGATGTGGCACGTGAGCGTGGTGAGATGTACTTGCGCGAGTGGGAAGGGGTAGACCTCTCTGAAATCATCGAAGCCGCTCGCTGTGTGGAGCGTCTGAAGCTAGCGTTGGAATCGTGTAGCAAACTGCGGGAGGCACTGATTGTTCAGCAAGCAGCACTCGCTGTCAAAGGTATCGCCCCAATGGAGGAAACATTCTCCTCAAACCTTACCGCAACCGATGCGCTAAAGTCGTTAGACATCTTCAATGCTCGTGCCGCGATTGGCGAGTTCAATACCGCCTTTGGCGAACTGGAAGCCGAGTACTCCCGTCTGCGTAGTGAAGAAGAGTTAGCCGAACAGGTGGTACTGGTGCAACGCCTTCGATAACCTCTCCCTGTGAAAATATAGAGAGAGGGAAACAGGAATAAACTTGTGAATAATAGGGTAGGGTCGTCCACGAAAACGGCTCTACCCTATCTGTTTTGCCCTTCCCTCCTTATTCCTTGACGGATTGAGAGGGACGGTGAAAATTCGGGAGATTTTCGGACATGGACAGAAATAAACAACACAATCGCACTGCGCTCCTGTGGCTTTTGCTTCTCCTTTTTGTGCTACCCGGCGTTAGTGGATGCGGTAGGATGCAGGTTGCCAGCGAAATAAAACCAGACGGTTCTTTTGAGCGCACCCTAATCTACAAAGAAGCAAAGAAGAACCCCGCAGAACCGCCAGAGCAGGGAAACCCATTCGGTGGCATGGCAGGGGACGATATTCCGTTGGAAGATATGATGATTCTTCCTGCGGGACCAGAATGGAAGGTCAAGCGCACCGAAACCCCCTCCGAGGCAACAATCACCTATACTCGCATGGTCGCGGCGAACGGAACATTGACCGACGATATTGGAGTTCGCAAAGACCCCCCCAATCCCGATGGCGACGTAGGAACCGATGCCCAAGCGGCTCCTGTGGTTGTGGAGGAAGCCCCTAAACCAGCTCCAAAACCCGCTACTAAACCTGCCCCGAAACCGACTCCCAAGCCTAAATCAAAGCCTAAGTCGGGAAAGCCCGAAAGCGAAACCGCTCTCTTGTTGACGGCGTACCGAGTACAACCCCCGGAGGCAAAACCTGCGTCCAAGAAGACTCCCGTACCGCTCCTGAGTAATACAGTGACGGTGCGTGAGATAGACGGGGGGAAGTTAGAGTACAAAGAGGTAATTCGATGGCGTGGCGAACTTCCTGCTGATATGCGCGAACCGGATGCAAAACTAGTGGACAGTTTAACGAAAGCCTTGCCTCCGTCGGTGTCCGGGGATACACCGACTATCAAAAAAATCACCTACAATCTACAGCGTGCCATCTGGCAGATGATTTTCGGACCGGGAGAGCCTATCCTGCCGCTTCTGATGATGAATACCGACCTTGCTGAGTATCGCTTTAAGGCACGACTCTCCAAAGAGTTGGACAATGCCCTGCTGACCGAGTTTGGGAACCGAATGACTGCCCAAGAACGAGCGGCGGTGATTGCACAACTGCGCGACACCACGTTTGACGATAAAATCCCGGATGCGAAGTCGGGTCCTCCTGTAAGTCAAGAGTCCGGGAAGGATATGGGCGCACCAATCTCTATCTTCTTACGTGCTAAAATGCCCGGCAAAGTCCTTTCCACTAACGGGCAGGTAGACCCGGATACAGGGGAAGTTCTCTGGACATTCTACTCATGGGCTCCCGCGATGGGAGAAATCACGCTAACGGCTATCTGCGAAAAACCTTAAAGTGGTGTGAATCTCACCCTCTACTCATGGACTTATGGGCAGAGGGTGAGATTAGAGGGCGGAGTGGGTTATTTCACTCCCAGAAGTGGGGTCAGGTCGAATTCGTAGACAGAGCGTTCCTTGCGTTGCATCTGAAACAGGCGACGACCCGGTAGGTCAATCGCTAAGCCCTGCCCTTCCACGGGGGATTTGACAATGTGTACTAACTCTAACG
>Ga0224722_1001298_pt1 | contig 13911 bp, 12 predicted proteins | sample Balambano_FR1_Me_FD_161646 | JGI IMG/M metagenome (GOLD analysis project Ga0224722, IMG submission 161646) | Freshwater sediment microbial communities from Lake Towuti, South Sulawesi, Indonesia - Balambano_FR1_MetaG | ecosystem: Environmental > Aquatic > Freshwater > Lake > Sediment | place... | reverse complement strand
GGTCAATCGGTCCCCGTTTTTCAAAATCAGTTCGTCGGCAATAGCAGAAGTGGTTGCGGCAAGTAGAAACACTCCCGCCACACAGATTCGGGTAAAGAAACGCATTAGGTCCTCCTGAGTCGTTCACATACGACATCTCTCACTGAAATGTAGTGTATACCCGAACCGATAAAATTGTCAATAGGAACCAATGGCTATTTATAACGGGTAAGCGGTAGGCGCGAGGCTCCCATCAAGTAGGTGTCCACCCCATGAGCGCACTCACGCCCCTCTGCAATCGCCCAGACTATCAGGCTTTGCCCTCGCCGACAGTCTCCTGCCGCGAACACACCGGGAACTGTCGTCTGGTAATCCTCCGTCACAGCGATATTCCCCCGTTTGTCAAAGGTCAAGCCGAGGTCGGTTAATAGCCCGCTCCGCTCCGGTCCCGTATAGCCAATCGCAATCAGAACAAGGTCTGCCGGGAAGACCGTTTCACTATGGGGAACAGGGACAATCGCACGAGTGCCGTCCGCCTGACGCTCCATCCGCTGCACCTTGACCGCGTGTAGTTCCCGCACATGCCCCTCTGCATCCCCGGATAGGTGGGTGGTATGGATTCCCCACTCTCGCTCGCCGCCTTCCTCGTGTGCCGGAGAGGTTTTTAGTACCATCGCGGGTTCGGGCCACCACGGGTTCAGGTCGGGGCGGTCTTGGGGCGGTTCTGGATGGATTTGGAACTGTGTTACTGAGAGCGCACCCTGCCGCAATGCGGTTCCAAAGCAGTCTGCCCCCGTGTCTCCTCCTCCGATAATGACAACATGTTTTCCCTCAGCACTTATCTCTTCACCAGTAATTTCACTATCTCCGGCAACGCGGCGATTCTGTTGGGTCAGATAGTCCATCGCAAGATGAACTCCTTGCAACGCTGCTCCGGGAATCGTAAGGGGACGTGGGGCGAGCGCACCTGTGGTCAAAACGATTGCCTCAAAGCGTTCGCGTAGTTCAGAAACCGTGATGTCTTTACCCACATGAACCCCGGCACGGAAAAGGATACCCTCCTCGGCTAACTGCTCTAGGCGACGGTCTAAGAGATATTTATCCATCTTAAAATCGGGGATACCGTAGCGAATCAACCCGCCGATACGGTCATCTTTTTCAAAAACAGTGACCGTGTGACCCGCTCGGTTTAACTGTTGGGCGCACGCAAGCCCGGCGGGACCGCTACCCACAATCGCGACCCGTTTCCCCGTGCGTTCGGTCGGTGACTCGGCTTGCACCCATCCCTGTTCCCACGCAAACGCGATAATACGTTGCTCAACCTGTTTAATCGTGACCGCATCATCGTTAATACTGAGGACACACGCATCTTCACAAGGGGCGGGGCAGAGTTTTCCGGTAAATTCTGGGAAGTTGTTGGTGGCGTGCAGTTTTTGAATCGCCTCTTTCCACTGGTTGCGATAGACCAAATCGTTCCAATCGGGAATCAGATTACCGAGGGGACAGCCATTATGACAGAAGGGAACGCCACAGTCCATACAGCGTGATGCCTGCGCTTTGAGTTTTTCGTCGGGGAACGACTGATAAACTTCGTTCCAGTCCTGCACACGCTCCGGTATCGGGCGTTTCTTCGGCATTTCGCGTTGTAGGGTGATAAAGGCTTTACTGTCGCCCACGGTTGGACATTCCTTTCCAGTTTCAAACGATGGAGTTCCTAGAAACAAAACAGATGAGAGGTGTTTGTTGGTACTATACCATACCACACCGTGCGACTGGGAGGCAGTATTCGCCGTCGCTACACGAACAAGGGAAAGGTCTCTATTTAGTCAATCTGTAAAAACTGCCGTATTCATGCGGGCGGAGTCGTCACGGAAGTATCTCCGCGATAGGCAGGGTAGTGTTCGGCGCAGAGAGTGGGGCGACGCTTAGGGTCTCATCATTTGGAGGCATGACCTGCTGTGTTACTCCGATTGATAAAATTTCCTGACTAAAGGCGCACATTGACAAGAGTAGGATTCGCTAATATACTGAGTGAAATTGATACGCAATGAACAAAAATTGATAGTTAATCACGCTTCTCAACGCGGAGGAACTTCGGTGGAGGGGCGCATGACAAGCCGGGTAGCGATGGAAACTCTGCGCCAGTTGGTGGCAGATATGGCGGGGCGAAAACTGCCGGGGGAGCGCGAACTGTCCAAAACACTCCACATCAGCCGCCAGCATCTCAGGATTCTCTTGGATGCATTGGAGTCCGAGGGAGTGGTCGAGCGGCGGCAGGGCAGTGGGACGTATGCCGCCGACCTGCGCGAACGAGATGTAGCGCATGTGGGATTACTGATTGATTCTAGTCTGAAGTTGGGCAACGACCCGTTCTTCTCGCTACTCACCGAGCGACTTCAGTTATGCTTGCAGACGGCAGGTATCCACTGTGTGATTGAGCGTACCGATGGAACCACTCACCCGCGTTTCCGGGGCGATGGCTTTATTACTCTGGGACACTCTGGGCTTTCCGCACTCTCGCATCTGCATCCCAACGACCCTCCGGCGGTGAGTCTCTTCGCAGAGGAGCGGCAACACCCCTTGCCGTCGCTTGGTCATGTCTCTTTGCTTCTCTCCGATGATGTGGGAGCAGGAATTTTGGCAGCACAACGGGCAATTGCGGAGGGGTTTCGCCATCTGGTGTTTTTTGGTCGCCCGCATATTCCGGCTTCCCGGCAACGTTGGGAGGGGATTCAGGAAGTCGTTGCGGAGGCGAACGCAGAGGCAGACGCAGAGGCAGATGGGGAGACCATCATCACCGAGTTAGTAGACTGTGCGATGAACTATGCATCCGGGCGGTCTGTGGCAAAGCAGGTTACGGAGAGGTTCGCCGGGGTAGCGACGAGGCGTATGGCTCTGATTCCGGCGAACGATTGGCTCGCTGTTGGTTTGCGTTCCGGCTTGACGGAGCAGAGGTCGGTTTTGAACGAGTGTCCGTGCTATAGTTTCGATGGTCTTCCCATAACCGACGACCCAGCACTGCGTATCCACTCACTCCGCCTTCCTATCGGGTTGATTGTCGAGGATACCGTTGCCGAAATCCGCCGTCTCAGCCGCTATAAGATAGGGCGTGTTATTCAGTACGCCTTTGAATGGGTAGATGACAACCGGAATCCTGCCTGACACACCCCCTTCCTCAAAGGCAAGGGGTTATCACGGACGAGGAGATACACTCTCTCAAGCATCCGTCCGGCAGGAAGGTCATTCCCTGAGAGAGGTACTTCAGTGCCTTGCGCCACCCGGAACCAAAACGCAATAAAGCGAAGGTAGACAGGGCTATTTTGGAAGATTATCCAGAGTGACCCAACGACGTTCTGCCCAAGAGGTGAGACCGGCTTCGGCGAGTTGTACCCCTTTTGCTCCCTCGCGTAGGTCGTACTGCCAGGGGGTATCCAGAACAATGTGCTTTAGGAACATCTCCCACTGCACCTTAAAACCGTTATCAAACACCTGATTGGTGGGAACGGTCATCCAATCGTCGAAGAAATCAATCGGTTGGTCAATATCCGGGTTCCAAACGGGGCGTGGAGTCGCGTTATAGGGTTGAATCTTACAGTTTCGTAACCCAGCAACCGCAGTCCCTTTGGTGCCATCCACCTGTACCGTCAAAAGGTCATCACGGCGCACCCGCACTGCCCACGATGAGTTAAACTGCGCGATAACTCCGTTTGCCAGTTCAAAGGTGGCATAGGCAGCATCATCGGCGGTGCAGGGGTAGGGCTTCCCGTTCTCGTCAATACGCTCCTTGATATGGGTCGCTCCCAAGCAGGAAACCGCCTTTACCTCGCCAAAAAGGTTATCCAACACATATCGCCAGTGACAGAGCATATCCACAATAATGCCGCCTCCGTCCTCCTGACGATAGTTCCACGACGGGCGTTGTACCGGAATCGCATCGTGTCCGGTGAAGACCCAGTAGCCAAACTCACCCCGCACTGAAAGAATCTCGCCAAAGAAACCCGTATCAATCAGATTTTTGAGTTTGAGCATACCGGGCAGAAACAGTTTGTCTTGTACCACTCCCTGCTTTACCCCTTTTGCTGTGGCGAGTTGGTAGAGGGCATAGGCTTCTTCCGTGGTAGTTCCGCTCGGTTTTTCGCAGTAGATATGTTTTCCGGCTTCGATGGCTTTGGTGACAGCTGGAGCGCGAAGTTGGGTCAGTTGGGCATCGAAGTAGATTTGGTTCTGAGGGTCTGCCAGTGCCGAATCCAAGTCTGTGGTATAGCGAGCATGGATTCCAGACATCGCGGCTAACTTCGCAAGTTTCGCCTCACTGCGCCCTACCAAAACAGGGGTAGGGAGAATCACTTCTTCATCACTGATTTTCACTCCCCCTTGTTGATGGATTGCCACCAAAGAGCGCATCAGATGTTGGTTCGTCCCCATACGCCCCGTCACACCGTTCATAATGACCCCAATAGAATGCGTTTTCATGTCTCATCCTTGTCACAAAATTGTCCTCGGTCAGTATACCGTTAATTCGGGAAGCGGAGGAGGGTGAGTTCTGATACAACAGGCGAACCGCCTCCTGGCTACCCTTGGAGGGGAATTTCGTCGTCGTGTTCTTTCGTCGCCGTGGACTAAAGTCCCGGCTACGGATAGAAAGTCCCCCTCCGGGGACTAAACAATACGGAGACTAAGAGAGGGACTTAAACAATCTGGGAAGAAACAATTCGGGGACTAAGCGGAAGATATTCCTTGTTAGCCTGCGAAGGCAGGCTTAGAACACCGTAGCCGGGACTTCAGTCCACGGCGATTATCCACGGCGCAAATACCAGTAGCCAGAGATTCCAACGTTTTGAATAAGCAAACCGATGGACTTTCGTCGTCGTGTTCTTTCGTCGCCGTGTTCTTTCGTCGCCGTGTTCTTTCGTCGCCGTGTTCTTTCGTCGCCGTGTTCTTTCGTCGCCGTGGACTGAAGTCCCGGCTACAGATAGAAAGTCCCCCTCCGGGGACTAAACAAGAGGACTAAACAACTCGCACAACACGCTTGCATAACACGGTGTTGGGGGGCGGTGCAGGGGCGGGCAACCATCGGACAACCGCACGACAATTTTATAGGGGGCGTTTCGCCTGTCTGATACAATAGGCATGATGCCACTTAAAAGATTCTGGTTTCTGGATATGCTTGCCGCTCTTGCCCTCTTTGGTGTGGCTATCGGAGGGGCAAAGATGTTGCGTAACGCTGTCGGCGTGATACCCGCTCTGTTCTTTTTTGCTGTGGCGGCAGGATTAGGTTACTACTACTTTCGTACCGGATGGGTCGCTTTGCGTCGTGGACGAGAAAACGCAAAGCATCTCTAATCTATCCGTTTTGGCTTGTCTCTTGGAGAATACTGGAATGTCAATCGCTCTTCCCACTCCTGTACCTATACCAACTCCCCTTCCGCGTACCCGCTATCGCCCTGCTGTGGGACGATACACCGTTGCCGATTGGGCTTCCTTTGAAGCATCGAAAACACGGAAACACGAACTACGTCACGGAGAGTTTATCGAAATGGCAGGAGCCTCCTTGGAACATAATATGATAGCAGGGAATTTGCAGTTTCTTTTGTATGGTGCTTTGCAAGTGGCAGACTGTACGGTTTTGGGGTGCGACCAAAAAATCTATATTGACGAGCGGAACGGACTATACCCCGATGTCGTTGTGGTTTGTGGAGAGCCAAGGATAACTCCCGCCGAAGCCCTACAGAACCCTCTCCTTATGGCGGAGGTGTTGAGTCCTTCGACTGCCGCCGATGACCGTGGCGAGAAGTTCGCGAAGTACCGCACGATTGGCACGCTACAGCACTATCTTCTGGTCGAGCAGTTGCGTCCATCGGTGGAGTATTTTCAACGAAGTGAGGGCGGTACTTGGGTGTTGGTGGCAGAGCATCATGCCCTGAACGAAAACCTCTCTCTAACACTGGGCAATGCGGAATTTACTCTCCCTTTAGAGAACATCTACCGACGTATTGTGTTTTCCGAAGCCGACGTAGTGCCGGAAACTGCCTCGGAAGATGCTGCTTAAAAACTTTCTTGTGAACGGAACCTGTTTATGCACTTTCTATCGCCTGCTATTCTCCGTGTGATTGTTGGGACAATGGCTGTCCTTGTTGCGATACTACCGACAATGGCACAAAATCCTACTCCTTCCCCGGTTCTTAGTGCAGCACAGCGCACCCTGCTTACGGGGGTGAGTGAAGTCATCGCGCCCGGTGCAATCCCCGGACCTCTCGCGGTTTGGGGCAAAAACACAGTGGTTTTGATGACAGGTAAGGAGAACAGTGCCCGTCTCCCCTTGATTGCCGCCGCCGTCTATGGACGCGGACGAGTGGTGGCGGTAGGGCATGGGGGGTTCTTTGGGGCAGAAGCACTTCAGCAGAAAGACAATCGGGCTTTGGTACGTAATCTCGCGGTGTGGACAGGGGGAGGCAGACCCAATATTGTGGTGGTCGAGAATAGTGCTGTTGCCGACTGGTTACAATCGCTTTCTTTGCCGGTAACACGCCTTACAGTGGACGAGGTACGCCGCGCCCCAGAGCAGTTGCGTAGCACGACAGCAACCGTTCTCTTTGTAGGGACAGAAGTTCTGGATGGGAACCGGGGCGAGACCATCCAGCGTGAACTCAGTGCCTTTGTGGAACGTGGTGGGGGGGTCGTGTTAGATGGTTTGGGGTGGGGATGGAAGCAGTTAAACCCCGGTAAATCGCTGGATACCGACCACGGCGGAAACCGCTTCCTCTACCCGATGGGTATCGCCTTTGCCGATGGCTACTTTGACCGTACCGGGAAGAACGGTTGGCTTGCAGACGCGGTAGACCAAGAACTTGCCCACGCACAAGCGGCTCTTCGCGCTCTGGACAAACACGCGGAAGGTAGTGGCACGCTCTCTTCGGCGAATCTTGCCCAAGTAACACAAGTGCTGTCCACCACCATGAGTTCTTTGCCTGTGGATGATAGGGAGTTTGCGCCACGAGTCAAAGCCCTGTGTGCCAAACACGGAGGCGAGGTTCTCCCGACACGCGAAAAACCGGTGACTGCCTCAGCACCCTTTACCCGTCTTGCGGCAGTATTGTACGCACAGGAGTGGCAACGTCTTCCCATTTCCGAGGTTAAGGCGCATCCTTCCGCAATATCGTTCCCCGGTGCTGTTCCCGCAGAGGCAAAGCGAATCAGCCGAACAATCGTCATTGATACAAAGATTCCGCAGTGGCACAGTACCGGACTTTATGTTGCACCGGGCGAGATGGTCACGATTACCGTTCCCAGTATCGCGGTGCAGAAGGGGTTAGGAGTCCGAATCGGCGCACACACCGACACCCTCTGGCATCTGCCCAAGTGGGAACGCTTCCCCGAAATCAGCCTGCGTCGCCCTCTGGACAGTACCACGGTGCAGGTTGCCTCGCCGTTTGGGGGCGCACTCTTTATTGATGTGGCGGGGAAGCAAAGTCTGGGAACGGTCTCTCTGCGGATCGAAAACGTGGTGGAGGCTCCGCTCTATGTTCGTGGCAAAACCGACCTTGCTACTTGGAAACAGTCGCTGAGAAACACTCCGGCTCCCTGGGCAGAGTTGGTGGGAAAGAGCGTCATTCTCACAGTGCCATCCTCTGTGGTGCGCGACTTGGACGATCCTGAAGCCCTGATGACCTACTGGGACGAGGTAATGGATAGGTGCTACGAACTGTATGCGACCCGACGACGTACCCGCCCCGAACGGTACTGTGTAGACCGACAGATTAGCGCAGGCTATATGCACTCTGGCTACCCGATTATGACCGGGGACGATGTGGCAAACGACTTTGTAAACCTTGCAATGCTCCGTTCCCCACAAGGCAAGGTGTGGGGATTCTACCACGAGATGGGACATAACTTTCAGGAGGACGATTGGACGTTTGACGGGACTGGTGAGGTTACCAATAATCTCTTTTCCCTCTATGGTTTTGAAAAACTCAACGGGGTTGCTACCGGAGGACACCCCAATGTAGACCCTGCCAAGATGGAGAAGCGTTTCCAAGAGTATCGTGCGAAGGGAGCAAAGTTCAGCGAGTGGAAAAGCGACCCCTTCCTTGCCCTCTCTATGTATGTGCAGATACAAAAAGCCTTTGGCTGGGAACCGTTTATCAAGGTCTTTGCGGAGTACCGAGACCTACCTGCTGAAGAGCGTCCGAAAACAGACCAAGAGCGTCGGAACCAATGGTTAGTCCGGCTGTCACGCTCTGTCGGCAAAAACCTCTCCCCCTTCTTCACCCTCTGGGGAGTTCCCGTCTCTGAGTCGGCAAAGCAGTCCTTGAACGACCTACCCGTTTGGCTCCCGGAAACTGCCACAAAGTAGTCGCTTAGGTGGCTTGTCTCTGTAAAACCGCACGAGAGCGAACTCTTTATCGTGCGGTTTTCTCGTTTTACGGGAACCTGTTTTCCCAATCATCGTTGGAAAGACCGGGCAGACCTAATTGCCCTAAAACATCACACAGACCTTAGAAAGACACTGTTGCTATGTTGCATCGTGCAAAAAACATCTCGTCCTTCCTGACGGTTCTTGTTCTGACCGTCGCGTTCGCGCTGGTCGCCGGGTGTGGTTCGGGAAACAACGACACCGTTAATACTCCCGGTACGGGTCGTGTTCGGGTGGTTCATGCCTCTCCCGATGCGCCGAATGTGGATGTCTATGTGGACAACCAACGAGTTCTCAGTAATGTTCCCTATCAAGCCGCTTCGGGCTACCTCCCCTTGAATGCGGGAGCCCATTTAGTGCGAGTCACCCCTGCTAATTCGGAAACCGCCGTTATCAGTGCCACTATCACCGTGACCCCGAACACCGATTACACGGTGCTTGCGGTGGGGCGAGTGGCTAATATCGAGCCATTAGTCCTCACCGATGATAATTCGGCTCCGGGAGCGGGCAACATCAAGGTACGCTTAGTACATGCGTCTCCGGCGGCAGAGGCTGCCTCCGTAGACATCTATGTGACTGCCCCCACCACCGATATTGCCACTACGGCTCCCACATTGAGCAGTATCCCGTTCAAGGCAGCATCGGGCTATCTCTCTGTTCCGGCAGGGAGTTACCGCGTTCGGGTCACTCCGGCGGGTAGCAAAACGGTTGTCATTGACACCGGAGCCATTGCCCTGTCTGCGGGAGCCATTCGCACGGGTGTTGCGGTGGGAGACCCCGCCGTAAACACTGCCGCAGGGGGAGTCGCCGCTCTTGGGGCTATCCTACTCAGCGACAACTAAAAATACCTCTAAAAACACATTACCCCTCCCTATCCGTATCGGACAGAGAGGGGTGCTTTTCTTTAAGAGGTCTAACGGAGGACGGAGGTACGCTTGCGCTCAGGACGTAGCACAAACCACAAAATCGCGAAGGACATCACAATCCAAACCACTGCCCAGACGGGGGCAGGAAGTAGGGTCAGTGACTCCATGTTGCGGGCATCGGTTTGCGCTCCGGTGCTGACCGAAAGCCCGAACAGGGTTTGCAGGTCGAACAGCGCATTGAGAACACACTGTACCCCGATAAACGACGCAGTCCAGTCTGCCGCCTCTTTGGGAAGTTTGGTTGCCGCGAGGAACAACCCTCCGGTCAGGACAACTCCCCAAATCAGTGCAAAGAACAGACCGAACACATCTACGCCGCCTACCCAAGACAGGGGCCAGAGAATCCCTTTTAATGCACCAAGCGTCACCAGAGCAATCGCAATCGCGGTAGTTATCAGGAGTCGCTTCCCCGCAACTCCCTTGCGTAAAAGCCCCACCAAAATCGCACCAAACAGGGTTGCGCCTAAGTAGCCTGCGGACGAGATTAAAACATTAGGAAGCCAACCTGCCGGACGAGTGAGAGTGACACCGGAACCGTTCGGCATCACCGCAATCGCTTCCACAGGGCTTCCTGTGAGTAGTGCCATCAAAGCGTGTGCGCCCTCGTGAATAAATGTCACGAGAAGACGAATAGGGTAGGTGATGTAGCTCGCATACGGGATAAAGTAGAGGGCGATAGTAATTGCCGCCGCCAGCAGTAAAGAGCGTACTCCTGCCGCCTTTGCTGCCGCGCTACCCTCCCCAAAAGGGCTATGCAGTGATGCACTGGTATAGTTCCGCATAAATTGGTCTGCTCCTGTTTGCCCGGCTTCTCTACTCCGGGTTTCACCTTGTGGCGTTTTTCCTTGTGTCCTACGTTATGTTATACGCGATTCGTATTAAAAACGACACCCCAGTACCGGGATTGTTACAAAAAAACAGGAGACGGGAAAATCTCCCACTCCTGTGTTTCTGAATATGTCCCTTACAGAAAATCGAAAATCGTTATGTTGGTGGACTGACAATCAATCCCAATACAGGTTTGTTGCTTTGTGCTTTTGGCTTCATCGTAAAATCACCTCCTCAAATAGTCATTGGGTCATTGGGTCTTTGGGTCATGTAAAACGCGGTAGTATTGGCACTACCGACATCTATCGTTGGGTAGGTTGGGCGTACAACCTGCCGACATCTTCGGAATCGGGTGTAGTTCTGGAACGCGATTTCTCTCCAAAATAGTGACGACCAAACAGGAAAATACCGTGGCTATCGCCATCATCAGCAGTGTCACTGCCAAAACCGGCTGTGCTAAGCGAAATAGGAACCAACCCGTTCCCGGTGTTGCTCCTGCCCGTGCCGCAGACAGAAAGAACGCGGACACCTTCGCAAACTCTCGAAAACGACGACGACACCCTCCACAACAGCACAGGTGGGCAAGTGGTTTGATTCGTTGCCACCAACCCAGTTCGCCATGTGCCAATAACAACAGTTCGGCATCACGCTCGTCACAACTCATGGCGCGAGATTCTCCCTTATCCATACAAATCCAACCTCTGCCGGGGCTTCTACGGGAACCTCTACCACCGTCGGGCGCAGTATCTCCAATGCCCGTGCATGGGCGCGGTAGAACTGCGATTTCACGGTGTTTACCGCACGTCCCAAAACCGAAGCCACCTCTAGAAGAGTCAACCCTCCATAGTAGTACAGTTCCATTACCTCGCGTTGGGCATCCGGCAAGGCTTCCATCACCGAACGTGCCAGCAACTTAGTTTCTGTTGCGGTGAAGGGGTCACGCGGATCTGGCAGGTCAAACAGTGCCTCGTCCAACGTCACCTCGCCGCGACGATGTCCCATCCGCCCGCGATGGTAGTCCTGACACTTATGGTACGCAATCCCCAAAAGCCACGCTTTCAAGCGAGAGCGTCCTGAAAAACTGCGTAGGGTTATCCATGCGGCGACACGGGTTTCCTGCACAATATCATCCACCATCTCGCGCCCCACCCGACTGGCGACATAGCGACGCAGTGCCTCTTCGTTGGTTTTCAGCAACTCTTCAAAGGCACGGTCATCGCCGCGTTGTGCGGCAAGAATTAAGCGTTCTTCTCGCCGACTATTTTCGTCGCGAAAGAGTTTAGATATTTGGCTGAACGCCTGCAACGTCGCCCCTCCTTCTTGTCTGTCGCTTCTGGCATCGGAAAGGTTGCAACACAACAAGTTTATAAAATACTGAATGTCGCCGCAAACATCGGGTTTTCGGTTCCGGCGGCACGGAATCGTCCGGTGCAACCCAAGTGGGGTGGGTCATCATCTTGATTGCAATGAGCCGCAATCGCATTCCGTCCCGAAGATACCCAGGCGCCACGCAACCACTTGACATGACCATCGGTCAACAGATAGTTCGCACCCCCGCTATGCCGCCCCTCACGACTCGAAAACTGTGTCGCTTTTGTATCAAATGGTTGTCTACCCCCTAAAAACCCGGTGGCATACTGATTCTCGGTGCTGGTAGACCAGTCTGGTTGTGCATATAAACGATTATCTAAGCCGTTTCCTGTCGCCGAAAAGTGATATACCGTGACTCCCGTCTCCATCTGCCTATCATAGAAGCCTGCGGTAGTAGGCAGGGACGGTGGCAGAGGAGGCTTGACAACAGCTCCTTCCAACGGAGCCAAGATATTCACGTACACCCCAGCAACCTCAAAAAGCATGACGGTTTGGGTCGGGGCATTGAGGGTCGCATAATGTACCCCCGGTTGTACCGGGTCGTCTAACTCGTTTGCCAGCATCAGGTTATTGTTTAACCCATACGATACCGAATAGAAGCCACGTGGCGGTGTCTCTTTTTCGGTGGGACAGGTAAACACTCCCGACGAACGCACGTAGGACATACATTGTCCTGCCCACCCCTGTCCGGGCCAAACCCGTTTATCGTCATGACTATACAAACCGTTGGGGAAGGTCTCATCGTAGTCCTGCACATATTGAAGTAGTACCAATCCCAATTGGCGCGTATTCGATAGGCAGTTCGTCTGTCGTGCTTTTTCGCGGGCTTGAAACAGCACGGGAATCAATATTGCGACCAAAATCGCAATGATAGATACCACGATAAGCAGTTCGGCTAATGAGAAACCAACAAGTTCTTTACCGCCTTGTCTTCTCAGGGTCGCCACAATTCCCCTCCTTCTTACGAGTTTGTCGCACAAATCCCGTAAAAATTTTCACATTACACGAAAAATCACAAAAATTATTTTACCAAAGCGTCCGTTTCGCGCAAATGGAAGCGCACACTGACAATATTCCACCCCCGGATATGTCGAATCCCAATCATTTTTGTTATCCATTACTTAGACGAAGCAACAACCCCATAGCCACGATTTAGCACTTCCTTAGGCGTAAAACTCGCGCATTGCATCGTCTCACGATAGGATATCCTCACTGAGGGGGAAGGGAACGCCTTCGCGTATGATAATGATACCGCCATCCGCCACCGAAGTCCGACTCGCCTGCGAAGCGATGCGTACCCGCTTTGAAATTCTTCTCTCCGAGAGAGACCGCGCCACTGCCGACCTCCATGCCGCCGGAGAGGAAGCCTTAGCCGAAATCGTCCGTGTGGAGTCGTGGCTCTCTGCCTACCGCCCCGATTCTATACTGTATCTGCTCAACCACCGTGCCGCATCGGAACCTGTGCTAGTAGATGCCCGTATTTTTTCCCTACTCCAAACAGCACAGATATTTACGGAAAACACCCAGGGTACTTTTGATATGACGGTTCGCCCGCTTCTCACCCTTTGGGGACTTACCGGAAGCACACCGGACACACTCCCCACCCCCGAAGCGGTGGAAGTCGCACGACAATCCGTAGGAATGTCCCATGTGGTTCACCTCAATGCCGAGGACCGCACCGTCTCTTTCCAGCACCCAAATACCCAACTAGACCCCGGAGCCATCGGCAAGGGGTATGCCTTAGACCGCGCTACCGACCTCCTTCGAGAAGCCGGAATCACTACCGCTCTTCTACATGGTGGAACCTCCACTATCGCGACTTTGGGAGGGGCATGGCAGATTGCCCTACAGCATCCTCTCCACTCCGACCAAATCCTGACCACCGTTTCTCTCACCGATAGCGCGTTGAGCGTTTCTGCGGTGCATGGCAAAACATTCTATGCACAGGGTCGTCAGTTCGGTCATATCCTTGACCCTCGAACGGGCTACCCGGTTACAGATAATTTACTCGCCGCCGTGATTGCCCCCTCTGCCACCGCTACCGATGCGCTTTCCACCGCGTTACTCGTGGGGGGCATAGCACTTCTACCCACTCTCACTGCCCACTACCCAGAAGCAGGTTTTCTGCTCGCGGTTAGCGAATCAAGCGGGAAGAGTGGGGTACAACTGCATACTGCCGGAACCATTTCGGAGATTTTGTTGGAAACCATCTAAAAAGGGATGCTTGACCCAGACCGCTATCTACTCTTTGTGGAGGATAACTCTCGCTATGACAACGAGATTCGTACCCTCCTGCCTGTAGAATCGCCGGACGATGGCTTACAGCGAGTCCTTATAGACCACGAACACGCTGCCCGTCTTGACCCAGACGCACTCTCCCACCCCCGTACCGAG
>Ga0224722_1001297_pt1 | contig 13920 bp, 9 predicted proteins | sample Balambano_FR1_Me_FD_161646 | JGI IMG/M metagenome (GOLD analysis project Ga0224722, IMG submission 161646) | Freshwater sediment microbial communities from Lake Towuti, South Sulawesi, Indonesia - Balambano_FR1_MetaG | ecosystem: Environmental > Aquatic > Freshwater > Lake > Sediment | place... | reverse complement strand
CCCCTGGAGGGGGAGCCACAAAATGCACGATGGACGGCACCAGGGTGCTTTTCCCTTCCTTACCTTTCACCGCCACGGGCTGCCCGTTTTGAATGTACGCCACCAGGCTGTTCGTCGTACCCAGGTCAATTCCTACGATGAGGTCGCTTTCTTTTTGGAGGCTTCCTTCTTTTAAATTGATTGAAAACTTGGCCATTCGTTTTTTTATTACTAACTTTTCGATTACAAGTGCTACTTATTTATAACTTCAAAAATCGGTATTGCCCAATCATTTACTTCCAAGTATGTCTTTCCCAAATTTCCATTAACGGCTCTGAATAATAATTTAGCCGGCGCGTAATCTGTCGAGTTGTCATAAACGTACAGCCGATCTACAAAAGTAGCAATAGCGCAGCTCTACCCATTCATGTTTTAAAATTTGATTGGTGACGGACGTTTTCCCGGAGCCGTTAGGTCCTGCTATGACAATTAATTTCGGTTTGTTTTCACTCATTTATCTGCTTCCATTGCATTTTTTCCAACGCTTCTTTGATCTGTTGCTGTTGTAAAGATTTGAACTTCTCGTCTGCAACGAATGCCTTATTTTGTACATCTCCTAAAACAGCTTGCATAAGCGTATGCAATTGTTCCTCAGAGGGTTCTGCATCAAAAGTGAAGCGATAAGATGGATCCATACCAGATTTTATTCATTAGATAACAAACAACTGTTCAAAAAGATTGTTACCCCACGCCAAGCGGGCTGAAAAGTTGCGCTTCACCGCCCAACTTCGCTTATTTTAAACCTTTTTACAACATTCTAAACAACTGTGCCGGAAAAAGCATTTCATTTTTCACTTTCAACATTCTAATTGCAATTCCATGAAACAACGTTCAGATGCCCCGGCGACGGAGGCTGCTGCAACTGCAACACCAAATCAAAGCGACCTGATTGCACACCGACCTACCCGGCTTTTCCTCATTTTGGCGGGCTTTTTTGTAGCCAATGCGCTGGTAGCGGAGTTCATCGGGGTAAAAATTTTCGCGCTAGAGGATACCTTCGGTTGGGAGCGTTTCAATTTCAACCTGTTTGGGCAAACCGGAGCCTTGCAGTTTTCAGCCGGCGTGCTGCTGTGGCCCATCGTGTTCATTATGACCGACCTGATCAATGAATACTATGGCAAACGCGGCATTCGCTTGTTGTCGTACCTTACTGTAGGGCTTATTTTTTATGCTTTTGTGGTCATTTTTGGGGCAATCGGGCTGGCACCGGCAGACTGGTGGCAGGGGCAAAACGCCAGCCAGGGTGTGCCCGATATGCAAAGCGCGTTCAGCGTGATTTTAGGACAGGGGCAGTTGATTATTTTGGGGTCGCTGGCGGCGTTTCTGGTGGCGCAACTGGTGGATGTGATCATCTTTCACCGCATCAAAAAAGTGACGGGCGAAAGCCGGATCTGGCTGCGGGCAACCGGCTCCACGATTGTATCTCAGGCTTTTGATAGTTTTGTGGTGTTGTTTATTGCATTCAAATTGGGTCCGAGCATTGCTCAAACGGTAGAACCCTGGACGTGGAGCCAACTCTTCGCGGTGGCGGTGGTGCAGTACACGTATAAATTTTTGATGGCGGTGCTGCTTACGCCTTTGCTGTACGTGTTGCATGATCTGCTAGAACGCTACCTGGGGCGGGAAACAGCAGCGGAGATGAAGGAGCGGGCGGCACGGTAATCGGTGAGGATTTTAAAATTAAATCGTTTTGTGCTACTTTTGCGCAAAATGCTTTGAGACGAATGACTGCACCATCTAAAACACAACAAACTACTTCGCATATCCTGATGATTCGCCCGGCACAATTTGGGTTTAATGAAGAAACCGCCGGCAACAACGCTTTTCAAATCAACGACGGCACCCTCACGCCTGCGCAGGTGCGCCGCAAAGCCGTGGCTGAATTTGACCATTTTGTACAACTCCTGCGCGCCGCCGGGGTACACGTCACGGTGGTGCAGGATACGGATTATCCGCTCAAAACCGATGCCGTTTTTCCGAATAACTGGGTGAGCTTTCATGCCGACGGCACGGTCATCACCTACCCGATGTATTCGGCGGTGCGCCGCCTGGAACGCCGCGAGGAAATTTTAAACAATTTAACCCAACAATTTCAGATCGCCAATCGGGTGCAACTGGAAGCACACGAAAATCGCGAAAAATTCCTGGAAGGCACAGGAAGCATGATTTTGGATCGTCCTAATCGAATTGCTTACGCCTGCATCAGCCCGCGGACGGACGAGGGTCTGCTGGAAGAATTTTGTAAACTGGTCGGGTTTGAAAGTGTGGTTTTTATGGCAGTGGACGGCGGCAAACCCATTTACCACACCAATGTGATGATGGCACTGGGCGAAACATTTGTGGTAATTTGTTTGGAAACCATCCAAAACCAGACAGAACGGGATTGGTTGTTACAAAAATTTGCGGAAACGCAAAAAGAAGTGATTGAGATTAGCCTGGCGCAAATGATGGCGTTTGCCGGTAATATGTTGCAGGTGAAAAACCGAAATGACGAACCGATTTTAGTAATGTCAGAACAAGCTTACAAATCATTGAATTCTAATCAACTACGCCTTTTAAACAGACACACCAACTTACTCTATGCACCCCTCTACACCATCGAACGCTACGGCGGCGGCAGTGCCCGCTGCATGATGGCAGAGATTTTTCTGCCGGAAAAAAGAGTCGGATAAGGTGTCCGACAACTCCAAAACTGTCGGACACCTAACTCACCGATCTTATTGTTTAAAAAACGTACCCGACCCCGACACATTCTCGTTCCAATCGGGCATCCAATTGTGTTGTTTGGCTTCTTTGTCGCCCTTATCCTTATCCAGCACGCTCACATTCAGGCGCACATTTTTCCAGTCGCTGCCGTGCATTTTGTTAATCAATGCCATCGGCACGGCGTATTCTACCGCGTAGCCCTTCGCCGTTTTCTTGCCCTGAGCCGTCACACCCGCCGGCATGAGTTCTTTGTACGACAGTCCAAATGTATCGTCCGTCGGATTGGCACCCATGAACAGCCACTCGCCGCGTGCTACCCCCCCTAAGTCATCGCGCCGGTTGAAAGCACTCACCTCCATTGGTCGTGCATCCAGTACAACGAAAGCCCCATCTTGATTGGTCGGCGAATTACCGAAGCCGACCTGGAAATCATGGTCGGTCACGTCAATGCCCACATACAAAAAATTGGCATCTTCGCGCACGTCAAATTTGAAAATGGTATCGCCTTTTTCGCCGGTTTTTGCAAAACGCAGCTTCCCCCAGTCTTTCAGGTCGCCGTCAATCGCCGGAGTAGTTTTGGTTTTGGTGACAAAATATTTTTGGTTGGGTAGAATGCTCCATTTGGAATCCCATTCATACTTGCTGCCTTTCAACAGCAGATTTGCTTTCAGAGGCTGCATTTCTGCTTTACCCGTGCGGGTCATGTTCAAAACGATTTCCTCCTGCTGACCGGGTTGTAAAGTTTTTTCAATCATGGCCTGTGGAATGGTCAGCGTGGCATTGGGTTCAAACTCAATTTTATACTGTTGCACCTCTTGCAAATCATTTTTCAGGATCATTTTCACGGGCAGGGTAGCTGCCATTTGTGCATCATAAAAAACAGGCAGGACTTTCATGGGCGAGTTATCGTCTAGTTTGCGCAACCAGCTGATCCGCTCATAAGTCGAAACATCCTTCCCTTCAACGCCGTCCAGCAAAATATTGGCGTAGTAGGGTCCACTTTCGGTCATAGTAATCCACATGACCTGGTCAAACTGCCCCCGATATTTGCCGCGCAGCTCGCTGCCGCCCCCGGTGGTTGCCAGCACAAAATAGTCGGAGCGGTTTCGGTCATGCAGGGCGTACTGGTGGAGGTGACCGGTGAAAACCGAGTGTTTGCGGTTGGCGAGCAGCTCTTCTACGCGCCGCCAGTTTTTCGCGCTTTCGCTCAGCCACAGGGGTTGGTGCATGAACGCCAGTGTCCAGCGCACATTGGGATTTTCTTCCAATGTTTTTCTGACAAATTCCACCTGCGCTTCGCTGAAATCCGGGTTTTTCAAAGCCGTTACGCCGTCTTCGGAATTCAGACACAAAAACAACACATTTTTATAAACAAAATGATAATAATCCACGCCAAACTGCTTGCGCCACAAATCCCGCATTTTCAGATTCGTATAATCGTGGTTGCCCGCTACATAGAAAAACGGCATTTGCAAGTCCTTGACAAACCCGTTAAACTCCGTCCATTGCCGGTCCAGTTCGGTCGAATCTTCGGTGTAGCCTTCAATCAAATCGCCCACGCTGAGTACAAATTCCGGTTGCAACAGATTGAGCCGGCTCACGCCATACTCAAACACGCCGGGGCGATGCCCGCCCGTGCGGTCGCTCACAATGGCAAACTGAAATTTGTCCGGGTTGTTGTTCAAGGGCAGCTTACTCCAGGGCTTCTCGGTGCCGCTCATTTGTGGTAATTTTAAGTCGTTCTGTTGCGCCACGGCTGCCCAGCCGCAAAGGCAAAGAATAAAAAGTAAAAGCAATTTTTTCATGATGAAATGTTTAGGTATAAAGAAAATCGTACCCCGTACTTTCTGTGGGTGAAGTAACAAAAGGTAGATAAAGTGAATGTTAAACGAAGATTAAATAATTTGAACACGATGAGGGCATGATTTATTGTACGAGTAAAAACTGCCATCAGACCACTCAACGAACCCATCAGACCAGCCAACGAACGTGTAGATGATTCTAGGAATCTGAAAAACGGTTTCACTAACACAACTTGCGGTTATTTGGAGGATTTTAGCGGCAATGTTAACTGAAGATGAAGTTTATCCCTGCCTTTGAAAAGAAAATATAATTTCTTAAACCTTTTCGCCCGAAAATTTTTCAAGGAAGAATTCTATTGAATTTCCAACTTTAATACCAACAAACCCGTGATTTGCATTGTAAATTGTATGTTAAACAATTGCTTTTCAAACACTAACAAAAACTTCATATTTAGTTAACACAAGCCGTTGTAGTTTTGTGGCGTAAAAACAGGCACTCCGATTTTTTGAATTAAATCAATCACTATGTTTATGAACTTTTCTGTTGTACATTCTCTGAAGAGCGGCATCCTTGCGGTGCTGTTTTTCGGTGTGTGTTTCCTGGCAGTCGGCACTTCGCTGAACGCACAGGTAACCACCTCTTCCATGATCGGACTCATCTCCGACGAAAACAACGAACCGCTCTTGGGTGCTACCGTGGTAGCCGTGCACACGCCCTCGGGTACGCGCTACGGCACGGTGACCAACGAAGAAGGTCGCTACACCATTCCGGCAATGCGGATTGGTGGTCCGTACCAAGTGACGATAAGCTACGTAGGCTACCAGGACGACGTGCGCGACAATATTTTTCTGAGCCTTGGTACGGCTGCTACCTTGAACGTAGCCCTGCAATCCGAAGCCGTGGCGATTGAAGGCGTGGTGGTGGTTGCCAGCCGCAACGACGTGTTCAGTTCCGACCGCACGGGTGCCGCTACCAACATTACTTCACAACAGTTGAATAGTTTTCCTACCCTGAGCCGCCGCTTGAATGATTATACTCGACTCACCCCGCAAGCTAGCGGTGGTGGTTCCTTTGGTGGGGTGGACAATCGTTTGAACAACATCACTGTAGATGGTTCTTTGTTTAATAACAGCTTTGGTCTGGCAGGGCAGCCCGGCGACCGCACCGGCACTTCCCCGATCTCCCTGGATGCGATTGAAGAAGTGCAGGTGAACATTGCCCCATACGACGTGCGCCAGTCGGGTTTCGTAGGTGCCGGCGTGAACGCCGTGACACGTTCGGGTACAAATGAGTTTAGTGGCTCGGTGTTTTACAATTTGAGAAATGAAAATCTTACGGGCAACGAAGCTGGTGAGGGTTCTTATGAAAGAGCGAATTTTCCTTTTGAAAATACTCAGTTTGGCTTCCGTTTAGGTGGTCCCATTATCAAGAACAAGTTGTTTTTCTTTGTCAACGCTGAATTAGAGCGAAATGAAAGACCTTATCTGGAGCGTGCCAACAGCGGTAACGATCCTGTAGCAGGTGCTGTGACCCGGGTTTTGCGGTCTGACTTAGAGCAGGTGTCTTCTTTACTGCGCGATAATTTTGGGTATGAAACCGGACCATTTGAAGGATATAATCTAAACTTAATAGGTGATAAAATTTTGGCAAAACTGGATTGGAATATCAATGATAAGCACCGACTCAGCTTACGCTACAATCGCCTGGATGCTGAGAATGATATTTTAGTGAGTAACAGTGGTTCGCTTGGTTTCGGTGCTCGCCGTGAGAATGGACGTGCCATGAGCTTTCAAAACTCGAATTACATTCAGTTTGAGCAAATCAATTCGTTTATTGCCGAGTTGAACTCCGTTTTCAGTAATAAGGTTTCTAACAATTTCATTGTAGGTTTTACCACACAAAATGAGAATCGGGGTTCCAGAGGTTCTTTCTTCCCTTTGGTTGAAATTCAAAGAGATGCTCAAACCTACATTTCTGCCGGTTTTGAACCGTTCACCCCGGCAAACCAGTTGACTTATGACACTTACCAGTTTATCAACAACACGTCTATCTATCTGAACAAACATACAATTACAACGGGTGTAAGTTTGGAGCGTTTGGAGTTTGAAAACGTGTTCTTTCCAGGTTCGCAAGGGGTATTCGTGTACAACAGCTTAGCTGATTTTGTAACGGATATCAACGGTTTCAAAGCAAATCCTAATCGGGATACTTCTACCGTGACGCTGCGACGCTTTCAATATCGCTATGCCAACGGTGCACTGGACGAACTGCCGATTAACAGTGATATTGGCTTGCCAGAGCCGGTGCAACCCACAAAAGTATGGTATGGTGGTATCTATTTGCAAGACGAATGGACGGTTAACCCGAGATTTAACCTGGCTGTCGGTTTACGTGTAGATGTACCGTTCTTTGATGAAACAGGTTATGAAAATCCGGCAGTATCTGACTCTGTTTTCTTGAATGGACTCAGAGTGAACACCGCCAAGTTGCCGGATCCAAGACCACTATGGTCGCCGCGTTTGGGCTTTAACTATGATATAATGGGTGACAAGAGTCTGCAAATTCGGGGGGGGACGGGTATTTTCACCGGTCGTCCGCCGTTTGTATGGATTTCTAATCAGATTGGTAATAATGGCGTGTTGACCGGTTTTGAACAAATTGATAACACCCGCACCCGTCCGTTCACACCCAATCCAATTGAATTCATCGCCGACCCGAATCGCTTGCCTGCTTCGTACGAATTAGCACTGACAGATGAAAATTTCAAGTTCCCGCAGGTGTGGCGCAGCAACCTGGCGATTGACAAAAAATTGCCCTGGAATATGATCTTAACCCTGGAGGGTATCTACAGCCAGGATATAAACGGGGTGAACTATTTGAATATCAACGAAGAACCGGCAACGCGTACCTTCGCCGGTCCGGATAATCGCCCGCGCTACGGGGCATCCGGTTTGAGCGGTGCCGCAGCGAACAATGCCGTCCGGATTAATAACAATATTGTAAACGCTATCTATCTGACCAATCAAAACCAGGGTACGAATCTGAATTTGTCAGCTTCTTTAGACAAACAATTCAGTAATGGTTTATTCGCAAGAATTGCTTACAATTTCGGTCAGGCAAAAAATCTGGTAGATCCGGGTTCGATTGCCGCGGGTTCCTGGAATGGCATCGCCAGCGTAAACGGTAATAACCGCCCTGAGCTGGCATTTTCCGGGAATGACCAGCGCCATCGGGTTTTGGCGGCACTTTCTTACAACATTAACTACGGTAAAACATTTGGCGGGGGTACTACCATCTCCCTTTTTGTCAACGGTGCTAACCAGGGACGTTTCTCTTACACCTACAATCAGGATATGAACGGCGATGCAGTGGTAAACAATGACTTGCTCTTCATACCTAACCGAGCTACTGACTTAATCTTCCTGCCATTGACGATTGGTAGTGGTATGACTGCCCGTACCTTTACGCCGGAGGAGCAAGCTGCTGCTTTTGAAGCTTACATCAATCAAGATGAGTATCTGAGTAGTCGCCGTGGGCAGTATGCCGAGCGTAACGGCGCGTTGCTGCCGTGGTTGTGGAGAGCGGACTTCTCTGTTGCACAGGATATTAATATTATGATTGGCGGCAAACGAAATTCCATTCAGGTTCGTGCAGACATCCTGAACTTCACAAATATGCTGAACAAGGACTGGGGAGTAGGACAACGGGTAATTAACGCTCGTCCGATCAGTTTTGCTGGCGTAACTGCAGAAGGAGTACCACAATACCGAATGGTAACTACTGGTTCAGGTACTAGTACCAGACTTTTGGATGCAACATTCCAGCCGGATTTTGATATTTTGAATTTTTCGACTTTTTGGCGGGCGCAGTTGGGTATTCGCTATACCTTTAACTAAGTCTTTAATTTAACGCACTTTTGTCGCATACTGGCAAGAGCGATTTGCCCCGCCGGGGTGGATCGCTCTTTGCATTTGGTATCTTTGCAAAGTTGGAAGTCAGACCATCCAGTATCCAGTATACATTTTTCAAACTATAAAAACCGATTTAAACCATGAGAACGTTTTTTTCTACACTGCTTTTCCTGGCAATTGCTTGTATTGCAATGGCGCAGGACACCGTTATTCTGAGAAGTAACTTTTTTAATCCGGAAACTTTAACCATCCCGGTGGGGCGCACCGTGATATTCCGCAACGAACAAGGTTTTCACAACGTAAACGGCACGCAAGCTACCTTCCCGACGAATCCGGTGAGCTTTGGCAACAGCGTCGCCGCCGCTCCCTGGACGTACAGCTTCACCTTTACTACGCCAGGTACGTATCGCTTTCAATGCGACCCGCACGCCGGGCAGATGCAAGGCACCATTACCGTGTTAGCCAACGAGTACAGTCCACGAACCATCGTCAGTATTACTACCGAAAATGCCACTACCGGCGTAGCCGATTCCCTCGGAAGTCGGGTGGAAGTGCGCGGCGTGGTGTATGGCGGCAACCTGCGTGCCACGGGTACCCAGTTTACGATCATTGATCGCAACAACAACGGCATCGGTGTGTTCAATGCCATGCGCAACTTTGGCTACACCGTTACACAAGGTGATTCGGTCATCGTGCGGGGCAGGGTGGATCAGTTCAACGGCTTGACGCAAATCACTGCCGACACCGTCATCCGCGTGGCACAAAATCAAACCCTGATTAGCCCGCGTGTGGTGACTACCCTAAACGAAAGCACCGAATCGCAACTCATTACCATCCAAAATGTGCGCCTGCTCAATCCGGCGCAATGGACGAACACCGGTACGGGCTTCAACGTGAACCTGACCACTACCGGCACTGACACCATCGTGGCGCGCATCCTTGCAACCACCAATATTTTCGGACAAGCAGCTCCTACCGGCACGTTCAATATCACGGGTATCGGCAGCCAGTTTGATGCTTCCAATCCGTTTACCAGCGGCTACCAGATCATCCCGCGTTTTATCACCGACATTAATCCCTACGTACCGGCAGTAGTGACGTATCCGTACTACGATATTTCGGTGTTGAGAACCAATACTGCCGACGGCAGACCGGACTCGCTGGGCAGAAGAGCCGAAGTGCGTGGCGTGGTGTATGGCATCAACCTGCGCGGCGCAAACAACGGCTTGCAATTCACGGTGATCGAACCCGACGGCGACGGCATCGGCGTGTTTAGTTCTACCAAAACTTTTGGCTACACCGTTACAGAAGGCGATTCGGTAATCGTGCGTGGTACGGTAGGCGTTTTCAACGGCTTGACGCAAATTGAGCTGGGTGCGAATACCGGCGATACGGTCATTCGCGTGGCGCAGAATCGGGTGCTGCGTGCACCGCAAGTGGTGACTGCCCTCAATGAAAGCACCGAGTCCAGGCTCATTCGCATTAACAACCTGCGTCTGGTTAATCCGGCACAATGGACAACCGGCATGGGTACCGGCGGCTTTAATGTGAATGCTACCAACGGTGTGGATACGTTCCAGATTCGGATTGACAATGATGTGAACCTGTACAACCAGGCGGCTCCGACGGGTACTTTTGCGCTAATTGGTTTGGGTGGTCAGTTTGATAATTCTTCGCCGTTTACAAGTGGCTACCAGATTCTTCCGCGCTCTGCGGCGGATTTGCTACTGGCTTCGGCGGTGCTGGATCCGACCCTGGCAGAAGGCGTGAAATTATATCCAAATCCGGTGAGCAGCTTACTCACGCTGGAAAATCCGAGTGGTTTTGATCGCCTTCGCATCACCAATGTGCTGGGGCAGCAGGTGTTGGAAATTAAAAACGTGAATACCAAAGCGCAACTGGATGTAAGTCGCCTCGCGCCGGGCATTTATAATCTTACGTTTGTAAAAGGCAACCGTGCCTGGGCAATGGAGTTTGTGAAAAACTAAGTAGAGGGTAGAGGGTATAGAGTAGAGGGTAGAGGGTATAGAGTAGAGGGGCACGCTCTGCCGTACCCATTTTACTGTAAAATAATACGATCAAAATGCCTGTTGGAATGTTAAACTTCCGGCAGGCATTTTACATTAACACATAAGTACATTAACACACAAATACATGAAAATCGGGATTTCGTTGTCAGGTGGCGGGGCACGCGGCGTGGCGCATATCGGTGTACTCAAAGCACTGGAGGAGAACGGCATCTCGCCGGAGGTCATCGTGGGTACAAGCGCGGGGGCAACGGTGGGTGCGATGTATGCCGCAGGGATAGAAGCGGATACGATGCTGCATTTGTTGAAAGGGGTCAGTTTTTTGAAGGTGGTGCGGCTCGGTTTGCCCAATCGGGGTTTTGCGTCATTAAATTATTTGAATGACATTTTAAAAGAAGCCCTGCCGGAGGATGATTTCAGCGTGTTGAAGAAAAAATTATTTGTCTCAATTACCAATTTATTAACCGGTAAGTTAGAAATTATCAGCAGTGGTAATTTGCATGATGTACTGCTGGCTTCTTCAGCTATTCCGCTTGTTTTCAAACCGGTAGAATTAAAAGGAAGTTTGTATGTAGATGGCGGTGCTTTAGACAATATGCCTGTAAAACCCCTCCGAAAACTCTGTGATGTAATAATCGGAGTGAATGTAATGCCTATCGTGCCGATTGAAGAAAAGTCGGTCAATTCCATGCTCGGTATCGCTGCGCGTTGTTTTGAAATGGCAATCTGGTCGAATTCCAAACCCAATTTAAAACGCTGTGATATTGTGATCGAACCTACGGGTATTCACCAGTACAATATTTTTCAATTTACGAAGTATCAAGAATTGTTTGACATTGGCTATAATACCACCAAACGCGCTATCCCAGAGATTAAAGCGAAATTGGAACGGAAAATGCTTAGCTCCCTAAATCCCCCCGGGGGAGACTTACCGCGACGTGCCAATTAACCAATAACAAAAACCAGTCATAAAACAAATATCCCAATATCGCGTAGCAAATATCCTAATTCAAATAAACAGCAGCTTCGCCCTCCAGAATCTGCACGTCAATATTTTCTTTCAAGGTCGTTGCCAGCGAAAGCCCCACGTAATCCACCTGTACCGGGAAAGTTTTGTGTTTTCGGTCCACCAGCACCGCCACCTGCACTTTTTTGGGTAGAATGTCCATCAACGTTTTAAACGCATAAAAAATCGTGCGCCCGGTGTTTGCTACGTCATCCACGATGATAATGGTTTTGTGTTGCAAATCAGCGGCAGCCATTTCCAGTTCAATAGGCGAATCCAGGGGCTGTGCAGGACTCAGGCGCAAGCGAGTCAGTACAATCAGAATGTTGGTAATGCGTTGCAATTCGTCCTGCAAGGCTTGCGCGAAACGATACCCGCGATTGTTGATACCCGCTAAATAAATTTCACTTTCTTCGTAATTTTGCTCCAACATTTCAATCGCGAGGCGTTTGATTTTTTGTTGAATCTGGCGTTGGTTTAAGATTTGCATATTTGGGTTATTGGTTATTTGGCATGTATCATTTGGTAGTGAGTCAAAAGGGTTGGTAGCTGGTTCAGATTTCGCAAATCCTGAAGATTTACGAAATCACGTCCACCCTTTTGACCCACAACCTACCGCTTGATCCCTTCATTTTATTTAAAATAGGTCTGAATTGTAAAAATTCTATCGGCTATTTTTACAAAAATAATGTTTTTCAACTAATTTAGCGAAATTTCGCAACAAACGATGGAGCAATGGAGTAGGGGAGTGTTGGAGCAATGTCAGAGCGGTACTCCATGATTCCACTACTCCAACACTCCCATATTCCAATAAAAATGTTACAATCCATTCTTTTTATTATCGTCGCCAGCCTTGCCATCGGTTTTGCCGTGCGGCAATTTCTGAAAATTCGGCGGAATATTCTGCTCGGCAAGCCTGAAGATTTGCACCTGAATGCGGCGGTGAGTTGGCGCAACGTGCTGCTTGTCTCGTTCGGACAGCAAAAAATGTTTAAACGCTGGATTCCGGCGGTGCTGCACCTGTTTTTGTACGTGGCGTTCGTCATCACGCAAATTGAGTTGATTGAAATTTTCATTGACGGCATTTTCGGGCAGCATCGTTTTTTTGCGGACAAACTCGGCGGATTTTACACTTTTATGATTAGCTTTATCGAAGTGTTGTCGGTGCTGGCTTTTGTAGGAACGGTCGCGTTTTTGATTCGTCGCAACATTTTAAGAGTCAAACGGTTGCACGGCTATGAATTGCGCGGTTTCCCCCTGCGCGATGCCAATACCATTTTGATTTTGGAAATCATCCTGCTCACGGGCATTGCCTGCATGAATGGCGCAGATGTGGTGTTGCAGCAAGTGGATCCGGCGCATTACAAAGACACCGGCACGCTGGCGGTGAGTAGCTGGCTGGGTCCGGCGTTGTTCGGAGGTTTGAGCGAAGGCGCGTTGCAAGGTGTGGAGCGGTTTGGCTGGTGGCTGCATATTCTCACGGTGTTTGGATTTTTGTGCTACCTGCCCATTTCCAAGCATTTACACATTCTGCTGGCGTTTCCGAATACTTATTTTGCTAAACAGCAGCCGCGTGGCGAAATGGACAACATGCCGGAAATTATGAACGAAGTCAAATCCATGATGGGCTTGGCTCCTGCAACCGAGACGATCGAACTGCCTGAATTTGGTGCCAACGATGTATTCTCCATGACCTGGAAAAACATCCTCGATGCCTACACCTGCACGGAGTGCGGACGCTGCACCGACGTGTGCCCGGCGAATATCACCGGTAAATTATTGTCACCGCGTAAAATTGTGATGAACATTCGCGACCGTGCCGAAGAAGTGGGTCGAAATTTAGATTCCAAAAAAGAGGAATTCAAAAAAGATCCTGCCTTACCCCTCTCGAAAGACAATTATCAGGACGGCAAATCTTTGTTCGATTACATCAAACGCGAGGAAATCCACGCCTGCACCACCTGCAATGCCTGCGTAGAGGCTTGTCCGGTACTGATCAATCCATTAGAACCGATTTTGAAAATGCGCCGCTACGAAATCCTGAGCGAATCTGCCGGACCTGGGGAGTGGCTGCCCCTGTTCAACAGTATCGAAAACGCGGGTTCTGCCTGGGCAATGAGTGTGGACCGGGATGCCTGGGCGCGCTCGTAGTCCAGCGTTTACGCTGAACTCGTCCCAGCGGGCTTCAGCCTGCGCCGCCGAAAATGTAAAATGCAAAACCGCAAAATATAAAATGTAAATGCTTGATTTCCCAATAAAAACCCTGTCCGACTACGCCGCCGAAGGCACTGCCCCCGATATCCTCTTCTGGGTGGGTTGCGCCGGTAGCTACGACAGTCGCGCCCAGAAAGTGACGGTCGCTTTCGCTAAAATTTTGCACGCGGTGGGCATTCCCTTCGCCATTCTCGGCAATGAAGAACGCTGCACC
>Ga0224722_1001296_pt1 | contig 13926 bp, 7 predicted proteins | sample Balambano_FR1_Me_FD_161646 | JGI IMG/M metagenome (GOLD analysis project Ga0224722, IMG submission 161646) | Freshwater sediment microbial communities from Lake Towuti, South Sulawesi, Indonesia - Balambano_FR1_MetaG | ecosystem: Environmental > Aquatic > Freshwater > Lake > Sediment | place... | reverse complement strand
CTGCATGTGATAGCGCCCCTGCATCGGGTGGGCAAAATCATACACAAAGGTGGGGGTAAGCACCTGCACGTTGCTGCGTTTGCAGGCATCAATGAAGATATTGGTTTCGATCTGGGTCAGGTCACGGAAGAAGCGGTCCACATCCTGCGCCGCGCACAGTCCGAGCTCGCCGTTCTCAATCAGGGTGTAGAGATATGCCATCCCTGGACGCTCGAGGATCTTTTTCGTGCCGCTGATGCCCGCGTCCATGTCGATCATGAGGATCTGGCTCCGCTGCCAGCCCTGCCGCTGCAAATGTTCGACCATATCCACCGTTTGCAGGGTGGTCGAGATGTTGCCAATCTGTCCTTCCGACGACTGGCGATAGTACACTGCCACCGGGCGACCCAGGGGCAGCGGCTGGGATTTATAGGGGTCAATCTCTTGGCGGGGGCGCTGGTAGCGCGGCATGGCACATATTCCTTTCCCAAAAATCAGAAACGCCCCATCCCCGTGAGTGTCGAATCTCAACAGGAATGAGGCGGTATCGTGTACAATCTCCTCAGCCCTGCGATGTGTTCATAGCACTCGCCGGGTCAGCCAGATCATCGAGTACCACCTCGGTGGTCTGGTGCAACACACCCTCAGTGTACTCCCTTTCATCCAGTCGTGCAATAATCCTGAGCAGGGAACGGTAAACCGTCTCCAGGTTTACACCCTCCCGTATATTCAATTGTGAGGTCTTAACATCATTCGGTGAATCAGACTTCAAGCCAGCTTCCTCTAACCCGACACATGGACGATGATAATTGCCATGATCATAAGGCATCCCTCCTCCCGGAACGCGATCCATGAATCACAGCTTATCATACCTGCCTGTCCCAACCGGTGTAATCCTGCAACGGGCATGGAAAAATTACAGGTTTTGGGTGAGTGTTGCATGAGAAAACAACCGATTGGAGGGTATGGACCGGGCTATTCGCTGTTTGTGAATGCCGATGGGATACGCCACATCTTTCGCCGTGCTCGCGAAAAGATTGGCACATCGCAGGAAGAGTTTGCCTATGCCGTGTTTCCGCAGACGACAGGCGGTGATCTGCCCCCACCGACTAGACCACCTGGAGTGAGAGTCGAGCCTGTTGTGCAAAGGCAGCCGGTGTCAGGTAGCCCAGGCTGCTGTGTGGGCGACGCTGATTATACTCCAACCGCCAATCTTCAATCACTTGGTAAAGACCCATCGGTTCAGACAATCGCTGCGAAACGTGCCATTGAAGCGCTCGATGAAGGGGTTCTCCCAGGGACTGCCGGGTTTGATATACAGCGTCTGGCAGTGTCGATCCTGCAACCACTGCTGAAGGGCATAGGCGATGAATTCGGGTCCATTGTCGCTGCGTAAATGTTCCGGCGCACCGTGTACCAGAAACAGCCACTCCAGTACCGCAATCACCTGCCGGGACGAAATGGAACGGGCGACATGAATGGTCAGGCATTCACCGCGCCGGTGCTGCTTGTTTGCTGCCGTACCGAGTTTGGTCATGATTTCTGGTCTCCCTTTGGTTATGATACTCTACTATTGGGCTGTCCAGAATTCCCGCCGCACTACAGCTATCTTGGAGCCTGATACATTTCGATTATTAATTTAAATAATTACTATATATTTTATTTTTAATTACGATATATATATAATTTTCCATCTGCTACCATCCATAGGTGTTTATTATTGTCTTCAACAATGCTTGAATAGTAATTCGTAAACATGCATCCTTCACCAGTATTTGGATTATACCAGGCGCTTCCTTTCCACCAGATGCCGCCGTCCCACCAGTTTGTATACCATAATCGACCATCTGAGCTTTCCAACAGCAAAGTCGGAACCAGCCAGCTTCCCATCATAGGATCTCTAAAAAATAAATCAATATTTGTATGCAGCAGTGTCCATACGTTATTCGTGTCACGGAAGCCAATTGAACCCAGCCATAATTGCCCCTTTTGGCCAAAAAGCAAACCTCTATAGATAGGCCACTCACTAGGAAGAGGAAGTTGTGTTAGTACGCCTGTTTCTGGAACAAATTGATACATTACTTCTTGATCAAGAGAGCCAGCACGCCCGGCAAAGTAATCGCCTGAATGGGTTGAGAAATACAAAGTACCATCAGGTGCTATGGTGGCATAAAGTAGTTCAATGTCTGCCAGATCGATCCATCGATGGAAAGTAAGGGTACTGGTATTTACTGAATAAAGCGCATCACCGGCAACCAGTATCCAGAATATATTGTCCCTGCCCGGTATAACTTTGAAGTTAGAATCATCGCTTGGTAGCTCTAACATCCCTGCAACGAGTTCGAATTGCTGAACAGACTCATTCAAAACACTCAAAACCGGAAATGTAGCTGCTGTATATCCGCTCAATGGTACGACTGAGCCCCACAGCCGATTATTGGTGTCAACAAAGAGGTTATAGACAGCTAGATCTGTTCCTGAGATTCCTGCCGGGACGATTTTTGTCTGATGTGTCTGGGAATTATAAACCAGCCAGCTTCTCTTACTCTGCTTCAATATCTCAGGGGTGTATATTTCCGTAGTCCAATTGCCCGCTGTTCCAGCATTGAGCCAGATTTCGGTGTCTGAAGAGTTTTGACGGGCAATCTCGACATGGGAGATAAGGTAATTTTCAGGAACATTCTCAACATAAACGGACTGCCAGGGCTGCCGGGGTAGTTGGGGCGGCTCTTCAGGGTTTCTTGGTCCTTCATAGGCAAATTCTTCAAATGAATGTAAACAGAAATCACTCTTGCCAGCCTGAACCCCGGTCAGCATTGAAACAAACAGGAACAAGATTGAGAATAGCTTTTTGATGTGCATTTTATTCAAACCTTATCCCTGTATGTTCAGTTTGTATATTGCTTAATTTACACTGAGGGGACACGACGAATTTCCCCGTAAGAAGTCTAAAATCTGTGATGGGAGCTGAGAATTGTTGTTTGTACCAGGATTGGTTGTAGCATCTAATGAAGGGTCTACATAATGCTTTAGATCCGATCGGCGGACATAGCAATAATTTGAATTTTCAGGAGTGTAAGCGCTCCAATTCGGTTTTGCTGATTCACGCCCTGGTTCGAACTCATCATCTAAAACAAGAACCCTTGTTCCATCACCTAACAGGCTGTTCAAAATACGCTGCCATTGAGGAAGACCTTCGCTTTCAGTACGGAGAGTCTGACTCTGCCCGATGCCACCATCTAACGTGGGACCCAGAAGTGCTAACCCGGTCAGATTACCTGATGCTCTATTTTGTATTTTTTCTTCGCGGTACAAATCCGAAAATATTAAAGCAGAGTCAGCACCCGCACTATAACCTATAATTATCAAATTATCCTGTCCTGATACAACTCCTAGTGCTGTTTGAGCGTGAGTCAGTTTTGAAGTTCCGGTATATGGGATAATCTGATCGGCACTAGCACTCAAAAATGCTGCTTGTCGTCTTGCAAAAGGTTCATCAGTTGGTGTAGTGATACCTGCCGTAGGATTACTTCCACCAAAGTATATAACTTTTGCCAGCGGTTGGGCGGTAGGCTCGCCAGAAGAAACAGGATAAATTATGCATAACCCATTGTCATTCATCTGTTGCCTGCAACCCGCCCTTAGCGCCTCTTCACATGCTTCAAGTCCACAAAGCGCTAAACAGTTGCACCGCCATGAATCACCAATAAATTGTAAACATATGTCTGAATTCATACACATTCCGTTAGCGTCTGTAGCATTGACCACATTGCCCTCAACATAGGCATACCCGTTGAGGCTCATTGGTCTTTCCATAAGCCCCTCGAACGGATCGAGACTCAGCCAGCCGCCTGAAACAGGGTTGTAGTATCGCGCTCTATTGAAAGACAGCCCGTTATTGCCCACCTGCTCTCCGGCAAACTTGAAATCGGTGACAAACGTGCCACTTGCCCCAAATTCTTCACCCAGTGGTTCGTAGTTGGCAGAGGCATTCACCGCGCCGGTGCTGCTCGTTTGCTGCCGTACCGAGCGCAGCCCATCTTCCAGCAGATACGACCATGCTCCGGTCGTGTTCACCTCGACACTGTGCGTGCCACGCGGACCCTGCATGTAGCGCCAGTAGTCGCTGTTGTTGAACGCCGAAATCAACAGCGGCAGCCCCGGCTGAATATCATAGAAATACCAGGTGATGACCCCGCCTTCATTTTTCCATTTGCGCGTACCATCGCCGTAGTAGTGATAGGAAATACCGCCGGCAGACAGCAGGCGATTTTTGCGATCCCAGGTATGGGTAACGACGGTGTTGGTCTTCCACAGATTGCCATTGGGATCATATTCATAGGTATTCGTGCCATCCCCGGTCATCTGGTTGGCAGCGTTGAAGGTCTGCGTCACGCCGTTGTTATTGACAAGATTGCCCGCCACATCGAAGCCATAGGTGCAGGTACTGCCGCCGACATACTCGGCTTCCTTGAGCCGGGCAAGGGCATCATAGGTGTAGTTAATTTGCTGCGTGTCGTGCATGGTCTGTGCCGTGAGCGACTTGAAGCGCAGTTTGTAACCGATGGACTCGCCATTTTTGTCGTTGCGATTGCGAATTTGCAGTAAATGCGGTCCGGCATTCGTCAGGCTAATGGGGATGCTGCGCTCCCCGTCGGAGATGGCATAGCCATCGAAGGTATTCCACAGCACCCCGTTGATATAGACATCGTAGAGGCTGTGGTCGTAGCTTTCGCCCATCACCAGCGTGACGCTGCTGCCGCCGAACAGCACACCGAGCTGCGCCGTGACATCGGACGAAACGCGGAATGCATTGTCTACTTTCCAGTTACCCTCATAAACAATCCCTGGATGATCCTGCCCCAGCGTGGCAGATGACCCGGCGCTGGTACGCTGGCTGACTTCTTTGACCTGCGTCCGATTGCCCCGGGCATCGACCGTATAACGGTAAGCTCGCAGCAGGCGGCTGGCATCATGCTGCTGTCCGTGTTCCAGGTCACGCAGCCGTCCGGCAGGGTCGTAGCGGTAGCGCGTCAGAATGCCGTTGGGACGGTTGGTCAGGATATGACGGTTCACAGCATCATAAGCAAAGGTGCTGGTCTGGTTATCATAATCGGTCAGCGTGACCATCCGCCCTTTTGGATCATACGTGTAGAGAATCTCCCGGTCGCCGGGGTAGGTCATGGTGAGCTTCGTGCGCAAACCACTGACATCATATTGATGGGTGAAGGTTTCGCCAATCGGACCACTGCCGTCTTTATCCAGTTCCACCTGCGTCAGCCGGCGAGCTGTATCAAAGTGATAAAAGGTATCGCGGCACAGGGTAGTAAACCCGCTGCCGCAGTATTCACTCATCCGGGTCCGGTTGCCCGCCAGGTCATAGGCGAACTTTAAATCCGGGGTGGCACCGGGCGCATCGGAAACGACCGTCAGGAGGCTGCCGCGCCGATTGGTGTCCCGGGTGAAGGTGTAGACACCGCCGGTGCCGAGACCCGGGTAGGTCTGCGTGGTGCGAGTAGTCCCATTCACATCGGTCAACGCCAGCAGCCAGAGTTTTCCCAGCGGGTTGCTCATTTTCCAGCGTCGTCCGAGCGCGTCGTATTCGTAAGCCGTCAGGTTGCCGCGCGGGTCGCGCAGGTTTTGAATCTGTCCGGCACGATTGTGCGTCACCTGCACGATCATGTTCTGGTCGTTGTCCGTCCCAAAAGCGACCGCGTTCCAGGTTTCGACGGGCTGCACCTGATACAGGAATTCCCAGCGCCCGCTGCTCCAGCGCCAGTCAAATGGGTCTACCGCCTGGCTTTCGCTGTTCGACTGAACTACATAATCCTGCACCACCAGCACCCGCCGCCGCAGCTTATCATAGCGGTAAACCGTAATGATTCCAGCGGGGTCGATCAGCCGCTCAGTTTGACCATCTTTGTAGTAGGCGGCCTCGGATAGATCGCCGGACGGGTTGATGACCTGTGTCTGACGGCTGGCCGCATCATACATCATTTCGGTAATCAGATTCTGATCTTGGTTGCCGCCATGATCCGTCGGATTGAATACCCAGTCACCAGCGTTACGGACATCGGGTGAGATGAGGTTGCCGCTGCCATCCAGCAGGACCCGATAATTCTGGATGGTGCGCCGCACCCGCCCGGCTTTGTCATAGCCGGTATAGGCGGTGGTATCCAGTCCGCTGCCAGCCGCCGCCGTCGCTGTTAAACGCCGTCCAGAAGTATCGTAAGTGAAGGTTGTCTGGATGCCGCGGGCATCGCGCGTGCTGAGCACCTGCCCGGCTTTGTCGTAAGCGGTCTGTCCGATGAGATTCTGGTCTTGGCCCGTCCCAAAGGCAACCGCATTCCACACCGGTCCGGTGATGTTGTAGAGGAATTCCCATCGTCCGCCGCTCCAGCGCCAGCCGGATGGGTCCACTTCCTGGCTAGAAGCGTTGTTTTGCCGCACATAATTGGATACGGTGAGGGTACGCCGTCCGGCTGCATCGTAGACAAACCGGGTTTCATTGCCCACCATGTCGCGGGTGCTAAAAACCCGCCCGGCAAGGTCATAGGTGGTCTGGCTGATCAGGTTCTGGTCTTTGTCCGTGCTGTTCGCCACCAGTACATCAATCGTCGCGCTCAAATGCCAGCCGGTCCCGGCCCCGCTGGTACGCCAGACCCACAGCGATGGATCAATGACGCTGCTCATATAGGTTTGTTCAACGTAATTGGCAACCGTTTTCACCTGTCGTCCGGTGCTGTCATAGACAAAACGGGTCAGGTTGCCGCGCACATCACGGGTTTGAAGCACCCGGCTTTCGCTGTCGTATTCGGGCTGGCTGATGATATTCAGATCATCAATAGACTGGGCGGCGTAAGGGGATCCCGGTGTATAGGTGGAAGTCCGGGTAATCGGGTTACTGGTTCCGTCTTCCCAGCCGCTGGGCACCCACTCCCAGTCGACCGGATCGCTGCTGCCCTGCGGCACATAGTTCTGGATGCTGATTTTCTGCCTGCCGTCCAGGTCATAGGCGGTGCGGCTGATGCGCCCATCGACATTCCGGGTGGATTCGACCCGTCCATCCGAATCGTAAACCGTGTCGGTAATGATGTTCTGATCAAAGTTGAGACCATGCCAGATCGCAGTGCCCCCACTGCTCTGCTTCCAGACACCGCCCTCAAAGACCCAGTTAGCCGGATTACTGCCGTCCTGATCGTTGTAATTCACCACCGTCCGCACCACTCGTCCCAGCCCGTCGTAAAGACTGCGGGTGCTGCTGCCATTCACATCCAGGGTTTCCTCAACCCGACCGGTCGCATCATAAGTCGTCCGGGTGAGAAGGTCTTGATCGGCATCCTCACTCAGAGCATACAAATGCAGGTCGGGGTCCGCCGCAATGTTATACTCGGGCTGGCTGGCGTGCGCGATCCCCCGGACCTGCCGCCCCAGGCTGTCATAGCCGTACAGGGTAACATCCCACTGCTCCAGCGGATCTCGATTTTCCAGCAGCCGCCGGGTGCGAATCACCCGCCCCATCGCATCGTATTCCGTTTTCGTCACCATGTCCCGGTCCGGGTCAAGCGATATGACGTAATCCTCAGAACGCGGGTCGTTCGTCGCCACATAGCCGGGATCATTCGCGTTCAGATCAAGGGTGGCAGCCGCTTTCGCATTTTGCACGGTTTTGACCGGGCGATTGAGCGTATCATACACCGTGAACGAGACAATTCCCCGCGCATCGACGGTTTCGACCAGATTACCCGCCGGGTCATACATTCGGGTACTGATGATGTCCCGGTCAGCTAACTGGCTCAAAGTATGAGCCGGACCAGGATAAGCACTCAAATCGGGATCGGCATCCCCACCCACATAATCATTGTTATACGCTTCAACTGAAGCATTCTGAACCGTTTTCACCAGGCGGTCAGCAGCATCATAACCGAACAGGATCACATTTCCCGGTCCATCCCGGCGCAGGCGCACCTGACCGCGTGCATTATAAAAGGTGTCAGCGATGAGGTTCTGATTGTTCTCCGCCCCGAATGAGATGGGACTGCCGCCCGGTCCCTGTTTCCACTGCCCATTTTCAAAGACCCAGTCACCCGGCGCACTGCCGCCCTGGGCAGTATAATTGGCAATGGTACGCCAGACCCGCGACAGAGCATCGTACAGCGTGACACTGGTTTTCGCCCATGACGCTCCGGCATAGGTCGTCGTTTTCACCCGCCGTCCCAGGCTATCATACTCATGGGTGGTCACAATGTTTTCTTCCGGTATCGCCGGATTAAACAGGGCAACTGCCTGGGCGACCGTCGTAGGTTCGGTACCGTTAAAGTTACAGATACTGGCAATCACATTGCCGGCAGCATCGTACAGCGTGAAGGAAAACTCACAGCTCCCAAAATGGCTGCTCTGCTGCATTTTCTTCACCCGCCCGGCACTGTCGTACCAGTATCTGGTATAAGTGTCATTGCCGCTGGGCAGGAATTTTTGGGTGATCTGTTTCAGAAAGCCATATCCCTCCGGATTATCCGGGTCACTCGCCGGATAGAAATCACGGGTCACTTCCTGAAGCACAGTCGTGCCATCGGTCGGATCCAGGAGCTTCTCGCTGGTCGTCCGCCCTTTTGCATCATACGTGAAGGTTTGATGGCGAAGCACCGTCGCTCCGGTTTTGACCTTAATCACGGTGGGCTGCCGGGGAACCGTCACATCCCCGTAGGTATATTCCGTCACCCGATTTTCCGGGTCGGTCACGGTACTCAACCGGTCGTCATTATAGCTAAAGTTCGTCGTATGGTTGAGCGCATCCGTGACACTGTTCAACAGCTTCCCATCGCTGCTCCACTCCAATGCAGTGACATTCCCAATGGCATCCGCCTGAAATTCCGGGCGATAACTGGGAAGCAAACCCTGAATCGGTTTGTGACCGGCAGGATTGGCGGAGCCTTCATAGACTTCACCGGCGAAATAATGAGTGGTGGTTCTGCCGGCGGTGGTTTCGGTCGTCAGCGGCTGTCCCTGAGCTTGAAAGAGGTAGTCGGTACTTAGCAGAAAGGGGTCCGAACCAAACTTTCCCTGACGCTGAGTAATGGCCCGAACGGTGCTATCCGCCAGGGTGTATGTCACTTCTTTGAGGGTAATATTCCCATCCGCCACGCCATCGCCGTTGACATCGACCGATGGGGAGATAGAGCGGGTCAACCAGTTCCCCTGGGCGCTGTCCGTTTCACCAGGTTGCTGTCCATAATAGTGATAGGTCCATATCAATGGAACCAGTGCAGAGCTGCGCACATCCCGCACCGTATAGAGCAGTGGTTTGACCGGAGTCGTCAGGATCCCATTCAGCCGGGATTCAACATAGCCAAACTCAACATAACGTCCGGTGGGACTGCCGCTTTCCAGACTGGCGGCGGTTTGATCGCCGACCCGCCATAACTGTTTATGATTATAGGCAAGGGCATTGTCGATATAGCTAAATTTTAATTGATGACCATAATCATCGGTGATGTCTTGTAATAATCCGGCGGCAAAATGCGGCGCGGCATAATAGGTGTAGGTCCAGACTTCATTGTTGGCCCAACGCCGCTCCCGAATCCGCCCCTGGTCGTCAAAAACAAACTCCGTTTTATCAATACTGGTCAGGGTATAGGTGCTGATACCGCTTCCGCCCGCATCAATCTGAGCGCTGGCACCCGCATCAGCAACATAAAGACTGGTCATCCCCTGCCGGAGAAACAGGGCCTTTGTACCGCCATCCAGCGCGGCAATGAGTTGATTGGCTCCGCCGGCTGATATTTTCAGGTCATGGTTGTGCGTCCAGCCCGCTCCCATCAGCGGACCGGGTTGATTGAGCTGGCTCTGGCGATAGGTACGGGTGAAGGTCAGCATCCCGGCGGGTGTCGCCACACTCAGATCGGTCACATCTTCGAACTTTTCGCCGGTGAGCAAACTCAGCGGCGTGCGATTGACCGGTAAACTATTCCCTCCGTAAACGGACTGCTGGCAGGCAGCGCGACCATCCTGATTGGATTTCTTTAACTTCGTCGGGGTGGAGGTCCAGATGTCCGCATCAAATTGCCCCCCGTTATCGCCAAACGTTCCGCGCATATCGTTCACGACCAGGTATAACCGTCCCGTAATCGAGGCAACACCCTGATACGCCGAGCCAATCGCCAGCGCCTGGGTAGGTCCGGTCGGGCTGACGATCAGACCGATCAGTTTGCAGAAAAACTGATTCGGGTCTACGCAGGCCGGGTTGAAGACATTCACCCAGCCCTCCGGTCCTAAGGGCGCGCCCGGTGTCCACGTAATGGTACCGGTCGCCGTGATACGTAACCGCGTCCTGGCTTTGATATCAATCCCCGTATCGAACCACCCCTCCGGGTCAGGCTGCCCAACTCCGGGACCTGGTGGGTTGGGAGGGGGTTTTTTTGCCAGAACGGTTATCAGATAACGCGCCATAGTTGCCTCATTGATTTACTACCTGGTCAATCCCGAAACGCCTGCGATAGCTATTTAAGCCCGAAGGAGGCTCCACTGTAATCGGCTGAAATGGAAAGCGGTAGTCTCTAGCGCTCATCCCATTCAATCATGCCGGTCAGAGAAACCCCGATAACGGTATTAACACTCACGATACGAATTGCCAGCCCTTCACCGACAGCCAGTTCCAGCATCGAATAATCCGACTGCCCGCCCAGCGCGAAATCCACATCCATGTCCGAAATCCCGCTGGTCACCGAGATGGGTCGTCCAATCACCAGAAACGATCCGGCATCAAAAGTCACTCCGGTCACCGTCAACCCGGTGTTGAGTTCACGCGCATCGCCTACTGACGATCCGGGATAGGCAGTACGTTTCTTGATCGGGATCAGGGCGTTGCCTCCCGTTGGGGTGGCTGAGGTAAAGCGGATGAGCTCGTAGCGCGGCGTGTTCGCGGCGACCGCCGTGCCGTCAAAACCCATGATCAGGCGCAGATGCCGCAGATATACCGTTCGTGAGCCAGTATTACGCATTGCCCATATGGTCGTGCCTGCTACCGTTGCCGCTGTCTGGCGGATGTTGAGGGGCAGCAGATAACTGCTGACCGGAGCGCTGTCGATTTCGGTGCCGCTGCTGCGATAGGGTGTTACCCGGGCTGCTTTAGAGGCAGGATCAACCGTCAGTGTATCCGCCGTTGCGCCTGATTGAATAATCGCCATGTTTGCTCTCCTTTATGAAATTCGATAGTCGATCACATACCGTCCGGCAACCGGACCCAGCAGCGAATCGGCGTACAGCGTAAATTCCTCGCTGCCACTCACGCAGCGCAAGTTCAGGACATCCATTTCATTTTCATCCTGGGCGCGCCCGGTGGCAGCGGTGCCGCTCTGGACCGCCGTCACCTGGCTGGTTAAAAGGACATCTGGATCGCTAATGGTGAAGGTTTTGGAGCGGGTTCCCAGGCTGCCAAAGTCGATTTCGATCCGCTTCGAGAAGGTGGTTACAATCGCCTCCGAACCGAGCCAGTTTTTGGCATACACCCTGCCGTCTGTTTTGCCATAGACCCGGACATGGTCGGCAGGCGGAGTCGCTGGTACAATGGTCAGCCGCTTAAGTTCAACGGCATCTTCGACATGTACCAGACCCGTGTCGGTGTAGAGCGCATAGACCGTGTTCAGCTGTCCGGCATTGGTTACTTCGACTTTGATGCCGTAGGCCGTATCCGCGTACCCGCCGCTCTCATTGCTGATGCCAACTCGCAGTCCGGTCAGGTTCGGCACCAGGCTCTCCGAGTTGCCACCCGCATTCTCAATCCCAATATCCCCGGCTCGTAGTTCAGCATATCCTGAACCACCATCCATGATGCCGGTATTTTCGTTGCGTAACAGGCTTCTCAGCGCGGTATGCAGCACCGAAATGCCCCCGGTCCCTTTGAGAATCAGGTCCTGGACCACCCAGGTAACAGCATCGTTCAATGCCCCGGTGAGATAGCCGGCGATATTCAAGCCGCGTTTGGGTTTGCCGGTGTCTGCCTCAGCCCGATGCGCCTGAACCAGCGCGTTCTCGTTCGCGGTGAGACTGTTGACGCTGCCCACCTGGAGCTTGCCATCCCCGGTAATCCGCGCCAGCGGGGTTGCGCCGCTGTTCTGCTGCCATTCCTGCAAAGCGGCGTTCTGAGTCGCGTTACCCTTGACCTTGACCTGAATTTCATCGGCCATACCGTTGACGGTGAGGGATTCGTTATACGTGGGCATACCGTTTAATCCCCTGTAATATAAGTTCCCTGCACTATAATTGTATCCGGTTCTGAAATTTCTGCATGACGACTACCCTCCGGTGTCAGAAATTTAATCGAAGGTTAAATCAGACACAACACATGGCTGACCGGCGTACTTCTACCAGCCAGCCCCCGCCATATCTCAAGGTGATTTCCGGCAGCGCTGCCGGAACTTCTCATACAGGCGGATTTTGGTCCGCAGGCGCATCTGCACTTTGCGACGCACGCGCTGACCACCTGGAGTAATGGATGTCACATAGCCTTTCCCCCCCTCGCAGATTACCTGCACCTTGCCAATACCGGGGATGTCGACCCATTCGCCAGCAGCGATTTCCGCTGCCAGCGCCTCCAGATAACGTTCCACCGCCTCACGGACGAGCTCCTTAGTCAGGCTGCGCCGCTGACGGGCGACATGAGCAATGCGTTGGGTGTGATTCACAGTTGTTCTCCTCAAAATCGGTGACAAATGTGACAGGGTGACAACGTGACTCGGTGACAAAATCAATCTGTCACTGAGTCACGAGTCACCTCTGTCACCAGAGTCACAAAATCACCCGGCTGAAAGGTATTCGATGGCGGTGTAGACCTCCGCCCCGTTGATACGGGCTTCGACCACCAGCCCGGCTTTGACCAGTTCCTGCGCCACCTGCCGTCCGACTCTGGCGGTGACGTGCATCTGGCGGTACAGGTCGCGTAGTTCGATACCCTGACTGCCCTGCGCCCGGATGCCTGTCAGCATCCGTTCCTGCTGGCGGCGCTCGATGGTGGCTTCCCCGCTGCGGTCAAGCTGTTCCAGCAGACGGTGGGCGCTCCCACGCCAGCCTTCAGCTATTGCCTGCCCTGCGTGCCAGTGGTCAACGGTCACGGTAGGCGCTTCATCCGAGGTTTTGAGCCAGTCCAGCGCCGCGAACAACTCTGCCAGCTTGAACGCCTGAACGTGCATCCGCCCATACACCCCTTTCAGCCTGTCATCCAGTTCGGTGTCCTGTCCCGGATCGCATTTCCGCCTCAGCCAGTCACCGTACTGCTGGCACTGTTCCCAGCACTCCACCTTCAGCCGTAAAGCGCCCGGTGCTGACAGCCCCATTTCGGTGGTCTTTGGGGCGGGCAGCCGCTCATGCAGGCTGCGAAGATCATCCACCAACGGCTGGGGTACTGAACGATAGGTCTTTGCTGCGGGTCGCTCGGTATAGTTCGGTTCAGGGGTGAGCAGCGCAAAACGGATCAGCAAGCCGTTGTCCCAATCGCCCATGCTGACGGCACACGACAAACTGGCGGGTGTGGTGACACCCAGAATAGACAGCGCCGCGTTCTCCACGATGTTCAGTCCGGTCTGCGTGTCCTTATCGAAGTAGTCCGGGCAGTCGTAAAGTTCCATCAGCAGGTCTTTCATGCCGACCATATAATCCTTGCGGTTGATGGCACCGAACAATCCCGCTACCTCGTCCTTGAGTAATCCTCGCTGCGCCGCAAAGGGCTGCCCTCTGGTCAACCGTTCCTGCTGCACCTTCGGCAGCTTATCGAAATTAGCGGGCATCCGTCCTGCCAGCGCCTCCTGAAAACGTTCCGGTGAACCCGGTGTGGGCATGAGCATGTGCGGAATGGCGGCGCGGGCTACCTGCTCTGCCAGCTTGTAGGCGGTGGACTTGCGGTAGAAGGTTGTTCCTGCCACCAGCATCAGGTACAGATTGGGGTAAATCTCC
>Ga0224722_1001295_pt1 | contig 13926 bp, 11 predicted proteins | sample Balambano_FR1_Me_FD_161646 | JGI IMG/M metagenome (GOLD analysis project Ga0224722, IMG submission 161646) | Freshwater sediment microbial communities from Lake Towuti, South Sulawesi, Indonesia - Balambano_FR1_MetaG | ecosystem: Environmental > Aquatic > Freshwater > Lake > Sediment | place... | reverse complement strand
ACACTGCAATACCATCGGTGCTGGCAAATTTCTCGTAGGGAACGTAGGCAGGACGGTCTTCAGCTAGGAAGCGATCGAAGGCTTCATGAGCATAGTCAACATAACCTGCCTGCACCATCGCCGCGGCAATGTGAGGCCGTCCCGGCGACATACCCATTTCTGCTTCGGACAGTTCTACTGGATATCCCAGTGCCGCTAGTTTGTCGAGAATTTTGCGGGCACGACATTTGCGATCTTCTAGTCGGTAGTTGAGGCAGTCTTGCAGGGCATCTCGGTCAGGATAGAAGCCTAAAACATGTAGCGATCGGCCATTGAGAACAGTACTCAACTCTAGCCCTGGGACTACTTCTAAACCATGCTGAGCGGCTGCGGCAAATGCCTCATCCCATCCAGCCAAGGTGTCGTGGTCAGTAATGGCTAGGGCTTTGACACCAGCCGCAGCGGCAGCTTCAACCAGTTCAGTGGGCGTAAGGCTACCGTCAGAGCAAGTTGTGTGGCAATGAAGTTCCAGCATGAGAGTGCGTTGTCAGGATTGCTTCAAAGGTAGGCGATCGCATCCCTGCTTGCCACCCATTTTGTTGAAAAGTTACTGCTTTAATGGGGCAGGTTCAGAATATCCCCTTATTTAGATTAGTGATCGCGAAAACTAGCCATCACAAGTGCTAACAATCTGCGCCTCATTAGGTTCATTACCCCCTACCAAAACCTGACTGTGCCAAAAGCAGCGAGTGTGCGAAAGTGAAAATGCAATACCCACAGATGCGATCGTCTATGGCGTTTTTCTCTCAATCGGCTCCACCACCTCGTTGGTTTTGGCCAAGCATGGTTGGCCTATTGCTATTCTCCCTGGCTTTACGGTTCTGGGGACTGGGTCGCTTTAACACCCTCGTATTTGACGAAGTTTATTACGCCAAATTTGCGGCCAACTATCTCAATTGGACACCATTTTTTGATGGGCATCCTCCACTCAGTAAGTACTTAATTGCCTTTGGTATGTGGGTGGGGCAGCGATCGCCCTTTGGCCAAGACGTGATTAATGGGCTTTCGGGTGTGGCAGTACCCGCGTGGAGCTATCGCTGGGTGAATGCATTGCTGGGTAGCTTAATTCCGCTAGTTGTGGCAGGCATAGCATGGCAACTAACGCGCTCCTACCGCTACACCGGGTTAGCAGCACTGTTTGTTGGGCTAGATGGCTTGCTGCTCGTGGAATCGCGCTACGCTCTCAACAATGTGCATCTGATTTTGCTGGGGTTGCTGGGGCTGTGGGCACTGCTGGAATCAGTTATGCAGGGATCTGCACGGAGCAGTTGGCTGTTACTGCTTGCGGGTGTCTGCTTTGGTGCATCGGCCTCGATCAAGTGGAATGGACTGTGGTTTTTGATGGGAGCCTACGGGCTATGGGCGATCGCGTGGCTGCAAGCGTCTTGGCCTCAAGCAGACTCAACTACTGCAAAACCACTCCAGCTAGAGACTTTGGAGGCATCCTCAAGTAAACTTGCCCCAAACACCCCGTGGCAAAGTCCAGTGCAACGCCTGTCTAGGCTGAATCCCTGGCAAATTGGTGTGAACTTAGCAGTGATTCCTTTTATCACCTATGCCTTGCTGTGGATTCCTCATTTGCAATTGAACCGAAAGGCAGGAGTCTGGGCAGATTTTTGGGAATTGCAAGGCCAAATTTTTCGATATCACCGACAGGTAGGCGATGGCAAGGACATTCACCCCTATTGCTCCGGTTGGTTGTCTTGGTTGGTGATGCAACGCCCGGTCGCCTACTTCTATCAAGTTACCGGCAAGAACAGTCCCCTACCAACTGGAAATTCAACGGCTCCGGTGCAGGGCGAACAGGTAATTTACGATGTGCATGCGATCGGCAATCCTATGCTCTGGTGGTTCTCTACCGTAGCTATTGTGATTATTCTGGGGCTTTTAGTCTGGCTGCTAGTGCATTGGCTAATGGCAATGAAGCCTAGCAAAACTCAGCGTTTGCCCCTCTTCAATCCTACTTCGGCGGGTGTGATCACCTTTTTGGGTATCAACTACTTGGCCAATCTGCTGCCGTGGATTCCCGTTACCCGGTGCAAGTTTCTCTACCATTACATGGGGTCGGCACTGTTTGCAGCTATGGGGTTGGCATGGCTAGTCGATCGCGCCCTGCGTAGTCGCCAACCCTGGCTAAGACAGTTGGGCATCGCCGTCATTCTCTTTGTGGGGCTAGCGTTCCTGTTTTGGCTACCAATTTATCTGGGATTGCCGCTATCGCCCAATGAGTTCCGATCGCGCATGTGGTTCAAGAGTTGGGTTTAATAAACACCGCACGATAGACTGGCTCTCCCCGCTCTAAGGTAGAAATTTCCCGTTCAGTCGGCACTGACATTGGGTTAGCAGCTAGCCAGCCAGGTTCAGAGGGCTGAAACGCAGGGTGAGCACCAAAGCGATCGCGCATTTCCACAGCCACTTTCTTCACATCAGACTGCAAAAAAACGCTACCCCCCGCCACCAAAAACTCAGCCACTGCGTCCAAAAGCTCAGGCTGCACCACCCGGCGTTTTTGATGCTTGCGCTTGAACCAGGGATCAGGAAATTGAATTGTTACCCAGCGCAAACCGCCAGCAGGCAGGGTGGACAGCAGAGGCCGCAGAGAATTATTGGCATTGCAAAATAAATAATGCAAGTTAGTTAACCTCAACTCATCCCGCCAGCCATTTGCTTGGTGAACCAGCGGCTCTCGAATTTCTAATCCCAGGAAGTTGCGATCGCCGTATTGCTGCGCCATTTGAAGCAAAAACCGACCTTTGCCACAGCCAATATCCACATGCAAAGGCTTAGTCAAATCAGCATAAATGGCCGCCCAATCAGGTGGCACTACTGGAGTTTGATATTTTTGACTTAAGGGATTAACATGTTCCCGTACACGTACGATCGCCAAACAAAAACCTCCTGAAAGCGCTCTCAGACTCCGGATCTTAACGTGATAAAGTTCGGGTTAAATCAAGTATAGTTTTACAGACAAGGCAAATAATTCCTGAGAATATAGAAGTGTAAGGATATTGCGAACTCAGAAAAGAATTCGTTAACATATCAATCTTGGAACTCTCTCTGATTAAAAGTCGTCACAGATTACGGTGAGGTCACTATGCAAGCCCAAACGAGGCAAAGCTATTATTCTCAGTACGAAGCTGTCTCAAGAGAGCTTGAACAAAAAGGTTTCTCCGGACAGCACACCTTATCTACTGAGGATTTAGATAGCCGCTGTCTATTTCCCTATGAATCCAACCGAGAACCCGGACTCTATGCTTCTATCCCCCGATACGGGGACGTTTTCGCGGAGGCGAACGTTTCCAAGGACGACTGAGCTACCCATTCAGTCGCCCAAGTATTGGGTTAAGGAAAAAGATCGGTATCTGCGTCAACTACTGATTGAAGACATTGAGACAATGACCAATCGGCGATTGGTGGTGTATTTCACCAGTCAAGGCATGATTGACTTTAGTGATGCAGATGACTTGTCTGAAGTTCTGAACGATTGTGACACCGCCAGTGTAGATTTGCTGCTACAAAGTCCAGGCGGCTACGTTGATGCTTGCGAGAAGCTAATTAGTATTCTGCAACTGCGGGCAGGTAGCTATCGCGTGATTATCCCAAGCTGGGCCAAGAGTGCTGGCACAATCATTGCGCTGGCTTCAAGCAGTATTGTGATGGGCGTAAATTCAGAGTTGGGGCCGATCGATCCGCAATTCAACGGCATCCCGGCTGAGTTTATTCGAGATGATCCCCACGAAAAGTTTCCCATTCGGCAACTGGCGAGAAGCGCGATCGAACGAACCCAGAAGTTGGCTAAGCAGGTATTGAGCGAGGGCATGCTGAAGGGAGCTAGACCCGAAATTATCGAGGATCTGGTTAAACAAATTTCTTCTGCTCAGAGCTACTCTTCCCACGCTGCGGTAATCAATGTCCATGAAGCGATTAACTTGGGTCTCAAAGTTACTTACCTGCAACCCGACGACATGCTGTGGAAGCGGCTATGGTTGCTCTACTGCATGTATGACTTTGACTGCCAACAACGGGAGTACGCCAAAATTTTTGAAGGCTCCCGCATTAGCATTGCACGGGCACTTCCTCCGGTTAATCGCGGGCAGGGCGATCGCTAGATTACCTTGGTTGTCTTCGGAAAATCTGGTTCACTATCAGAGCAAATGCTGAAGCCAAGCATCCAAGTCAGCGAGCGTCCGCATATCGAACAAGGCATCTCCCAGACGTTCCAACTGGTCTGAGGTCAGGGTTGAGAGTTTTGACTCTAGAGCAGTTGGCAACGTCCCAAAACGTCGAGTCAGCAGACGCACCATTAGCGATCGCTCACCTTCTTGGCGACCTTCCTGGCGACCTTCCTGGCGACCTTCCTGACGACCTTCTTGACGGCCTTCTGTCTTGATAGCTTGATAGGTTACTGACTCCTGCATAATATCCCTCCGCAAGATTTGTTGAACCGTCTCTGTCTCTAATACTAGACCAGCCAGAATGTAAGCAGATGCAGCCACATTGCTTTGAACCCGCGGGTCAGTAATCTGGTCAATTTGCTGGGCTACTTGCTGCAGGGTACTGACGCGATCGCTACTTTGACCCAGAATGGCAAAGGGTATAAGCCCAGGTGCTTGCAGAAATATTTCCGGTGGCTGCTCCCACAAACGGATGACCTCAAATTGATGGCGCGTTTGTTCTAGAACAAACGTGGTCTGCTGCACTAAGCTAGAAGTAGTGGGCTGTAGATAAATCACCACTTGGCGAACGCACTTGTACGGAAAGCGCCGGTAGAGCCGCAGGCGGTAATCAATCAGCCGAAAGGGGATGTCGGGTTTGGGTTGAGTTTGAAATTCTAAATGTAAGACGACTTCTTCTGATTGCAAGAGGATGAGGGCATCCGCGCGAATTGGCTCTAGAGAAAGCTCCGAGGGACTGAGTTGGGTTAGGCAAATAGGCTCACCTAGTAACCATGTAGCAAAGTCGGTAGAGAAAGTTTCAGCCAGAAATTTGCAGATGTTGTCGAACATCTTGTTATTCTAGGTTCTTGAGCTATGAATGGGATTAATGTGCTAGGGCTTGAAGAAGCTTAACGCTCCAGCAAGTAATAGAACGTGTTAGGTTGCAGTGTAATGGTAGTTGTAACGCCTAATGAGCGGACTGGATAGCCATTGGCATCAAGGGGAGTAACTGTGACGGGCTGAGCCGATCGCAGGGAAATCTGGCCAGCGAGGTTGCGTACTACGATCGGCGGATTGCCCACACTCTCTACAGTTTTGCGGGGAAAGCCCTGGGTACGCCAACCAAAGTTCTGGTCTTCGGACATAACCTGGAGTAGCAGGCGCCGAGAGGTGGAGACGGGACGATCGTCCAGTGCCACCAGCAGAATCGTGCCGTAGTCCATCGGGCTTGTAAACGTGACATCTCCTAACGCTATCTGACCCGCATGGCGGAGAAAGCCCGTAGCCCCTTGCACTTGAGGTGCATTGATACTAAGCAGTCCTTTGCCATAGTTCCAGGTAAGTTGGCCGGTGCTGCTACGAACAGTCTCGCGGGGATGATCAAGATGGGCTGATAAGTCAGCCTGGTAAAAGCGGCGATCGCCATTTGTGAACTGAACCTGCACAGAGCCAATCAGAAACGCTAAAGGATCGATCGTGCTAGTCGCTGATTGTCCCACAGGTACATCCTTTGCCCGTAACTCATCCAAGCTTTGAGGCGCAGTGACGGGTGCCCCCCGCAATGCTTGCAAATCCTCTAGGGGTAGCGCTGCTTTTACTACCGGATCACCTAGCTGAATCAGGCCACGGCGGTAGACTAGCGCCATCGCTGGAAATTGTCCTAGAGTTACCGGACTGGCGATCGGAAACTTACCCAGTGCCCCATCCCAAGCAGCATCTGCCACAAAAAAGAAAATACCATCCGTCCCTTGCAGCAAGCTATACGCGCCCATGACTAGGGGAAAATCTGCCCGAAAGCGGTTGGGCATAGCCCAGTTTACTTCCGTAATTGTGGATGGCATACCGTTATACTGCACATCCATTACCGGCGATCGGAAGTCGTAGCGCTGGGTGCGCGTTTGACTGGTAAACAACAGTGCCGACTGATCCTCGTAGAGGTGCCCCGGTGCAAGCGAATAAGTAGCGCGCTTGCCCGTGTGGAAACTGCTGAAGTAGCCATGGCGATCCATAAAGTCGGCGACGGTATTGCTGGCTTTGTCTAAAGGATCAAGCAAGCGTGGATTTGCTGTGATCCAGTTAGAGGCATAGATTAGCCCTTTGTAGGTTAGTGTTGTGCGGAGGTAAGCGATCGCCGCTTGGAAAAACTGCTGCTGCACTTCAGCCAGAAAGGTAGCCGTATCTTGAGCACGGCGGGTATCAGACTGGGCAATTACTTGCGCCATTGTGAGGAAGCCCACACGACCAGTTTCTGGGCGATCGCCCATTACCATCGGTTGTCCAGACTGTATGCCCCAAGCTTTCTGCATCGCCTCTAGAGACCCATACTTCCTGGCTAGCCATTGCCCAAATCGTTGCTCTAGCCCCTCCATTTGCGCAGCAGGAATGGTTTTGTAGGGGTCAAAAGTCCAAAACAGCAGAGAGTCTTCATTAACCAATTCCAGCATGGCTACGGCTGGATCATCCTTGAGCGCCATACCTGTGTAGGGATTGGGTGTGGTCAAAATGGTTCGCCACCACCGGTAGTAGACCTGTTGAAACGCTGGGTTAAAAAACAGTAGCCCAAAGGGTTTCTGTCCAGTGTATCCAGGGATTTCGGGAGTCGCTTGCAAATCCAACCACAGGGGAAAGTAGATAGAGAGGCAAGTGTAAATTCCTTGCCGCTTGAGGGCAGCCACAAAGGCAAATAGATGATCGATATTTTCAGGGGGCAGCGATCGCCAATTCTTTTCATCCCACAGCGAGCCATGCAAACGCACCATGTTTACACCTTTTTTCGCCCAGAAACGTGCTAAGTAATCCATTTCTGCTGTATCCATGTGGATATTGCGCATGGTGGTGTTCACAGCCCAAAACCGCACGGGTTGACCTGTTGTCTCATGCACAAAATCTGAACCCTTGATGCGAATGTAGCCGTGCTCGCCAGCAAATTTCTCATTCAGATGGCGCCAGTCGATCGGGCTAGAGGTAAAGCGATCGAGGTCTGGATCAAACCCAAACCCATCGGCCAGAGTCACCGCGTAGCGCTGGTTGGGTTGAAGCTTACCTCGAGGTTGCAGCAATTCTTGGGTCAGAACAAAACAGTCAAACGCTGCAGCGCCGCTGGCTTCTGTTAGTTCAATCCGCAAGCGATGGGTTCCCGCTGCCAGGGTCACCTTGCCGAGGCTAATCCAGTTCATCCCTACCTGCGATCGCAGCCGCACCTCATCCATTAGGTACGCCATGGAGTTAACTTTGCTCCACGGTTGCTCATTCCAGCGCCAGCGAAAGGGGCCATGCCGCCAAAACTTGCGGGTATAGAAGAAGTAGGTTCCAGACTTGGAAACTGTGACGCGATACTCCAGAAACAAGGGCTGGGAGTAATTGCCCTCTACACCAATCCAGCGATCGCCGGAGAGTAGTGCTGCTTCCGCAGCATTGGCTGGAGCAAATGGGTTGCGATCGCTGGGAGGAAAGTTTGTTAATGTTGGAGCTTCTGCTTCCCACCAAACAAAGGGGGGCGTATCCGAAACCGTACGCAGTTGCAAAGACTGTGCATGCTGGCCTGATTCCCAAGTAGTCACGGCTGGCGTGCGTAGCGCGCTGTAGGAAAAGGTTTGCCAAAACACCCCAGCTGCGACACAAACTAGCCCGACAGCACTTAACAACCACCAGAATCGAGGCAATCGCCACACCTTCTGCCGATTAGCCATCGCCACACCTCGCCCACGCATTCATTTTCCCAAGTCTAGCCTGGACAAGGCATTTCAGCATTTTTTACATCTACAGTTAGGCTGAAAGCCAACAAACAGAGAGGAATTGAATTTCCAAGTCTGTCGGTTCTTGGTGTCTTACTTTCTGCTACCGTTTCTCCCAGTCAAGCAGGGCTATGGCTGCTACTGGGCAATCGATAGGGTGTAGGGGTGCTTACCATTAGCGCGATCGCCCACAAATACCGAGTAGAGTCCCTTGCGCCACCGACCTGGGATTTCTACCTTGCCCGCCGAGTAAGCATCTGCTGGCACACAAAAATCCTGTCCAGATGCACCGCGAATCAGCAGCGCTGGTTGTCCCTGGCTTTGCAACACAAAACGCAAGTCCGTATCTGCGGTAATTTGCACTACATGGTTAGGCGTTGCCGCAATATATCCAGCACAGCCCGCATCTCTCTGTGTGCCGCCAGAGGTACCTGTAAGCTGAATGGGTTGCGAATTAGGATTAACCGCGATCGGTTGGGCTAACCCTGGGATAGCGGCGATCGCCACAACTACTGGAACCGCTAGCCACTGAGCAAATTTAGTTGTTTTCATAAGAGATTTCATGTCTAAACTCCCCAAGCTGTACCTTCAGTATCCTCATAGGTAATGGTCTTGTGGAATTACTTGGGCCTGTTCCCAGAGTGGCACGTAGAGCAAAATGCTTTGGGTTTCCTGACTTAGGAGTAACTGACCTTATAACTATGGCGACGACTGTCACATCCTGCTATAAGGTGAGTAGTGTTTAGACTATTGACTAGTTAGCATCAGTCTAAAATTGAAACTTCGTAGTTTGAACGGGGTAACCCATGGACATCCACTATGCCCGTGGCGTGCTCTTAGTTAGAATTGCAAACTGTGTCCAATCCCATCCAAATTAATTAATTCACAGTGATCCTATTTGGAGTTGTGAGGAGCAATGGTCTTAACCCATTGTTTTTAGATACTTTCCTTTTTACAAGTGCTTTAGGACTGCTATATTATTTGGAGCAAGGCATTTTAGTTACAAGGATCTGGTGTTAACTAAAGCGTTAGAGTGGTGTTGTGAATTTACTAACTAAACGCCACGATCCGGAAGGTTTCAAATAAAAAAGTTCAATTTGTGAGAGTTGGGCTTAAATGAGTAACAGGGGCTTCCTTCGCACAGGAACTAACAGGTGTGAACATGAAAAATCTCAAGCTATTGTGCTTTCATTTATCAGCCGATCGCGCTTACCGAACTGTGGTAGTGGGGTTAGGCAGTGTTGCGATCGTATCTGCGGGAGTAGTTGCCAGCGCAACCTCTGCTCAAGCTCAAGCCGCCTACGGCAGCTACATTGGTGTTGGACCATCCTTTGGACTCACTTCTGGTGGCCCAACTGAGCCAGATGAAACATCTGGGGTCTTAGCGGTTCGCTATAAGTTTCTCAGATCACCACTTTCCCTCAGAACCCAGGTGCTAATTGGTGATAACACGGCGTTTGTACCCACCATTTCCTATGACATTCCCCTCAGTTGGCAGGCCGATGCCTACATTGGTGCAGGGGTCTCAGTCGTTAATGGAAACGACACCACACCCGTGGGCAATCGTACGAGTTTTGTGTTGCAGCCCGGTATTGACTACGCCTTGCCCAACAGCAACTTAATATTGTTTGGCAATGCAATTTTTGCCTTCGATGCTTACCGATCGGTGGACAAAACAGCCATCTCTGTGCAAGGTGGCGTTGGCTTGAGATTCTAATCAGGCAGGCTACCCTTGTAGAAACTCTTGGTGTGGTCCAGGTTGAGTCAGTAGATCCTGGGTTGCTCCTTGCAGTACCAGTTCCCCTCGCTCCAACAGCACTATCCAGTTGGCTTGACGAATCACTTGTGAGCGGTGGCTGATCAGGATAGTTGTTTTACCGAGGCGATCGCGCAGTATCTGGTCTAGAATCATTGCCTCACTAACCGGATCAAGGCTAGCTGTAGATTCATCCAGGATTAAAATGGCAGGATTAGCCAGCAGCGCACGGGCGATTGCCAATCGTTGCCGCTGCCCTCCTGACAGGTTGGCTCCAAATTCGCCTAGCACAGTTTGGTAGCGATCGGGCAGCCGACTGATAAAGTCATCGGCTCCTACCTTCTGACATACGGCTACAATTGCTTCAAAGTCCGCATGGGGCTGCCCCAACCGAAAGTTTTCCAGAATCGAGCGGCTCCAGAAATGCGCCTCTTGAGGCACCAGCACAATCTGTTGGCGCACACAGTCAATCGCCAAGTCAGGCAGATTGTAGGCACCGATGCGAATGTTACCTTCCTGGAGTGGATACAATCCCGCCCATAGCTTGGCCACGGTGCTCTTGCCACAGCCCGATCGCCCAATCAAGGCAACCACTTGACCACCAGGAAGTTTGAGCGAAAAGGATCTCAGCAGATCGACCTGCCCCGGATAGTGAAATGCTACCCCTTCACAGCACACCTCTGCCACCGGAGACAACGCCACAAATGGCTTACCAGCATCTTTCTTAATCTCGGAAGGATGATCGATAACCTCTGTCAGCCGCTGTACTGACGCTTGCACCAAAGCAAATTCGTCAGCAAAGCGAATTACAGTGCTGATTAGCCCAGTGAAATTGGCGTTGAGACTAGTGAAAGCCAGCAATTGACCAATGCTAAGTTCTCGCTGAATCACTAGCGTACTACCAAACCAAAGGAGCACAATGCTGCCGACGCCTGCGACCAACCCCGAAAACACTGTGTTCACAATTCCAATTTGGGTGGTACGGAAACTGAGGCGGGCAAGACGACCAAACCGACTCTGAAACTCGCCCCAGAGTTGACTGGTGGCGGTAGTGGACTTGAGTGTGAGGGCTCCCTTAAAAGTTTCTACTAAAACGCCCTGATTTTCGGCATCGAGGGCTAGCACGCGCCGAGTCTGCTGTTGCAAAGTTGGCAAAAAAGCCACGGTTGATAGGGTCATTAGCAATGCGATCGCCCCGGCCAGCAGCGTTAACTTGCCACTCAACCCCACCATCACCCCAAACGACACCAGCGCAATAAACCCCTGACTGGGCAAACTCACCAGCACTTGCGTCGCCAACTGGTTCAATTCTTGAATATCTTGCAAGCGGCTGACCATTTCACCGCTGCGGTGGGTTTCATAGTAGGTTTGTGGCAAATGCAGAATGGCACGACCAAACTCCAGCACCAATCCAAGTTCCAGCCGTTGGGCAAAGTAGGCTGTGAGCATGGACTGTACCCAACCTAAGCCGCTGCCGAGTAGAGTCAACAGCATGACTGCGATCGCCAAGCTATTGAGCAAACCCTGATCGCCCCGCACCAGAACATCGTCCGTCAACCACTGGATTAAAAATGGAGTGGCGATCGACAATAGCCCCAGCCACAAATTCAGTACCACTACTTCAATCAAGAGCGATCGCGTTGCCTGTAACCGGTGCCAGAACTTGCGCCAAGTTCCGGGCGGTTCCCCTTCCTGCATCAGTCGTGCCAAATCGGGTTCCAGCAGCAGCATGATCCAATCTGTCCATTGCTCTTGCAATTCCTGCTCGGACAGATAACGGATGCCCATCGCCGGATCGGCAATCACATACGTTTGCTTATGCATTCCGTACAACACTACCCAGTGGTAGCCCTGCCAATGCAAGATGGCGGGCAAAGGAGCTTCTGCTAAACGCTGCAAAATCGCAGGCGAGGCTTTTACCGATCGCGCATTAAACCCCAACGCCATTGCACCGCGCTGCAACCCCAGCAACGTAGTCCCCTGCTGCCCAGTCCCCACCAACTCTCGCAAGCGATTCAGGCTCAGCCGCGTGCCGTAGTGCTGAGCAATTGTCCCCAAACAAGCTGCCCCACAATCGGTTTCGCTATGTTGCATGACCACGGCATACTTCATTCCGTGTCCAGATCAATCGATAAGCGTGCTTTTGGATTTCCACCGCGATCGCCCCTAAACCCGGATAGATTTAGAACCATTCACCGGGAACCCAAACAAAAATCCTCCCGTCCATTAAGCATCTGGAAACAAGAGGATTAAAGCTATGAGTTAGCCTAAATTCCACAAACACTGGATGCCCACATTTTGCAACCATACTTAATGCCACTTAATGCCTTCTAGGCAGAATGGCTCGTGGATCCAGCCCAATGCTTAGTAAATCACAACGCTAAACCGGCTAACTGGGCGCGCATAGTAGCCATAGTTGTAGGAATAGCGTGGCCTGAAGGAAACAGAAACGTAGGGATTGTGGTAATAGTAGGAGACAAAATGCCGCCGATAGGCGCGGTAGTGCCGTCCACCTTGAACGGTTGCTGCCTCCTCAGCGGAAAGGTCTGTAAATAGTTGCTGCTGTTCGTTAGATTCCATCAGAATCGACCTCCAATCAAAAATTAAGTGAAAAACCATCCGGATCGTTGATGGCTGATTGTGAACTACATCAATAGCCATCGAACCAGCGAGAGCGGGGCTGTCCTCTGAGACAGTAACCTCAGGGCTTAATTGGTTTTTCTGGAAATGGTTTCCTTCTCCGGACATTTACAGAAAATGTTGGGTAAATCACCCAAAAAGTGCCTTATGCAAAAAAGCACCTATCGATATAGGTGCCCAATGCTATGCTCAGCCAGCAGCGATCAACAGACTGGACATCCTTAGCAAGGTAGACATAGGTTGAACGCGCGATCGTCCACTAGCTAACGCCAGCTTAATGCTTCGATTAGTAGTACCGACCCACTTGCACTACATTACGTCTGCCAGAAATGTTAACAGTAACAGCACCCTGGCTCGACTGGCGACCATACCCATAGGAGGTATATCCATAGGAATTGTATCCATAGGATGGGTAGGAATAGCTAACGTAGTGATAGCAAGGGTAGTAGTACCTGTAGTGGCCACCTTGCACAGTTGCGGTTTCTGCCTCGGTTAGCTCGGTGAACAACGCCGTATTGTCCGGAGCAACAGGTTGTACATGAGATGACATAGGAAAGCTCCTTTAGAAATTGAGTTGATACTCTGCCCTTGAGTCAACTTTTTTTGCTGGGTGGAGGCAAAGCTACTTCAGATATCTGAAGCGATACCCTGTATCCGGATAGCTGGGAACTGATTTTGTGACTAGACCTACGAATGGGGGAACTCGTCATGGTTGATCCGCTATCGCCTGATCTGCCACCGCTCGACAGTGAGGAGTTTTTGCCATCAATACGAGGTTGGCAGAGATTAGGTGCGCTGTTGTTGGTAGGAACGGGAATAGGAGCCGTGGCGATCGCTGCATTCACTTCCTACACCCAAACCGTGCAGGCTCCTGGCTGGGTGCGTCCGCTAGGCGAGGTCAGCATTGTGCAGGCTGAGATAGAAGGGAAGATAAGTCGAGTATTGGTGCAGGCCAATCAATCGGTGCAAGCAGGCGATCGCTTGATAGAACTTGCGTCTGCTGACCCAGCCCGCCTGCGCCAGTTACAGGCTCGCCAAGCCCGTTTGCAACAATTCATCCAGCAGTACGAAGCGCAAGAAACAAGGCTAAACCGCCAACTGCGATCGCTAGAAGCCTCGATTCGGCAACAAGTTCCAGCCAAAGCACCTGATGTCGCGATCGCAGCCTTGTTAGAAACACTGGCCGTTACTCAGCCTGGAACTGCCAGTAACCTGCAAACCCAGCGCAATAGCCTGTTGCAACAACGCGATGGCATTGTCAAACAACTACGACTCGATCGTGCCACCCTTCAGGATGTTACCCAGGCGATTGACCAGCAGCAAGTCAAAGCTCCTGTAGCAGGAATTATTCTGAAGTTGGATATACGTAACCCTGGTCAAACCGTTCGTCCCGGAGAGATACTGGCTCAAATTGTGCCACGTACAGCCCCGCTGGTTGTGAAAGCCCGCGTAGCACCCCAAGACATTAGTCAACTTGCGCTTGGGCAGCCAGTGCGACTACAAATTTCAGCTTACCCCTATCCAGACTATGGCACGCTGGCAGGCACCGTACAGGCGATCGCCCCCGACATCACCCCCCCTAGCGAGCAAGACCCTGCCC
>Ga0224722_1001294_pt1 | contig 13940 bp, 14 predicted proteins | sample Balambano_FR1_Me_FD_161646 | JGI IMG/M metagenome (GOLD analysis project Ga0224722, IMG submission 161646) | Freshwater sediment microbial communities from Lake Towuti, South Sulawesi, Indonesia - Balambano_FR1_MetaG | ecosystem: Environmental > Aquatic > Freshwater > Lake > Sediment | place... | reverse complement strand
CATTCAGGTGTTGAACCCCCACGAGAAAACCATTCTGCACATTCCCAACGTCAACTCCCGCGAAAGCACCAAAGATAAAATCCGCGAGGTAGAACACATTATCGAAGCACTGGGCGACTGGCAGGGATCGATCCCCTGCCAGTCGCCCAGTGCTTCGATAATGTGTTCTACCTCGCGGATTTTATCTTTGGTGCTTTCGCGGGAGTTGACGTTGGGAATGTGCAGAATGGTTTTCTCGTGGGGGTTCAACACCTGAATGATTTCGTCGGTGTAGCTGCCGGAGTAGAAGTAGTAGCCGATGTCGAGTTGCTTCAGGTATTGGTAGCCGTTGAGCTGTTCGTAGTAGGTGTAGGTGACGGTTTCAAAGCGAGATTCGTCGTCAGGGTGTAAGACGGACTCGGCATCACCACGAAAGTAGGAACCCGTCATGGCGACGATGTGGGTTTTATCGCGGGTCATGAACTGCCGCACATGATCGCCTAGCTTATTGTCGGGGTTAGCCGAAACGTGGTGAAACTCGTCTACGGCAATCAGGCATTGATCAAAGGCTTCACCACCAAACTTGTCTACCGCAAAGCGAAAGGTGGCGTGGGTGCAGACTAATACTTTGGCATTACTTTCGAGGAATTTTTTCACCGCATCGACTTTGCCGCCGTTGTCGCCGCCCGGTGCATCGTAGAGGTTCCACTTGGGTTCGACCTGCCAATCAGCCCAAAAACCAAACTGGCTCAAGGGTTCATCATGGAAGCTGGAGCCGATCGCCTTTTCAGGCACGACGATGGTCGCCTGCTTGAGTCCCTGGTTTTCCAGCTTATCCAAGGCAATGAACATGAGTGCCTGACTTTTGCCAGATGCGGGGGGTGATTTGATCAGCAGGTACTGTTGCCGCGTTTTTGGTAAACCCGTTCTTACATGGGTTCTGGGTCAGGGATCTTTTGATTAGCTTTTTTAGCTTCTTGCACCGTGAGTACATCAAAGCCCTTGGCAATCAGTCGCTGCACTACTGGGTAAGGGAATTGCTCGTCGGCATACAACTTCACCATTTCCTTATGCTGCCTGATTAGCAGCGATCGCTGCTGCAATTTCCTCAGGGAAGCTGTGATAGTAGTCCCAAGCAGCTTGTAGATCTGGCTCTGTCAATTGGGGATAAGCTTCCAGAATTTTGCTGGTACTGGCTCCTAACTGACGATACTCCACCAGTTCCCAAACGGGGATGCGAGTCCCTTTAATGCAGGCATCGCCACTAACTACGCTAGGAGTTTTCTCTATAAATTGCTGGACTTGTGCTAGGGCAATCTCTCTAGGAATGGTTTGGGTTGCGCTGCGATCGCTCTCGGGGAGGATATCAGGGAGGATGGTATTGGATTGGGGGGGGTGAGTTGTTTTTGTTGGAGAAATTCAGCAAAATGGAGGACTTCGTTGATTTGGCTCTCTGGGAGAGTTTGGATCAGTTGATAGAGTTTTTCAGCGGCGGTCATGATTTTTCTGGAGTGTATGGGGTTGTACTTATATTGTGGCTAAATTTTACTTGTGCTTAGTAGATTTTTGGGCAGGTGCTTTTTGGCAGGTCATCTTTGTATACATCTCAAACAGTTTCTCTAGCCGCTTGGTGTCGCCCCATTAAAGATAACAAGTGAAGCGGCGACCGATGTAGATGCGCTCTAGGATTTCGTCTTTTCGTGCTGCCAGGTCATCAATAATCACTTCATAGCCAGTGTGTTGAATCGCCCAAGATAGAACCTGGCTTTCTCCCATCCCCAAATCCCAACTGGCAACTCGCAAATCCGCTTCTGGGGCGGTTTGAATGAAGGATTGACCCGCTTGCTGAAGCCAGGTAACGGCACTGTCGTTATATCCACTCAGGCTAATTTCATCGGCAACACCTTGAGGAATGACGATTTCATTGCAGAGTTGGCTGAGCAGATGAATGCGATCGATCTTGGTCAGGCTGATGATGGGCGAGGCGTTCACCACCCAATGCCTAACCACGACTGATTTCCTCCATGAGTTCTTCGGGTGTGGTCTGAAATGGGGAGACTTCAAATCGATCGAGCGCTTTCAAAAAGGCTTGGCGGCTGATGCCTGCAATTTCGGCGGCTTTGGACTGGGAAACCATTCCGACTTCATACCATTTAACTACGGCGGCAATCAGTAATTCTTGGGCGAATTCATCGGGGCTGCTGCGAAGGGCAGAGAATGCGCTTTCGGGTAGGTTGAGTTGGATTTGAATCATGATTAACCTCCTTTGGGTTGACGTTTGGCTGGCTTTCCCTTCACCCTAAATCCCTCTCCCAGGGTGGGAGAGGGACTTTGAATTTCCGGCTCCCCTTCTCCCGTCTTGGGAGAAGGGGTTGGGGGATGAGGGCTGTCTTTGCATATTCATGATTATTTTTTGCGTTTGGCTACCTTTTTCGATGATGATTGCTGTGCGGTCATTTTGGTATACATCTCAAACAGCTTTTCTAACCGTTCGGTGTCGCCCCATTAAAGATAACAAGTGAAGCGGCGATCGCTGTAGATGCGCTCCAGGGTTTCATCGTTACATTCGTGAAACGTCCCGGAGGGAATCGTGGGCTTCGCGTACCAGCGGAAACTCCTATCCATTAGCCCTTGCTGGGTAGAAGTGGCGTAATGTATTCCAGCAGTTCAGGAATGTTAGTTTTAACCACTTCCCAGACTAAATCGAGCTTGACTTGATCGTAATTATGAACCAGGCGATCGCGCATTCCAGCAATCCTTCTCCATTCGATGGTTGAATGCTGGTTGCGAAATTCTGTTGAAAGTCGCTTGACTACTTCACCAAGAATTGTAATTTCATACAAGATGGCGAGTTGTGTTCTTTCATCGTGCTGGAATTCGGCTTCAGTCATGTTGGCCGTTAAGCGGAGAATCGTTTGACAAAGCTTAGCAATATCAAGCAGATAAGACTGGTCTTGATTCATAAATCACCTGGGCAGTGTTCAAAATATTTGTGCGACGAATCCAGTTATCGCTATCCACAATGGAGCGTTTTTCGATCAGGTCAACTTCACGTCCAATCAGGTCTTCTAGCTGGTATTCCATGCCAACAAGATCCATAAGGCTCAAGTGCGGATTGGCTCTATGGTCAAAAACCACCAGCATATCAATATCACTATCAGCCTTGAAGTCGTCGCGTAAAATAGAACCAAACAGTGATAGCTCAAGGATATGGTGCTGTTTGCAGAAATCAGCAAGTTTCTCTGGGGTGAGGTTGAGTCGCTCATAAATTATTGTCTTATCGATCATCTGATTTCTCCTTTTGCCTGTTTACGTTCAATCGCAATCCTCATCGTTTTCCTCCTTGGGGTTTACGTTGGGCTGGCTTTTTCCGATAATGGCTGATTTTCCCTCACCCTAAATCCCTCTCCCAGGGTGGGAGAGGGACTTTGAATCTCCGGCTCCCCTTCTCCCGTCTTGGGAGAAGGGGTTGGGGGATGAGGGCTGTCTTTGCATGTTCATGACTATTTTTTGCGTTTGGCTACCTTTTTCGATGATGCCTGCTGGCTGGTCATTTTGGTATACATCTCAAACAGTTTTTCCAGTCGCTCGGTGTCGTTTTTGAAGCGGCGACCGATGTAGATCCTCTCCAGGATTTCGTCGTTGCGATCGTGCGCTTCCCGCACCAAGGGAAATTCGCTGTTCATGCGATACTCCAGAGGAGTCGCTCCGCGAACGGGGTCGTACATATCGGCGATCGTGGCGGGGAAATAGTGCTCCCGTGCCAGCAGGATGTCTTCGGCGCAGCGGGTCAGATCGGCTTTGTTGCGATCGGTCAGGGTGGGCACGGGGAAGGTGTTCCAGCCAAGGGTGTGGAGTAGCGATAGCGGGTTTCGAGCTTGCCGCAGACGGTGGTGATCCAGACCCAGTGGAGGCGGGAGGCGATCAGTGCCATGTTCCAGAGGGGGGCATCGTAGAGAGCGAAGGCTTGATCGGAAATTATTACATTACTGTCCAAACTGTCCAAAATTCCAACTGAAAGATACTCCCTTCTTTCAGAACAAATGCGTGACGCGATAATAGTGTGCCTTTTTGCAACAGATTGTATTTGCCGAAATCTATGAGGAAAATTAGCCGCAGGTCTAGTTTCTGCTGCCTTGCTTGATGCACGAAAAAATCTTACTTTTTCAAAGCGTTCTCTAAGCTCTATAATTTCTCTCGCTTCCTGCTCCTCTTTATCTGCAACCCAAATACAAAAACGATTTAGTCCGCGAATATACTCTGCTGCTCCATAGTACGGACGAATGAATTTTGTTGATCGAATATCTTCTGATTCAATTTTTAGCCGTTCTGTGGTTGAAAGTGTTAGATGACCTCCATCAGTTGGCTTATTTCCCCATTCCATGAGGCTACGCTCATCCTGTACCTTAGATTGAGATGTAATAATGACATTTGAACCTGCAACCAGATAGGCATTGATGTTCGTGGCTTCTTTCACAACTACCTTGCTATCAATGCCAAGAGAAAATAAACATCGAACTTTATTAGCATGATTAGAACAGATCAGTACAACGTCCTTCATGTAAATGTTGCAGTGCGCGTTGAGCCAACTTATCAAGCCGACCTGCTGCGACATCTTCCTCAAACTGCCGATCCCATACTTCTGCATCAAATTCAGCAAACCAGACTCGGAAATCGGCAAGCGCTTCTGCTGATAGTTGGCTGATAGCACATTCAATTTCTTGCAAATTACTCATAAGCTTGAAGGAGCTTTAAAGATCGTTCACTCCTCTCATAATAATGCTCAGGAGCTAGATTCAACTAGAAGTTAATCTCGTCTTGATCTGAAAAAGAAGAAAATCCGGAGTCAACTTCCTCTGAATCACTAACTGGAGAAACTAGCCCGAAAATAAAACCTTAGAAGATGGGCTTAATCTCAACCTGAGAGCCATCAAGGTTTTCTTTTAAGGATACCTTCTTCAACTCGGTAGTTCTCCACAAGTTTACTAAGTCCTTCGTTCAACCGCGTTGCATTTTCAAAATCGAGAGTTTCCTCGGACGGAATCTCAACATTTGACATACGCAGACCAGGCTGTGTATTTGAAATTACCTCCGCAGAAATTAAGTTTTCCGAAGGAGAAACTGCCATGCCAACTATTACGATAGCCACAAGGAGCCACCTGGGGCAAGAGTGTAAGTCCAGTATTCAATTTGATGAAAGACTGTAGCCATAATTTTGAACCTTTTGGTTTACTAGAAAATAACGGTACGCACTGAACTAAGGGGTCGCGGGTTAACAGCTTTCATAGATACAATAGTGTTCGCTACTCTCAACAAAGCACCATACTCCATCGTCATCAAACTCGTAATCGTTACAGCTGGGATCGGCGCGTGTTGTCTGTGTGCAACCGATTGATCAATTATTGACCCAACGTTGGGTCAATAAATTTGGAGAAGTTGTTTGACGACGTGTCACAAGATGCACTGAAGAATATTCCTCAGATGGGGCAAGATTTACTTTACAGTGCATACACCGGATAGCATCGGGGTTGATTTGCTCCTTGCAGAATGGGCAAATACCTCCATGACTAGGTTTTTCTACTGGAATCATAGCTTAGCAATGTTTGCACCGGATAGCGTCCACTTTTACTTCTTCTTTGCAGAATGGACACTGACGCAATGTTGATGTTTGAACTGACATCGTAAGATCTCCTCAAGTGGTTCTAGGTGTTCGCAAATTCCTCATAGACAACTTTCTGGGTGATTTCAGGCTGACAAACAGAAGGATGAGTGCAATGACTGGATGCGGAGCCAGCTAACGTTCCGGCTGAGCGGCAGCAGATTGACCCCAACGATAGACGAAAAGACTCTCAACTGTCCGCTCCAATCGGGTTGTTGTGCGGCTGTCACATCATCGACCATACTTGTACTTCGCAGCATCAATAATTGCTTGATAAATATTTGGAGGATGCTCAGCCAAACGATTGCACAGATATAGATGCCACTCTTGACCATAGGGCAAATAAATACGAGTCCGATATCCATAATTCTGCATTGCCTGCAATCGCTCTGGAGTCACTCCCTTCAACATTTCAAATTCAATGGTGTCTTGCTTGATGCCTTTTTCTTGAATTAATTTATGCACGAATTCCAGCGGAACCGGATCGAGTAAAGCAGGATCATGCGTTGCAATCGAGCAGGGATGCCCGCTCGTTAAAAGCCTTTCCATTAATTGACGATAAGCGGTATCAAGTTCTGCACCACGAGACTTAGCCAGATGAGCGGGAGCAGCGTAGGCTCCTTTCACTAATCGAATTTTGCCAGGGCGCTGCAATACGCTTTCCAAATCGGCTGGAGTGCGATGAAGATAAGCCTGAAGCGTAATTCCAACATTCTCGAAAGTTTCACATAAGCGTTGATGAAGCTCTAAAATCAAGCTGGTACGATCGCTGCCTTCCATGCTGATCATGACTTCAAGCCCTGCATCCTGGGCTGCTTTGGCAAGGATACAAGCGTTTTTGTAAGCCAACTCAGGATCAATCACCATACCAATATGGGACAAGTCTAATGATACGGACGAGTCCAAGGTTTGAACATTGATTGCTTGAACGACCTTGATAAACTCCTGAGTGGCTTGCTCTGCCATTTCAGCATCACGAGTACTTTCGCCCATGTAGTCGATCGTGATAGCAAATCCCTGCTGATTCAAAAGTTTTGCAGTTTCCGCACACTGCGCTAATGTTTCACCTCCAATGAAACGCAGAGCCGCTTGAAGTAAGGAGTGATACAATAGCGGATTCTGAAGAACATATGCTTTGATCTCCTCATCCAAAGCGACTTGCTTCAATGCCTCTGCAACTTCAGACCCAATTTTCATATTGCGCTCCAACTCTCTTCACAAGTTTAGAGGAATGAGCGGGAGTTCGGCATAGAACCAGTTGCTTGAAATAACTCAAGCTTGATGATTTTACAATCAACTTTAAACTACCGCTTCACAAATAACTCAAGCCGCACAACGTTCCCGGTCAGCGGTGACAGTTAACTCTCAACTACAGGAACGATCGCCCTCCAATCCGCTCACCGGGGTTGTTAGCTAGCAGACTTCATCGACCTAATCCCAAACTCAAACCCGATCGCCCTCACTCCCTCAACCTCGAACTGATGAAACAAGTTGTTGGAGCGATCGCCCCCACTCACCAACATCCAACCCCTCAACCTCTGCCACAAACCGAAAACCTTCAACTGCCACAACCCTGAACTCAAGGCAGCTAACGTTCCGGTTGAGCGGCTGCCGATAACCTTTGCTGCAACACCGACCGACTGCGCCAGTCCGCTCCAACCGGGTTGTTATGCGGCGTTTTTGCTCCGACATTTAACCCCTGAACTACTGAACTCGAATTACATCAAAAGTTTCGCGATTTTCAATACGATAGAACAAAAAATCTGAATCGAGTGTAAGAATCTGCCGATCGCCTGTCCTCTCAGCCACTAGAACAAGTGTTGCATCCGCTAAATCCATTGGTCGATCGCGATACTGCTCCATCAACTCCAACAAACGGCTATAATCGCTTTCTTGAATTTCATAAACCATCAGCAGTTTGTCTAAAAGAAGTTGCCCCAACTGTTTTTGCATTGTCCACCCACCCCGATGAAGAGACAGATACATGGCTTCCGTCAGGCAAGACCAAGTTGTGAGGAGAGGAGGGGAAAGGCGCATCACTGCGTCTCGGTAAGCTTTGTGTTGAGGTTGGGTGCGATCGACCAGGCAGAACAAGACCCCTGCATCGCAAAGAATCATAGATCTAAACCCTGTTGCCGATATTTGGATAGCAGAAGTTGCTGATAGTCGCTGGCTGGCTTAGTTGGGTTGATTTCCAGATGATCGACAGCCTCAAACCATCGTGCCCATGCTTTACAAGGTTCGCCTTCAGGATTATTGATGTCTATACTTCGTTGTTTCCTCTCAGTCAAAAGATCGATAAAGTCGCTGACTTGTTTCAAGAGCAGTTCAGGTAATTGTTGCAACTTTGCAATGGTGGTTTCGCGAATCGTCATGAGAATATTCCTCCTAAAATCCTTTGCTCTATTCCTACAAGCTACGTTCAATTTCATTTCCCTTCCTGGTGCTGTTTGAATGTTTTAAGAGCCAAACCATTGCAGTTCCTGTCACAGCCCCAAACATAGCTACACCTGAGATAAAGCCTACAATCCCTAAAATTAGTATCACCTCATTTTCAAAGCCTGGTTTGACATTAAGTAATTTTGATAAAAGAATCGCAAAGAATATGACTACACCTACACTCAGAATTACACCTATGGCTCCACCTATAGTGGTTGCAAAAATCCACCATTGCGCCTTAGAGAAGCGTCCTTTCAAAACAAACCATTGTGCTAGACCCAGTACAGCAAACATCAATGGAATCCCAAATACAACACGTAAAATGCTACCCATTGAATAATCAGTAGCATTTGAAAGTATCAGCACACCTAAAATATGACCGAAAAACCAACCAACTCCGGTTGCAAAAATCCACTTATTAGGTCTAGCAATTAATTTTCTCAGTACTAGCCATTGTGTTAGCCCAACCAGAATTCCCCCAAAATAAAGTGCAAAAGCTCCTAAAGCTACTCCTGTAATAGTCATGAGAACCCATCGCCGCCAAAAAGGAGTACGGGTTGTGGCTATTAATATTGGGACTGTTCCAATTAATTGGGATAATCCAGTACGCCAGTTTATGGAAGTAGGCTCAAGATAAGGATGTGGCGTTCCTCTTTCAAGCAAAGCATTATCTGGTTGAGCATCGTCTTCATAAAAAAATTTCTGTACTGGAGGAAGAGTGAGAAATCTAACCTGAAACTCTCTTGCAGCAGTTTTTAGATCAGTAAGTCGTAAACCTGGAGATTGGGGTATTGGATGTCGGATGTTGGGTGTAGTTGATTCAAATGAAACCGACTGTAAGTTCGGGCTAACAGTTCTATCTTTTTTTTTACCAAAAAGAACCGGAGTTAAGTGTTCTGGAATCCCCTCTAGTTGAATCGCATTGCAACCTAACTCATAAGCGAACTCAATTGCTTCTCCAGCACCCAAAGCAGTATAGAAGCCAACTGAAAATTCGATCGCAGCCCGATCACCAATCGCCTGACTCATCCCTATCACGTAGTCAATGTGTTGCGCGATCGCCTCAGCTTGAACCTGTGAGTAACAAGCGTTCAAGACAACGCATTCTAAACGGCTAGAAAAAAGTTTGAATAGATTGGCTAATGCATCTGAATCAACAAGCTTGGGTTGTCCTGTCCCATCTTCAAACGCTAAACCATCTTTCCCTGCCCCATGACCCGTAAAATGCACAATCTGCGGCTTAAAGTCCAGCATTGCTTGCTGAATATCCCTGGTTCGGGTTGCTCCAGTTGAGTTGATGGGGACTTTGCCGTATCCCGCTAAACGCAGCCGTTCCTTGATTTCCCGCTCCTCTTCTTGTAAGCGCAAACTCACTGTCCCCTTCGGATTGGCAGCTAACAGTAAGATTGACTTCAAGGTAGAACTGTCATTCATGGAAATCAGCAGGACGGTTCAATTTCATTCAATTGTATTCCAGAAAAGGGATACAGACTACTGCGCCTGACAAGTAACCTTGCAACGATGCCTTCACCGAGAGACTGAGCCGCATAACTAGTAATTAGAGAGAACTATTCTATCTAACTCACCTATTTCGGGGTGTTAGACAGAATTATGTCTACCTAATTCCCTGTAGAAGAGGGTTAGATAGATTCAATTCTGCCTAATTCTCCTATATGGGGTGTTAGATAGAAAACTTCTGCCTAACTGCCCTCTACGGGGAATTAGATAGAAAACTTATCGGTATCATTGCCTGTTGCAAGAATTGCATCATGAAGTTTCAGTAAATTTGATCTACTTGTTCATCTCTGGCTGACATATCCATCTTTGGCTGATACTCATTTGTTCGCAATCAGGGCCGTCTACTTGGTTTGTCATAGAACCCATATGCCGCATTGCCAATTTTTGGTAGCGCGGCTTCGCCCACCATAAAAAAGTTCGGTTCTATTTAATCTTTAACCCTGAGGGGTTGGGCGGGTTGCCGGAGGGGTTGGAGGAGGACTCGGTAGAATTGGGGCAGGACTGGGACTGGTGAGCGCAGGGCTAGGAGTAGGTTGGGCAGGACTGGGACTAGCAGGGGCCGATGCGGGAGGCACTTCAGTGGGTTGCCCCAAGATACTGGGATTGCCTGTATCAAACACGCCAGCAATGCAGGCAATCATATAGGTGGCCAGAGTGCCCACAAACAAAGCTTTCCAGCCCAATTCAGAAATATCTTTGCGGCGCGAGGGAATCAGGGCACTGGTGCCGCCGACAAAAATCCCGACTGAAGCTAAATGGGCAAATCCTGAAAGGGCATAGCTAACAATCAGGACAGCCCGATCGCTAATCACGCGCTCGTCGGGGGGTAACGCCGCCGCTGCTCCCAAAGACTGATAGGGAGGAATAGCAGTTTCCAGTAAGCGTCGTCCAATGATCACTGACGATTGCCACAATTCTTGCCAGTTAAGCGAGACTCCAGTTAAAGCTGTGAAAGGCAGGAATAAAGCCCCCAAGATATTTTGTAAGGTAATGATATTGAAGACCTGACCGATCGCCTGTAATAAAGGCAGAACAGGTAGAAGCCAGGGATAGACAGTTTCAGGAGTCAAATTTTGCAGTCCAGCTAGGCCTACAAAGATTTGGTTGAAGATGTAGACTAAGCCCAGAATCAGAATCAGGACAGCAGCGATCGACACCGCCATTTTGACCCCGTCCAAAGCCCCCAGGATAGCGGCATCCAGATGGCTCATGCGTTGGATGGGTTCACCTGCAACGGTTTCTTGAGGTGTATTACTGATGTCATCATCGCGATCGCGCTCTACTAGAGCTTTCTCGTCTGGAATGCCACCTGCGGTCAAGGGTAGTTCTGTTTCGGGAACGAGAATTTTGGACAGTACAAAACAGGCCGGAATTGCCATGATCGAGGCAGAAACCAAATGCCCCAAGATATTGGGAAACACTGGCCGCAGAAAGTTGACATAGATGGCTAAAGTGGAAGAAGCAGCTGTACCAAAGCAACACGCCAGAATCGCGCACAATTCACTGCGGGTCATTTTGGCCAGAAACGGTTTGACTACGATCGCGGCCTCAATTCCCACAAAAATATTGGCGGCTCCACTCAACGCTTCAGCACCACTCAGGCGCATCATCGAATAGAAAACTTTGGCAAAGAGGTTAGTAATCGCCTGGATGATGCCTAAGTTGTAGAGCAATGCCATCAACCCAGAGAAAAAGACCACCGCTGGTAGAGCACGGATCGCAAAGATATAGCCCAATCGAACACCGCAAAAGCCTGGAATAATTTCTCCTGCGGTGTTAGGCGCACAGGCCCCGCCCTGGGGGACAGGGGTCAAAATGAGTGGGGCCGCCGGATTGCCCCGTGGCGGCTCAGGAATCAGGTTGCGCCCAAACACAAATTGAGCCCCATAGTCAGCCGCATCAAACACCACATCCAGGAGCGTGCTGAAGACGTTGAGCACTTCGCGAGTCAGCGGGAAAGAAAATACTAGAAATCCCAAAATCAGTTGCAACAGAATCCCGGCAATCACCACTCGCCAGGGGAAATACTGAGGTCTGCGATTCTCGGAAAATATCCAGGCGATCGCACACAATCCAAAAATTCCGATGAAGGAAATTAAGTTCAGAATCGTCATAGGTCAATCTTCCCTGCCACCTGCTTTACTTGTGCAAAGGACTATCTACTCGAATCACTTAGCAACTAGCATAGATGCATAGGATCATTCTTAATGAAGAATGTATAAAAAATCTTAGAGATTAGAAAAAAGCATACTAGACAATCGATTGAAATCCTAATTATGCCAAGAATTCGTGGGATTACAAGCTGCAAAGAGTAGCTTGCGATATAAAACCTGTATCCTGAAGCAAAATCGTCTTATCTAACTTTTCTTAAATTGCTTCTATCATAATTCAAACTTATTGCAAAGGGACTACAAGAAATTTGTCAGCTAGCAGCAGGAATCCCGTTCTGGTATTTGAAAGAGCTTTGAGGCAGAAGTCTGGAAGCATTTGAGTTTTGCTTAGTATACCAGGGAAATATACTTTTAAGGTACGGGCTGCGACTGCGCTCAGCCCTCTGGTACGCGAGTTGAGCGCAATTGAATCCAAAATCCAAAATCCAAAATCCAAAATGAATTAACCAGGCAAACTTAGTTTGGTAGACCATTAGGGTGTGTCACACTAGGGCTAGAAGAAGACCATCCGCCGACATCATGGACCCATTTACCCCCACGCCGCCTACCTGGACACAGTCTGCCATCCATGCCAACGAATTTTGCTGTCCCTTTTGCCGCGCTTTATCGACTCAGGCAGAACGAGTTTGGATTAATCGTCGATCGCCTGTTTTTACCGAAGACCGTCGCCGTATCTGGCAAGAATTCTACTACTGCCAATGTGGGACAGCCTGGTGGGCCTGGAGTAGCGATCGCCCCCCTTCAGAGTTGGGTAAACGCCAGGAGTGAGGAGACGCTTCTACTAGAGTGTTGCTGTCTGTATCGAAGCGCAATCAAATGTTTCATATTGTCGCTTTCAGGTCGTCTATGATGAAGGTGTAGAGGTCAATCAATCTGTAATGGACGCGATGAATCCAGGCAATTGATATCGTTAACGCGATGACTTCCCAGATGTGCTGAATCATCTGAAGCGCAATTAGATAAGGGTGTTCAATGATAGGGGAGCGATCGCAACGGCGCTACTACCCAGTTCATTGCTGACGCTCATCCTGTTTGATCGATCGCTGAAATCAGGCTCACCTACCTGTTGACTGCTGTTGGAACAAAATGTTCTACGCCGTTTTCCAAACAAATTGTTTCAGGCAGGCTGAACTTGCAATTCAGGTTGAACAGGTTACTGCGGTTTGGCTGCACATCCGATCAACTCTATTTGCAGGAGCCAATTATGGTGACAACTAAAGCCAGTCGGTCAGAGCATCGGCTGTTGGATCATGCATCGGACAAAGAACAAGCAGATATCCTCTGGTTTGAAGAAGTCGGGATTGCAGATATTGCTTTCGTGGGGGGAAAAAATGCCTCATTGGGAGAAATGCTTCAGCAATTGACGGCTCAAGGCGTGCGAGTGCCGACCGGATTTGCCACAACTGCTTATGCTTATCGTTGTTTTATTGCAGCCGCTGGTTTAGAGGAGAAATTACGACATCTGTTTGCTGATCTGGATGTTGAAGATGTTAATAATCTGCGTGAACGCGGCAAACAGGCTCGGACTTTGATTCTCAATACACCATTCCCTGAAAAGTTACAGACTGCAATTGCAACAGCGTATCAACGTCTGTGTGAGCAATACGGTAGCTCTGAACAGTGCGATCGCCTTGAGTCGCACTACCAGGCAGATTGCCATTTGTATAGTAACGCAGTCGATGTGGCTGTGCGTTCCAGTGCAACTGCGGAAGATTTGCCTGATGCCAGTTTTGCCGGACAACAAGAAACCTATTTGAACGTACATGGCGTTACTGGTGTCCTGGAAGCCTGCCATAAATGCTTTGCTTCCCTGTTCACCGATCGCGCCATCTCCTATCGCACGATTAAAGGTTTCGATCACTTTGACGTGGCATTATCTGTGGGTGTTCAAAAAATGGTGCGATCGGATTTAGCGACTTCTGGTGTCATGTTTTCAATCGATACTGAAACCGGATTCAAGAATGCAGTGTTAATCACTGCTGCTTATGGATTAGGTGAGAACGTTGTGCAAGGGGCAGTCAATCCCGATGAATACTTTGTGTTTAAACCAACCTTACGCCAAGGCTATAAGCCCATTCTCGAAAAGCGGTTGGGTAGCAAAGAAATCAAGATGGTATATGACCTGGGTGGCACTAAACTCACCAAGAACGTTTCGGTTCCTGTCAGTGAACGCA
>Ga0224722_1001293_pt1 | contig 13943 bp, 9 predicted proteins | sample Balambano_FR1_Me_FD_161646 | JGI IMG/M metagenome (GOLD analysis project Ga0224722, IMG submission 161646) | Freshwater sediment microbial communities from Lake Towuti, South Sulawesi, Indonesia - Balambano_FR1_MetaG | ecosystem: Environmental > Aquatic > Freshwater > Lake > Sediment | place... | reverse complement strand
GGTCGAACATGCTCGGTGCCGTCCGATCCGGGTTCACGTTGCCGCTCGCCGCCAGGCCAATACCTCCAGTCACGGCGGCCGCGAGATCGGTGAGGATGTCGCCGAAGAGGTTGTCGGTCACCACCACGTCGAAACGGCTGGGGTCGCTGACCAGGAAAATCGTCGCCGCGTCCACGTGGAGGTAGTCCACGTCGACGTCGGGGTATTCGGCTGCCACCTGCTCGACGACGCGCTGCCACAGGCCCCCGGCATGCACCAGCACGTTGTGCTTGTGCACCAGGGTAAGACGGCGCCGCGGGCGACGCTCGGCTCGGGCGAAGGCGTCCCGCACAACACGCTCGACCCCGAAGGCGGTGTTCACCGACACCTCGGTGGCGATCTCCTGCGCCGTGCCGACGCGCACGCCCCCGCCGTTGCCCACGTACGGACCTTCGGTGCCTTCGCGGACCACGATGAGGTCGATCGGGCCGGGGTCGGCGAGCGGACCGGACACCCCCGGGAACAGCCGCGCCGGACGCAGGTTGACGTAGTGGTCCAAGGCGAAGCGCAGGCGCAGCAACAAGCCGCGCTCGAGCACCCCGCTGGGGACGCTCGGGTGCCCGACGGCACCGAGCAGGATCGCGTCGTGGTCACGCAACTCGGCCAGCACGCTGTCCGGGAGCGCCTCCCCGGTGGCGTGCCAACGCGCGGCCCCGAGGTCGTACTCGGTGCGCTGCACCGCGACGTCCGGGCCTACCGCGGCATCCAGCACTTTCAGGGCTTCGGCCACCACCTCCGGGCCGATGCCGTCGCCAGGAATCACGGCCAGCCGCACGGAGGTCACAGGGACGCAAGGGTAGCCCCTGAGGAAGCAGCGCCCGACGGGTGAAGGCATCACCTATCGGGGTCGATGTTCCGTCCGGGCCGAAAGGCGACGTGGAGGGGCACATCGACTTCCCGGCGGGACGCGCCGGGGGGCGCTACGGTCGGCAACCACGCAGTGCAGTCACGTGGGAGGCCCCATGCGCGAATTCACCGGTCCCGGCACCGTCGTCCTGGACGAGCACGACCACCTCGTCACCACCGTCAGCCGGCATGCCGCCGAGCGGCCACTGCACCCCTACATGGCGGTCCGCGACGGGGACGGGTTCCGCACCATCACGGCCGAAGCCACCTGGCAACGGATCCGCGGGCTGGCCAAGGGCCTGATGGCCGACGGTCTGCAACCCGGTGACCGGTTCTGCATCATGGCGCCCACCTGCCTGGAGTGGGTGCTGATGGACTTCGCGATCCTGGCCGCCGGTGGCGTCACCGTCCCCATCTACGACTCCTCCTCCGCCGACCAGGTGGAGTGGATCATCAGTGACTCCGGAGCGGTCGGAGCGCTGTTCGCCAGCGCCCGGATGCGCGCGACCGCGTTCGATCCCGTCGCTGACGCGCTGCCGCAGTGCCGTCACGTGCTGACCCTCGACAGCGGCGACCTCGATTCACTCACGCGCCGCGGCGAGCCGGTCGAGGACGCAGACCTGGACGCGCGCACCGCCGCCCTCACGGTGTCCGACCCGGCCACGATCGTCTACACGTCGGGGACCACAGGCCGACCCAAGGGCTGTGTCCTGACCCACGGCAACCTGCGCTACGACACCAAGGCCGCCCTCCTGCTGTTCACCGACCTGGTCAGCGAGCAGGACACGCAGCTGCTCTTCCTGCCGCTCGCGCACTCCTTCGCGAAGATCCTGCAGCTGATCGTCATGGAGGCCGGCGGCACCACCGCGTTCTCCACCGGTCCCAAGCAGCTGGTCGCGGAGATGGGCATGTGGGAGCCGACGTTCCTGGCGTCGGTGCCCCGCATCTTCGAGAAGATCTACGGCGGCATCGAGCAAAGGGCGACGGCAGCCGGTGGCGCCAAGGCGAAGATCTTCGAACGCGCCGTCGACGTGTCGATCGCGAAAGCCGAAGCAGAGGCCGACGGCTCCGCCCCGCTGGGGCTGCGCCTGCAGCATGGCGTCTTCGACCGACTGGTGTACGGCAAGATCCGCGAGGCCATGGGTGGCCGGATGAAAGGTGCCGTGTCGGGTGGCGGTCCGCTCGGAGCGCGGCTGGGGAACTTCTTCCAAGGGGCCGGCGTCCCGGTGTACGAGGGGTACGGGCTCACCGAGACCTCGCCCGTCCTGACCGTCAACAGCCCGGGCTACGTGCGCATCGGCACCGTCGGGCGCCCCATCCCAGGCACGACCATCCGCATCGCCGAGGACGGGGAGATCCTGGCGAAGGGCGACCAGATCTTCGCCGGCTACTGGAACAACGAGGCCGCGACCCGCGAGACGTTCACCGAGGACGGCTGGTTCAAGACCGGCGACCTGGGGGCGCTGGACGACGAGGGCTTCCTGCGCATCACCGGTCGCAAGAAGGAGATCATCGTCACCGCCGGCGGGAAGAACGTCGCCCCCGCCGTCCTCGAGGACGGGATGCGGGCCAACCCCTTGGTGAGCCAGGTCATGGTCGTCGGGGACAACCGGCCGTTCATCGCCGCCCTGGTCACCATCGACGAGGAGGCCTGGCCGGCGTGGGCGGAGGCCAACGGGCTGGCGGGCAGGACGGTGGCGGAGGCTCGCGACGAACCGGCACTCGTCGCGGAGATCACCGCCGCCATGGAGGACGCGAACAAGGCCGTGTCCAAGGCGGAGGCGATCAAGAAGTTCGTTATCCTGCCGGCGGACTGGTCGGAGGCCGGCGGCGAGCTGACGCCCAGCTTGAAGATCAAGCGGCACGTGGTCGCGCAGGCGTACGCCGAGGACATCGAGGCGCTCTACACCCGCTGAGCGCGTCGCCGCTGGGCGGGGATTGGTCAGGGCACGAGGTCGAACGCGCGACCGTGCTCGGCGCCCACCTCGTGCAGCACCTCGTCGAACACCGCCGACGGGATGGCGTTGTCCACCGACATGCACACCAACGCCCGGCCGCCCCGCGCGTCCCGGCTCACCTGCATGCTCGCGATGTTCACGTTGGCATCCCCGAGCATCCGGCCGATGGTGCCGATCATCCCCGGTCGGTCGTCGTACCGGATGAAGACGAGATGGTCGGCCAGCGGCACGTCCAGGTCGTACCCGTCGACCTCGACGAGCTTCTCCAGGTCCTTCGGGCCGACCAAGGTGCCGGACACCGAATGCACCCGGCCGTCCATCAGGGTGCCGCGCACGGTCAGCAGCATCCGGTGGTCCGGGCTCTCCTCGTGCTCCAGCAAGCGGACTTCCACCTGGCGGTCCGCGGCGAACACCGGCGCGTTCACGTAGGTGACCGCGTCGGAGACGATGTCGGCGAAGACGCCCTTGAGCGCCGCCAGCTCCAGCACCTTCACGTCATGCCCGGCGAGCTCGCCGCTCACGACGACGTCGATCTGGGCGGCCAGCCCACCGGCGAGTGCGGTGAAGATGCGGCCGAGCTTCTCGGCCAGCGGGATGAGCGGACGCACTTCCTCCTCGATGGCGCCACCCTTGACGTTGACCGCGTCGGGCACCAGCTCCCCGGCGAGCGCCAGCCGCACCGAGCGCGCCACCGCCACGCCCGCCTTCTCCTGCGCCTCGTGCGTCGACGCCCCGAGGTGGGGGGTGGCCACCACGGTGTCGAGCTCGAACAGCGGGGAGTCGGTGCACGGCTCGACGGCGAACACGTCGAGCCCGGCGGCGGCGACCCGGCCCTCCTTCAGCGCCGCGTACAAGGCCGCCTCGTCGACGATGCCGCCCCGCGCGGCGTTCACGAGGATCACCCCGGGCTTCACCCCAGCCAGAGCGTCGGCGTCGATGAGGCCGACCGTCTCCGGCGTCTTCGGCAGGTGGACGGTGATGACGTCGGCGTGCGCCAGCAGCTCCTCCAGCGACACCAGGCGGACGCCGAGCTGCGCGGCTCGAGCCGGCGGCACGTACGGGTCGTAGGCGATGACCTGCATGTCGAACGCCGCCAACCGTTGGGCGACGAGCACGCCGATCCGGCCGAGGCCGACCACCCCAAGCGTCTTCTCGTACAGCTCCACGCCGGTGAACTTGCTCCGCTTCCACTCCCCGTGCCGCAGCGAGGTGTGCGCGGCGGGAATCTGCCGGGCCGCCGACAGGAGCAGGCCGATGGCCAGCTCAGCGGCGCTGACGATGTTGGAGGTCGGGGCGTTCACGACCATGACGCCGGCCTGCGTGGCGGCCTTGACGTCCACGTTGTCCAGGCCGACCCCGGCGCGAGCGATGACCTGCAGCTGCGGGGCCGCCGCGATCGCCTCGGCGTCCATCTTGGTGGCGCTGCGCACCAGCACCGCGTGCGCCGCCGGCAGTGCGGCGAGCAGGTCGGCCCGGTCGGCGCCGTTGCAGGTGCGGATCTCGAAGTCCGGGCCGAGCGCGTCGACGGTGGCGGGCGAGAGCTCTTCGGCGATGAGGACGACTGGCTTGCTCACACGGGACCTTTCGCGGGCACGCCGCAGCAGGTGGCGCGTGGGCGGCCGAGGCTGCGGGGATGGCGTGCTGACGGCAGAGGGAGGGCGGGCACGGCGGCGGACCCTACCGCCAGTGTAGTGGCTCCGCCGCCAGTGATCGCGCCGTCGACGCCGTGGCCGTCGGGCAGTCAGGGCCGACGGTTCGCCAGCGCCTGCTCGACCGCTGTGGCCACCCGCTTGGCCCGCGTCCCTGGCGTCCTCGCCAGGGCGATCTGCGTCAGCACCTGCTTGCGCGCCGAAGGTGGGAAGGCGTCGAAGTTGGCGCGCGCCTGCTGGTCGGCGGCGTCGAACGCGGCGGCGAGGTCCTCAGGAATCGCGAGTGCCTCGGGACCGTCCAGGACGGTCCAGGACCCATCGGCCACCGCCCGGTCGATGGCTGCCTGGCCTGGAGGCAGCATTCGGCCCTCAGCCTGCAGCGCGGCGACACGCTGCTTGTTCGGCCGGGACCACACGCTGCCGCGACGACGCGGCGAGATCCACAGCAACGACCGCCGCTGGTCCAACGTGCGCACGCTGGCATCGATCCAGCCGTAGGCCAGCAGGACCGCGATGAGGTCCTCGTAGGCCATCCTCGGAAGGTCCGAGCCGGGACGCCCGGAGACCAACCACACGCCAGTGGTCCTGGTGTGCTCCTCGGCGAGCCACTGCCACAGGTCGTCGGCGTCGGCGACGGTGAGCAGCGGCTTGCCGTCCGGCCCGTCCTCGATGCGCGCCATGGCGGTTGATCCTGCCGATCAGACGCCGTGGGCGCGACGCCAGGCGGTGAAGCTGGTCACCGGGCCGGAGCCGGGGCGCATGAGCCACGGCCACGGGTGCAGCTGCGCCACGTCCAGCCGGGCGACGCGACGACGCCACCCGGGCACGGGCGCGAACGTGGTGGCCAGCGCGCGGCCGGACAGCACGTCGACGGGGTCGCCAAGGGAGACGTCGAGCTGTCGTCGCTCGGCCAGCTCGGCCAGCGTCTCGGCCAGGAACACCAGCCGCTTCCCGGACAGCCGCAACCGGGCTAGCAGCCGTTCGTCGAAGACGAAGGCAACGGCCCTTTCCGGGTGTGCCACCAGCGCCGGGTCGTCATCGCCGAGCGACTCGGCGGTCAGCCACACCAGGTCGGGTCCGCGAACCGTCGGGGCGGGTCGCGCTAGGCCCGCGGTCGCGTCTGGGTCGGGATCGCGCCGCAGCAAGGGGGTCGTCTCCACGCGTCCGCCCGGCTCGGCGGCAGGCCACTGCTCGATCGGGCAGGCATCGCGCAACCGGCACGCTCGGCACAGGCCCGGCGCACGCCGCTCCACCTGCCAGCGGCTGAAGCCGTACGGCTTGCCCGTCGCAGTGCCGACCGTCCATTGCCAGCCCACGCGGTTCGCCGCGCGGGATCCGTCGAGCAGGTGGCGGAAGAAGCGGTCCTCCCCCTCCCGCCACGCCCAGCCGTGCCGCACCGTCCACTGCGAGGCCAGCCACATCCGCGTCTGGTTGACCAGCCATCCGTCGTGTTCCAGCTCGTCGACGACGAGGCCGACGCAGGCCAGCTCGCGATCCCAGGGGTCGTCCGGGCCGCCCGGACGGCTCCCGGCGGTTGACGGCGGCCGATGACGCAGCGGCTCGGCCAACGCTGGCCCGAGCCGGGCGTAGACGTGGCGGGCGTACTCCTGCCAGAGCAACTCGTCGCGAAACTTTCGGACATCCCGAGGTGGCCCGCCTGCCACGTGCGCCCACACCCGTGGCAGTGGGAGCAGGCCATGCCGGATGTACGGGGACAGCCGGCTGGCCCCGCGACGGTGCGGTGGCCACACCTCGTTGCGGTCTGCGGCGTACCCGGCCACGTCGAACGCCGCGAGGGCGGCGTCCCCGGCATGCTGACCGCCGCGAAACGTCGAAGACGCCGTGATGCTGCCGGCGTCCTCGAGGGTGAGGTGCCCCAGGTGCTCGCGCACCCACGCCACCTCGTCGCCGACACGCGGCGGCGGCAGCCTCATCGGGCGCGACGCACGCGGACAGGGCCCCGCGCCGTTGACGGGTCGACCACCCGTCCGCCCTGCGTGATCAGGACCTCACCTTGGGCGACGAGGCGTCGCGCCGCCGCCCGCGCGGGCTCCAGGAGGTCTCGCCAGCCGTCCGGCGCCACCGCCCGTGCCGCCTCGCTCGGACACACCGACGCCGCCCTCGGGCGCGCGGCGAGCAGCTCAAGGAGCGCGCGTTCCAGCTGCTCGTCAACCTCGCGCAGGCCGCGTCGTCGACACGCGGCGGAGCAGGTCCGGACCTGGTCCCAGGTGCCGGCCCACGCCTTGCGCCACGTCATCGTGCGCCCGCACACCGTGCAGGCCTTCGTGGGTCTGGCTGCGGCCTTCGGCACCCGACGATGGTGAGTCGTCAACGGGCGATACGCACGCCGAAGGTCGGCCTGCCCGCGGTGCCATCTCAGCGGGCGGCGGTGCCCTCGCGGTAGTCGTCGTCGCCGCTCTTCACCCAGGCCATGAGCTGACGCAGCTCACGGCCGGTCGCCTCGATGGGGTGGCGCTCCCCGGCCGCCCGCAACGCCGCGAACTCCGGTCCGCCGGCGTCCTGGTCGGCGATGAACCGCGCGGCGAAGGTGCCGTCGACGATCTCGCCGAGCACCTCACGCATCCGAGCCTTCACCGACGCGTCGATGATGCGCGGGCCGGACACGTAGTCGCCGTACTCCGCGGTGTCGGACACCGACCAGCGCTGCTTGGCGATGCCGCCCTCGTACATGAGGTCGACGATCAGCTTGAGCTCGTGCAGGCACTCGAAGTACGCCACCTCCGGCTGGTAGCCCGCCTCGGTGAGCGTCTCGAAGCCGGCCTGCACCAACGCCGACACCCCGCCGCACAGCACCGCCTGCTCCCCGAAGAGGTCAGTCTCGGTCTCCTCGGCGAACGTGGTCCGGATGGCGCCGGCCCGCGTCCCGCCGATCGCCTTGGCGTAGGACAGGGTGAGCGGCCACGCCTCGCCGCTGGCGTCCTGCTCGACGGCGACCAGCACCGGCACCCCGCGCCCGGCCGCGAACTCCCGGCGCACCAGGTGCCCCGGCCCCTTCGGGGCGACCATGCACACATCCACGTCGGCCGGCGGCTTCACGTACCCGAAGCGGATGTTGAAGCCGTGGCCGAAGAACAGCGCGTCGCCCTCCTGCAGGTTCGGCTCGATGGCCGAGGCGTACAGCCCCCGCTGGGCGGGATCCGGCGCGAGGACCACGACGACGTCGGCCTCGGCCGCCGCCTCGTCGGGCGTGACCACGCGCAGCCCCTCCGCCTCGGCCTTCGGGCGGCTCTTGGAGCCCTCGAGCAGGCCGACCCGCACGTCGACCCCGGAGTCGCGCAACGACAGGGCGTGTGCGTGTCCCTGGCTGCCGTAGCCCAGGACGGCCACCGTGCGCTGCTGGATGATGGACAGGTCGGCGTCGTCGTCGTAGAACAGCTCGGCCACAGGTGCTCCGGTCTCGTCGTAGGGTCGCGCTGCCCGCATGGTCGGGCGGCGGGTCGGGCAGGGTGGAAGAGGGTCGACCAGGTCGACTCAGGCGCTGAGGCTACGCAGGCTGCGGTCAGCCATCGCGCGGCTCCCCCGTCCGACCGCCACCATGCCGCTTTGCACCAGCTCGCGGACGCCGTAGGGCTCCAGCATCCGCAGCAGGGCCTCCAGCTTGTCGCGGCTGCCGGTGGCCTCGATGGTGACCGTCTCCGCGGCCACGTCCACCACCTTGGCGCGGAACAGGGTGACCACCTCCAGCACCTGGCTGCGGATGGCCGCGTCGGCTCGGACCTTGACCAGCAGCAGCTCGCGCTGCACCGACGACCCGGCGTCCAGCTCCACGATCTTGATGACGTTGACCAGCTTGTTGAGCTGCTTGGTCACCTGCTCCAGCGGAAGGCCCTCGACGCTGACGACGATGGTCATGCGGGACACCTCGGGATGCTCGGTCGGCCCGACCGCGAGGGAGTCGATGTTGAACCCGCGCCGCGAGAACAGGCCCGCCACCCGGGCCAGGACTCCCGGCTTGTTCTCCACCAGCACCGACAGCGTGTGGGTCGTCATCGTTTACAGCCCTTCCTCGCGGTCCCAGTCCGGCGCGAGGTTGCGCGCAACCTGGATGTCGTCGTTGGAGGTGCCGGCCGGCACCATCGGCCACACCATCGCGTCGCGGTGCACCTGGAAGTCCACCACGACCGGTCGGTCGTCCACCGTCATCGCCTTCTCGATGGTGGCGTCGACGTCGGCGGCCGCTTCGCAGCGCAGGCCGACGCAGCCGTACGCCTCGGCGAGCTTGACGAAGTCCGGGATGCGCACCGTGTCGCTGCCGGTGTGCAGGTCGGTGTTGGAGTAGCGCTCCTCGTAGAACAGCGTCTGCCACTGCCGCACCATGCCGAGGCTGGAGTTGTTGATCACCGCGACCTTGATCGGGATGCCTTCGATGGCGCAGGTGGCCAGCTCCTGGTTGGTCATCTGGAAGCAACCGTCCCCGTCGATGGCCCACACCGTGCTGTCGGGGGCGGCCACCTGCGCGCCCATGGCCGCCGGCACGGCGAAGCCCATCGTGCCGAGACCGCCGGAGTTCAGCCAACGGCCCGGGTGCTCGTAGCGGATGAACTGGGCTGCCCACATCTGGTGCTGGCCGACGCCGGCGGCGTACAGCGCGTCGGGCCCGGCGATAGCGCCGATCCGCTCGATGACGTACTGCGGCGCCAACGTGCCGTCCGTCGGCTCGGTGTAGCCCAGAGGGTACGTCCGCCGCCACTTGTCGCACTCGGCCCACCAGGCGGTGAGGTCGGCGCGGTGGCCCGCCGCGTGCTCGGCACGCACCGCCTCCACCAGCTCGGCGATCACCTCCCGGGCGTCGCCGACGATGGGCACGTCGGCGTGCCGGTTCTTCGAGATCTCCGCCGGGTCGATGTCGGCGTGCACGATGGTGGCCAGCGGTGCGAAGGACGCCAGCTTGCCGGTCACCCGGTCGTCGAACCGGGCACCAAGGCTGACCAGCAGGTCGGCCCGCTGCAGCGCCGTCACCGCTGCGACGGTGCCGTGCATGCCGGGCATGCCCAGGTGGTTGGGGTGGCTGTCCGGCAGGGCACCGCGGGCCATCAGCGTGGTCACCACCGGGATGCCCGTCAGGTCGGCCAGCTCACGCAGCTCAGCCGACGCGTCGGCCTTGATGACGCCGCCGCCCACGTAGAGCACTGGGCGCTTGGCTGAGGCCAGCAGGCGCGCGGCTTCCCGGACCTGCTTGGCGTTCGGCTTCGTGACGGGGCGGTAGCCGGGCAGGTCGAGCCGGTCTGGCCAGCGGAACTCCGTCGTGGCCTGCAACGCGTCCTTGGCGATGTCGACGAGGACGGGGCCGGGGCGTCCAGTGGCGGCGATGTGGAACGCCTCCGCGATCGCGGCCGGAATGTCCGCCGGGTCGGTGATGAGGTAGTTGTGCTTCGTGATGGGCATGGTGATGCCGCGGATGTCGGCTTCCTGGAAGGCGTCGGTGCCGATCGCCTTGCTCGGCACCTGCCCGGTCACGGCCACCAGCGGAACCGAGTCCATGTAGGCGTCGGCGAGCGGCGTCACGAGGTTCGTGGCCCCGGGGCCGCTGGTGGCCATGCACACCCCGACCCGGCGGCTGGCCAGCGCGTAGCCGGCCGCTGCGTGTCCTGCGCCCTGCTCGTGGCGGACGAGGATGTGCCGGATCTGCCGGGAGTCCAGCAGTGGGTCGTACGCGGGGAGGATCGCTCCCCCTGGGATGCCGAAGATCGTGTCGACGCCGGCGGCCTCCAGCGCGCGGACCAGGCTCTGCGCGCCCGTCATGGGGCCTGCTGGTGCGGCGGGGCGACTCATGGTCTGCGTCCTCTCGGTCCGCCCTCGTGGGGCTGGGGTGTGCGGGCAGGTGGGTCGGAGCAACGAAAAACCCCTCGGCCTTCCGGCGACGAGGGGTGGCGCGTCAGCGACCGACAGCGACGGTCAGGCGACGCGCCCCTGGTGTACGAGAATCTTCCGCACGGGCAGCAGCGTGGCGCACCACGAGCCAGCGGTCAAGGTCTGACACCGGTTGTCTCGGGATCTGGACATGAGGGGCTGGTGGAGGACGGCGACGTGTGGACGCTGAGGGGCCAGCGATGACAGCGATGGCCGCCAGCCTGCGCGTGATCTTGGAAGGATGCACAGGCGTCGCGCGTGATCTTGGAAGGATGCACAGGCGTCGCGCGTGATCTTGGAAGGATGCACAGGCGTCGCGCGTGATCTTGGAAGGTTCCTCCTGCTATGTCGGTGCAACCTTCCAAGATCACTCTCCTGACCAGGGCAGTCTTCCAAGATCACTCCACAGACCAGCGCAACCTTCCAAGATCACTCTCCAGATCAGCGAACCTTCCACCATCACTCCCAGGCCAGGGCGTCATCCACGATGGCCTCGGACGCCACCACCCTGGAATTCGGCCAACCACCGCGACCCCGACGTCGCAGGCGTTCGAGTCCTGAACACGTCGGCGCGCGCGACGCCGCAGTCAGTCGCAGACGGCCCCGACCGACGCCGAGCCGACCAGCCGCGCGTACTTGGCCAGCACGCCGCGGGTGTAGCGCGGGGGCAGCGGCTGCCAGTCGGCCCGCCGCGCCGCCAGCTCCTCGTCCGGCACGAGCAGGTCCAGCCTCCGGTTCGGCACGTCGATGCGCACCCGGTCCCCGTCGCGGACGAACGCGATGGGTCCACCGTCGACCGCCTCGGGGGCGATGTGCCCGACGCACAGCCCGGTCGTGCCACCGGAAAACCGGCCATCGGTCACGAGCAGGACGTCCCTGCCCAGGCCGGCACCCTTGATCGCACCCGTGATCATGAGCATCTCGCGCATGCCCGGGCCTCCCTTCGGCCCTTCGTACCGGATGACCACCACGTCGCCGGCCTGGATCGTGCCGTCCTCCAGGGCGTCCATCGCGGCCCGCTCCCGTTCGAACACTCGCGCCGGACCCTCGAAGACGTCGACAGGGACGCCGGCGCTCTTCACCACAGCCCCTTCCGGGCACAGCGAGCCGCCGAGGATGGTAATGCCGCCGTGGCCGGCCAGCGGCGCGCCCGTCGCTCGCAGAATGTCGCCGTCGGGGTCGGGAGGGGCGAGGTCGGCGAGGTTCTCCGCGACGGTTCGGCCGGTGACAGTGAGGCAGTCCCCGTGCAGCAGCCCGGCGTCGAGCAGGGCGCGCATCACCACCGGGACACCGCCGACCCGGTCGACGTCGCTCATGACGTACCGGCCGAAGGGCTTGACGTCGGCCAGCAGCGGCACGCGCGAGCCGATCCGGTGGAAGTCGTCGAGTTCCAGCGGCACCCCAGCCTCGTGCGCAATGGCCAGCAGGTGGAGCACCGCGTTGGTGGAACCGCCGAACGCCATGAGCACCGCGATGGCGTTCTCCAAGGCGGGCTTGGTGATGATGTCGCGGGCCGTGATGCCAGCGCGTAGCAGGGCGACGACGGCCTCGCCGGAACGACGGGCGATGCCGTCGCGGCGGCGGTCCACGGCGGGCGGAGCTGCCGAACCCGGCAGCGACATGCCCATGGCCTCGGCCGCAGCAGCCATCGTGTTCGCGGTGTACATGCCGCCGCAGGCTCCCTCACCGGGGCAGATGGCCCGCTCGATGGCGTCCACGTCGGACTGCGGGATCAGGCCTCGCGCACACGCCCCGACCGCCTCGAAGGCGTCGATGATGGTGACGACGCGCTCGGAGCCGTCGGACAGCTTGGCCACCCCAGGCAGGATGGTGCCGGCGTACACGAAGACGGCGGCGAGATCCAGGCGGGCGGCGGCCATGAGCATCCCGGGCAGGCTCTTGTCGCAGCCGGCGAACGTCACCATGCCGTCAAGTCGCTCGGCCTGCATCACGGTCTCGACCGAGTCGGCGATCACCTCCCTGCTGACGAGGGAGAAGTGCATCCCCTCGTGGCCCATCGAGATGCCGTCGGAGACGGAGATGGTGCCGAACTGCAGCGGGTAGCCGCCGGCGGCGTGCACGCCTTCCTTGGCGGCCCGCGCCAACCGCTCCAACGACAGGTTGCACGGGGTGATCTCGTTCCAGCTCGACGCGATGCCCACCTGCGGTTTCGCGAAGTCCTCGTCGCTGAGGCCGACGGCGCGCAGCATCCCGCGCGCCGGGGCGCGCTCCATGCCGTCGGTGACGGCTCGGGAGCGGGGCTTCACGTCGGCTGCTGCGTCGGCCACCCCCGCAGTGTGGCAGGAGCGGGGCGGACCGGACGATCGCGCGCTCGTCCTCCCGCCCTTGGCGGCGACAGACAGGCCACGCCTGCCGGGAATGATCATGTCGGGTAGGTGTTGCCCCACTTGAACAGGCTTGTCAGCCTGTTCAAGTGGGGTCACGCATGTGCAAAGGGAGCTATGCCTACCCAACATGATCATTCCCGGGGAGGCCGCCGGGCGACCCACCAGGCGATTGTTTGATCGGCGTGTCTGTCGGGCATCCTGTTCACCTGCTGGTAGCGTCCCCGCAACCCAGGAAAGGTAAAGGCATGGCCAGGGTGGAAGCCGTCATACTCGCGGCAGGGCTGGGTACCCGGCTCGGCCGTCCGTTCCCCAAGCCGCTCACCCCACTCCCCACCGGCGAGACGATCATCGGTCGACAGGTGGCGCTGCTGCGCGAGGCGTTCGGGGAGGACCTGCGGGTCACGATCGTGGTGGGCTTCAAGCTCAACCTCGTCATCGAGAACAACCCCGACGTCGCCTACGTCTACAACGAGATCTTCGACGCCACCAACACCTCGAAGAGCTTGCTCAAGGCTCTGCAGCGCACCGGCAAGGCTGGCGTGCTGTGGCTGAACGGGGACGTGGTGTTCGACCCGCGCGCGCTCAAGCCCGTCCGCAAGGCCGTCGAGAAGGGCCAGAGCTTCGTCGCCGTCAACACCGCCTCCACCGCGGAGGAGGAGGTGAAGTACACCGTCGACAAGCACGGCTACATCGACGAGCTGTCCAAGCAGGTGCGCAACGCCCTCGGCGAGGCCCTAGGCATCAACTACGTCTCCCGCGAGGACAAGGCCGCGCTGATCCGCTGGCTCGAGGCCTGCGGCGACCAGGACTACTTCGAGCGTGGCATCGAGTTGGCCATCGCCAACGAGGGCGTGCGGTTCCGGCCGCTCGACATCTCCCGCTACCCCTGCGTCGAGGTCGACTTCGAGGCCGACCTGGATCGCGCCAACGCGTTCGTCGCCGGACAGCACAGCAGCGTCAACGCTGGCTGACCCGACCTGCGCAGCCCACTCGTGTGGGTGACGATGCTGACATGGCCATCCGCCGGCTGACCGTGCGTACCGCCACCCTCCGACGCGGGATGGTCGGGTTCACGCTCGTTGCCCTGGTCGCTGCGTGCGGAGGGTCGTCTCCAGACGCGGGACCGCCGGGCAGTGCTGCTCCGGCCTCGCCCAGCTCACCGTCGCCCAGCACACCGCCGTCCAACGAGGACGACGCGACGACCGACCCTCCAGCGAGCGCCACCCCCGACC
>Ga0224722_1001292_pt1 | contig 13951 bp, 18 predicted proteins | sample Balambano_FR1_Me_FD_161646 | JGI IMG/M metagenome (GOLD analysis project Ga0224722, IMG submission 161646) | Freshwater sediment microbial communities from Lake Towuti, South Sulawesi, Indonesia - Balambano_FR1_MetaG | ecosystem: Environmental > Aquatic > Freshwater > Lake > Sediment | place... | reverse complement strand
AACTTTTTCACTCCAAACTAATTGACATTGACAAGTGCCTATTGTATGCTTACAAAGGGTATTAATGATAGGGTTTTCACCATGGGTACTGTATAAATAGAACTTTCCTAAGCAAGCAAGTTCATAGTGAAAACAAACTTCTATCTACCAGTCTCTTTAAAAGGACGTGCCTGAAATGAATCAAAAAAACCGTCGTCCATATCAAGCAATGGCGTTAATGTCGGGGATTCTTTCGCAGTTGGTAGGCTCCGTATTAATCGGCATTTTTGCCGGAAGATGGCTTGATCGTACTTTGGAAACCGAGCCGCTTTTTTTAATCATCGGACTACTCCTCGGATTAGCAGCTGGCGTATATGCTATGATCAGACTAATTCAACATTTCTTTTCAGGAGATAATAAGTGATGCCCGAAATACAATTGATCTACATCCGGCAGCGAAAGTACATATTCTTCTTACTAGCTTTATACGTGGTAGGGTGGGGATTCACCTCATATCAAACGATTTTCTTAGGGCTTATTTTAGGTACGAGCTTAAGCCTTTTTAATTTGTGGTTATTGGCCAGAAGGACTATTAAATTCGGCGATGCGATAGCAAAAGGCGAAAAGGTCCGTTCCCTCGGCATGTTTTCAAGAATGGCAACGGCTGTTTTAGCGGTGATGCTCGCTCTTGAATATCCTGACAAGCTCCATTTATATAGCGTGATTATTGGATTAATGACCTCATACGTGGTTATTATGATAGATTTTTTTATTCAAGCATTTCATTCACATAAATAGCAGGGAAGAGAGGTGAATACTGTGCATGAAGCTCCTTTAAGAGAATTTATGGGCCTAACCTTTAACTTATCAAATGTATTGATGATAACAATTGCAAGTGCGATTGTCTTTATCATCGCTGTGCTTTCCACTCGCTCATTGGCTATGAAACCAACGGGGATGCAAAACTTCTTCGAATGGGTAATGGATTTCGTCAAAGGAATCATTAATAGTACAATGGATTGGAAAGACGGTGGAAGATTCCACATTCTAGGTATTACATTGATTATGTATATTTTCGTATGTAATATGCTTGGACTTCCATTTGGAATTACTTATGACGGGACATTGTGGTGGAAATCACCAACAGCTGATCCAGTGATCACATTGACTTTAGCAACAATGGTCGTCGGGCTTTCTCACTATTATGGTGTAAAGCTGAAGGGAGTAAAAGAATACGGTCGCGATTTTGTTCGACCAATGTGGTTTTTATTCCCATTGAAACTTATTGAAGAGTTTGCAAACACTTTAACACTCGGACTTCGTCTTTACGGTAACATTTATGCAGGGGAAATCCTCCTAACGTTACTAGCAGGAAGTCTAGCAACTGGAGTCGGCGGCCATCTAGCTGCGGTTATTCCAATGCTTGCTTGGCAAGGGTTCTCGATCTTTGTCGGCGCGATTCAGGCGTTTATCTTCACCATGTTAACAATGGTTTACTTGGCACACAAAGTGAGTCATGACCATTAATATATACCCGTTCATTTAATGAACAAAAAATAAAAAATCATGTTTATACATTTTAAGGAGGAACTTTATAATGGGTCTTTTAGCAGCAGCAATTGCAATTGGTTTAGCGGCACTAGGTGCAGGTATTGGTAACGGTCTTATCGTATCTAAAACAGTTGAGGGTATCGCTCGTCAACCTGAAGCTCGTGGTATGCTTCAAACAACTATGTTCATCGGGGTAGCGTTAGTAGAAGCGGTTCCGATCATCGGCGTAGTTATCGCGTTCATGGTTATCGGCGGCTAATATACGGTTTTTTAACAAAACAATGGCGAAGAACATATTACGTGCAGCTTCGCCATTCCTTTATGTTCATCTATTAACATTTGTAACGTTATAAATTGTAAGTGTACGACTCTTGAAGGGAGTGAGCAAGGGTGTTAACAAGCAGTCTAGTATTAGGTTCAGTTGGTGGTGGGTTTAATAGTGGAGATATCCTTTTCCAATTAATAACTTTCATCATCTTGTTAGCATTACTTAAGAAGTTTGCATGGGGTCCGTTAATGGGCATCATGAAACAACGTGAAGAGCATATTGCTGGAGAAATTAATGCTGCTGAACAAAGCCGCGGTGAAGCAAAGCAATTACTAGAAGAGCAACGTACGCTTTTAAAAGAAGCTCGTACAGAAGCTCAAGGATTAATTGAAAATGCGAAAAAACAAGGCGATGTGCAGCGTGAAGAAATTATTGCGTTAGCGCGTGCGGAAGCAGACCGTTTGAAAGAATCTGCTAAGCTTGAAATCGAACAGCAAAAAGAGCAAGCGGTTGCTGCTATTCGTGAACAAGTAGCTTCATTATCTGTACTTATTGCTTCTAAAGTAATTGAAAAAGAACTTTCAGACGCAGATCAAGAGAAGCTAATCAATGAATATATCCAAGAGGCAGGAGAAGGGCGATGAGCAACTCGACTGTAGCGAAGCGCTATGCGTTAGCTCTTTTTCGACTAGCAAAAGAGCATCAACTTCTTGACCAAATGGAAAATGAAATGCGTGTAGTTAAAAATGTAGTAAAAAATAACGGCGACCTAGGTGTGGTTTTAAAGTCTCCTAAGCTTACGAATGAGAAGAAAAAGGAGATTATTAAACAGGCATTCTCTGGTGCTAGCGTGTACGTTCAAAACACGTTAATGATCTTAATTGATCGTCATCGTGAGGACTACATTGAAGCAGTAGCTGATTATTTTATTGAATTTGCAAATGATGAAAGAGGAATTGCTGAGGCGAAAGTATATTCTACTCGTCCACTAACAGAAGCTGAGCAACAAGCATTATCTGCTACGTTTGCTGCTAAAGTTGGAAAGCAATCTCTCCGTATTGAAAATATTGTTGATACCAATTTGCTCGGCGGCATCAAGCTTCGAATCGGAAACCGAATTTTCGACGGTAGCTTGCGCGGAAAGCTTGAGCGCTTGGAACGTCAATTGTTAGGCTAAGATTCGTAGATAGGGGTGAAACTCATGAGCATCAATGCTGAAGAAATTAGTGCGCTGATAAAACAGCAAATCGAAAACTATCAGTCGGAAATTCAAGTGAGTGATGTAGGTACTGTTATCCAAATTGGTGACGGAATTGCTCGTGCTCATGGTCTTGACAACGTAATGTCAGGTGAGCTAGTTGAATTTTCGAACGGCGTTATGGGTATGGCGCAAAACCTAGAAGAAAATAACGTTGGTATTATCATCCTTGGACCTTTCACTGATATTCGTGAAGGTGACGAGGTTCGTCGTACAGGACGTATCATGGAGGTTCCGGTTGGTGAAGAGCTAATTGGCCGCGTGGTAAACCCTCTTGGACAACCGGTTGACGGTATGGGTCCAATTCAAACAACAAAATCTCGTCCAATTGAAGCTCAGGCTCCTGGTGTTATGGATCGTAAATCTGTACACGAGCCACTTCAAACGGGTATTAAAGCGATCGACGCACTTGTGCCAATCGGTCGTGGTCAACGTGAGTTAATCATCGGTGACCGTCAAACAGGTAAAACATCTGTTGCTATCGATACGATCCTGAACCAAAAGGATCAAAACATGGTATGTATCTATGTAGCCATCGGACAAAAGGAATCAACGGTTCGTAACGCAGTTGAAACCCTTCGTAAAATGGGAGCATTAGAGTACACGATCGTTGTAACAGCTTCTGCATCTCAACCAGCTCCATTATTATACTTAGCTCCTTATGCTGGTGTAACAATGGGTGAAGAATTCATGTACAACGGGAAACACGTGCTAGTAGTATACGATGATCTTTCTAAGCAAGCTGCGGCTTACCGTGAATTATCGCTATTACTACGTCGTCCTCCAGGTCGTGAAGCATATCCAGGGGATGTATTCTACTTACACAGCCGTCTATTAGAGCGTGCTGCAAAGCTTAGCGATGCAAAGGGTGCTGGTTCAATCACAGCTCTTCCATTCATCGAAACTCAAGCAGGTGACGTATCTGCTTATATTCCAACAAACGTAATTTCGATTACGGACGGACAAATCTTCTTGCAATCTGACCTATTCTTCTCTGGTGTACGTCCAGCGATCAACGCAGGTCTTTCTGTATCACGTGTAGGGGGCTCTGCCCAAATCAAAGCGATGAAAAAGGTTGCAGGTACACTGCGTCTTGACCTTGCTTCATACCGTGAGCTAGAAGCATTTGCTCAGTTCGGATCTGACTTAGATAAAGCAACGCAAGCAAAGCTTAACCGTGGAGCTCGTACAGTTGAAGTTCTAAAACAAGATCTAAACAAGCCGTTAAAAGTAGAGAAGCAAGTAATGATTCTTTACGCATTAACTAGAGGCCATTTAGATGATATTCCAGTAACGGATATCCAACGTTTCGAAGGTGAGTTCTTATCTTGGTTAGACCACAACCGCAAGGACGTGCTTGATCAAATCGTAACAACAAAAGACCTTCCAGCTGACGATGTATTAGTAGCTGCAATCAACGACTTCAAAAAGACGTTTGCTGTTAGCGAGTAATTAATGAATGGGAAGAGGAAGACCGGTTCTTCCTCTTTCCCAAGTGTTTCACTTTGAAAACAAGGTGGTGAGAATCTGTGGCATCATTACGCGATATAAAATCTCGTATTACTTCGACGAAGAAGACGAGCCAAATTACAAAAGCCATGCAAATGGTATCTGCTGCAAAGATGAATCGTGCGGAAATGAACGCGAAGTCTTTCGTTCCTTACATGACGAAGATTCAAGAGGTGACTGCTTCGATCGCACAAGGAAGTAAGGGCGTTCAAAACCCATTGCTTACAAGCCGTCCGGTAAAAAAGACAGGGTATGTAGTCATTTCTTCTGACCGTGGTCTAGCGGGTGCATACAACAGTAACGTTCTAAGGCAGCTATTTAATACGATTAAAAGCCGTCACAAATCTAACGACGAGTTTGCGATTATTGCAATTGGACGCGTTGGTCGTGACTTTTTCAAGAAGCGCAATATGCCGGTTATTTTAGACATCGTCGGAGTACCGGATCAACCAAGCTTCGCTGAAATAAAAGACATCGCATCAAAGACCGTTGGCATGTTTGCTGATGAGACGTTTGATGAGTTATACCTATATTACACTCACTACGTAAGTGCGATTCAACAGGATGTAACGGAGAAGAAGCTTCTTCCTCTAACTGATATTCAATCAGAAGGGAAACTTACATCTTACGAGTTTGAACCATCTGCGGAGGAAATTCTTGATGTCCTATTGCCACAGTACGCGGAAAGCCTAATTTATGGCGCCCTTCTTGACAGTAAAGCAAGTGAGCATGCTGCAAGGATGACAGCTATGAAGAATGCAACAGACAACGCAAATGAGCTAATCAGCAACCTAAGCCTTGTCTACAACCGTGCACGTCAAGCGGCAATTACACAAGAAATCACTGAGATTGTTGGTGGAGTAGCGGCTCTAGAATAGCGCTCCATAAAATATTTAATAAAATTCCAATGAAGTTAGAGCTGTCTAGCTTCAGCGCCTAGCCCCTCGAGTCACAAGTCAATCCTCTCCGGAGGTCAGGACCTCCTGCAAGGCTCGCCTTGTGCTTGTCGGGGCTGAACGAGGCGCTTACGCATTTCTATTAGGAGGGAACACAATGACTAAAGGACGCGTTCTTCAAGTTATGGGTCCGGTTGTTGACGTAAAGTTCGAAAGCGGTCATCTACCACAGATCTATAATGCACTTAAAATTGTAAACAACGCGCAGAGCGAATCTGAAGTTGATATCAACTTAACCCTTGAAGTTGCCCTTCACTTAGGTGACGATACAGTTCGTACCATCGCAATGGCTTCTACTGACGGATTAACTCGTGGAATCGAAGTAGAAGACACTGGTGCTGCTATCTCTGTACCAGTTGGTGATGTAACACTTGGACGTGTATTTAACGTACTTGGTGAGGCAATCGACTTAAACGAGGATATTCCTGCAAGTGCTCGTCGCGACTCTATTCATAGAGAAGCACCAAAATTCGAGCAACTTTCTACACAAGTAGAAATTCTTGAAACAGGTATCAAAGTAGTAGACCTACTTGCTCCATATATTAAAGGTGGAAAAATCGGTCTATTCGGTGGTGCCGGTGTAGGTAAAACAGTTCTTATCCAGGAGTTAATCAACAACATCGCTCAAGAGCATGGCGGTATCTCGGTATTCGCAGGTGTTGGTGAGCGTACACGTGAAGGTAACGACCTTTACCACGAAATGACTGACTCTGGAGTTATTAAGAAAACAGCGATGGTATTCGGACAAATGAACGAGCCGCCTGGAGCACGTATGCGTGTTGCTCTAACGGGTCTGACAATGGCTGAATTCTTCCGTGATGACCAAGGACAAGACGTTCTTTTCTTCATGGATAACATCTTCCGTTTCACACAAGCTGGTTCTGAGGTTTCTGCCCTATTAGGACGTATGCCTTCAGCGGTAGGTTACCAACCAACTCTTGCTACTGAAATGGGTCGACTGCAAGAACGTATCACATCTACTAACGTAGGTTCTGTTACATCTATCCAGGCGATTTATGTACCTGCCGATGACTATACGGATCCGGCTCCAGCTACAACATTTGCTCACTTAGATGCGACAACTAACCTTGAGCGTAAGCTTTCTGAGATGGGTATCTACCCAGCGGTGGATCCTCTTGCTTCCACTTCACGTGCATTGTCACCTGAAATCGTTGGAGAAGAGCACTACTCAGTAGCTCGTCAAGTTCAGTCAACATTACAACGTTATAAAGAACTTCAAGATATCATCGCAATCTTAGGTATGGATGAGCTATCTGATGACGATAAGCTTGTTGTACAACGTGCGCGTCGTATCCAGTTCTTCTTATCTCAAAACTTCCACGTGGCTGAACAGTTCACGGGACAACCAGGTTCATATGTTCCTGTTAAAGAAACGGTGAAGGGCTTCAAAGAAATCCTAGAAGGTAAGTATGACCATCTTCCAGAAGATGCATTCCGTCTTGTAGGTAGAATTGAAGAAGTAATCGAATCAGCAAAGAAAATGGGCGTAGAGGTCTAAATTAGGACCAGGAGGGTAAAAAATGAAGACGATTAAAGTCAGTGTTGTTACTCCCGATGGCCCGGTGTATGAATCAGATGTGGAAATGGTAAGCACGAAAGCTCAAAGTGGTGAGCTAGGTATTTTACCAGGACACATTCCAATGGTTGCACCGTTACAAATTGGATCTGTTCGTTTGAAAAACGGCGGCAAAACAGAATACGTAGCAGTAAGTGGCGGTCTTTTAGAAGTGCGCCCAGACCAAGTGTCAATCTTGGCTCAATCTGCGGAAGTATCTGATAACATCGACGTCGAACGCGCACTACGTGCAAAAGAGCGTGCAGAAGAACGTCTGCGCGAACAACAACGTTCACACGTAGACTTCAAGCGTGCCGAAATGGCATTGCAACGTGCCATCAACCGTATCTCTGTTTCAGAGAAGCGATAAAACAATCAATCAACCCCCTTGGGCGACTCTTAGTCAGATCGTCGGAGGGGGTTTTTTTGTTTGCATCTTGGTGGAGCGGGAAAATAACTGAGTAGAGTTAAAAAGAAAAAATTTACCTCAATGATCTACTAATCCTCTAAAAATAATAATATTTTCATATTTCATTGATTATTCTCACAGACAAACACCTCTTTTTACCATTTAATAGAATAAAGATTATTATTTCACATACTATATCCTCGAGGGACAGGAAACATTTTTTCAGAAATTCCAATAAAAGTCTTTGGCTTGTCGACACAAATTTGTAACAGTGTTATAATGAATTCGGTTACATAATTAAATGTTTAGAAAATTATAAGACATTGGAGGGGATGGACATGGAGCTGTTAAATGTATATCAGAATAACTATCTGATTGTCTTTGTGTTTCTATGTCTAGGTGTTTTATTACCTGTGGTTGCGCTGTTTCTGGGGAAACTATTGCGTCCGTATAAGCCTTATGATGCGAAGTACACCACATACGAAAGCGGAATTGAACCTTTTCACGATTCAAGAGTGCAGTTCAATGTCCGCTATTATATTTTTGCTCTAATGTTTGTAATCTTTGATGTAGAAACCGTGTTTCTTTATCCATGGGCAGTAGCTTATGAGAAACTCGGTATCTTTGCATTGATTGAAATGTTTATTTTCGTATTAATGCTGCTTGTAGGACTTGTCTACGCTTGGAAGAAGAAGGTGTTAAAATGGACTTAAAATTGGAAAACATCTCACCAGAAGAATTAGAAGAGTTAAAGAGAAATGTATTTTTAACGACACTGGAACAAATTAAAGCATGGGCCAGAAGCAATTCATTGTGGCCAATGACGTTCGGACTTGCTTGTTGTGCGATCGAAATGATGGGCGTAGGTTCTTCACACTATGACCTTGACCGGTTCGGATCGTTTTTTCGTACGTCTCCACGTCAATCAGATGTCATGATTGTGTCAGGTACTGTGACGAAGAAAATGGCTCCAATTGTTCGTCGACTATACGATCAAATGCCTGAGCCTAAGTGGGTCATCGCGATGGGGTCATGTGCTACAGCGGGTGGACCTTATGTAAAATCGTATGCAGTCGTGAAGGGTGTCGATCAAATCGTACCTGTCGATGTGTATATCCCAGGCTGTCCTCCTAACCCAGCAGCACTTATTTACGGAATTAATAAATTAAGGGAAAAAATTCGCTATGAGGCTAAGACTGGGAAGAGGGTGATCTAATCCATGAGTGGGGAAAAGGACCTGGAACAGTTAAAGAAGGAAGCTGCGGCAAAAGCAAAGGCCGCCGCTCTAGCAAAACAGCAAGGTGGGGTAGAAGAAGCACCAGCAGGAGACGATGAAAAGGCCAAAGCCATCGCTGCCGCGAAAGCGAAAGCCGCAGCCGCTGCAAAAGCAAAGGCTGCAGCTTTAGCAAAACAGCAAGGCGGGGCAGAAGAAGCACCAGCAGGAGACGATGAAAAAGCGAAAGCCATCGCAGCCGCAAAGGCCAAAGCCGCAGCCAAAGCGAAAGCTGCCGCACAAGGCGGAGCCGCTGGAGATGATGAAAAAGCCAAGGCGATTGCTGCCGCGAAAGCCAAAGCTGCTGCTGCAGCCGCTGCAAGAGCTAAAGCAAAGCCTGCTGAGGAAGAGACTCCTGAAGAGCTGGTTCCATCGCCAAACCAACCGTATTTGGATAAATACGTGAAGGTCATTGAAGAGCATCTGGGCAAAGATGTATTAGAAGACTTCTATATTAATAATCTGTCGAAGGACGTACCAACCTTGGTGGCAAAGCCTGAAAACTATTATAAAATTGCTGAGTTCCTTCGCTACAATGAGCAGCTTGGCTTCAATTATTTATCAGAGTTTCATGGAGGAGATTTTGAGACACACATGGAAGTGTATGCTCATCTTTACTCATATAATAATAGGCAATCCGTTGCGTTAAAGGTGAAGATTGATCGCGAGAAACCTGAGGTAGAGTCGCTTTCAAAGCTTTGGGCAGGTGCCAACTGGCCAGAGTGTGAAACATATGACTTACTGGGAATTCAGTTTAAAAATCATCCGAACTTATACCGAATTATGCTCGGTGATGATTGGATTGGTCACCCTCTACGCAAAGACTATGAACCATACGATGTGGAGGTGTAACGAGTGCTTCGAACGGAAGAAATGCTATTAAACGTAGGGCCTCAGCATCCAAGTACACATGGTGTATTCCGACTGGTGTTAAAAATTGATGGAGAAATCATCAAGGAAGCAAAGCCGGTAATTGGATATTTACATCGTGGGACGGAAAAATTAGCTGAGAATCTACAATACACTCAAATCATTCCTTACACAGATAGACTTGATTATTTAGCAGCGATGACGAACAACTACGTGCTCTGTCATGCAGTTGAAACGATGATGGATTTAAAGATTCCAGACCGAGCAGAATACTTGCGCGTCATTGCGATGGAGCTTGGTCGCGTTGCTAGTCATCTCGTTTGGTGGGGTACATATTTATTGGATATTGGAGCGGTAAGTCCGTTTCTATACGCATTCCGTGAACGTGAAATGATTATTAATATGTTAAATGAGTTATCCGGTGCGCGTCTTACTTTTAACTACATGCGTGTAGGAGGGGTGAAGTGGGATGCACCTGAGGGTTGGATTGAAAAAGTGGGCGAGTTTATTCCATATATGCGTGAACAGCTGAAAGGCTATCATGACCTTGTGACGGGGAATGAAATTTTCATGAATCGTGTTAAGGGTGTGGGTCGCTACACGAAAGAAGATGCGATTAACTACTCATTAAGTGGAGCTAACCTAAGATGTACGGGAGTCAAATGGGATCTTCGTAAAGATGAGCCATACTCGATTTATGACCGATTTGACTTCGATGTTCCTGTTCAAGAAGGTGGAGACGCATGGGCAAGATATCATGTTCGTCTAGCAGAGCTTGAGGAATCTTTGAAAATCTTAGAACAAGCGGTCGAGCAATTCCCGAAAGAGGGAGAGATCCTCGCTAAAGTTCCGAAGATTATTAAAGCTCCAAAGGGTGAGGCGTACGTTCGTATTGAGTCACCACGTGGAGAAATTGGATGCTATATCGCGAGTGATGGAAAAAAAGAACCGTATCGCTTGAAGTTTAGAAGACCTTCTTTTTACAATCTTCAAATCCTTCCGAAGCTATTGGAGGGAGAAAATATAGCAAACTTAATCGCGATTTTAGGTGCAATTGATATTGTCCTAGGGGAGGTTGATGGCTAATGGTAGAGGCACTGCTGCAATCACAACCAGGACTCTTAAACTTTGGGATCTTCTTTTTACTAGCAACGGTTCTATTATTAGTGGTTTTAGGATTTGTTACGTATGCCATTTTAGCAGAAAGAAAAGTCATGGGTTTCATGCAGCTTCGTCACGGACCGAATCAGGTTGGAGGACGCTGGGGACTTTTGCAAACGGTAGCTGACGTATTAAAGCTTCTATTAAAAGAAGATACAATACCGAAGCTAGCAGACCGCCCGCTCTTTATCCTTGCTCCTGTCATTGCGTTTGCACCAGCATTTATGGTGCTAGCAACGATTCCGTTAACCGATCACCTTCAATTTGCTGATATTGGTGTTGGATTATTGTACTATATTGCTATTTCAGGTTTAACAACCGTGGGAGTGGTAACAGGTGGATGGGCATCGAATAATAAGTATGCACTACTTGGTGGAATGCGTGCGGCTGCCCAAATGATCTCCTACGAAATCCCACTCGTTATGTCGGTAATTGGTGTCATCCTTTTTGCAGGTAGCTTAAATTTGAATGATATCGTCGCCGCTCAGGATGATCAAGGATGGTTTATCCTTTGGCAACCGATTGCGTTTCTAGTGTTTATCATTGCTTCCGTTGCTGAATTAAATCGTACACCCTTTGACTTGCCAGAAGCCGAGTCCGAGCTAGTAGCCGGATTCCACGTCGAGTATTCAGGCTTCCGTTGGGCATTTTTCATGCTCGCTGAATATGTATACCTATTCGCAATGGCATCACTAACAACCGTACTATTTTTAGGAGGATGGCTACCGCCGTTCGACTTCTTAGGATTCATACCAGGAGCCGTATGGTTCGCCCTAAAATTCAGCGTCGTCATCTTCTTCCTAGTCTGGATCCGAGTCACCTTCCCACGCCTAAGAGCAGACCAACTAATGGAATTCGGATGGAAGGTACTACTACCAGTCGCATTGGCGAACATTTTCCTAACCGCATTGGTTAAAGAATTGTTGAAGCTTTTTTAATCAAATAGAACTCTGTTAAGTTTTGTTGATTATACACACCGTTGATTGGAACGGAAGACGCTTGACTCCTAGGGGATCAGCGTTACAGGCGAGACCCCACAGGAGCGTAGCGACGAGGAGGCTCGCCGAACGCCCCCTGGAAAGCAAGCGTCTGGAGTGGAAATCAACCCCCATTTAACAGACCCAAACAAAGCCTACTTACTAGAGAGGGTGAGTCAACGTGCTTGGATTAGCAAAAGGGTTAGCCTATACACTCAAGAACCTAACAAGGGAAAAAGTAACCTATGATTATCCAAATGAGCCGCTGCCACTTCCGGACCGGTTCCGTGGGATACAGAAGTTTTACCCCGAAAAATGTATCGTCTGTAATCAGTGTGCAGCCATTTGTCCAACCGATTGCATTCAATTGACCGGGAAAAAACACCCTGACCCTACGAAAAAAGGAAAAATTATTGATACGTATGATATCAATTTTGAAATTTGTATCCTATGTGATCTTTGTACGGAGGTATGTCCGACAGAGGCCATCATTATGACGAATAATTTTGAGCTCGCGGAATATAGCCGGGATGAGCTTTTTAAAAACCTTGAATGGTTAGATGAAAACGATGAAAATATTCGGAAGGTGAATAAAGCATGACAGTTACGGGTGAATTAATCGCATTTATGTCGCTAGCGCTCGTTGCGGTCATTGGCGGCGTTCTGTTATTGAATTTGACGAAGGTCGTTCATATGATCGTGGCTCTTGTGTTCACCTTTGTGAGCATTGCAGGAATCTACGTCATGCTCTCTGCTGAGTTTGTAGCAGCGGTTCAAATTTTAATCTACTCAGGTGCCATAACGATCATTATGCTATTTGGGATTATGCTTACCCGCCATAATGATTCGAGCGAGCCGAAAGAAGGATGGATTCGAAAGACTCTTCTCTTTTTCGGTGTCCTCGGTTTTGCGGTTGTGATGTATATCGGGGTGTATGATTTAGATTTGGCCTCTGTACCAAATACGCTACATGAAAATAATACTGAGCAAATTGGTGTGGCGCTTTACTCAAAGTTTGTTATTCCTTTTGAGATTACTTCTGTCATCTTGTTGGTTGCTTTGATTGGAGCGATTGTGTTAGCGAAAAAAGATGATGAAAAGGAGGCGAATAAGGAATGAGCTCAGTTCCCGTTTCAGCCTACCTCACGCTTGCGTTAATCCTGTTTTGTATCGGATTGTACGGTGCATTAACGAAGAGAAATACGGTTATCGTATTAATTTCCATTGAATTGATGCTAAACGCAGTCAATATTAATCTGGTTGCCTTTAGTAAGTACGGAGCGAATCCAGGGATTACGGGTCAAGTGTTTGCATTATTTTCGATCGCTGTGGCAGCAGCGGAGGCAGCCGTTGGGTTGGCAATTTTAATTGCACTTTACCGTAATCGAAAAACAGTTAATATCGATGAAATAAACACCTTAAAGCATTAGAAAAAAATGACTCGCTTATTTACAGCGGGCCTCAATCAAACGCGCAACATAACAATAGCGGTGCGCGTTCTAAAAAGGGGATTGTGATATTGATGGAAAATGCATGGATCATACCGCTTTTCCCGCTACTATCATTTTTGTTCCTTCTTCTGTTCGGAAAAAAGCTAAAGGAAAACAGCGCCTATGTCGGAATTCTGCTAGTAGGTGTGTCGTTTGTTTATTCGCTCATCGTCTTATTTGCGCGATTCACACAACCGACCTATAAAGCAGAGGGCACATGGCTTTCGATCGGAGATGTTCAACTAACAGCGGGTTTTGAAGTAAACCAGTTAAATGCGCTAATGCTCGTCATCGTATCTCTCGTTAGTTTGCTTGTACATACGTATTCAAAGGGATATATGCATGACGATGAACGCTTTCATGTGTTTTATGCGTATTTAGGATTATTTACGTTTGCAATGCTTGGTTTGGTTTTATCGCCCAACCTTTTACAAACGTATATTTTTTGGGAATTAGTCGGGGTTGGCTCCTTCTTATTAATCGGTTTCTACTTTTTTAAGGAAGACGCCAAAAAGGCTGCGAAAAAAGCCTTTATCATGACCCGTATTGGGGATGTTGGCCTTTTTATCGGGATGATTCTATTATTCTGGCAGGTAGGAAGCTTTGAGTATGATGAGATTTTTGCTGCGGTAGAGGCTGGCTCGATTTCTGCAAGCATGATCACAGTAACGGCG
>Ga0224722_1001290_pt1 | contig 13954 bp, 9 predicted proteins | sample Balambano_FR1_Me_FD_161646 | JGI IMG/M metagenome (GOLD analysis project Ga0224722, IMG submission 161646) | Freshwater sediment microbial communities from Lake Towuti, South Sulawesi, Indonesia - Balambano_FR1_MetaG | ecosystem: Environmental > Aquatic > Freshwater > Lake > Sediment | place... | reverse complement strand
CTGGGAAAATTGTCCAGGGAACGGTTGTGTCTGCGCGGTTACCCACCACCTGAGCCTGGGGATAGCGATCGAGAAAAGCTTGGTAGCGCTGCTCAGCACCGGGATAGTAGGCTACTCGCGCCGGGGCGATCGCCAATTCCTGTCGTAATGCGTGCAAAAACGCTTGCCGTTGCGCCCAGCCTGCCGCTGTAATCACTACTTTGGCTGCAACACAGTTAAAGCTGGCATTGTTCACCACCATACTGGCCACATGCCGTGCCTGGTAAGCCAGTTCATCCTTAGACCACTGCCCCGGCACCACAATCACGGGCGTAACGCAGCCTAGTTCAGCCGTGATTGGTTTTGGGTTCAGTGGTTGTTGGCGATGTTTGCGATCGGCCTGTTCTGCAGGAGTGTGCCCCCAAACGATCGCATCATAGGTGCGATGTGACCCAGTGATATGTAGCGTGTCTACCAACGAATGCTGACAAAGAAATTCCCCTAGCTCAGCCCCACCGTACACCACAGCAAAAAAAACATCCCGATGCAACACCTGAAATGCTTGCAGCAACAATGGCCCCAGATATGCATTCACCGGGTTCATTTTCAGGATCACAACCTGATTTTCCACAAACAGCTTGTACAGACTATCCAACGGCGGAATTGCCGCCTGGTTGCCTGCCCCCAGCACTAACGCTAACCGACCCTGGGGCTGACGATAGGCGCTGGCTTGGGTCGCGGGCTTTCCTGGTTCCAGCCACACCTCTCCCTGGTAACCTGTCCACAGTAGTGTATCCAAGCGATTATCTGGAAATACCTGGGCGATCGCTTGTCCATTGTGCTCTCGCCACCTGATCGGACGTGGCTGCCCACTTTGTTCCAGACTTTTTACCAGGTTTTGCAAATAGGCCACAACTGGTAACAGTCCGGCAAACCACTCATCCCCTTCCAACTGGGAACCCAATACAATCCCCTTAGCTTGACAGTTTGCAGCCACCCAGGGTTCAGCTACGGCAGCCATGCCCTGAATGCATTGCTTGAGGTAAGTAATACGATCGGGCAAACTGACCTGAACCCACAGGTGTTTTTGTGCTGCTATCTGCTGCACGATCGCATCTGCTTGGTCTTGGGAGGTGTCTAGCATTGGAGGTGAGTTGAGCAAAAATGGTGACTGGGGCTAAACTGCTGGTTAAGCAATTAGGCAATTGCCTTTAGGAATTTTAGTAGATGTCCCTATCCGCCGTAGTCAAGGGAGCGATCGCCCCGTCCACAATTTCCCTTTGCTAAGTAGGTAGCCATAATTATTTGTAAGAAGGGGTTTGGGGGCGTTGCCCCCAGGCAGGGGGTGAAACCCCCTCCACCCCCCAGATATTCTTAGTTTAACTACGCCCAGCTACTTAATGCCCTCATTCCAACTGTGACTAGGAGATTTCAGTGAATACTCAAGAAATCAAGAAAGAAGCTAACCTGCTTTTCAAAGCGGTTTCTCCCCTATTGGAATTGAGTGCCGACTATGAGCAACTGGTACTGCAAGATTTAGCTAAAATTGTGCAAATTTGTGGGCGTGCCAATCAGAAAATTAGTGACAACGAGTTGCTAGCCTTCTTAAGTGTTTATTCCTTGATAAAAAAAGACTCAGACAGGCTCCGCATCGCCCTAGATCTGTGGAATATTCCTGGCGAACATCGCACTCAGTACGAAAAAGAAACCCTTAAGATCCTACTCGATTTAACTAAAGATTCTAGTCAAGACAACATACTTTTCTTGCCTTCTTTCCTGAATAAAGTAGATGAGGAGAAAGGTACAGATTTTCTCAGCAAAACTGTAAATGCGCTCTATCGATTTGCTCAGGTAATTGTCAAAGCAGATGGTACCATTACGATGCAAGAAATGGATGCTCTATCGATTATTTGGAAAGAACTACATTCCTATAATGCACCCAAAGGTCTGGTCAAAAAAGCCGCTAATACGGTACCAATTCCCCCTAGCAAAGAAGGTTTAGAAAAAGTACTAGATGAGCTAAATCAGCTCATTGGTATGGAAAATATTAAAACTGAAATTCGTACGCTGACCAATTTTCTCAAAGTCCAAAAGATTCGATCGGAGCGAGGATTGGCCATGACACCAGTTTCACTCCACTGTGTTTTTGGTGGCCCACCGGGTACTGGAAAGACCACTGTGGCGCGGTTAATGAGCCGCATCTTCAAAGAATTAGGCTTTTTAACAAAGGGGCACCTGGTTGAAACCGATCGCGCTGGCATGGTAGCCGACCACATTGGGGGCACCTCTAAAAAAGTAGATGAATTAGTGCAGTCTGCTTTAGACGGAGTGTTGTTTATCGATGAAGCCTATGCACTGACGCCAGAAGGCGCAACTAATGATTTTGGTCGAGAGGCGATCGATGTTTTGCTCAAACGTATGGAAGACTACCGCCAACGACTTGTTGTGATTGTGGCAGGCTACACCGATGAAATGGCCACATTTATTGAAGCTAACCCAGGACTAAAATCACGGTTTAATCGCTATTTTTACTTCAATGATTACATCCCAGATGAACTGTTGGGAATTTTCAATAAGCTTTGCAAAGATAGCCATTTTAAGACCACAGAAGCCGCAAATGAAAAGCTAAGAGCTCTGTTTACTGAGCTATATAACAACCGCGATCGCACTTTTGGTAATGCTCGCATGGCCAGAAACCTGTTTGAAAAAACGATTGAACAGCAAGCTAATCGCCTCGCTGTAATCGCTACGCTCACAGATGAATTATTAACCACGATCGAAGCTGAGGATATTCCAGTCGATCAAGGGGCAATGGGTAAATTGCCCCTCGCTAAGTAAGTAAGTTAGTTTGAGTCTGACCAGCTCTGCAAAAGCAGAGGGTTTACGTCAGTCCTATGGCCTTTCCCACTAAGGATGCGTATATTCCCAAACTAACTTGCCATAGTCGGTCAGGTTAGTAGGGTTGGTATAGTTGTTAATCGTCCACCCCCCTTTTTGGTTACCGTTGAGAGCCAGGTTGTTGTTATCTCCGCCACTCCATTGGAAGCTAATGATACCGACATTGCGGGATGGCCCTACCTTGAACAGGTTATTAACAGCTTGTATGGCATTGAAATTGCTGTTGTTGGAGTGACCCACTTCACCAATTACCATGGGGAAACCTTTGGCAATGATGCGATCGAGATAATCGGCAAGGCGCTGTTCTGGGCCATTCCACTGTTCATAGACGTGGATGCTGTAAACCACATTATCGATGCCTTCACGAACGCGATCGCCTGCTTGCAAGATACTGCTGTTGTTGGTCGGCACTAGCTCGCCATCCCAGTTGCCAGCATCCTGGCCATAGGCCGACCCCTCCACCATGACAATGTTGTTGTTGCCTTGGCGACGAACGAGGTCAATTAAACGACGGTAATTTCTCACCCATCCATCCAGACTTGCGGTTGTGGGTTTGACAGGACCCGGTTCGTTATACAGGTCATACCAAACGTAGGGGTTGTTGCGATATTTCGCTGCCAATTCTGTGATTTTGGCATCTACTTTGGAGTCTGGCGTATCCCACCCTTCGCGATCGGCAAAGACAAACAACACGACTACTCCGCGACTGGTAAACGCCTGCACAATCTTGTCTAGGTCGTTATTGACTGTGAACTGCGGCACATACTGGCCTTGCCATTCTACAGGGTGAAGATTGACACCAACCCTTACAGTGTTGAACTTCCAGACATCCACAATCTTGCTAACATCCTGGGTTGTTTCCCGTTCCCAAAAGGAACCATAACCGTTAACGTAGGTGCCTTTGACAATAAATTCCTTACCATTGGGGTCATAAATTTTGCTGCCCCGTACCTGAAAGTTACCGCTTGCAGAGACTGTGGGTAGTAGTGGCACCGGGTCAGGTGTTGGGGAGGGTGGCAACACTGCTTGATCACCACTGGCAAAGAGATGGCTTCGGGGAATCACTTCCTTGACCTGAGATTTGCTAGCCCAATTGAGTCTGGAAACAGCTTGTCCCCCATCTTCGTAATACTCCAGCTTGATGTCGTACTTGCGTCCAGCCTGGAGAGAAATGCTGCCGCGGTACTCGGTGGCAGACTGATTCTTCCACTGGTTGATGATTTGCTGACCATTGACCCACAGGCGCACACCATCGTCAGTGGTGGTGGAGAAGGTGTAGGTTTCGGAGTATTTCGCTTGGACTTGCCCGCTCCAGCGCACTGAGAAGCCATCATTGCCAATGCCTGTGGCGGGTGAACCGCTGCCCCAGTTGAAATTTACAGTGGAGTCAATGCGGCTCAGTTTCAAACTCTCGAAGTTTTTACCACTGAAGTAATCACCCTTGAGGCCATTGCCACCGCCAGTTGTTGGGGTAGGTGTTGTAGTTTGGGTTGGAGGTGGGGTGGTGCCAGAGCCCGTATTTCCTGGCTGAAACAGGTAGCTTTGGGGAATCACTTCCTTGACCTGAGATTTGCTAGCCCAATTGAGTCTGGAAACAGCTTGTCCCCAATCTTCGTAATACTCCAGCCGAATGTCATATTTTTTCCCAGCTTCCAGCGTGATACTGCCGCGGTGCTCGGTGGCAGCCTGATTCTTCCACTGGTTGATGATTTGCTGGCCGTTGACCCAGAGGCGCACGCCATCATCGGTAGTGGTGGAGAAGGTGTAGGTTTCGGAGTATTTCGCTTGGACTTGCCCGCTCCAGCGTACCGAGAAGCCATCATTGCTGACGTTGGAAGCAGGTGACCCCGATCCCCAGTTGAAGTTAACTGTGGGGTCAATGCGGCTGAGTTTCAAACTCTCGAAGTTTTCACCACTGAAGTAGTCGCCACGTAACCCATTAGCTGTGGATAGTGCAGTTGTTGTAGGGGAATTACTCGTTGCAAACATGGCTAAATCTCCAAATCCAATTTGCTTCGTGAATGCAGTCGCATTCGTAGGTACAGCCGTAACCGTTCGCCGGAAATGCTTCCAGTCAATACAGCAGAAACATTCTGCGTTGTAGATTCAGCCAGTTATCGGTGCGATCGCTAATAGAGCTTGCTTGCAGCGAAATTACGCGATCGCCCACAAGCACTCTTCGATGAGACAAGCAGCAATAGCTAGCAGACCGTTACTCTGCAGCGCCAAGCTTGCTATTAGAAAAAAATCGAGGCAACGGTAGAGAGGCCATCGCGTAGGTTGAACCAGACAATTCGAGGCTTTGCGCAGATAGATGCGATCGTCGTGGTCAACAAACTAGAAATAGTGGTCAACAAACAAAAAAGAGTATTGAAAAATGCTGAACCAGTGTCCAGAGAAGCTTCTCCGGTATTCATGGGGAATTAGCTCCGCACCAGCTCGATCGTCAGGCTATTAGCAGGGAACCGAATCAGTAGGGTAGAAGACCTGACTTGAGTTAGCCTGATGCTGATCAGTGGATGCTAAACACGATAAGTGTTTGTCTGTTGCCATTGGAATTTTATCTGCCACTTCATGAAATGTCTACCTCGTTGGCTGCTACAGTCAGTACACGTACGCACTTCCACAGAACTACCTGGATCTTAGGCTAGGTGTGGTACTTACGTAGGCTGAAGGTGGGCGATCGTTTGACCTATTGGGAAATCGCTGTAAAGCCAGCTAAATCAATTTTTTAGAAGCTTCTCTTGGGATTTTACAGATAGGGAAATTGGAAGAAAGAGGCAGACAGCATAGGTCACTTTAACAGCTTGATGAACCCTTCATGAACCAGTGAAGTATCCGTACTGATTGTGCCATTCGACCAACTGGCTGCATGCCAGTTTAGGTTGTGTCCCCATGACTTTGCCTAGAAAGCGTAACTTTGCCTTGTCGCCCTGAGTTGATTAACCAGGAAATGGAGAGGCTACTTCTGATGCAGGGTGTTCCAGGTTTGGCGAGTGGGGGAGTTGCCACTGCGTGCTAGTTCCTCTGCAAAGCGCGATCGCGCCTCAGGTGCCATGCCATTCTGAATAACCAACTGCAACAGCGATCGTCGGGCAGCTTCACTATAAAAATCCAGCACATTAATCAATGCGGCGGGAGACTCTTGAGCAACTTTCTCAAAGGTGATTAGCGCCACTTCTGTATAGGCTCCATCGGCTCCTCGCAGCAGATAGCGCATCAGCGTGTCAGCAGGTTGGTGACCGTTGGTACCTGCCAAAATTTGGGCTTGTAAGGTCGCTAGGTTGGCTTTGACTGCAACTAGGCTATTGCCACAAGACACCTCGAGTAAATTGAGAGACACCCAGCCTAGTGATGGCTGACGTAGTTTGACCCAGTCATTCAAGGTATGGGTGACTGTAACGACAGTACCGTTAGGAATCTGGCTCAAAATGTTGTCTGGCTCAAGCTTGGGTGCAGCCCGCAGATTTGTAGGGGGATTGGGGTCACTCGTAACAGTTTTGCAAGGAATAGGGGCAAGGGGCACAAACGGAGAGTCATCCAAGGTGGCTCCGGCAGCACGAAAGGTACTCATCAAGGGTTGAATTGCTTCTCTGGGTACTTTTAACTCGGTCAAGGCTTTTGCACTAGCTCCCTGGGAAGAATTGCCCACCGCATCGGTAACTACGAACCAACGACCTGCTTGATTAACCAGTAGCGCATGGCCATCGATCGGCAAGTCACCCACTGAATAGCCCCAATCCGCTAGAGCATAGCCGCCATAGGCAGCCACATGGGCGATCGCCAACACCTGAATCGGGGAAGAAACATTGATATTGAGTCGATTTTGATGCCAGCGTCGATGGGCATTGATGATTGGATCTTGGATAATTGCGTCCCGAATGGCCTGCTTGATCCGAGCATTATTAGCCTTGTCAATAGCCTCCTCAGCAGTTTGAGCCAGGTTGCCTGGTGACGTTTCCTCAGATAGAACACGAGGTGTGTTTGCAGATGAGGCCGTAGAACCAGTGGCACCTGGAACAGAACTGTCAGGTGCCGCCGAAGTGACAGCGGTTGAACTGGGAGGCTGAGTTTGAGAATGAACAAAAGGTTTACACCCCGCCAAACTAGGAGCGATCGCCACGGTCAGAGCCAATCCAAACCCAAAAGCCTTTAACACGGTAACCTCTTGAAAGACGGTTACAAGTATCTACTGAAGATTTAGTCGGTATTCCGAAACTGGCTCTAGGAGAATAGCCCAGCAGACAATGGGAAATTTGTTAGCGCATGCTTTGTTTGCGTTCGGCCTTGGGGTCGCGGGCACTAGCGGCACTAATTTCAGCATCCAGCAGGGTACGCCCAGTTGCCGCCAGGTAAACGTCGTCCAGGCTAGGACGAGACTGGGCAATGCCAAAGGTCGGCAAACCTGCTTCTTGGAGTGCCTTTTGCACAGCCATGAGAGCATCGCTTTGCGGCTGTACCACGAGGTTGAGCGAGTTGCCCTGGGCACTGTTGACAATAACATCTTGCACGGTGGGCAGTGTTTCCAGGAGTTGCTTGGCTTGTAGGGCTTCTCCATCGGGAGTGAATTCACGAATTCGCAGGGTGATGCGATCGCCTCCTACCTGATCCTTAAGCTGTGATGGGGTTCCTGCGGCAATTATTTTGCCCTGGTCAATAATGGCAACGCGGTTAGCCAGTGCGTCCACCTCTTCCAGATAGTGGCTGGTAAGCAACACGGTGGTACCTTCATCGCGGATGCGACGCAGAAAGTTCCAGACAGTAACTCTGCTTTCAATGTCGAGTCCTACTGTGGGTTCATCTAGCACAAGCAAAGCTGGTTGGTGCAGCAGTCCAGCAGCTAGATCTAGGCGTTTTTTCAAGCCGCCAGAGTAGGTGCCAGTTTTTTGGTCAGCGTAGTCTTGCAAATCCAGCAGCTTGAGTACAGTGGTGATGCGATCGGCCACCTGATGGCGAGGCAAATGGTACAGCGCTGCTTGCAGTTGCAATAGCTCCCGCCCAGTCAGGACTTTATCAAGAGCCACCTCCTGAGCCACGTAACCCAGGTATCGCCGTGCCAGTTTTGGATTGTCAATAACGGAAATGCCGCATACTTCGATCGTGCCTGCATCGGGTTCTGCAAGGGTGCAAAGACAACGAATAGCGGTGGTTTTGCCCGCACCATTGGGCCCTAGCAAGCCAAAAATTTCTCCGGCTTCGATCGTCAGCGATAGGTCTCTGACGGCTACTACTGATCCGTAGCGTTTTTGCAGGTTTTCAATCTGCACGGCTGCATTCATGATCCTGACCTCAATCAGTATTCCTACTCATCTTATCGCAGGACTTGTGAGGCTCGGGTTGCTGAAACCATGATTTAGAAGGTGCTGAGGTTAGTTATCTCAGGGAAGGTAGCTCCGGATCCTGGTCTTCTGGATCTTGGTGCGATGGATTTCCAACCATGTCTATTGCGGTTTCCACGATCGAGTCGCCATCGTGACTATTGACCTGACGAATCTGAATCTGGTTCAGACGTGGGCCTTCAGCAGAGGCGACAATAAATTCGTGATTTTGGTAGTAAAAGCGTTCGCCAGTTTGGGGAATGCGCTGTAGTTCGTAGAGAACAAAACCTGCCAGAGTTTGATAGTCATCGGTAATCGGCAAATCCAAACTCAGCGCCTCATTCACCTCTTCTAAATCCACTTGAGCCTGCACCAAAATAGTTTGGTCATCTAAAACCTGGATGCTGGGTGTTTCAGTACTAGACGAGTCAATGGTATCCCCAATAATTTCTATGATTAGGTTTTCGATCGTGACCAACCCAGCGGTACCACCAAATTCATCTACCACCATTACCATTGGCTGCCGCGATCGCTGCATCAGCGCTAACAGCTCATTTAGAGGGGTGTACTCTGGGACAAACCGAGCAGGGCGGATCCAGTCTTGAATAGAGCGTTGCAGATCCAGTGTGGCTTTGGCGATCGGTTCTGCCAGTTCCTTAAAATTGAGAATGCCGCGAATATCATCCAATGACTCGCCAATTACGGGATACCGTGAATGTCCTGAGTTGGCTACTTCTTCCAGCACGATCTGCAAGGTCGCATCGCAGGGAATTGCATCAATATTGGTGCGAGGTACCATGACTTCACCCGCCGTAACCTCACCAAACTCAAAGACATTAGTGAGAAGCTGGCGTTCTTCGGCTTCAAGCCCAGTTGATTCACTGGAGGTAATCAGCAGTTGCAGTTCTTCTGATGTCACCTGGTGCGTCCAGCCTCGCCCAGTGTACTGAATGCCTACAGAACTTAGTAGCATCTGGGTCGATCGATTCAAAACCCAGATGAATGGGTTAAACAGCTTCCCGATCGCCTGACTAGGCGCACCCAAGAACCGCGACAACTGTTCTGGATAGAGCAATGCTACCGACTTGGGGCACAGTTCACCCAGCACAATTTGCAGGTAGGCAATCAGCATAAACGTTAGAAGCAGGGACAGGGATTGTGTGATCGATGGATTAACGCTTTGCCAACCAAAAACTTGCTGCAACCCTGTGCTAATTAGCCCTGCAATGGCATTATCCCCAATCCAACCCAATCCTAGACACGCTAATGTAATGCCTAACTGGGTGGTGGACAGGAGGCGATCGATACTTTGTTGCAACTCCTGCACAGTTTTTGCTTGGATATCCCCAGCATCGACTAGTTGGTGAATGCGCGATCGCCGCACCGACACAATAGAAAACTCTGCCGCTACAAAAAAAGCGTTAACGGCTATCAATCCCACCAGCAACAGCAGCTTTAGACCGACATCCATCTAGGTTATTTGTGGCAGGGATAACTCCCAGTCCCTAAAGGATTAAGACTAACCAGGGCTAAAACCGGCCTAGTACCAGATATTGTGCAAATCATCTTGGTTCTAAAAAGTAACTGGAACTCCAGGGAGCTTGAGTTGGAGTTGCTGATCTGGATAATCCGTCAATGTAATAGTAAGCTTTTTCGCCTCTTCTAGAACAGCCAGTGAAATGATCACCGTGCTAGAAGCCGTCTCCTCTGAGGGAGGCAGGTCATTAGGCAACCCTTCAACCCGCGCATTAATCAATCGCCCTGCATCATCCGTCACATCCAAAAAACTCGACAAAAATCTGACTGTGCGGCTACCTTTGTTTCGCAATGTCAGGTTCAACACCAAATCATCCCCTTGTTGCTTAGCAGAGACGACCTCCAACAGGATGCCTTGGCTCTGAACGCTGACTGGAAGGCCACTGGCTTTGACTTCAGGAGTGGGCTTAGGATTGCTGGGAGAAGGCGCTGAATTTGCTCCCAGTTTGGTGGTGTCCCGCAAATTGGTGCCCATTTGAGCTTTAACACTTGCCAGAATGTCTTCCTCTTTCAGAATGACCAGTTTATCTCGCTGGGCTTTGTCTCCTTTGCGGTTGGCTAAATTGCTAGTGGGTCGGGTATCGGGCTGGGTAATTCCTTTGAGGGCTTCTCGGCCAATGCTGAGTCCGGCTACTGCGCTAGCTGCTCCTACCATTAGCATGGATACCAATAGCAAAATCGTAAACGTGACTGGCGAATTCCATCTCATATTCACAACCTGACAACTAGTGCAATCAGCACATTGGCTAGAACTGGCGAATAAACGATTCAATTTTAGACGCGGAAGTGGCGGTCATGTGCAAAGTTTTGCAGACTTGATACCTGAAGAGCTGAAGTGATGAGCATAGGGTAGCAGGACTAAAGGTGGGAAGTTAGCCACTACTTCAGTCCTGCTATAGAATAAAGGTCACCCAGGGTTGGCCGAGCGGTTGAGGCAGCGAACTCATAATTCGCGTCAGGCAGGTTCAACTCCTGCACCCTGGATTGGTTTTGTGGGCGCGATCGCACGCTTAGTAAAATTAGTAAAAAGGGATAGCTCTTCCGATGGAGTCTATCCTAACAACCTACTTGTACCCAGTGTGGTTGAACGTTTACCAGAGCGCGGGAACAGGCTGTCGTTGTGGCGCAGTCGGGCTAGGTATAGGGGGCATGATTGGCAAGGTAGGAGCCGGACGCAAAATCCCAGAAGGATTTTCCCCGATCGGCAAAGTCAACAAAGATTGGTTAAATGGGCTGGGCAAATCTCTGGTGCGAACGAGAGGACCACTGGCTAGCTGGCTGGCTAGGACTTCTCGATAAAGGATATTAACGGCACGCCCATCGCGAGTGATTTCATTTTCAGGAAAGCCGTTACGAATGACTGCTCCTACGCCAAACATATAGTTAATTTGGCGATCAAAGCGGCGGTTAGCATAAAAGTCCCGATCGTTGGAGAAAAAAGCACGCTCAAATTCATCGGGAATAGAGGTGGGTAAAATTTGTGCCCCATCCTGGGCAGAAGCGGAAGCTGCCATTGTCAAACCACAAAGGCTAGCCATTACTCCAAGTGCGATCGACTGCCCTGTCCAATTCTGGATTTGATTCCCTATTCCCATATCATTTCTCCTCCATCCGTAGATAGTGATCTGATTCGTAACACGTGCGATTGCCCCTAGAGCCAGGTTAGTGATTGATACTCAACAGTTAACTTGTTGAATTAATCCCACAATAAACTTGAAACTGATCAATTTTACTGAGTTATTTTCTAGTTGATGACATAACTTTGATCATTATTTATGGAAATTCCCGCTAACATCGCTGCCTTGCCTATTGTTGAGTTACGCCAACATCTTTTGGATCTTTTCTGTCAGGTTGCCTATCAAGAAGGGGATTTTTTGCTGTCATCTGGACAGCCCAGCTCCTATTACATTAATGGCAAGCAAGTAACCCTACACCCGTGGGGTGGGTTAGCTCTGGGGCGGGTACTGCTGGCCATGTTGCCTGAAGAAACTCAGGCGGTGGCCGGATTGACTTTAGGCGCTGATCCTTTAGTTACCGCTGTGAGTGTTGTCGCAGCCTACAATGGTCGTCCCCTGTCTGCCTGGATTATTCGCAAGGAAGCCAAAGGCCATGGCACCCGTGCCTATATTGAAGGCCCGACCTTGCCTGCTGGGACTCCTGTAACAGTTTTGGAAGATGTGGTCACTACTGGCCAGTCGGCAATGACTGCGGTGGAGCGGTTGCAAACGGCTGGGTACCAGGTGAACGGAGTCCTAGCTGTGGTCGATCGCCAGCAGGGTGGGGGCGATCGCTATCAACAAGCCGGACTACCTTTCCAATCAGTGTTCACAATCAAAGATTTGCAGGAACGTTGGGCGAAGTTACAACAGCCCTAACCAGCAGAATGTACCGACTCAGGTCAAAATGGGAATGGTTTTCCTATCCTGTTGAGGCTCATTTGTGAACCAGCGACCTGTACTAAGAAATCAAATCTTCCCTCTAATGCTCTGTTTTTTGAGTGGATTAGTGCTGGCTGCTTGTCAAGAAAATGCTTCCACCAAGCTTGCCCAAAGCATCCAGCAAGATATTCAACGGCAAGGGGGTACCTCGCTGAAATCGGTAGCTTGCCCAAAAAAGCTTGAACCAGAGGCAGAGGACAAACCTGTGGAATGCGTCGGTGAAACCGATGCAGGTTATAGCTTTACCATTGCCGTTAAGTTAGATGAGCAGGGTAATCCCACTACATGGGAAGTACCCCAGGCAAAGGGCTTGGTTAACCTAAAGCAACTAGAAACTCAAATTCAAGACACTCTGAAGGCTGAGTTAGAAGGGGGCCGCGCTACGGTGAATTGCGGTGGTGTGTATAAACCCGCTAAACCGGGCGAAAGTTTTGAATGCAAACTAGATATCAAAGCTCCAGAACCCAAGAGCAAGGCCGGAAGCAAGCCAGCAGCCAAAGATGCAGCTAACGTACCTACCAACAAACCAACTCAGGCTGATCAAACCAAGAAGGATCCCAAAAAGCCTGCCCAGCCTGAAAAAATCGTGGTCAATATTGATGCAGACGGTAACATCACCTGGCAGCGGTTGCTTCCTGGGCAAATTGCCAGAAAACCAGGAGATCCCAGCCCGACGCCTTCACCAGCGCCAACAGCAAGCCCGGTAGCGGGAACGACAAATCAACCCAATGCGGGGGCTAGTCCAGCAGCCAGTCCTGCCGATGGTGCGGCTCCACCCCCAACTAGTAGTCCTACTGCGAATCCTAGTCCTGGCCAGAACCTGGCTGATCAGTTGCCGGACAAAACCTATGACTAGGTCTATGAAATTAGTGAGGTGTTAATGGTTGCATCTTCTAACCTGAGAGCGATCGCAGTGACGAGAAGCGGTAAATTATTGATATTCCATTAGCTTATTGATGCGTGTGTCTGCCACCCAGTTTGTTGCTCCGTCACTAACCTCTGCCGGAATCGGTGGAACTGTTCAAGCATTTCACTGGAACTGGAAGGGAAAACCTGTCACAGTTGCCTACGAGGTTCTTGGCGAAGGAATTCCGCTGCTGATGCTGCCGGCCTTCAGCACAGTGTCTACCCGCGCCGAAATGCGAGGATTGGCTGCTCAGCTTGCTACCCAGTTTCAAGTAGTGGCCGTGGACTGGCCAGGGTTTGGTGAATCCAGCCGTTTACCGTTTCGCTACTCCCCAGCGCTGTACCACGGTTTTCTGCGAGATTTTGTGCAGCAAATGTTTTCGCAACCGGTAGTGGTTCTGGCGGCTGGCCACGCGGCTGGGTACGTGATGCAACTGGCTCGCCGGGACGTGCCCCTCTGGTCTTACGTGATTTTGACGGCACCGACGTGGCGCGGTCCCCTGCCAACTGCGATGGGAGAACGTCGCCCTGCCTACCAGGTGCTGAAGTGGCTGATCTGGACGCCGATCGTAGGGTGGTTTCTTTATTTGCTGACGACGCTGCCACCATTTTTATCCTGGATGATGGGTCGCCATGTTTACGGCGATCGCCGCCATCTTACTCACACGCTGATGCAGGAAAAGGGACGCACCAGTCGCCGTCGCGGTGCTCGTTTTGCCCCAGCAGCCTTTGTTACGGGTGCACTGGATCCGGTGCGTAGCCGCATGGACTTTCTTAACTATTTTCAGCCCCTGCCGCTGCCAGTGCTAGTAGTGATTGGGGAGCAGACTCCGCCCAAGTCTCGGGCAGAAATGGAAGTATTGGTGCATTTTTCTGGTG
>Ga0224722_1001285_pt1 | contig 13980 bp, 11 predicted proteins | sample Balambano_FR1_Me_FD_161646 | JGI IMG/M metagenome (GOLD analysis project Ga0224722, IMG submission 161646) | Freshwater sediment microbial communities from Lake Towuti, South Sulawesi, Indonesia - Balambano_FR1_MetaG | ecosystem: Environmental > Aquatic > Freshwater > Lake > Sediment | place... | reverse complement strand
GATATCAACGTGGCCGAAGATCCACCCGCGCCCGTCGGCTACTCACTGCAACTGACCGGCAGCGGCACCTGCGCAACGGATTTTACCTGGGCGGGGCCAGCCCTGGCCTCGCCGGGGACGCGCAACAATGGTCAATCCTTTACCACCCTGCCGACAATCATCCAGACCAGCCCAGCACACGACGCATATGATGTCGCGGTCGATGCGCTCCTCACCCTCACCTTCTCTGAACCGATCCAGAGCAATGGGCCGGTTTCGCTCAGTTGTACCCACAGCGGCCATCGCTGGGTTGACCCGGTTGCCATGACTGGGAATAGGCTCCAGCTCCCGCATCCACCCTTTTATGGGGGCGAACGTTGCACCGTCACTGTGCCCGCCGCCAGCGTGACCGATCTCGACGACACGCCCGATCCGCTGGCCGAAGATTTTAGCTGGGTCTTTGATGTCGGCTATCCTACCGCTGCCTATGCTACGGCCTTTATCAGCGCTGAAGAAGCGTACAGCCGGGCCGTTGTCGATACGCAGGATGATGCCTGGCGCGCGGCCAGCCAAGCCGCCACCAGTTGCACCACCTTTCTTACCGGTCTGTTGAGCGAAACGCAGGATACGCTTTGCGGCGCGCGCACAGGCGATTGCATCTTGCCCAGCGTGTTGCCCACCGGGCTGGTGATCAGCTACACGTTGCGCAATATGGATGGCCGCACCCTCGGCTCGCCCGATGCGTGGGCCAGCGGTCAGGGTGCCGGCTGCAACGATATGAACTCGACGCTGCAAGATGGCGCACCACGTCCCACCGGTCTACCGGGGTGTTACTACAACGACGCTGACAGCTTCCGCGGGGCCAACGAACACCCCAACGGCGTCCTCTTCACTTTTACCGAGCCAGTGCGTGCCTTTGGTGCCTGGTTTGGCGACCTGGAGACCAAGCCCTATGGCACAACGTATTATCACGATGGTGCTGATGGTGGCAGCGGCATCGGTGGAGCACAGGCTTATTTTCGGCTCTTTTTTGACGATGGCTCCATGCAGGAATTCCCGATTATACCCACGCTGGCTCCTGGTGGGCCGTGGCTATCCACCGCCGTGGCGCAACCCTTGCCTCTGGGTGGCGGTGGAGATGTACGCTACTGTGGCGGGCCGGATCAGGCGACCGACGCCGCCGGCTGTGGCAATGAAACCACGCGCTGGATCGGCTTTGTCAGCGACCCGGCAAAACCAGTCCGCCAGATGCTGGTGGTGGTGGGCGACGATGACCATTCCGGGGCCGGGCCAAGCGATGGCCCCAATGTCAGTTGTGCGGGTGGCGACGCCAACACCTGCAACGGCGGCACCGAGTACATCAGCTTTATCGGCCCCACCCTCTGCGCCGCACCGGATGTCAGCCTGAGCAAACAGAGCCAGCCCGCCACCGTGCGGGCGGGTGGGGTGATCACCTACACGCTGCTCTACAGCAACCGCGTGCCAGGGCTAGCGGTGCAGGAGATCACCATCACCGACACGTTACCCCCTGACGCAACCTTTTTGACCACTGTTGCGGCTGACCCACCGGTTACCTTGATCGACAACAGACCGCGCTGGCAGATCGCCGCACTGCCAGCCGGTGTCACCGGCCGCATTACGTACAGGGTGCAGATCGGGGGGACGGTCGCTGGGGAAATCACCAATCACGCCACCATCAGCACACTGGGCGATTTGCAGCCCGCCAATAACATGGCAAGTGCGACTACCTTTGTGGTGCTGCCGGGCTTGGCCGTGCAGAAATGGACCAATGACCAAGCAATCTCCGCAGCGCCTGGGCCATTGATCGCCCAGGGCGCGCCGGTGGCATGGCGCTACACCTTCACCAACACCGGCAACATCACGCTGACCAATCTCGCGCTGAGCGATGACCGCATTCCGGTGCTCACCTGTGCGGAAGGCGACATCCCGGCTGTGCTACCGCCAGCGGGCAACTTCACTTGCACCGTGACGGGGCAGGCCGAGCTGGGGCAATACCAGAATCGCGCCACAGTTCAAGGGATAGCAACGGTACAGCAACACGAAGTGATCAGCGCCACTGCGGAGAGTTTCTATTATGGCTATGCGATAACGCCGCCCCTCCCGACGTTGGAACTGCGCAAAACCGTGATCAACGACCACGGCGGTACGGCCACAGCAAACGACTTCCGCGCTCAGATCGACGGTCAACCGGTAGCCTGGTCGACGCCGATCACGGTCAGCGCCGGGCTACATTGGGCCAGTGAAGAGGCACTCCCCGGCTACACTGCCTCCGGCTGGGGCGGTGATTGTGCAGCCAATGGGCAGGTGACCTTGACCTTTGGCGAGCACAAAGTCTGCACGATCACCAACGATGACCTGGCACCGCATTTGACGGTGCAGAAAGTGGTGATCAACGACAACGGCGGTCAAGCACAGGTCAGCGACTTCCCGCTCTTTGTGGACGGTCAACCCGTGAGCAGCGGTCAGGCCACTGAACTCATGGCGGGCATCTATCAAGTCACCGAGCGCAATTTGCCCGGCTACAACGGCCTCTTCAGCGGCGATTGCGGGGTGGATGGGCAGGTGACCTTGTCACTTGGCGCGGTGAAACGCTGTGTGCTGACCAACGACGATTTCTTCGCCAGCCTGGGCGACCGCGTTTGGTATGACGCGAATGAAAACGGTGTGCAGGATGCGGGCGAGGGCGGGGTGGCCGGCGTCACCGTAACCTTGTTGACCGATACGGGGCGTGTGGTCACTACCACACAAACCGGGCCAGATGGGCGCTATCACTTCGCCCGGCTGTTGCCAGGAGGGTACATTGTGGTTTGGACACCGCCAATCAATCATCTGTTTACCCAACCCAGCATAGGCGGTGACGCGACGCTGGACAGCGATGCCGACCCCTTCACCGGGCGGGCGGCGATCCGGCTGGACGCCCATGCGACCATCACCACGCTGGATGTCGGTCTGTATGAGCCGACGCCGGGCACTGTGCTGGGCGCGCTGGGCCAGCGGGTCTGGCATGATCTGAACGCCAATGGTCGCCAAGATCCCGGTGAGCCAGGGCTGGCTGGCATCCTGGTGACGTTGGTCGATGGTGCAGGGCGCGTCCTCGCCACCACCGTGAGCGATGAGACCGGGGCTTATCACTTTGGGCAACTGCCGCTCGGTGCGTATCAGGTGCGCGTGACCTTGCCAACGGAGTACCGCTTCACCCTCGCCAACCAGGGGGACAGCGCCCATGACAGCGACGTTGAGCCAACCACAGGATCCAGCACCTGGGTCACCTTAACGGCTGAGACCCCAGCACAGGCGCTTGATGCGGGTGTGCTCGCTTATCCACTCTTGCAGGTGACAAAGAGGGCCGGCGTCGCCACAGTGACGCCCAGTGCGACGGCGGCCACCCTGCTGACCTACACGATCCACTATCGCAATCAGGGGTTGATCGATGCAGGGGGTGTGGTGATCACCGAACGCGTGCCGCTGAGTACAACTTTCCATGCCGACGCCAGTTCGCCCGGTTGGCAGTGTGCGGATGGTGGCGTTGGTGGGGCGCTGTGCCGTTTTGTCGTCGGCGCGCTGCCGGCCCAGACCGCTGGGGTGGTACACTTTGCCATCACCCTGCCCGCACAGAGCGCGGCCACCTTGCTGATCAACACCGCCTGGCTGGGTGATGATGGGGCCAACACGGCACACAGTATGCCCACGACACCTCGCACAGCAACCGCGCAGGTGCAAGTTTTGGGGCCGACGGCACTAACCGAGGATGACGAACCAGGCCGTAACCAATTTCCACTTTACCTGCCGGCGATCCGGCGGTAGCGTTTGCGCCATTGTGCAATCCGTGTTCAACCCATTGTAGGGGCGAGGCAGTCGGGCAAGAACTTCGTTGTGTAGCGAGATCTGCTCCCCGACTGCCTCGCCCCTACGGTTGAACGTCATTAAAATCAGGGCAACGCTGGCAATTGCAGAATTCCTGACTATTGGCGGTAGGCGGGTTGATGATCCTATGCTATACTGATGGACACGACTAGTTCTGTGCCTGGTTGCTAGCAACCAGATCTACACGACGAAGAGGCGTCCATGATCTTCAATCTCGGTTATCTGATCCTCGTCACTGCGTTGGTACTCTCCGTGTATGGCCTAATCGCCGGTTTTTGGGGCGGCGGGCGGCGCAACACGCGGTTGATCCAAAGCAGCTACAATGCGACTTATGGCGTGGCCGGTCTGGTGACGCTGGCCTCGATCATCCTGTGGTATGGCCTGCTGACCGATCAGTTTCAAGTAGTTTACGTTTGGAATCATTCCGAGCGCGCACTGCCGACCTTTTACAAATTTGCCGCCATGTGGGGTGGGCAGGATGGCAGTTTGCTCTTCTGGTGTCTGATCCTCACAGGGTACAGCGTGGCGGTGATGATCTTTTTTCGTCACAAGCAGCAACAGTTGATGCCCTATGTCAGCGCGACGATGCACGGCACGGTGCTCTTCTTCTTGGTCTTGCTGGTCTTTGCCGCCAATCCTTTTCGCATGGTGGCTTTTATCCCGCCAGATGGACAAGGGCTAAACCCGCTTTTGCAAAATTACTGGATGGTGATCCACCCGGTGATGCTCTATCTGGGCTATGTGGGGCTGGCGGTGCCTTTTGCTTTTGCCGTCGGTGCGCTGCTCAACGGGCGCGTCGGGGCGGACTGGGGGCGCATCGTCCGTCGCTGGACGTTGGTGCCGTGGATGTTCCTTGCAGCGGGCATCCTGATGGGCAGCCAGTGGGCGTACATGGAACTGGGCTGGGGTGGCTACTGGGCATGGGACCCGGTGGAAAATGCCAGCTTTCTGCCCTGGCTGACGGCGACGGCCTTTCTGCACAGCATCATCATCCAAGAGCAGCGCGGCTCGCTCAAAGCCTGGAACATGATCATGGTCTGGATGACCTATTTCCTGGTCATCCTGGGCACCTTTACCACGCGCAGTGGGATCATCGAAAGCGTCCACAGCTTTGCACGTAGCGATGTCGGCATTTATTTCCTGGTTTTTCTGGTGATTGTGCTCTTTGGCTATCTCATCCTCTTGTTGATGCGTTGGTCGATCTTGCGCGATGAGCATCAGGTCGATTCGCTCCTCAGCCGCGAGTCGGCCTTTGTCGCCAACAACTGGCTCTTCACCGGTATTGCCTTTGCCACGCTCTGGGGCACCTTCTTCCCACTCTTCAGCGAGATCATCACCCGCGAGCGGATCAGCGTGGCTGCGCCTTTCTTTAACAAGGTGAATGGCCCGCTCTTTATCTTGCTGCTGGTGTTGATGGGGATTGGCCCGCTGATGGGGTGGCGACGCACAACGCCAGCGGCCTTGCGCAAACAGTTCACCTGGCCGGTGACGGTGACGCTGCTCTTTGCCGCTACATTTACTTTCTTTAGCCGCCAGCCCTATGCGATTGTGGGTCTGGCCGCCTGTGTCTTTGTCACGGCCACGGTGGTGCAGGAGTATGTGCGCGGCGTCATCGCCCGGCGCACGACCAACAACGAATCCCCACCTGTGGCGATGGGTAATCTGTTGCGCCGCAACGGGCGCCGCTATGGCGGCTACATCGTCCACATCGGCATCGTCCTGATCGGTGTGGCGGTGGTGGGCAACAGCTTCTATCAGTCCACCACCAGTGTCACGCTCGATACGGGCGAGGGGGTGACGTTGAGCGGCTATCGGCTGGTCTATCAAGGCATGGAGCAGCGCCGCCAGGCCAATCTCACCGAATACGCCGCCATTTTGCAGGTGCAAGCGGCGGATGCTGGCACGGTCTTTGGCTCCATCGCCCCGCGCCGCAACATCTATGACAAAGCGCCGGATATGCCCACCAGTGAGGTTGGCCTGCGTATGACCATCTTTGAGGATGTCTATGTGGTGCTCAATGGGTGGGATCAAAATGGCGCACAGGCGACCTTCACGATCTATGTCAACCCGCTGACCATTTGGATGTGGATCGGCGGAGTCGTACTGGTGCTGGGCACGTTGGTCGCCATCTGGCCGCATCCGACAGGTCAGCGGGCCACGGCGGCAGTGCCGACTCAGGCGGCTGGTGTGCCAGCTTAAACCTTTTTACGGGGCAAACCGATGCTATGGATTCCTTTGGCTGCTGCACTGTTGATTTCGTTGGGCGTCATCTGGTATGTCATCTGGCCGTTGGTGAATGGCAACCCAGCACCGGTACTGATCGAGGATGACCGACTGACGGAGCTGTTGACCCGCAAGGATGCGGCCCTACAATCGATCAAGGAGTTGGAGTTCGACTACCAGGTGGGCAAAGTGGCCCCGGAAGATTACGAGCGTTTTAACCAGCAATTGCGCCGCCAGGCGATCGGTCTGCTCCAGCAGATTGAGAAGATCGCGCCAGAAGTCGGCCAATTGGATGACGCAGTGGAAGCCGAGATCGCCCGCTACCGCAAGGTGCAACCGGGCTTGACACCAGCCCTGGCCGCCGCCACGATCGCTGCACCAGCGTTACCTCATAACGCCAACGGCGAGATCACCAACGGAAGTGTTGGGTCAGCCCACCGCTTTTGCACCCAGTGTGGTCAGCCCATCGGGGCCGACCACAAATTCTGTGCCCATTGTGGGACACCGGTTGCCGTTTAGGCGGAGTGCGCACGAGGGCGTGCGCACTCTGCTGTATGCCAATATTTATGCCAAACGGTAGGTTTGAGACTCTAGCGTTGCCAACCGACGGCGGGCATCTTCGCGCTGCGCACGCAACGCCGCCGGGGGCAACCCCACTTGCTCCACCAAAAAACTCGCGGCCACTGCGCCGTAGAGACCGGCCAACCGCAGATCACCCAGCTGCACCCACCCGGCCAAGAAAGCACCACCATATGCATTCCCCGCACCACACGGATCGACCACCCTCGTCGGCACGGCGGGGATAGCCCACGTCTCGCCCGTATCCGCACGATGGACGAGCGAACCTTCCGCCCCCAGGCGCAAGGTGACCAACTGCGCCCCCGCTGCCGCCAGATGATGGATCAGTGTCAGCGGTTCGCCAGACCCGATCATTGTCTCCACCTCGTGCTGATTGGGCGAAAAAATCTGCCCCGCACTCACCAGAGCTTGCAATTCGGCATCAGTCAAGCGGCGTTCACTATGTCGGAGCGGCTCAATGCTGATCGTCATGCCGTGACGGCGCAGGGCGTGAGCAATGGCGAGGTTTGGCCCTTCAGGGTGGACGCCATAGTGCAAGCCGCGAGCCAGCCGATAGACCGCAGGCAAGTCATCGTAGCGCAGCGCCAGTTGATGCGGAATGGTTGCTCCTTGTGTGCGCCAGACCTGGGTGCGCCGGCCATCATCCTCGAAGATCTGCCAGGCGCGCAACGTAGGGTGTCGGGGATCGACACGGACGCCAGCGGTGTCAACCCCTAGCTCGGTCAGCCAAGCCCAGGCTTCCGGTGGAAAATCCAGCCCAACCCCGCCGATCAGACCGACATCCTCGGCCCAAAGTTTTAAGCCAAAGGCCGTCTGTGGCCCACTGCCGCCGAGGACGCCCATGGCCGTCTGGCCGGTGGGGAAGACGAGGTCATCAAGGATGATGGAGTAGGCGAGGAACATGGGCATGGTGAATGGTGAATTATGAATGGTAAATTATGAATTGTGAATTGTGAATGGTGAATGGTGAATTATGAATTGTGAATTGTGAATGAAGTGCCGACGCCGCTGATGACCCAAACCGTTCACAATTCACAATTCACAACTCATAATTCATAATTAACTGAGCATTTCAACCAGGATCGCTTTCCAGCGCTCAAAGTCGATGGCCCAGCAGACTTCGATATTGGGGGTTTTGCCGGTGACATTCAACTGGTCAACGACAGTCATGCCACGAGTGAGTTCGTCGGCACAGGCGACATCGACAAAGTGCGGGCGACGCCCGGTGCAGACCGCCGGGTCGAGCGCAATCGCCATGGTCACCGGGTCGGGCAACATCAGACCGGTCTCACCCTGGAGTTCGCGGCCCGCTTGCAGGGCTGCGCGGTTGCAGTCCATCGCAAAGCAGGCTCGTTCGGTAGCAAGTCTGTAGATGGCAGCGCGCTCCTCGGCAGAGAGCGTGGCCTGGCCGCGGCAATGCTCCCAGCCCACCATGAGGATCTTCATCCCCGAATGAAAGACGATGCGCGCCGCCTCTGGATCACACCAGATGTTGTACTCAGCCGCCGGGGTGACATTGCCCACACAGCAGGCTGCGCCGCCCATCACATAGCACTCCTTGACCCAGTGCGCCAGCCGTGGCTCAACACCAAGCGCCAGGGCGATGTTGGTCAGCGGGCCGAGCGTCACCAGCGTGATCTCGCCCGGGGCCTCACCAAAGCGGCGGATCAACTGCTGCACGGCATCCTGCCCGGCAGGGGCGCGGCGCGGTGCGGGGTAACGCATATCGCCCAGCCCATCTGGCCCGTGAAACCACTCGGCGTGGGCGGCCGCCCGCAGCAGGGGCCGCGCCGCGCCTTCATAGACGGGCGTCTTGGCAGCGCAGAGTTCGACGGTATAGCGGGCGTTGAGGCTTCCCTGTTCTAACGGCACATTGCCATGGACCACGGTAATCGCATCCACCTGCACATCCGGCCAGCGCAGTGCCATGATCAGGGCGACGGCGTCGTCGGAAGCCGTGTCGGTGTCGATGATCAGACGGCGATGGGGCATAGGGTTCTCCTGTACTGTTCAATTTCGTTGTCGCAACAGTCACCATGGTTACACACCTTTGATCCCAGCTTCAGTCGTATCGTACTCACGGGCGAAGAATACAGGCGCGGTAGAGATCGAGCAAGCGTTCCGCATCTACCCCGGTGCAGACCGTGACTTCGGGCAGGTCGCTCCAGGCGTTGGGGGCCAGCCATGCGCGGCGGCGATCCAGCAACGTTTGACCGGCGGCAATGCCATCGGTGATGACGCGGATCGGCCCGCGCTCGGTGGTGAAGAGCGTCGGGTCGAGCAGGTAGGCAATGGCCGAGGGATCATGCGTGTGACAGCCATCCAGATTGTGCGCCAGTTTGTGGAACTGTTGATAGAAGCGGCTGATCTGATAAATGTAGTCACCCGTGCGCGTCGCGCGCAACCCGGCCAGATAGGCCTCATCCATCGTCGTCGCCATCGTCACATCCAGCCCGACCATGGTGAGCGGCCAACCAGCGGTGAAGACTTGATCGGCCGCGTGCGGATCATGCCAGATGTTGGCTTCGGCGGCGGGGTTGACATTGCCGTTGACCGTTGCCGCACCGCCCATGAGCACCACTTCCTGCACGTGATTGACGATACGTGGTTCCAGGTCTAACGCCAGCGCCAGATTGGTGAGCGGCCCCACCGGCACCAGGGTGATCTCGCCGGGGTGTTGCATGACGGTCTCGACAATAAACTGGGCTGCCGTGCGCTCAATCGCCTGGCCTTCAGGCGCTGGTTGATGGGTATTGCCCAAACCATCCGCACCGTGGACGATCTCTGGAATCCGGTCATAGGGAATAACCAGTGGCTGCTCGGCACCGTGCGCCACGGGCGTGTGTGCTCGCCCGGCAAACTCGACCAGCCGCAGCGCGTTCTGTGTCGCCAGATGCGTCTGCACATTGCCAAAGATGGTGGTTAGTCCCACCACCTCTAGTTCTGGTGCGGCAAAGGCAAAGAGAATTGCCATCGCGTCGTCAATACCGGGATCCGTGTCGATGATGATCTTTCTAGTCATAGCAACTTTCTGGCATTGTGCTATAATAGGCTCAAAGCTCACTTCATTTTGAGAACTTGGTTTAGGATAGAACGAATGACCCAACCAACCTATCAAGAAATTTTAGAAAATGCACGACAACTGCCCGTCCAATCGCAAGTGGAATTGGTTGAAACACTATGGCACACGTTGCGGAATGTGCAGACACCAATTGTACCAAAGGCCAATCTCCTCCCGCTGTTTGGCTTAACTGATGATGAGCTAACGGCACTCGCTGAGGCGATCGTTGCACCTGAGCAGCAAAAGAAAATTCGGCAGCATCTGCGTAAAGTGCGTCGCATTAACCGCCCAGTGCTCGTTCAATTACGGCGCTACCGGATAGAACTTGGTCTCCCTCCGCCAGTGATATAAGTCATGGATTATAAACCTGAATCCGCCGCTCCGGTATGCGCTGCGCCAATCGCCCCATCGTGCGGGTGACCTGGGCGATGATCGCCGCCTTGTCCAGCGTGCGCAGGTGACGGTTGTACATGAGCACCTGGCCGTTGACAATTGTCGTCTGCACGTCGCTGGCGCGCACGCTGTAGAGCAGTGCCGCGGGGATGCTGTGCAGCGGCTGGCAGTGCGCACCACTCAAATCCACCAAAATCAGATCGGCCAAGTAGCCCGGGGCCAGCGTGCCGATGCGATCAGCCAGCCCCACGGTGCGCGCACTGCCGGTGAACGCAATCGACAACGCTTCGGCCATCGTCATCACCTCCGGGTCGTTCGCCGTGAACTTCTGCGCCAGCGCCATCAGCCGCAGACTCTCCCAGAGATCAAGCGTGTTGTTGCTGGCCGCACCATCCGTCCCCAGCCCAATCGCCACACCCGCCTGGCGCAGCGCGGCAATCGGCGTTAGACCCGCGGCCATCTTGAGATAGGTCTTGGGGCAATGCGCCACGCCGACATGAGCAGCGTAGCGACGGAGCAAATCGACATCTTGCGGCAAGATACCGCAACCGTGGGCAATGAGCGTCGGGCCATCAAGGATACCCGTCTGCTCCAACACTTGGATGGGCGTGAGGCCACGCTTGGCCAGGCTGGCCGCCGTCTGCGCCGGGTCTTCAGCGGCGTGGATGTGGATGCCGACACCCAACTGGCGGGCCTGAGCCACCGTCGCGCGCAGAAACTCGTCATCACAGGTGTAGGGGGCGTGCGGGGCCAGCCACGTGGTGATGCGTCCTTCGGCAGCACCCTGCCAGCGGGTAGCCCAACTGGCGGTGGCGCGCAAAGCTTCCTCGCCCTGGCTGCCAAAGACGGCCCAGCCGAGCAGCGCTCGCGTGCCCGCCTCTTGGACGGCGCGGGCGGCCTGATCCATCGCAAAGTAATGGTCGGCCACGGTGGTGACTCCCGCCTCGATCATCTCGACCAATCCCAGCAACATGCCCCAGTAGACATCCTCTTCGGTCAGGTTGCTCTCCACCGGCCAGATGAACTCGTTGAACCAACGCGTAACCGCCACATCTTCGGCCAACCCGCGAAAGAGCACCATCGGCACATGGGCATGGCAGTTGATCAACCCCGGCAGCGCCAGTTGGCCGCTCGCGTCGATCACCGTCGCAGCCGCCGGGCGCTCGTGCGCAGCCAGCGGGCCAATCGCCGTGATCTGCGTGCCATCGACCCGAATCGCCTGGTTGGGGCGGATGATGGGCTGTTGGTGCTGGTCAAACTGCAAGACCGCGCAGTTGTGGATCAGTAGACTGTGCATTGCTAGAATCGCTTTGGCCTTCGCTCAAGCAGATTTGTTTTGTGTGCTGGTCCCTCCAGCAGTAAGATGAATAAGTTCAGAACATTTCGACCAAGCACAACTTCCTCGCCCTCAAAAGCGCCTTGATCGGCTTGCACGCCGATGACCTCAACACCTGGCAAAACAAAATCGCCACAATGGATGTCAACCAAATACAGTGTAACTTCACGACGGGTGCTCCAAAGGCCCCGTACAAACGCGGGTCGGCTCGCGGGAGCATCAAGCTGCAACAACCAGCGCCAGGGAACTAGGGTAAAATCGGAACCAGTATCGACCAAGGCAGAAATAATTTCAGTTTGGGGAGATTCTTCTGGAGCACTCAGTTGGATGTCGAGAACAGGAGCCGGTGGGAATTTGTCGTTTGCATAATCAAAGATCATGGTCGCTACGCCTGGCGCACAGAGTGGACATCATAGGTGGGCATCGGCTGATCGCCTCCTTCAACAAGAAGAACGGGCTGACGTCCTACCTGATCTCTTATGCGCTTGAACAACGCCATGCGGTCAAGATCACTGTCGATAATCTTGCCATTGTACACAGCAACAAACCGTCCACGATATTGATTCCGCACTTCAACAGGCAGGCGATACCAAGCTTCGGCCTCGGCGCGGATGCGCTTTTCGCGATGCTGTACTAAATATCGACGCACAGCTTCAGCAAGGATCTCATCAGCTTCTCGCCCTTCATGCTGGGCTACCTGGCGCACTTCGTCTGTGAGATGCAATTCTTGTAGTTGGAGCGTTTGCATTGCTGACCTCCGTTTGATTCACCACTTTAGTTTACCACAGAGCAGATCAAAATTCATGTTGCCTGTTGTTGAAATTTCCGCACATTGGCCAAGAGCTGGGCGCGGCGGCGCAGGTTGTAGAGGACGAGCGCAGCCACCGTCACCACCGGCGGGATCAGTTCGATCAACTGGTTGGGGATGTTGAGCGTGCCCAGCCGCGCGCCGAGCGAAACCGCCGCACCAAAGACCAGCGCCGCCAAGACCGTACCGATGGGATGGCGGTTGCCCAAGTAGATCACGGCTAGCGCAATAAAGCCCCGTCCGGCGGTCATATTGGCCTGAAAGATCGTCAAATAGCCCATGCTCAGGTTGAGACCACCCAGCGCCGCGCAAAAGCCGCTCAACAACAGCGCCCCATAACGCACCCGCTTGACGTTGATCCCCACCGAGGCCGCGGCCTCGGAGTTTTCGCCCACCGCCCGCAGATGGGCCCCGAACGGAGTGCGATAGAGCAGGAACCAGATCAGCCCCGTCAGCAACAGGGCCATGTAGGTCAGCAAGTTGTAGCCAGTGAGGTTTTCGGCGTTGAGCAACGGCCCCACCACCGGGAGCGCATTGACCCACGGGATGACCACATTCGGAATGGCTGGGCTGGCAAGCGTGGAGGTGCTGCCTTTGTCACCCGTCAGCGCAAACATCGCAAAGACCGTACCACCCTGCGCCAAGATGTTGATGCCCAACCCAGCCAGGATAATATCCGCACCGAGTTCCAAATGGAAAAAGGCCACCAGCCAGGCCAGCATCAACCCCACCAGGATCCCTGCCAACACCCCCAGCCACAGATAGAGCCAATCTGGCTGCCCCGGCCACCAATCCGGGGACAGTGCCCCGACCATCACCCCCGTAAAGGCCGCACCCAACATGATCCCTTCCAACGCAATGTTGATCACCCCGGCCAAATCCGAGAGCAGCCCACCGAGCGCCGGCAGGATGATCGGCGTGGAGACGCGGATGATCGTCGCCACAAAGGCGGCGGTAAAGATGCTGCGTAAGACTACCTCAATCGACATAACCTACACCGCCTCGGCTGGTTCCAGCCCAGCCACTGCTGTTTTACGCGCCCGCCAGCGCAGGAAGAGCGGCAGCAGACGCTCCGCCGTGATCAACAGAATGATCACCGCTTGGATGATCAGCACCACCTCGCGCGTGACATCCGACGAGCGCTCCATGATCTGCGCCCCGGTACGCAGATAGCCATAGAAGAGACCGGCGATCAACACGCCGCGCGGGTCGTTACGCGCCAGCAGCGCCACGACAATCCCTTCAAAGCCCAGGTCGGGCGACAGGTTGATCACCACCCGCTTGAGCAACCCTTGCACCAGTTGCGCACCGGCCAACCCCGCCAACACGCCGCTGACCGCCATGCTCAACGCAATCGTGCGCCGGGTGTTGATGCCGCCGTACTCGGCAAACTTCAGATTAGCCCCCACCATGCGGATCTCATAGCCCAGCGGCGTGCGGGTGAGCAGAAACCAGACCGCCACGACTGCCAGCAACGCCAGGAAGAGGGCAATCGTCACCCGCGTACCGGGGATGATGATCGGCAGAATGGCGGTGGCGGGAAAGAGCGCCGTGCCGATAAAGCCAGCCGTTGGGTCACGCAGCCAGCGGATGAGCAGCAGGTCGTACAATTGCAGGGCAATGAAATTGAACATCAACGTGCTGACGATCTCGTCCACGTTCAGATAGGCTTTGAGCAAGCCCGGCAGCCAGCCCCACAGAAACCCTGCCACCCCC
>Ga0224722_1001282_pt1 | contig 14014 bp, 10 predicted proteins | sample Balambano_FR1_Me_FD_161646 | JGI IMG/M metagenome (GOLD analysis project Ga0224722, IMG submission 161646) | Freshwater sediment microbial communities from Lake Towuti, South Sulawesi, Indonesia - Balambano_FR1_MetaG | ecosystem: Environmental > Aquatic > Freshwater > Lake > Sediment | place... | reverse complement strand
CAGTACCCAGGTCAATCCAACTATCGAAGTCGCCGCTGGCGCCAAGGGCGTCGGCGAGACGCCGGCAGATATTCCAGTGCCGCCGCGCAGCCGCGTGATCTACACCTCGGCGGCGCGCTTGGTGTATAGCACCGAACTCGCGCCAAGCGCTGTTCGCGAACTGTACGAGGTCGATATGCCTGCTGCCGGCTGGGTGCTTGTGCCGCTCGCGCCCGGTAAAGGCGAGGCAGTGTTCCTCCAATTCGAACGTCCCGGCCGCCGTGCCATCGTTCGGATCGTGCCCGCCCCTTCGGGTGCCGGCGTGGAAGTAACTGTCGAGACACGCTAAGGTTCTGGATGGCAACGCGCTCCTACAGCGTTCTAAAGGACTTGGTAGTTTCCCAGCGGGTTTACCCGCCAGGCGTGGCCCGGCGCGAGCGCCAACACCCCCTCCTCCGTGTTCTCCGTGCTCTCCGTGGATCGCTAACAGCCGTTGACGCGTGCCACTTCCCCATGCTACCATCAGCACACTCCGCCCCTCGTAGCACGTCGCAGGAGGCCGCCCATGCCCATCCCAAGCGAAGAGCTGACGATCACCTACGCCGACGGCACGCCCGCGTTCGTCGTTCTGCCGCCTGGCGCAACGGTTGCCGATGCACTGGCGGCACTGCCCGCCCGCCGTTCGCAGCGCGCCTGGATGTATGCAATCACACCCCTGCCGGACGGCACGTTCGTCGCACCACGCTGGATCGAGGTCGAGTTGCTCGCGCTCGCCGCCGGCCAGGATATCAGCACCCGCCGGCTCGACGAACTGTACGCCCTCAGTACCCAGGTCAATCCAACTATCGAAGTCGCCGCTGGCGCCAAGCGCCTGAAGGCCGGCGATCTGCCGGCGCGTTTCACACCAGTACACACCGCCGAACAGGATGACACCTCCATGGCGAAGGCCCGCGAGCAGCGCGATGCCCACCCCGCGGCGCGCTTCATCGTCCTCAAGGCTGGCCAGGTGCTCGGGCTGTTCGTCAAGGATCTGCTTGGCGCTACCGGCCTGCCGGATGACCCGTTCGCGCGCGGGCCGGCGGTGCTTGGGCCGGGAAGTAGCGGCGCTCCGCCGGTGCTTGGCTTCGACCCCGGCTCGCCTCCAACTGCCGTGTCGGACGCGCCAACGGTGGACAACCGGGTGATCAACGGCTGGATCGAGGGCTGGAGCAAAGATAGTCCGGCCGCTGCCGAACGCAGCTGGCGCACGATCGCAAAGGACGAGCCGCTGCTTGTGGGCAATACCTACGAACTGAAGCTCGACGTCAGCGGGCCGCGCGCCGACGCGATCATCGGCGGACAGAGCGGCGACGTGGCCCGGCTGTTCGAGCAGACCGATGCCGACGAAGTCACGATTCTGGTGGAATTGGTAGTGGACGAGGGCGAGTTCCGCCTGTACGAAGAGCCGAGCGCCAAGCTGATCGTCCCGCGCGAGGTCAAACCCTCGAAGAATCGCGTCTCGTTCAGCCTGGAGCCACTGAAAACCGGCCAGCTCACGGTCAAGGTGATCTGCTACGCACTGAAGCAGCCGTTCCTCGAACGCGAGGTGAAGGTCGCCGTGACCGACCAGGCCAGTGTTGCGGTGCGCGGCGGCCAGAAGAACGCAATCGTGGTCGAGCAACGCGGCCTCACCATGGCCGGTGCCATGACGCGCGCCGCCCGCGAGCCGCTCGGCGAACGCATTAGCCTGTACATTGCCGAGCTCAACAACGAATATCTGTTCATCCTCACCGGCGCCACCGTGATGCGTGCAACCGTGCGGCTCGATCGCGAAAGCGTTCGCAATGCGCTTGCCAACGCCCGCAAGGATTTCCTCGATAAATTCGTGATGAAGAAGGTCGAGCGCTCGTGGGTCTACCTCGAGGAAAATCCCACCATCGCGCCGGACATCTACCGCGCTGACCTCGAAGAGCTGGCGTGGATCGGGCGCGATCTATTCCGCACGCTGTTCTATGGCCAGCTCGGCAAAAAGTCGGACGACGCCGTGAACATGGGCGACCGGCTGCGCGAGCTATCGAAGGAGCATACGCTCGACATCAAGATCGTCTCGGATACCTTCATGTTCCCATGGCAGCTCATGTACGACCGCAAGGATGAGGGTGCGCCGGATCCGGATGGTTTCTGGGGTTTCAAGCATATCATCCAGTACATGCCTGAGTTCAGCGCCGGCGGCCTGGTGGGCTTCGGCAACGAGATCAGCTGCGACGGCGACCTGCCGATCGCCGTGGTCTATGACAAGAACATCGACACCCAATTTGGCTTCCCGGTGGTTGCTAATCAGCGCAAGCTCTTCACCGAAACCGCCGGCATCACTGTCACCGAGCTGCTTACCAAGGAGCAGGTCTTCACCCTGTTCCGCGATGAGAACGCGCCGCCGGTGATCTACCTCTACATCCACAACGTCAGCTTGTTCCCCACCGAAACCGGCAAGGATGCTCAGGGCAAAGAATTACCGTTCGGCACCGACGGCTCGCAGCTCTTCGTGAGCGATGGTGCCGTGACCCTGCGCGACATCAAGCGCCGCGCCGACATCGAGCGGCCGCCGTTCAAGAACGCGCCGCTGGTGTTCGTCAATGCCTGCCAGAGCGCCGAGCTTCAACCGGGCCAGTACGACGGCCTGTTGCCCTACCTGATGCAGCGCGGCGCGCGCGGCGCGATCGGCACCGAAGTCAACACCCCGGTCAATTTCGCCGCGCGCTTCGGTGCCGAGCTGATCGCCGAGTTCGCCAAAGGCGAAAAAACGCTCGGTGAACTGCTGCTCGAAAAGCGCCGTTTCTACCGCGACACGCACAACAACATCATGGGTCTGATCTACGCGCTCTACTCCTCCGGCGACCTGATCGTCGAGCGCGCAGCGTAGGACGTCTTCCCCAGACCACCAGCGTCATCCGTAAGGGCGCAGCACGCTGCGCCCTCCTATCATCACCACCATACTACCTGGCAACCACACATCCACCCGAAACCGCGCCTCCGCTCCGGCAAAAGGGAGGTGGTCGCCATGTGCGACCACCTCCCAAACCCCGCCGAAGTCCGTCCGGCGTCGTGAGTGTACCATGCAACGCGGCGGCGTTCAACGCCCGCATACGATATAATGCCGCCATGACACATACCCTGATCTACGATCTCGTCGGCGGCGATCAACCCTTTCGGCGCCTTGTGGATGCCTTCTATGCCCGCGTCGAGCGCGACCCGATCCTGCGCCCGATGTTTCCGGCCGATCTTGGCCCCGGCAAGGAATATCAGTTCCTGTTTATCACCCAGTACTTCGGTGGGCCGGCGCGCTACAACGAGCTGCGCGGCCACCCGCGCCTGCGCGCTCGCCACCTGCCCTTCCCGATCGGCCAGACCGAACGCGATGCCTGGGTCGGCCACATGCTCGCCGCCGTCGATGAAGCCGGCTTTACCGGCGATGCACGCCAGGCCCTGATCGACTATTTCGAGCGCGCCGCGAACTTCATGATGAACACAGCACCCGAGCTGCGTGGCTGACAGGGGTCAGGGGAGAGCTTGCTCACCCCGAAAAGGAGAGGGGCCAGGGGAGAGCTTGCTCTCCCCAAGAAGGAGAGGGGCCAGGGGAGAGCTAGGCTCACCCCGAAAAAGAGAGGGGCCAGGGGAGAGCTTGCTCTCCCCAAAAAAACTACATATTTTGAATCATCGCATCCGCAAATTGCGACGTCCGTACCTCGGTCGCGCCCTCCATCAGGCGCGCAAAATCGTACGTCACCGTTTTATGCGCGATCGTCTTCTCCAACGACGCGATGATCAGGTCGGCCGCCTCGGTCCAGCCCATGTAGCGCAGCATCATGTCGCCGCTCAGGATCACCGAGCCGGGGTTGACTTTGTCCTGGTTGGCATACTTCGGTGCCGTGCCGTGGGTGGCCTCGAAGATCGCGTGGCCGGTCACATAATTGACGTTGCCGCCCGGCGCGATCCCGATTCCGCCAACCTGCGCCGCGAGCGCGTCGGACAGGTAGTCCCCGTTCAGGTTCAGCGTCGCGATCACGTCGAAGTCGTCCGGCCGCGTTAGTACCTGCTGCAGCGTGATATCGGCGATTGCATCCTTGAACAGCAACCCCGCGCCCGGTTTGCCCTCGGGAATACGGCACCACGGCCCGCCGTCCACCTCCACCGCGCTATACTCACGCTTGGCCAGTTCGTAGCCCCAATCGCGGAATGCGCCCTCGGTGAACTTCATGATGTTGCCCTTGTGGACGAACGTCACGCTTTTGCGCTTGTGCGTGAGCGCATACTCGATCGCTGCGCGCACCAGCCGCTCGGTACCAACCCGGCTCACCGGCTTGATGCCGATACCGACTTCCACCGAGCCGTCTGCGCCGGCACCCATCATCCGGAGGTACTCGGCGGCTTTCTCGGCCGTGCCGAAGCGGATCTTGCCGAAATCCTTGGCAAAGCTGCCTTGCAAGAAGGCCAGTACCTGCTCGGCCTCGGGCGTGCCGGCGGCGTACTCGATCCCGGCGTAGATATCCTCGGTGTTCTCACGGAAGATCACCATGTCCACCAGCTCGGGGCGCTTTACTGGCGAGGGCACGCCGTCGAAATAGCGCACTGGCCGCAGACACACATACAGATCCAACAGCTGGCGCAGCGCAACATTCAGGCTGCGGATGCCCTTGCCAACCGGCGTGGTCAGCGGCCCTTTGATACCCACCAGGTAGCGATTGAAGTCTTCGACCGTTTCGTCCGGCAGCCAATTGCCGGTGGCGTTGAAGGCTTTCTCGCCTGCCAGAACCTCGTGCCACATGATCCGGCGCTTGCCGTCATAGACGCGCTCTACCGCCGCGTCGAACACCCGCACACTGGCGCGCCAGATATCCGGGCCGGTGCCGTCGCCCTCCACAAACGGTACGATCGGGTGGTCGGGCACGTCGAGACGCCCGTTTTTAACCGTAATCGAGTCGCCCTCAGGCGCCCGCGAGCGCGTCGCAGTCATATGCAGCTCCTTTATTCTGGCATGCCGCCGCAATCGTGCGCGCCATTATACGGCAATCCGATTGGATTGATGAAGGAAGAAGGGTTTCTTCTCGGGGACTGCGTCCCCAGGCCCCTGCTCTGGCGGAGAGTTCTTCTTGGGACTGCGTCCCCAGGCCCCTGCTCTGGCGGAGAGTTCTTCTTGGGACTGCGTCCCCAGGCCCCTGCCTTGGCGGAGGGCATGAGAGGTGGAGCCTCCCACATTCCAAAACCGCCCAAAACTGCGGTATTGGTGCGAGCGCAGCTCGCACCAATACCGCACTACACACTATCGTTGATACGGAACTTTAACTTGATGTGACCGATCGCTTGACGTATAATCCGTGGGGCGACAAGCTTCTTGCATACGGGTCGCCGCGTCGTCGCGTTGCGTCGGCGCTGTTGCCGTTGTTGAGCTTGGCCTGGTGTGTACCTCGGCACGCCACCGCACCTGAGTGCAGGAGAACGCGATGCCCGCGCAGCAGCGCAAACGCGGGAAGAACAGAATTGCACTGCTGCTCGCCTTGCTCCTGCTTGCGGGTTTCTTTTTTGACCCCCGCCACTCCTCGGCCGCCGTCAGCACGGTTACTGTCACCACCACCGCCGATACTGTCGACGGCAACACTACGTCGTTTGCTGCGCTTGCGGGCGACGAGGGCGCGGATGGTGCGATCTCGCTCCGAGAAGCGCTGACAGCCGCAAATGGTGCCGGTAATCCAAACGAACTGCTGATCGATTTCGATATTCCCGCCGCTGATGCGGGCTACAATGCGGCGCGCCAGGTGTGGTTGATCACACTGGCCACTCCTCTGCCGGCGCTCAGCCGTGGCAACCTCACGCTCGATGCAAGCACCCAGGATCATTCGAGCACACGCCCATCGGTCATCCTCGACGGCTATGATGTGTACGAGGCCGACGGGTTGAGCAACGGCATCACGATCACATCAGCCAACAACGTCATCCGGCGGCTGGCATTGGTGAATTTCCTCGATGCTGGGGTGTTGATCAGTGGTGATGAGGCGCGAGATAACCATGTGCTCGGCAACCTGATCGGCATCCTGCCTGATGCCGATGTCGTCGAGCAAAATACGCACGGTGTCGAGATCCGTGACGCGAGCGATAATCAGATCGGCGGTGCCTCGCCGCAGGAGCGCAACATCATCTCGGGCAACAGATCCTACGGGATCTTGGTGTCCGGCGCTGCCACAATCGGTAACACCGTATCCGGAAACTGGATCGGAGTCGGCCACAATGGCGAGACGCCGCTTGGCAACAACCGCGGTATCGGTATCATCGAGGGTGCCAACCAGAACAGCATCGGCCTGCCGGGTGCCGGCAATGTGATCTCTGCCAATGCAATCGGTGTCCAGTTTGCCGATGGCGCGTATGGAAATACACTGGCAGGCAACATCCTTGGTCTTGCCGCCGACGGCACGACGCGCGTTACCCCAAACGATGAAAGCCTCGGCAATCGTGATGGTGGTGTGTTCATCATACGCGGCGCATACGAGAACACCGTCGGCGGCACCACGGCAGCAGAACGAAATGTGATTGCCAACAACGGTGTCAGCGGCACAGTGTACGGCGATGGCGTGTATATCGACGGTGCCGGAACGCGTGGCAACCGTGTGCTTGGTAACTATATCGGCGTGGATCGCAGCGGCCTGGTGCAGAGCGGCAATCGCCGCTACGGCGTTTCGATCACCAGCACTGCCGCCGGTAATTTCGTTGGCGAGGCGGTGGCCAACGCCGGCAATGTGATCGCCTACAATGGACGTGGCGGCATCCGCATCAGTTCGCGCGCCAATCAAGTGGCCGGCAATCTGATCGGCGTTGGCGCAGACCGCGTGACGCCGCTTGGCAATCAGTGGAATGGCGTGGACGTGGACGGCGAAGCGAATGTGATCGGGCCGGGAAATCTGATCGCCAACAACCAGCTTTCCGGCGTGGTGGTGAATGGCGGCGGTACCGCTGTGTTCCGCAACGTCCTGCATCACAACGACCATTCCGGGATTTGTGTGGCCGGCTCGAATTCCACCGTCACGAGCAACGAGGTGTATGAGAACGGTGGCCGCACGTCCTCGAGCACCAACTGCAATATCCAAGGCGGCATCGTGGTGGACAACGCCTCGCGCACGGTGATCAGCACCAATGTGGTGCGCGATAATCAAGAGGTCGGTATTCGCATCTCGGGCGGCTCCAGTAACCGCATCCAGCTCAACAGCATCAGCGAGAATGCCCAGGCCGGTATCAAGCTCGAAGCCGGCGGTAACCAGGGCATCGCTCCACCAGTGCTGGAAGTGACTACGGAAACGATCAGCGGTCAGGCGTGTAGCCTGTGTACGATTGAAATCTTTGCCGATCCCGGTGATGAGGGCAGCGATTACGTCACCACCGTCGCTGCCGATGCCGAAGGGCGCTTTGCGTTGACATTCGAACGCGCCGCGATCGACGAGCCGAACATCACTGCCACAACCACGGACCCCGCCGGCAATACCTCGCCATTTGCTGCGCCACGCCCCATCCCGAGCGATGAACCTCAGACACCCCCCGAGCACTCGCTGTTTCTCAGCTTTGTTGGGCGCTGAGACGGTCTGCGTGCGACTTTGTTCTTGTTGACACAAACCCAAATACGGCTATAATGCCACTGCCGATAGCGTAGGTTCTGGGGTATTCCGCCCTCGAAGAACGATTCTTCCTTGGAGAACACCGTTTCTCCAAGCCTCCTCATGAGGAGCGCGCCCGATGCTCGCCGATTATCTGCCGATCCTGGTGATGTTCCTGGTGGCGGTATTTATCGCCGTATTCGTGATTGTGCTGTCGCGCTTCCTCGGCCCGCAACGCCCCACGCGTCGCAAGCTCATGCCGTACGAATCCGGCATGGAGCCGATCGGCCCGGCCCAACGGCGCTTCCCGGTCAAATTCAATCTGGTGGCGATGATCTTCATCTTGTTCGACATCGAGGTGATCTTCTTCTTCCCGTACGCCCTGGTGTTCCGGCCACTTGGATTGTTCGGTCTGGTAGAGATGGGCCTGTTCATGCTAATCTTGCTGGTTGGGTATTTTTATATGGTGAAACGAGGAGCGCTGGAGTGGGAATAGAAGAAAAAGCCGGCGATCTCGGCATCGTCACCACATCGCTCGAATCGGTGGTCAACTGGAGCCGCTCCAACGCCATGTGGCCGCTGCTGTTCGGGCTGGCCTGCTGCGCGATCGAGATGATGGGCGCGCAGGGCGCCAACTATGACCTATCGCGCTTCGGCATGGAGATCAACCGCGCTTCGCCACGCCAGGCCGATCTGATGATCGTCGCCGGGCGTGTGTCGCGCAAGATGGCTCCGGTGGTGCGCCGCCTGTACGACCAGATGAGCGACCCAAAGTGGGTGATCGCAATGGGTGATTGCGCCTCGTGCGGCGGGGTGTTCAACAACTACGCGGTGGTGCAGGGTGTGGACGAGATCGTGCCGGTGGACGTGTATGTGGCTGGTTGCCCGCCGCGCCCCGAGGCCTTGATCGACGGCATCGTTCAGCTGCACGAGAAGGTCAAGCGCATGCGCCTCAACGGCGAGTTGCGCGAGCCGATCCACGCTTGACGGGATGGTTGTAGGGGTCGAGCGCGCTCGGCCCCTACAACCATCCTTACCTGGAAAGCGTTGTATGGACAATACCACCGTTCTCGATCGGCTCCAATCCGCCCTGCCAAATGCCCTTGCCGGTTCGCACGAGCAGCGTGGCGAGTTGAGCATCGTGGTGAAGCGCGAGGCGCTGCTCGATGTCGTTCGTTTTCTGCGTGATGACCCACAACTGCGCTATAACTTCCTCGAAAATCTGTGTGGCGTCGATTATCTTGGCCGTACACCGCGCTTCGAGGTGGTCTATCACCTGCTCTCGCACGCCAACCGCCACCGCGTCTGCCTCAAAGTCGGCCTGCCGGAAAACGGCCCTACGCTGCCCTCGCTCACGCCGCTGTGGTCTACCGCCAACTGGCAAGAGCGCGAAACGTACGACATGTTCGGCATCGTCTTCACCGGCCACCCGAGCCTTTCGCGAATCCTCATGCCGGACGATTGGGAAGGCTTCCCATTGCGGAAAGACGTGCCGCTCGGTGCCGAAGAAGTGGCCTTCACCTTTAATGAGCAGCAGATCTACGCGCGCAAGCCGTTCGCGGACGAATGAGTGGAGAGGCTAGAGACGGGAAGCTAGAGGCTAGTGGTTCACCACAGTGGTTCTGAGGGGTGGGGTTTGTGGGGAGGGCCTGGCCCTCCCCACGCCCCTCTCGTCCGCACTCATCACAATCGGTGTGGCTGACCACTAGCAACGCAGCTTCCCTAGCCTCTAGCCGCTAGTCTCTAGCCTCTAGAAAGTTTGCAATGACCACGCTCGAACTGCCACCAACCATCCAAGCGCCAGCTGCCGCCTCCGATGATGCGCGCACACGTTTTCCCGTGCCCTCGCCGCAGGAGATCACCAAGCCGGCGCTCGAAGGCAAGGACGACACGATGGTGCTGAACATGGGGCCGCATCACCCCAGCACCCACGGCGTGTTGCGCCTGGTGGTGGAGCTCGATGGCGAAACCGTGGTCAATGTCGCCCCGGACATCGGCTTCCTCCATACCGGTATCGAAAAGAGCATGGAGAGCAAGCAGTACCAGAAAGCAGTGGTGCTGACCGACCGCACCGACTATCTGGCGCCGCTTTCCAATAACTTGAGTTATGTGATGGCGGTGGAAAAGCTGCTTGGCTGCGAGATTCCTGAGCGCGCCACCACTGTGCGCGTGCTCATGACCGAGTTGCAGCGCGTTTCTTCGCACCTGGTGTGGCTCGGTACGCACGCGCTCGACCTGGCGGCAATGAGTGTGTTCCTGTACGGCATGCGTGAGCGCGAGCAGATCCTCGACATCTTCGAACTGGTGTCCGGCGCGCGCATGATGACCAGCTATTTCCGCGTTGGCGGGCTGGCCTATGATGTGCCGCAGGACTTCGTGCCCACCGTGGCCGAGTTCCTGCGGATCATGCCCGCCCGCATCGACGAGTACGAGGCATTGCTCACCGGCAACGCCCTGTGGCTCGAACGCACCCAGGGGGTCGGCGTGATCGATGCCGAGGCCGCGATCAGCTATGGCCTCACCGGCCCCGGGCTGCGTGCTGCCGGTATTGCCTGGGATCTGCGGAAGGATATGCCGTACTGCGGCTACGACACCTATGACTTCGACGTCCCGATCGCCAAGCACGGCGACACGTACGATCGCTACCTGGTGCGTGTGGCCGAGATGCGCCAGAGTGTGCGGATCTGCGAGCAGGCGCTCAAGCGGCTGGTCGACATCGGCCCTGGCCCCTATACCACCGCCGACCGCAAGATCTCGCCGCCGCCCAAAACAGAAATTACCGAGAGTATGGAGTCGCTCATCCACCACTTCAAGCTGTGGACCGAAGGCTTCAAGCCGCCGCGTGGCGATGCGTTGGCCGCCGTCGAGTCGCCACGCGGCGAACTTGCGACGTATGTGGTGAGCGACGGCAGCCCGAAGCCGTACCGTGTTCACTTCCGCGCGCCGTCGTTCGTGAATCTGCAGTCGCTGGCCTATATGGCCAAGGGGCGCCTCATGGCCGACTTGGTGGCCCTTACCGCCTCCATGGATCCGGTGCTCGGCGAAGTGGATCGATAGCGCGAGGGGTTCGGAGCGGCGCAGCCGAAAGCGGGAGGCTTGGAGGAGCGCAGCCCCTCCAAAAAATCTTCCAACAGAATCTATGTAGGGAACAATATGTCTCTCCGCGACAAGCACAGCCAAGAGATCGAAACCATCCTCGCCCGCTACCCGCAGCGGCGCAGTGCCGTCCTGCCCCTGCTCTACATCGCGCAGGACGAGTACGGCTACCTGACCGAGCCGGCCGTGCGCGAGGTGGCCGCAATCCTCGATGTTCCGCCAACCGATGTATTCGAGGTGGCCGGCTTTTACTCGTTGCTGTACGAGCAGCCGGTTGGCAAGTGGGTATTGCAAGTCTGCGACGACGTGCCGTGCTGCTTCACCGGCGCCGAAGAACTCGTGGCGAGTCTGGAGCAAACGCTTGGTATCGGCGTAGACCAGACCACAGCCGACGGTATGTTCACTCTTCAGCGCGTGAAGTGTCTGGCGGATTGCAACAATGCCCCCATGTTGCAGGCCAACCTCGAATACTGCCGCAAACTCGACACCGCCGAGAAGATCAACGCTCTGCTGGACGATCTACGGCGTCGTGCCGCATCCGGCGAGCGGCTCAGCGTTTCCGGCCGCTTCGCCGAGCGCTGACACGATCGAGGCCGGGGGCGTAGGGGCGCAGCGCGCTGTGCTCCTACGTCCCCGGCCTCTTTGGTTGCCCAAGGCGTCAAAATTCTCTCATCTATCCTCTGCCCCGTGCGTGCATCCCTGCGCCACACTTCCTGCGAATGGTTGAGTAGAGCGAACACGAACAACAACGCTCAGACGCGCGCCGGTCTTCTCCCATCCTCCTCCTGACGGCGCACCATTCACCCGCTGACCGACGATATCCCGTGCCGAGCAAGGGCTGCACTGCCCTGGCTGGCCGCTGCATTGCACTGCAGTGGTTCGTGGCACCGTGTGAAAGGAGGCCGATTGACACACACGCCCACTCCTGGCCGACAGTATCTGTAGTTTACAAGGAGAACTCATACCAATGCGACTCAAGAATCTCATCGGTGGCGCTGCGGCGGCCGGCCTGCTGGCCCTTTCGCTCGCCGCCATCCCACAGGCCAGCCAGGCCTCCAGCCACCGCGAAGCGCCACTCATCAGCATGGATCCGACGGTAGACAACACCGACCTGTACGCCTTCGTCAGCCCCGACAAGCCCGACACCGTCACGATCGTCGCCAACTACATCCCGTTCCAGAACCCGGCCGGCGGGCCGAACTTCTATAACTTCGACGAACACGCCCGCTACGAGATCTACGTCGACAACGACGGCAACTCGCGGCCAGACATCACCTATCGCTTCGAGTTCGATACGAAGATCCAGAACCCGAACACCTTCCTGTACGCCACCGGCCCGATCACCTCGCTCGACGACCCGGATTTCAACATCCGCCAGACCTACCGGCTCACCGAGATCCGGTCGGGTGTCGAGCGCGTGCTAGCTCGCGACGTCCCTGTGCCGCCGAACAATATCGGCCCGCGCTCGACGCCCGACTACGAGAAAGTGGCCAACACCGCCGTGACTGCCCTCGACAATGGCATCACGGTCTTTGCCGGCCAGCGCGACGACCCGTTCTTCGTGGATCTCGGCTCGGTATTCGACCTCGGCGGCCTGCGGCCGTTCAACAACTTCCACCTCATTCCGTTCCAGGCGGAAGAGGGCGTGGACGGCGTAGGCAACTACAACGTCCACTCGATCATCATCCAGATCCCGATCACCCGGCTGACGGACGACGGCGACCTTCCGACCGGCGCCGACGACCCCAACGCGGTGCTCGGCTTCTACGCCAGCGCCCGCCGACAGTCGATCCGCGTACTGGATCAGCAGGGCCGCGAGTCCTACGGGGGCGGCTGGCGCCAGGTCTCGCGCCTTGGCAACCCGCTGATCAACGAGGTGATCATCCCGGTGGGGCAGAAGGACTACTGGAACTCGCAGCCGCCTCACAAGGACGAGCAGTTCGAGAAGTACTACCTGAACCCTGAGCTGGCCGGGATCATCAATCTGCTCTACCCGGCGTTGCCCGACGCGCGCACCACCGGCCGCACCGACCTGAGCCTGATCCTGCTCACTGGCGTGCCGGGCCTGAACTTCTCCGGCAACGTCAAGGCCGACCTGCTGCGCCTGAACGTTGGTATTGCCCCCACGGCGCCGGTGGGCAAGGGCGACCCGCTGACGGTGATCACGATCGACGATAACGACACGCCTGATCTGGCCGGCTTCCCGAACGGCCGCCGGCTCGAGGACGATGTGACCGACATCGAGCTGCGTGCCGTGGCCGATGGCTATGGCACCACGCTCAACAAGCTGTTCGGCCTGCCCAACAACAGCCCGAACAACTTGGTGAGCGACGGCGTGCAGAAGAACGACGAACCCTTCCTGACCGAGTTCCCGTATGTGGCCAGGCCGGACGCGGGCTACTTCACCTACCCGTAAGAGTTTCTGTTGCAGAGGGCGCAGAGCGCAGGCCGGGGTTGACCGGCTCTGCGCCCTCTGCCCCAGACGTGGAGCATTCACGATGACTCTGGCACGACACCGTTTCTTTGTTCCATCACTCGCTCTGGCTCTGTTGGCGCTCGCCGCGGTACTTGGTCTCGGGCTCCAGGGGACGCGCCCCACTGCCCCTGTATCGCTTGGGCCGGCTGCCCAGCGCCCGACGACGCTGACCGACCGCATTATTTGGGATTATCAGGAGATCGTTCGCGCCCAGCCGCGTAACGCCGATGCACGCGCTATCCTCGGCATGGCCTACTTGCAGAAAGCGCGCGAGACCGGCGACCCGTCGTATTACGGCAAGGCCGAAGCGGTGTTCGACCAGGCGCTTCGCATCAACCCAGACCATATCGACACGCTGGTTGGCAAGGGCACGCTCGCACTGGCCCGCCACGATTTCCGCAGCGCGCTGGAATTCGGCGAGCGCGCACGGGCGATCAGCCCGACGACCGCCCGGATCTATGGTGTGATCGCCGATGCCCAGCTCGAACTCGGTATGTATGACGCGTCGATCGACACGATCCAGACCATGGTCGATCTGCGGCCCGATCTCGGCTCGTACAGCCGTGTGGCATATGCGCGCGAACTGTATGGCGACCTCGAAGGCGCCGCCGAGGCGCTCGAACTCGCGATCTCGGCCGGCGGCCCGTCGGTCGAGAACATCGAGTGGAGCCGCGTCCAGCTCGGCAATCTGCGCTTCGCCCAGGGCGACCTGCCCGCCGCCGAGGAGCAGTACCGCCGTTCGCTCGACCAATTGCCGGGTTACCCGCACGCCCTGGCCGGCATGGCCCGTGTTCGCGCCGCCGAGGGCCAGGTGGACGAGGCCGCCGGGTTCTATCGCCAGGCGATCGAG
>Ga0224722_1001281_pt1 | contig 14014 bp, 12 predicted proteins | sample Balambano_FR1_Me_FD_161646 | JGI IMG/M metagenome (GOLD analysis project Ga0224722, IMG submission 161646) | Freshwater sediment microbial communities from Lake Towuti, South Sulawesi, Indonesia - Balambano_FR1_MetaG | ecosystem: Environmental > Aquatic > Freshwater > Lake > Sediment | place... | reverse complement strand
ATAGAAATTGCAGGGCTCAAGCCATCTATTTGGTCAACGTCTGGTTTTTCCATAATTCCCAAAAACTGACGTGCATAAGAACTAAGCGATTCAACATAGCGGCGTTGACCCTCTGCATAAATGGTATCAAATGCCAAAGAAGACTTACCCGAACCACTAAGGCCAGTAATGACTACTAGCTTGCCTCTTGGAATAGTAAGGCTAATATTCTTTAAGTTATGCTCTCTAGCACCCTGAATAACAATTTGATCTGCCAAGTTAGACTCCTTAAACGGGGTGATTATAGCGTAAAAATGGTTTTTTTTCTAGTATCTAGTGGGTTTCTACTGCGATACGCAGACCATTGAGTGCAATCACATCGGGAATCACTAAACCACCATGAGCGCGAGCAATGAGTTTATCCATTGGACTAGCAGAAAGTGGTGGCATACTTATTGCAATAGCAGCATCTTCAACCATTTCATCAAGAGTAACATCCTCAAGAAATTGGGGTTTAATCTTGCCGATGGTAATGTGTGGTTCAAATGCTTTTGCTCGTTGTTTTAAATCTTTTTGGTTTGGGTAAAACTTATCAACATACATTTCTACTGCCCCTCGGTCAGCCCCAAGTCTTATGTCCATAGCGAGATTAATAGCTAGCACATCCCGGTGCCTACCATACATACCAAGCGGTCTACGACGATTAACGCGCACCTCAATCGGTTCCTGAGAAATATTGTTTATTTTCATCTCTCCATTTAAATGTTGCTCTGCTTCGCACAGCATACGCTTATCAACACTGCCCCTTCTATCCTTGATCGCACCTAAGATAGCTCTGGATTCTAGTAACACCACCCCTTTTTCGCCCTTGTCTGGCTCAAAGGCGACACCTAAGAACTCAGAAACTTGTTCCATGCAGTCAGATAACTCAGTTTGTGGATTTTTTACAAGCCTCACAATAGACAGGCCGTACCTGCTTTTTGGACCCTTTGTGCGGGTATTTTCTCGCTTCGCTTCTTTATTTCTTGCCATAATTGATAATCTAGATAATCTACTTAATATATTTTAACATGAATACTAAATTTTGTACATACCTATCTGTTACTGATACTGCTATACTGTTGTGGGATGAATAAATTAAAACGCTATAGTAAAGTTATAATTTTTGATACATTAGCAATACTTTGTTTTATAGGTGTAGCTTTGTTTGGCTGGCTGCCCGGACCAGGAGGGATTCCACTCCTGTTACTCGGTCTTAGCTTCCTTGCAGTCAACCATGATTGGGCAGAGCGCTGGATAGAAACTGTAAAGATTCACGGCATCACTATCAAGCAACGTCTTTTTCCCAAAAACCCCCTCATAAGAACTATGTATGATATTTGTGCAGTCCTTTTTATATCTGTCGGGCTTTATCTTGCTTTTTTGGCTACCAATCGTCTCTATGCAGCAGCTGGAGCAGTTTTGATTTCTGGAAGCGTGGTATTATTGCTCTTCAATCGTGAGCGTATCGACAAACTTGCCGATGTTTTTAAACAAAAAAAGCGATAAGCATAATAACAATTATAAAACTATGTTGACATAATACATACTTTGTAATATAATACACCTAATAACAGAGGTGGCTTATGCTTAATTTTATTGTGCTCGGTATTGTACCTGGGACTTCCATACAACTGACTTTTAGCGATGTGATAATGCTATTAGCGGCAATGGGTCTTGTGCTGCTTTGTGCCTACTATGCCAGCTATCGCTACAGGCAACGTATCATTAGACAGTACATGCTGAGCCTTATGGCATTATAGTTTATACTTCGCTGGGTAATATACTCTCGCCATACAGCTTGAGTTCTTCTAGCAAATATTGCTCGTCATTGGTGTGCGCATGAGCCAATTGTATCGTTTGGAGTTTTTCGAAGTATTGGCTCGCAGGACTTTTAAGTCCACCGCTTGTGAGCTTGGTGGTTTTATATGCCTCCCATCGCTCTTGCTCTTCATTTGTCATATATTGACGAAAATTTCTTGCTTTATAGAGAGGATAGAGTAGGGCGAGTCGTACATCTTGGAAATCTGGTACAAAGCCCCGTATTTCGTCCTTATGAAGCGCTCGAATAACCGACATTTGTGTCTGGTCTTTATTATCAAAAAAACCATCATAGAGCATAGCATCTACAGCTTGCTCGTCAGCAACCAAACTAGTCTGATATTTCCTATCAAGACGTATTGTCGCATTAACAAGTTTTTGATAAAAATCCGGGTGTTTGGTAAGTAGGTCTTGATGTTTTTTGATTTTAGACATATCAAGACCAAGTGATGCGTGCAGTACTGTATTGTCTTTTATAACTGTATAGGGAGCGACTGCCGGACATCGGTTATATTGCAGTGTTTTGATTGGGAAGCGCTTTGTTTCGTCATCTTGCCTTTGCCGCCACCGATTACTTAGCTCTGTGACATTCATTGCAATAAAGGGTGTTGGATCAATTCTAAGGTCATACACAAACACACCTTGTTTCTTAGGATGATTACCCAGGTTGATTACAAGGGCAGTTTTTTGAAAAACACTTGGATAGCTGCCGCTTGTATAAAGAAAAGGCTGATGCTTCTCTGCTAACTTTTTAACATTTTCCTTTAGGCGCATCGTCAAAAGGTATTGAAATAACTTTGGCTCCTTGGTTTTAATAAGCTTTGCAACTGCAATTGTTGCTTCTACATCTGCAAGCGCGTCATGAGCGTTTGTGTGGTCTAGTTTATTGACCGCCGTTAGCAGTGCTAGTTTGTTACTAGGCTTTCCCTTATCGTAAGGCCAGCTTATGCCATCTGGTCGCAGCGCCCTTGTGAGCCTCGTTATATCAAGTATATCCCAGCGGCTACAGCCGTTTTTCCAGGCCCAATCATATGCGTCATAAAAGTTTCTGTAGCGAGTAAAGCGCAAAAATTCATCGTCAAAACGTATGTTGTTAAAGCCAACAAAAATGGTGTGAGGTAATACGATATGCTTTTCAAAATATGCTAAGAATTCTGCTTCTGTTATTCCTTCAGCGATAGTTTTTTGAGGGGTAATACCGGTCAGTAATACCGCTTCTGGTTCGGGCAGTACATCATCAGTTAATTTAATAAAAACATTGTCTGGCTCATCTATTGGCTCAAGGTTTATATCAACTCGTTGCCCTGCAAATTGCATAATCCTTGCGGTCTTTGGACTGAACCCACTTGTTTCTAAATCATAAAAATAAAAGCTAGTTTGCGACATAACGACTCGTGTACGTGGCTACATCAAACCGTTTTGCAATACCCGTATGGTTCATGTACCTAATTTTTCCGTACACTGGGCGCTCAAACCAAGAACGATCATGCAAACCTGCAACACTCCAGAGTATGCCAACGTAACCATTAGGATCACGTCCATCCAAAGAATAAAAGTCATTGAGTTTTATTAAGTACTTTATTGCTACTTCAGGAGATGCCGTCCATTCTAATACTTTTTTTGCCCAGTACATACGCATGTAGCCATGTATTTTACCCGTTTTGGTGAGTTGCGTCTGAGCCGCATTCCAGATTTCATCATGTGTGCTGGCAGCTTCAAACTGTTCGAAGCTGTAGACATGAGTCCTAATATCTAGCCTATGTTCATCTAGTGAAGCTTGTGCCCAATGAGGTGCACCTTCTAAATTGTCATAATTATCATTATAAAAACAAAAATTATCACTCAATTCTTTTCTTACAATCATTTCCTCCAACAGAGCATCAATACCGGCTAGTAGTTGACTCTTGCCTTCTGCTTGGGGCAATTTGGGTGAGCTGATGATTGATATGTCACTACCCTCCGATTTTTGTAAATAGTGACGAAGCGTTAATGCCACCCGTAGAGACGATATATGCCCAAAATGCAAATAGGGACTTAGGTTACTCTGCGAATCTTTCGTTGCATCGTTATGCTCGATAGCATAATGCGGCAAAGACTTGGTTAAAAAATGATTAAGCTGCTCGTGGGCGGCGTGTTCACCGGCCTTAAAGTCATTTTTTGTACGGTTAGCTATTGTACTGCTTAGGACTACGCTAGCCAAAAACAAAGGTGGTGTATTTTTAGGCACAAACATTGAGGACTGTTTTTGTACGCTACCTGGCTCTACGAGCCATTCAGCAATAGCTTTGTGCAGCTTAGGGCGAAGTGTATAAGCTCCAAATTCTTGTTTCGAAGACAACTCCCAAATTGGCACAATATTGTGGGTGTCTACCTCATAAACGGGTAGAATATTTTGATTAGCAAGTTTTTTATGTAATGATAAAGGCCCTCTCAATGGGCTAAGATCAAAGTAAAGAGCTGCCGGCAATACAGCATCGATCAATTGTTTATAGGCAGACAAAACCGAAGTTGTTGCCATTTGCTGATAAAAATAAATGTTGTAACTCTTTAAACGACGCCGCACCTCTTCTATGCCGTCAAACATAAACCGATAATGTTCGCGAGCATAGTTTTCCGTAGGTTGATATATAATGCAGGCTACGAGGAGTGGCAGCTGCGCCTTATTGGCATGTGCTTGTGCAGCCAAGAGTGCATGATTATCCTCAACACGTTGATCACGGCTCATCACATACAACACACACTCCGGTTTGTAGCTAGGTAATTTGCCACCTAGTTTTTTGGTTCTTGCCCTTAGAAGTTCAATACTTGAACGAGCCATAGCTACCTATATCAATACTGTCACCAAGTTTGATACCTCGTCTTTCGATTTCACGCATAATGCCCATTTTTTTCATTATATCGCGTAGTCTGCGCACCCCTTCTTCACTGGCAAAATCAGTCCTTGCACCAAATTTTTCAATCTTTTGGCCACGTATTTTGTAGCCATCATTCCTATCAATAATGCGCCAAGGTTGTTTGTTTGGATCTATTTTATAAACCGGTATCTCTGCTTTATTGGTTTTCTTTTGCGAATCTTTTTTTCTGACTGCCTCAACCTGCTTTTTAACTTCGTAGAGCAAGTCTTTAATGCCTTGCTTACTTTGTGCGGATATGACCATAATCTGGCTCTTTTTAGGCACAATCTTTTTAAGTTCAGCTACTTTATCATCTACGATATCATCGTCTAGGCCTTCTATTTTTGTTAAAGCAATAACCTGGGGACGCTTGGTGAGGTCTATTTTATAATTCTTCAGTTCATTCTGAATAGTTTTGTAGGCATCTGTTGCCGAATCGTTATACATATCGATTAAGTGCACTAGTACTTTCGTGCGCTCGACATGACGTAAGAAATCATCACCAAGACCCTTACCTTCAGAAGCCCCTTCAATAAGACCGGGTATATCAGCAAAAAGCAACGTTGTTGTTTCGTCTATATCCACCATACCAAGGTTTGGGGTGAGGGTTGTAAAGGGATAATCAGCAATCTCTGGGCGAGCATTACTTATGATACTTAGTAATGTCGACTTACCTGCATTAGGCAAGCCTACCAAGCCTACATCGGCTATCATTTTAAGTTCTAGGGTTGCCATAAATGCTTCGCCTGGCTCACCACGTTCGGCAACTTTTGGGGCTTGCCTGACAGAACTAACAAAATGCGCATTACCATAGCCACCCTTACCTCCTTGGGCGATCACCGCCTCTTGTCCATCGTCACGTAGGTCTGCTAAAAGACCACCATGATCATCTGTGATGATTGTGCCGAGTGGTACTTGTATGCGCAAATCATGACCACTTTTACCATGTTTTCTTTGGCCTGATCCGTTTTTGCCGTCATCGGCCTTAATCGTCTTTTGAAACCGAAATTTAGCAAGTGTGTTTTGATTACGGCTGGCAACCATAATAACATCGCCACCATCGCCACCATCGCCACCATCAGGTCCGCCACGATCTACATAAATCTCGTGTCTAAAACTTACAATACCATTACCACCGTTGCCGGCCTGCACCTTGGTTTGCACTTTATCAATAAACATCTTGCCATACTATACCCTATTTCAAACCAGTTGAACAGGGGTATGACCTAATGGATGTACTTGTAAGTCACTGCTTCTGCTGGGCTAAAAACCCTGGTAGTCACTTCGTATCGTCGTCGTCGATTCATCTCTGATACAAGTACACTGCCATCTTCATAGACTGCCTCCACGTAGACTACATGCCCTGCACCGCGCTCTGCCGTCACAGCAGCTGCACCAGGGCGCGGCACTCTGTCCCAACCCTGTGGTGCGTAGTTGTCCCAAGTAGCCGCATTGCCAAGGTTGGCAGGCAAAGGTCTGCCCGCTTGGATACGCTTGTTGGCAACGTACCATGTACAGTAACCCGGCACATAGCCGTTATAGCCATAAACCGCAGCATTACCAAATGCAAAATTAGCGTAGTAAGGGGTGCGACTCGCCACCAACGCAGCTTTTATTGTTCCACCGGGTATGATGATTCTTTCGCCAGCAACAAGACCTGTTAACTCGGCGTCATTAAATTGAATAATCTGCTCCTTTGGTACATTATATTTTGTACCCAATTGCTCGGCAGTATCACCTGCTTTGACCGTATAGACAATACCGTTAACGGGAGGAATCGTAAGTGTTGTACCTGGTTTTAGGGTATTGTTTGTCAAATTATTAGACCACTTAATGCTATCCGAAGTCACCCCAAACTTTGTTGCCAAAGACGCAAGCGTGTCGCCATTTACTACTTGGTAATCCTGGATATCAGCCTTAGTTTTAATCTCAGAACTCAGTATTTGTGGCTTTTGTACAGTATCACCGCTACTGGTTGGTGCATTGAGGGCTGCACTTACCGAATCGGCTTCGTTAATAAGCAGCCCCGTCTCAGGCAGTTGAGTCATAATTGCTACATTAGCGGCAATATCGGTTGCTGATAGCGTATCAAGCGGGTTCGAGTCTTTCGACTCATCGGCAGTTGAGAGTGCATTAAAACTCACATCACTACTACCGCCCGAGTGGGTAGCAACCATGAAAATAGCAAACACAACTACAGCTATGTTGCCAGCTAAAAGGCCGTATCGCCTTACTTTTTTGGAGTTGCGTTTTGTAAAGCGTGATGCAGTACGAAACGAGGGTATGCGTTGTGATGTAGCATAGCGTGAAGTGGTAGATGATCGCTTTGTTACAGAGGGTAGACTAAGAATAGTTTGCTCCCGGGAAAAATCCCATTAAGCTAGACAAAAATGAACATATATAGAACAATAGTCATTTTTGCTTAGCTAGATTAACAAATAAAACGACAAAAGTCAACCTACTGTGATCTTTCCACCCCTGTTAGTTGGTTACTGACTACGATAAATAAAGTTCTGAAAACTACGATTAGCCGGCACCCAATCGGCAGTTCTGCCCTCAACGCCCCAGCCTGCTAGACCATTCATATCGGAGTACTTTATCATTGTGCCATCATCACTTACCGCTTCAACAATCGCTACATGACCCTCAGCACCACTGTTACTTTGGGCAATAGCACCAACTACCGGCCTAGTACTCACAACCCATCCTGGTGTGAGCCGAGCAAAATTATCCCAAGTGTTTGCGTTTCCCCAATTATTTGGAACGGTGATTTTAGTTGCGACATACCACGTACAATAACCACGCCAATAACCATTATTGCCATAATTGGCTCGGTATTTTAACAAAAGCGGCATACGCTGTTTTACGCCGTTTGGTATAACAATTTGATCACCAATGGTAAGCCCTTTGAGTTCGGCATCGTTAAAAGCGGTTATTTCTAGGGCATTAGCGCTGTATGTTTCTGCAAGCTTCTCGGGTGTATCACCAACGCCTACAACATAGACAAAACCATTAACAGGGGGAATAAAAAGGGTGTTACCAGTTACGAGCTCATCTCTGGTAAGCCCATTTGACCAGCGAATACTATCTGAGGTAACACCGTAAGCTGTAGCAAGCCCAGGCACCGTATCCCCACTTGTCACAGTATGCCGTACAATATCTTCCTTACTTTTTATTTTTGAGCTTAGTATCTGTGTTTTTGTTACATATTCTTTTTCTATAATTGCCGCCTTGATATAAAGATTTATGGTGTCGGCCTGGTTAGTGACGGCCAGTTCTTCTTCAAGACCAGTCATTTTGGCAATCGTAACAGCAATTTCTGCAGAAGAAAGTGTATCGAGCGGATTAGACACAGACTGTGCGACACTGTGACCCACACCATAAGTTGGGTTGTTCGAATTTGAATAAGCATACACGCTGTAGCCTATAAGCCCTATCACCGCCATATTAATAGTTGTCACACCTATAGACAGTAGTCTTTTGCGTGGCGAAACTTTGTTATTTGCGCGAGTTGATGTTTGCAGCGGTAGGCTTCTACGCTTTTGGTGAGGTAGCACCGGCAAACGATCTCTTTGCTTTGGTAAAATGTCCAGATTAACCCCTAGATGAATCATTATCTAAAAAGTGCTAAATTAAATTGTAACAAGAAGCCTATTGTCGGGTCAATTTTAGCCCCTACAGTTATCCTCTGGACGGGCTACACCATGTTGTTGTTTCAGCAACTCATGCTCTGACTCACTACCACTAAAGCGCGTTAAACAGTCTTTACCAGATACAAAGTAGAGAAAATCTGTATTTGCCGGTGCAGACACCGCCTGCAACGAGCTAGTTGTTACATTACTTATAGGTCCTGGTGGTAAGCCAGCGATACTATAGGTGTCATAATTTGGGGGTGAATCATCAGTAGCATTAGATTGCAACATCATACCGATACTAAGCCGCTTCAAAAATACCTGAGCAGCTTTTTGTCTATTATCATTTGGCTGCCCATTAATATCTACTGCCCCTACTTCTCTTTCAATAATTGATGCCAGCGTAATACCCTCAAAAACATTGAGTCCTTGCCTTGCAATACCAGCACGCACATCTGGAGATAACGCTTCAGCCATTTCGTCGAGTGACTGCCTAATGATTGTCTCGGGCATGGTTTCTTTAATTCGTTCGTATGAATCAGGATAAAGATACCCCTCAAGTGAAGCGCCGACTGGTTTATCTACCAGTGCTGGATGACCCTGATAAATCGCAGGGTCGAAAGCCGTCGCCACATCTGATTCATTAAAACCGCCAATTTTTATCATTGCTTGTTTTATCTGTTCCAGATTTTGTCCGGGAAATATGGTAAAAAGATTTTTATCAACTTTTCCTTCAACCAAATAGCCCACAATTGTGGGAACATCAAATGATTGTTGCAAACTATACGTACCAGCCTTAAAAGATTCGGCAAGATTATTTGTTCTTACATACTGCACAAAGGCTTGTTTTGATCTGATAAGCTGTTTTCCTTTTAAGCCCTCGGCGATGATGGCCACGTTGTCACCGCTCTCAACCGTAAAAACTATGCGCTGAGTCGCTGTTAGATCAACGGCGCGAAGATTTTGCTCATACAGTGTTCTGATGCCAAATACACCAGCAACTAATGAAAGAGCCAACAGTACAAACGTAAACAACACCACTTTTGGCCATCTTTTCTCGTGCTTGTTACGCAGTTTGTAATTATTCACGCTGTTTTCTCCTGCAAGGTACTAAAGTAATCTCTCAAAATGAGCACGGCCGCTTCGGCGTCTATATCTGCTTTGGTATAGTCTTTTTTGTTTTCTTTTAGCCAAGCTTCAGCCGCCACAGAAGTAAGCGCTTCATCCTGAAAAATAATTGGTACACTGAGATGATTTGCAAGCTCTTTACTAAAGGCTCTCACGTAAGCCGTTTGTACTGTCTCAGCAGTTTGTAGATCCCTTGGTAATCCTACTACAACTACCCCAACCTCGTGTTTCTCTACGAGCTGTACAATCGCAGCAACGACATTGTCTACTTGCCGACTATCTATAGTCTGTAATGGTGTTGGTAAACGAGCAATACTTGAAGCCAACGCCACTCCAATACGACGTTCACCAACATCAAGCCCTAACACATAACTACTCATTATTCTCTGTACTTGGTACTGATTGTTCTACTTTTTCTATGACGACATTAATCTTGGTGACAGACTTGGGCGTTGTATACACCCAAAAAGGTGAGTAATCTACCGTTGCCTCATCAACCCCAGGCAGTCCATTAATAAATGCCTCCGCTTCACCACGTTTTTTACCCTTAATTGATTCCTTGACAAACTGCTCATCTATCTCGGGCCCAGCGGTTACTGATGTTCTAAAACTTATGGAAGCCTCACCGGCTGCCTGCTGATTATTAAGACGCATAATACTAGTGTCAATACCATCGTCAGTCACTGCTTGACCTTGCAGGGAGGGATCACCCTCTACATCTGCCTTTATAAGTTGGCTCAAATAATCACGTTGAATACCTAGCATTGTATAGGTTGTTTCTACCAAAACGGTAGCTTCCTCGGCCTCACTATCAACGTTTGGGGTGGTGGTAATTTTGGACGGAGCACTCGCTCTTGTTTCGCTCAGCGCAAATAATGTGTCGATTTCGAGTGCCGTTTTCAGCTCATCACCCGCCTGTTGATCTTGTTTAGTTTTAATATCGGCAACCGCATCATCAACATCTTTTTGGCTGACTACTTTGACAATTTTTGTACTACCACCGGCCATGGCAGACCCGGTTGCAGTAACACCATTAATACCTACAGTGTAGGCACGAGCACTAAGGTTATAGCTGTCACCAGGCTTTTCAGCTAACACATCTACTGTCCGAGTGGGGGTTGTGCAAGTACCACCACCAGAAAAAGAACTTGCCGGCAAAGAAACTGCCTCGGTGCTGATAAAAGCAAAATCGCCGGCACTAAAGCGTGTACCCGAGGACACTATTATTGCCTCGTCACTTGCACTACAATTTTTCATGGTCATTGTACCTTCTGCCTTTGCCCCTAAATCTTTCTGGCCGGTTGCCGGTACTTTAGTGTTATCACTCTTGGTAATAGTCTTTTGTATTGCCGGAATGACTTTGTTGTCTTTATCGAGTTCTGTTTGTGCAGTAGTGACCGTAAAATCAAATGAGCTCACGGCTGAGGTGGTGGTGGTTCGTATCGTCACTTGCGCCCGGGGCATTACTACTGCCGCAAAGTACCAACCAACCACTAAAAGTACCACTGCAAGACCGGCCAAAAATATACCCACTCGAAAACGATCAAAATTTGGTACTTTCAGGTGACGCTTTTTCTTGAGCTTTTCTTTGGAAGCCACACTGTCTTGCAGTGACATGTCAATTGTCTCTGTTGCAAGCTCTATCGCGTCCTCGTCCTTCGCAGCTGCAGCAGCCGCAAGCGCACCCACAGTAGCCGTCGTATCTAAAGATTCTGTATCTTCTAAATCTTCGGCCTCAATTACATCTTCACCAGGATAAGCCGGTGGTGGCGGGATAACCGGTTTGGACTGCAAACTCTTAGCAATATGTAGCCCGGCAACACCCGCCAGCGGCATCAAGCTTGTCTCGTTTGTAATCAGCACCACACTTTTTTTGCTTGTCTGGGCTGCTTTTTTTATCAGCTTCATATTGACTACGCTCTGCAAAACTGTTGATCGCTTTGGTAATACCAACGCCACAATCTTGCTTTTGCTAGACTTTACTTTATCAATAATAGATGTAATTTCGTCGTCTACATCTATATATATTGTTTCTTTATTAGGAGTAGCCATTATACGCTCAGCAGCCTGTTTATTCGTTCTTTGATTGATCCTGCCTTATGATCTGGGTCTTGTTGATTGATAGTATCAAGACCAACCCGTAACAAACCCATTGCAGTTATGTATGTATGGTCGTTGACTGCACCAGTTTTGTCAACAACCCCAACCACCTGATCTGGCTCAATGTGCTCAACAACCGGCTTACGAGTAAACGGTAATTGTTTGTACCAGTCAGTAGTGGCCAACTCTTCCATAAGTAACGCAAGTGAAGAGCCGCCACCACAAAGCAAAATGCGGTGCGGTAGATGATCAAGCTTGGTATATTCACCAAGTGCTAACTCAACACCAGAGAGCCATACATCAAGCGTTTTATGCAGCGCATCCCGCACTTGGGCTTTTTTATGCTCTGGGACTTTATGCGAATCAATCGCCAGCTTGAGTATTTCTGCTTGTTCAAAACTCGTCGCCAGCTCACGCTCAATCGATTTTGTGTAAGCTCGCCCTCCAATGCCAAACATCTTTGTACCTTCAACTCCACCATCTTTGAGTACTGCAATATCGGTTGTGCCGCCACCTACATCCATCAATATTGCACTCATTGTTGCGTTTGGATCGTTACCAATCACACTCCTTGCGACTGCAAAAGGCTCTGCGGCTACCGCCAATAGATCTAGTTCAAGCTCGGTTGCAGTACGTTCTAGTGCACCAATATGAATAAGTGGTGCAAAAGCTGTATATAACTGAATGACCACATCCCTACCTTGAAACCCAAGAGGGCTACTCACCGCATAGCTATCAATAGTGATACTTACCAACGCACTATTTACAAGTCGTATTTCGACTTCTTTGCCACCAAGTTCCCACGCAAGTTGCGCCTTAGCTTTTTCAAGCGCACGAGCCTGTATGATGCCAATAATACGTTCAATTTCTGGCATATCAAGCGGACGGCTTGGATCTTTACGCACAAACTTGACTGTTGTTGTCGTCCCCTTTACAAGCTCACCAGCAATACCAATCACCGTACCCTTCACCGACATATCAGCCATTCTCTCGGCCTCGGCAATAGCAGCGTCACAATTATTGACAACTGATGCAATATCCGCAATTGCACCCGCCTGCATATCCGCCAGTTGTTGATGTGCTCTACCTACCCCAACAATTTCAATGGTGTCACCCTTAACCCTACCTATCAATGCTTTAACATTCTCCGTACCAATATCAAGCGAAAGTATGTGCCGGGCTTTTTGTGTTGGTGCGTAAGATGGTTGCCCAGGTGTGGGACGCTTGAATTTTTTAAGCATTATAAGGTCTATTTTAACATAGGCACTATCGCATGAACGAGACTAAGCTTTGTTTATACCAATACGGCTTTTATGCGGCGAATCCCCGCACTTGAAGCTTCTTCTTTTATAATCTTGAACCGTTTGTTATCTTCAAACAGCTGTAATGTGTGGTCAACATGTGGACCACCACAAATCTCAAAACTAAAGGGTTTCTCGGCATCATCTGCTATCATGCGATACACTTTGACCGTTTCGCCATAGCGATCGCCAAACTGGCCAAGTGCCCCCATTTCTTCGCGGGCAACTTTTGTAGGGTATTCAGCAAATGATACTTTTAAGTCTTTGGCTATTTCTCGGTTAACAATGTCTTCAATCTGCTTTAACTGATCGGTTGTTATTTTTTCTGGATGGCTAAAATCAAACCTTAGACGGTCTTCAGTAATATTACTACCGTTTTGAATGACATGATCACCCAAGACATCACGTAATGCCTGGTACATCAAGTGTGTTGCTGTGTGATATTTTTTGTGCTGCAAGGTATATCCACCCAACCCGCCTTTAAAGGTGCCCTTCGTTGCAGTCTGGCTGCGCTCGCGCTGCTCCTGCATAAGTGTGGCAAATTCTTTTTGCCATGTATCTGAAACAGTTACTCCTTGTTTAAAAGCCTCTTCAACACTGAGTTCTACCGGAAATCCATACGTATCATGTAACTTAAATATTTCTGCACCTGTTAATCCGTTAGTAGTGAGTTTGCTAAATTCTTTAATGCCATTACGAAGCGTTTGGCGAAAAACCTTCTCTTCTCGCATCAATACCTCTGTCACTCCAGCATTATTATCTGCTACCTCTGGGTAATCCTGTTTATATAGATTGATGATAACCGGAATAATTACTTCTAGGAAGTTTTGTTCAATACCAAGATCAAATGCTTGACGGATAGCGCGCCGCACCAACCGACGCATCACATAACCCTGAGCCTTGTTGTTAGGCACGACGCCGTCGACTGCAAGAAAGGTAGCAGCACGCAAATGGTCGGCGATAATTCGCATACTGACCGTGTGGCTATCATAGTGCTTGCCGCTTAACTTTTCTAGAGCATCAATAATTGGCCATAGTACACTTATCTTGAAAAAATCTGGACTATCAATAGCGGCAGTTGCAATGCGCTCGAGTCCACCGCCAAAATCCCAATTCTTGG
>Ga0224722_1001280_pt1 | contig 14014 bp, 13 predicted proteins | sample Balambano_FR1_Me_FD_161646 | JGI IMG/M metagenome (GOLD analysis project Ga0224722, IMG submission 161646) | Freshwater sediment microbial communities from Lake Towuti, South Sulawesi, Indonesia - Balambano_FR1_MetaG | ecosystem: Environmental > Aquatic > Freshwater > Lake > Sediment | place... | reverse complement strand
CGCGAACGTGGCGACCGCGGCCAGCGCTCCCGCCGCCGTCAACCGGATGAATACCCCCATCATGGGGTGAAGGGTACGTGAGCCCGGCTCCGTGCCTGGACCGGGGGACAAGCAGCACCACCCGGCTCCCGCACCCCACCCGCGATCACCTATCCGGCAGGATGCCCTCGTGGACAAGCAGCAGGAGTTCGTCCTCCGCACCATCGAGGAGCGCGACATCCGTTTCGTGCGCCTGTGGTTCACCGACGTCACCGGCATCCTCAAGTCCGTCGCCGTCGCCCCCGCCGAACTCGAAGGGGCCTTCGCCGAGGGGCTGGGCTTCGACGGATCGGCTATCGAGGGCTTCACCCGCGTCTCGGAGTCGGACATGCTCGCCCGCCCCGACCCGGCCACCTTCGCCGTCCTGCCGTGGCGTGGCGAGTCGCAAGGGGCGGCGCGCCTGTTCTGCGACATCCTGCTCCCGGACGGCTCCCCCTCCTACGCCGACCCGAGGCACGTCCTCTCCCGCGCCCTGACCCGCGCCGCTGACCTCGGCTTCACCTTCTACACCCATCCCGAGATCGAGTTCTTCCTGTTCAAACAGCCACACGAGGACGGCGCGCTCCCTGAGCCCGTCGACGCCAGCGGCTTCTTCGACCACACCCCGCACGGCATCGCCCACGACTTCCGCCGCGCCGCCATCACCATGCTCGAGTCGATGGGCATCTCCGTGGAGTTCAGCCACCACGAGGGCGCGCCCGGCCAGCAGGAGATCGACCTGCGCTACGCCGACGCCCTGTCCACCGCCGACAACATCATGACGTTCCGGCAGGTCATGAAGGCCGTCGCCTACGCGCAGGGCGTGCACGCCAGCTTCATGCCCAAACCGTTCACGCAGTGGCCCGGATCCGGCATGCACACCCACGTCTCACTGTTCGAGGGCGACCGCAACGCCTTCTACGAGGCCGGGTCGGAATACCAGCTGTCGAAGACGGCCCGGTCCTTCATGGCCGGGCTGCTGCGGCACGCCCCGGAGATCACGGCCGTCACCAATCAGTGGGTCAACTCGTACAAACGGCTGTGGGGTGGCGGCGAGGCGCCTGCGTACGTCTGCTGGGGCCACAACAACCGCTCCGCCCTCGTCCGCGTCCCCATGTACAAGCCGGGGAAGGAGCAGTCCACCCGGGTGGAGGTGCGGTCCATCGACTCGGCCTGCAACCCCTACCTGGCCTTTGCCGTCATGCTCGCGGCCGGCCTCGCCGGCATCGAGCAAGGCCTGGAGCTGCCGCCCGAGGCCGAGGACGACGTGTGGTCTCTCACCGACAGGGAACGTCGCGCCCTCGGCATCACCCCCCTCCCCAGCACGCTCGCCGAAGCGATCGCGGTCATGGAAGGGTCTGAGCTCGTCGCCGAGACGCTGGGCGAGCATGTCTTCGAGTTCTTCCTTCGCAACAAGCGCGCCGAATGGGACAGCTACGCCCGGCAGGTCACCCCGTACGAGCTGGACCGCATGCTCCCGACCTGGTGACCGCCTCCCCGTCCCGGCGCCCGGCCAGCGAACGGGCCACGCTGGTCCGTCTGGGCTTCGTCGACACCGCCCGCGCCGCGCGCCTCCTGGCCGACCCCGCGCTAGCGCCGATCCGTGACGACGCGGAGATGCTGCAGGCCATCGCCGACGGAGCCGACCCCGACCAGGCTCTACTCGGGCTGCTGCGCATCCTGGAGGCCGCCCCGGAGGCCGACGCCCTGGTCTCGGCGCTGGAGCGCGATACGGTGATGCGGCGCCGGCTGCTTGCCGTCCTCGGCCTGTCCGCCCCGTTGGGTGATCACCTCGCGCGGCATCCGCAGCAGTGGCGGGAACTCGCCGCCCTCCCCGTCCCGGCTCCCCGCGTCACCCCCGAGCATGTACGGGCCGCCCTGCTGACCGCCGTCCAGGCCGATCCCGACGCAGCGACGCCGGTCGCCACACTGACCGGCGCCGCCGCCAGGGACGCCCTGCGCGTCGCGTATCGTCAGCAACTGCTGTTGCTCGCCGCCCGCGACCTCGCGGACAGCCTCGACGTCGGCATCGTCGCCGGTGAGCTGGCTGACCTGGCAGCGGCGGCACTGGAGACGGCATTGGCCGTCGCCCGCGCCGAGCATCCCGAGGCGTCGAGCGTCGCCCGGCTGGCCGTCGTGGCGATGGGCAAGTGCGGCGGCCGGGAACTGAACTACGTCAGTGACGTCGACGTCATGTTCGTCGCCGCGCCGGTTGCTGACGAACCGGAGGACGCGGCCATCGTGGCGGCCACCGCGTTGGCCACCACGCTGATGCGCGTGTGCAGTGAGCACACGGCGGAGGGGACGCTGTGGCCCGTGGACGCGGCGCTGCGCCCGGAAGGCAAGGCCGGCCCGCTGGTGCGCACGCTGGACTCCTACCTCGGCTACTACGACCGCTGGGCCAAGACGTGGGAGTTCCAGGCGCTGCTCAAGGCGCGCCCCGTCGCCGGCGACGTGGCCCTCGGCGCCGACTTCGCGCGGGCCGTGCAGCCGGCCATCTGGGCGGCCGCCGAGCGCGACGGCTTCGTCGAGGACGTCCGCGCGATGCGGCGGCGCGTCGAGGAGCACGTGCCCCTGAAAGACGCCGACCGGCAGGTGAAGCTCGGGCGCGGCGGGCTACGAGACGTGGAGTTCGCCGTGCAGCTGCTCCAGCTGGTGCACGGCCGGGGTGACGACACGCTGCGGGTCGCGTCGACGCTCGGCGCGCTCGCCGCCCTCACCGCCGGCGGCTACGTCGGCCGCGAGGACGGCACCGAGCTCGCTGCGTCCTACCGATGGCTTCGCACCCTCGAGCATCGGATGCAGCTGGTGCGGCTGCGGCGCACGCAGGTGTTGCCGCGAGCCGAGGCGGACGTCCGCCGGCTGGGCCGCAGCCTGGGCTTTCGGCACGAGCCGGCTGCCGCGCTGGAGCGCACGTGGCGCCGCCATCAACGCACGGTGCGGCGACTGCACGAGAAGCTGTTCTACCGGCCCCTGCTCGAAGCGGTCGCGCGGGTGCCGGGGGAGGCGACCCGACTCACTCCGGAGGCTGCCCGGGCCCGCCTGCAGGCGTTGGGCTACCGCGACCCGGCCGGTGCGCTGCGGCACCTCGAAGCGCTCACCGCGGGGGTGTCACGCCGCGCCGCCATCCAGCGCGCGCTGCTCCCGGTGCTGCTGGGCTGGTTCGCCGACGGCGTCGACCCCGACGCTGGCCTGGCTGGGTTCCGGGAGGTCAGCGACTCCCTCGGCGACACCCACTGGTACCTGCGGCTGCTGCGTGACGAGCGGGCGGCGGCGGAGCGCATGGCCCGCGTGCTGTCGTCCAGCGTCTTCGCCACCGGACTCCTCCGCCGGGCACCTGACGGGGTCGCCGTGCTCGGCGGGGACGACGCGTTGATCCTGCGTGATCGCCCGGCCCTGGGGTCGGAGGTACTTGCCGGGGTGCAGCGGCACACCGAGCCGGTCGAGGCGATCGGCGTTGCGCGCGCGATGCGCCGCCGCGAGCTGTTCCGCATCGCCGTCGCCGAGCTGGAGTCCTGGGCCGAGGCGGGGCCCGGCGCACCGGACGAGACGGCCCCCGTCGACGCCGTCGCCGCAGCCGTGACTGCCGTCGCCGAGGCCACCGTGACGGCCGCCTACACCGCGGCCCTGCGCCAGGTGGCCATCGAGCACCGCGGGCTGCTGCCCACACGCTTCGCCGTCGTCGCGATGGGACGCCTCGGAGGCCGCGAGCTTGCCTACGGCTCCGACGCCGACGTCGTCTTCGTGCACGACCCGGTCCCAGGAGCGGACCCGGACACAGCGGCGCGCACCGCACTGGCCATCGCGCAGCAGATGCGTCGACTGCTGTCGCTGCCTGGGCCGGAACCGCCGCTCACGTTGGACGCGGACCTGCGGCCGGAAGGGCGCAACGGCCCGCTGGTGCGGACGCTGGCCTCCTACGCCGCGTACTACCAGCGGTGGGGGGAGGTGTGGGAGCGCCAGGCGCTGCTGCGGGCCGCGCCCCTGTGTGGCGACGCGGAGCTGCTGGCCGACTTCGCTGGCATGGTGGCGCCGCTGCGGTGGTCACCGGATGGGGTGAGCGCGGCCGACCTGCTCCAGGTGCGCCGCATCAAGGCGCGGGTGGAGTCGGAGCGGCTGCCACGGGGAGCCAATCCCGCCCTGCACCTCAAGCTCGGGCCCGGCGGGCTGGCCGACGTCGAGTGGACCGTCCAACTGCTGCAGTTGCAGCACGCCGGAGTCGTGGAGTCGCTGCGAACGACCAGCACCCTGCAGGGGCTGCAGGCAGCGGTCGAGGCCGAGCTGCTGAGCCGCAGTGAGGGCGATGCTCTGGTTCGGTCATGGCTGCTCGCCAGTCGCATCCGCAACGCGATCATGCACGTGACGGGCCGGTCGGGGGACGAGATCCCAGCGGACCCACTGGTGCGCGCCAGCCTCGCCGGGCTGCTCCGCGTCAGTGAGGGGCCGGATGCGCTCGTTGACGGTTACCGGCGCAGTGCCCGCCGCGCGCGCCGGGTGGTGGAGCAGCGGTTCTACGGCGAGACGTGATGCCTCGGGCGACTGGTGATCCACGGAGGCGTCGGGTCGGCGGAGCGTGATCCACGGAGGCGTCGGGTCGGCGGAGCGTGATCCAGGGAATCCCCGCGCCGCCTCGGGGCTCCGCGGTCCGTCAGTCGTCGCGACGTTGTGTTGCACCCCCGGCGTAGCGTCGCGACATGCCACAGATCGAGATCACGCAGCACGCCACCGCGCCACCCGATGTTGTCTGGGCCGTGGCGACGGACATTGGCGGAAGCCCTGCCACGTTGTCCGGGGTCAGTGCCGTGCAGATGCTCAGCGAAGGCGAGTTCGGCGTGGCGACGCGGTGGCGCGAGTCGCGGCGGATGATGGGCCGCGAAGCGACGGAAGAGCTGTGGGTGACCGCGGTAGAGCCGCTGCGTTCGTACACCGTGGAGGCCGACTCGTCCGGCGTGCACTACGTGTCGACGTTCCGCTTCGTCCCAGCAGGCGACGGCACCGACATCACCCTGACGTTCGAGGGCCGTGCTCATCACCCGGTGTCGCGGGTGCTCTCGGTGGTGACCGGCCGACTGATGGAACGTGGCGTGCGCTCAGCCCTCGCGAAGGACGTGGCGGATCTCGCGGCGGCCGCCGAGCAGCGGGCGCGCGCCAGCGGCACTTGAGGGGCGGTCGCCGCGCCATGCGATCACGTCTCACCGTCGCAGTCCCACCGCGCCGTGCCGCCGACAGACGTCGGATACACACCGCATCCAGGTCGGCGCCGTGTTCCTGGCGGATGTGAAGGCCGTCGGCGCCGGTCGGCGCCTGCTTGCGGATGCTCGTCTCCACGGATGCTGTGGCGGGCCGGCGGTGGCCCTGTGGATGGATTCCGACGCCGTCCGCCAGAACCACGCATACTCGCCCGCCATGGATGACACCCTCGCCACGTTCGCGGCGCGCGTGCGCCCCCGGGCAGCGACGTCGCTGCTGCGGCCGGGCCGGCGGCGCGCACCGTTGCGGCTGGTCACACAGCGACAGTTTGGCGAGGACGGGGACGGGCATCGCCTGGTGACGCAGGATCCGTTCGCCTTCCTGCTTGGGGTCCTGTTCGACCATGGGATGCCCGCTGAGCGAGCCTGGCAGGCGCCGCGACGCCTGCAGCAACGGCTCGGCCACCTCGACCCCCGGCGGATGGCGACTGAACCCGAAGCCGTCGCCATGGCGATCGCGGAGCCCCCAGTGCTGCACCGCTACCGCCACACCATGGCCAGTTGGGTGGTGGCCGCGGCCGTCCACGTCGTCGACGAGTACGGCGGCCAGGCCGAGCGTCTTTGGTCCGACGGGCCGACCTGCCAGGAGGCGCACGGGCGCTTCACCGCCTTCGCCGGGATCGGCAACGTGAAGGCGCGTCGTGCCCTCGACATCTTGGTGAGCGACTTCGGCGTGCACCTGCGGGAAGAGGTGGCAGCCAGTTGAGCTGCCGTCGCTGTCCAGCGGTCCGCCTCGCGCTCGGCCCCGAGCGCCCCGACGGTACGGTCGTGACGTTGACGTTCCCGAGAGCAGGTGAGGACATGGCGTGCCGCATCGGCGAGCTCGTGCTCGACTGCCGAGACCCCGACTTGCTGGCGCAGTTCTGGTGCGAGGTTCTGGACTTCGTCGTGCTCGGACGCGAGGAGGACGGTTCCGTGGAGATCGGTGCACGTGACGGCTTCGGCGGTTCCCAGCCGACGCTGTTCCTGAGTCGAAGTGACGAGCCGAAGCGCGGCAAGTCGCGCTTGCACATCGACCTTAACCCCACGGACCGCGACCAGGCCGCGGAGCTCGAACGCCTGCTCGCGCTCGGCGCCCGTCCGGCGGACGTCGGGCAGACCGGCGAAGAACACTGGCATGTCTTGGCCGACCCGGAGGGCAACGAGTTCTGCCTCCTGAGGGATCGCCTGCGGCCGGTGTGAGCTGGGAGCTGTTCGGGGCCGGTGGCGTCCTCATGCTGTCGGTGAGGGTGTCCCGAGCCGACGTAGCCCCCGCCTCGTCGTCGACCCGCTCGCCGACCGGCTCCAACGCGGCCGGACACCGGCGGGTAGACACCCCCGGTGAGCATCCGGTGCGATGCCATCCGGCCGATTCGCCGTACCGACTCCTCGCCGGCGAGGTGAAGTGTTCGGTCAGGCAATGGGCAGTTTCGTCGATGGGACCGGCATCGGTTGCCGGAGCTGCGCGCGTGAGCATGAGGTTGAATGTGAGCGTGACGCGGTAGCCCGACCGGACCGGCCTGACCTCGTGTCGGCGGTCGGCGTAGAACGCGACGAGGACGAGGTCATCACGTGAACCGCGGTAGGTGCGCTCCGTGCCACCGTCGTCGACGACGAGCTCACCCCCGGTGTGCATCGACGGCAGTGAGACCACGAGGGTTGCGACCATATCGTCGTGCTTCTCGGAGTCCTGGTGGGGCAGGAAGAACTGCCCCTTGCCGTAGACCAGCCACGAGTGCAGCGAGGCGCGCAACTGCGAGCCCGGCGGGAGGCCGAGCTCGTCGCGGAAGTGCGTCAGAGCGGTCTCGAGATGCGTATCCCACTCTGGTCCTCCGAGCGTGACATGCGCCGGGGTCAACTCCCAGGTGTCGCGGATCGCTGAGTCGCGCAACGTCTCCTCGCCGCGGCCGAACATCGCCGGGCGCGCCGCAGCGATCAGGCGCTTCGCCTGAGCTGCCCGCACCGGGAGTGTGATGCCGCCGACGTCAGACACATGCAGCTCGAGGGCGTCGCCTGGCAATCAGAGCATTGCGCAGTCAGACCCGACCGCCTCATCTCCACCGAGCAGCCGGACCAACCGGTCGCGTGGAGTCAGGGCCATGGCCACGAGCCTATGAGTGGCGCGGAACGTGTGGCCGATTGCTTCCTCGTCAAAGGCGCTCGGAACTACGCGTCGGCTTCGTGACGCGGCAGACGTGTCTGCATGTGCTCGACAGCCTCGGCGAGGGGCTGGAGATCCTGGTCGATCACGGCTTGGACAATCTCGGGGTTGTTGGCGAAGCAGTGGTGGGCAAGGAAGTCCTGCATGCCGGCGATCTCGCGCCATCTGATCTCCGGCTCGATCTCGGTGGTGTCTGTGCTGAGCGCCTTCACGGCTTCACCGATTTCGAGGAGCCTCATGGCCACGGCGTCCATCACGATCCCAACACTGATCGGACCGTGGTGCAGGTGTGAACGGATCGAAGTGATCGCTGCCGCAATGTCGTCGAGGGCCTCTGCGTCGGGTTGGCTCACAGCGGAAGTAGGTCCTTCGCTGTTCAGCAGTACGTCTCCGTCGTTCTCTTGAACCCCTCACGTGCGGCGAGGGGAGCGAGAAGCTCCCGCAGGCGCTGAAGGTCGAGCATCCGCTTGCTGGAGGCGTCGCGTCGTGGGGCCGCAAACGAGGCTCAGGTCTTTGATGTCGTCGACGAGGTCGGCAACCGTGCGCACCAGTCATCACCGGGAGGCCTCGACGAGCCTCACGTCGAGGGAGTATTTGGGCCACTGCAGACCAACAGAAAGGGCCCCCAATCCTGCATACCTGCAGGTCAGAGGCCCTTTCGGCGTTACGACTTCTGTCAGATGTCGAAGTACAGCTCGAACTCGTGCGGGTGCGGCCGCAGCCGGATCGGGTCAACCTCGTTGGCGCGCTTCCAGTCGACCCAGGTCTCGATCAGGTCGGGGGTGAAGACGTCGCCGACGGTGAGGAAGTCGTGGTCGGCCTCCAGGGCGTCGAGCGCCTCTGGCAGCGAGGCGGGCACGTGCGCGATCTCGGCAAGCTCCTCGGGGGGCAACTCGTACAAGTCCTTGTCGACAGGCTCCGGTGGCTCGATCTTGTTCTTGATCCCATCCAGCCCGGCGAGCAGCAGCGCCGAGAACGCCAGATACGGATTGCTGGAGGGGTCCGGCACGCGGAATTCCACCCGCTTCGCCTTCGCCGACGTGCCCGTCACCGGGATGCGCACCGCGGCGGAGCGGTTGCGCGCGGAGTACACCAGGTTGACCGGTGCCTCGAAGCCCGGCACCAAGCGGTGGTAGGAGTTGACGGTCGGGTTGGTGAATGCCAGCAGCGATGGCGCATGCGCGAGAAGGCCGCCGATGTACCAGCGGGCGGTGTCCGACAGCCCGCCGTAGCCGAGCTCGTCGTAGAACAGCGGCGAGCCGTCCTTCCACAGCGACTGGTGCACGTGCATCCCGGAGCCGTTGTCACCGAACAGCGGCTTGGGCATGAACGTCACTGTCTTGCCGTGCGCCCACGCGACGTTCTTGATGGCGTACTTGAACAGCATCAGCCGGTCGCCGGCGTGCAAAAGCGTGTCGAATTTGTAGTTGATCTCGGCCTGGCCAGCGGTGCCGACCTCGTGGTGTGCACGCTCGACGGGGATGCCCAGGTCGATGAGCGTCTGGCTCATGACGTCGCGCAGATCGGCGTAGTGGTCGACCGGCGGGACCGGGAAGTAGCCACCCTTGTAGCGCGTCTTGTAGCCGCGGTTACCGCCCTCTTCAACGCGCCCGGTGTTCCAAGCGCCCTCGACGGAGTCGATGTAGTAGTAGCCGGCGTTCTGCTTCGTCTCGAACCGGACGTCGTCGAAGATGTAGAACTCCGCCTCCGGCCCGAAGTACGCGGTGTCGCCGATGCCGGTCGACGCCAGGTACGCCTCGGCCTTTGCGGCGACGTTGCGCGGGTCGCGGCTGTACGGCTCGTTGGTGAACGGGTCGACGATGGAGAAGTTGAGCGCCAACGTCTTGGCGCTGCGGAACGGGTCGACGAAGGCGGTCGCTGGGTCGGCGATGAGCTTCATGTCCGACTCGTGGATCGCCTGGAAGCCGCGGATCGACGAGCCGTCGAACATCAGCCCGTCAGCGATAGCGGCCGCGTCGAAGGACGCCGTCGGCACGTTGAAGTGCTGCATGACCCCGGGCAGGTCGCAGAACCGCACGTCGATGAACTCGACGCCCTCGTCCTTGACGAACTTGAGCAGCTCGTCTCCGTTGCTGAACATCCGACCTCCTGTCCCGGCTGTGCGCCGGGTCGCTCCTGACATCGAGACAACGCGGCCTACGGCTCGGCGACGCCGCCCAGCAGCAAACTCGCGCAGTGCACTTGACCCTAGGGACCGGTCGTGTCCCGTCCATGACCGGGGTGTTTCGCCCGTGTAACGACCCGTGGGACGGGTATCGGTGCACGCGCCGGGGCCCCTGAAGTGGCCGGTCGACGGTCCGCCCGCTGCCGGTACCGCGGGGGGAATGATCATGTTGGGTAGGTGTTGCGTCACTTGCCACAGGCGTTGCCCCGCCTGAACAGGCTTGTTCGCCTAGTCATGTGGGGCAAGGCCTACCCAACATGATCATTCCCCGGGGGGTGGCGTGGCGGCCGGCTGGGCGAGCGGTCGGGGTGCGGGCTCCTTAGCCTGACGGAGTGACGCAGGACTCGCCGGACGGTACGGCGCAGGCCAGCCCGCCGGGGGTGCGGCTCGGCCTGCCGGCGGCAGGCCCGGGGTCGGTGTCCACCATCGGGCGGCGGCTGCTCGCCCTGGCTATGGACTGGGCCATCGCGGTGGTCCTCGTGGCGACGCTGCAGCTGACCGACCCCGAGGTGCCGTCCACCGGCGCCCTCAACCGACTCATCGTCTGGTTCGTCCTGGTCGCGCTGATCACGGGGTTGACCGGTGCCAGCATCGGCCAGCACCTGTGCCGGATGCGGGTGACCCGCGTGGACGGCCGGCCGCTCGGCCTCTGGCGCGCCACCCTGCGCACGCTGCTGATCGCGCTGGTCATCCCCGCCGTGGTGCAGGACGACGACCGCCGGGGCTTGCACGACATCGTGGTCGCCAGCGTGGTGCTGAACCGCTGACGGCCTGGTCGCGATGCTATCGCGCGGGCGTGGCCAGGCCACGCTCCCGGCAACCCAACGGCCGACCAAGATCGGGAATACGCTCCCACCCTGATGCGTTGTCGCTCCTAGAAGTTGAGCGAAGGCCGCTCAACCACGTCGAGGGAGGATCGACGATGGCGATTCTGAGGTGGGACCCCTTCACCGCGCTGGCGCGCATGGACCCGGAGTTCGACGAGTTGATGCGCCGCAGCTTCGGCAACACGGCCGGCTCGGCGGGCTACGTCCCAGCGATCGACATGGTCCGCGACGGCTCCGACGTCGTGATCAGCCTTGAGCTGCCCGGTGTTGACGTCGAGAAGGACGTCTCGATCGAGGTCGAGGGCCACCGGCTGGCCATCGGCGGCGAGCGGCGTGGCGACTTCGAGCGCACCGAGGGTGACGAGAACCGTCGCGTCATCGTCCGTGAACAGCGCTACGGCGCCTTCCGGCGCGAGTTCGCCCTGCCCGAGCACGTCACTGCCGACGACGTCGCGGCGACCTACGACAAGGGCCTGCTGACGGTTCGCGTGCGCAACGTGACCAGGCCGGCACCGGAGCCGCAGCGCATCGCCGTGCAACACGTCTCGCAGCCGTTGCAGGTGACAGCGGAGTCCGAGAGCGGCGAGCGCTGACTCGAGCAGCGCTGACCCCAGCCAGCTGACTGGCCCCGCTGATCGCGGGAGAGCGCCAGCCGACGTGTGACCTCCGGGCCGTTGCGGCACGGCCACGGCCCGGAGGGGCTGCACGCAGAGTCGGCGCTGTCCCGTGGTGCTCGGGTGGCCGCGCGGGTGGCCGCGTCGGCCCAGGGCACGGGTGGCGCGGCTGCCGAGCAGTTCGTTGCTCAACCCGCCATGCGCGCTGCGTGCGCCCGCCTGGCTCGTTATGGCGCAGGGCAGGCTCCCTCCATGCCCGGCCCCAGCGCGCTCATCGGCGAAGCACATCCAGCTCATCGGACGCGGTGAAGCAGACGCCGTTCCCACGGATCGTGGGGCACCCGGCGGCATGCCCACCACTCCCGGCCGCGGCTACACCCGCCCCGTCAGCGGGGCAGTCCGCCCTTCGGCATGCCCTTGGGCAACTTGACGTTCTTCGGCAGCGGCCCCTTCGGGATGGGCAGTTGCTGCGTCTGTGTCGGCATGGCACGCAGTCGTGCCGTCAGGTCCGTCACCTGGGCCGGCTGCAACTGCTTGGGCAGTTTCCGCAGCGTCCGCGCCAGCTTGCGCAACGGCACCTGGCCCTCGTCGTTCCCGATCACGATCTCGGTGATGGGCACGTCCGCAGCGATACGGGCGTGCCGTTTCCGCTCGGTGCCGAGCAAGGCTCGCACCCGACCAGGGTCTCCTTCGCCGATCAGCACGATGCCCGCGCGCCCTACGGCTCGGTGCACGACGTCTTGCTGCCGGTTCACCGCGATGGCCGGCGTCGTGGTCCACCCGCGGCGGATGAGGCTCATGGCGCTCATGGCGGCGCCCGGTTTGCCTTCGAGCTGCACGTAGGCGGCCCGCTCGACCCGTCGACCAAACACGATGATCATGGCCAGCAGCACCATCGGGAGCCCGATCACGACCCAGAGCCCCCACGGCCCCACCAGCCAGGCGAGCAGCCCCATGAGCAGGGCCACCGCGGCACCAGTCCCGAAGGTCCACAGGCCGAGCCGGCGGTCCACCTGCGCCGCCATCCGGTAGGTGGCGCGGATCTGCGCCATCCGCCCGGGGACCGGATTGCCGTCAGCGTCGACCTTGCGGCGTCGCCGACGCCGCTTCGACGTCGATGGTGGGGACGACGCCGACGCAGGCGCCGGAGCCGACTTACGGTTCGGCGATCCGGCCGCGCCGGCCGAGGAGCGGGCCATGCCGAAAGCCTAGACGGCCCCGCAGGCGCAGCCCGACCCGTCGTCGGCGGTCAGGGCCGCCAACCGGCATCCGTGCGTGGTGTCACGGTGCCGTCGACGCCACCGCCGACCGGGCGGCGAGAGCCTGTCGATAGAGCCGTCCTGCCCGGTAGGACGAGCGGACCAAGGGGCCGCTCATCACGCCCAGGAAGCCGACATGCTCCGCATACGCGGCGAGCTCGTCGAACTCGGCGGGTGCAACCCACCGCTCGACCGGGTGATGACGCGGGGAGGGCCGCAGGTACTGCGTGATGGTGACGAGGTCGCAGCCCGCGTCGTGCAGATCCACCAGGGCCTGGCGAACCTCCTCCAGCGTCTCGCCCATGCCCAGGATCAAGTTCGACTTGGTGATCATCCCGGCGTCCCGCGCCAGGGACAGCACGGCCAGCGACCGCTCGTAGGAGAACGCCGGCCGGATGCGGCGGAAGATGCGCGGCACCGTCTCCAGGTTGTGCGCGAACACCTCGGGAGCCGCGTCGAACACCTGTCCCAGCAACTCCGGCTTGCCGGAGAAGTCCGGCGTCAGCATCTCGACCCCGCACCCCGGCACGAGCGCGTGCACCTGCCGGATGGTTTCGGCGTACAACCAGGCGCCCTCGTCCGGGAGGTCGTCACGCGCGACCCCGGTGATGGTCGCGTACCGCAACCCCATCGTCGCGATCGAGTCCGCGACCCGACGGGGCTCGTCGACGTCCAGCGGCGCGGGCTTGCCCGTATCGATCTGGCAGAAGTCGCAGCGCCGGGTGCACTGTTCTCCGCCGATGAGGAAGGTGGCTTCCCGGTCTTCCCAGCACTCGTAGATGTTGGGGCAGCCGGCCTCCTGGCACACCGTGTGCAGGCCCTCGGCTTGGACGAGTTCGCGGATCTGGAGGTACTCCGGCCCGGTGCGCACCCGCGTCTTGATCCAGGGCGGCTTGCGCTCGATCGGCACCTGCGCGTTGCGGACCTCCAGACGCAGCAGGCGGCGGCCTTCGGGGCTGACGCTCACCCGGCCACTGTAGTTGCGAGGCGCTCGGCGGGCAGGTCGTCGCCGTGCGGGGGTGTCAGCAGCGTGAGCCGATGCTCCATCAGCGATGCAACCTGCGCGACCGACGTCGGGATGCCCCTCTCCCGGGTCAGGGACGTGACCCCGGCGTCGCGGATCCCGCAGGGCACGATGCGGTCGAACCAAGTGAGGTCCGCGTCGCAGTTCAGCGCCAACCCGTGCATCGTCACGCCGCGGGCCACGCGGACCCCCACCGCGGCCACCTTCCTGGCCGGTGATGGCTCGAGCACCCAGACGCCGCTGCGGCCGGGCACCCGGTCCCCGGCCACGCCCAGGGCGGCGCACGCGTCGATGACGAGTTGCTCCATCCGCCGCACGTGGGCGACGACGTCGACCGGGTCGGGCAGCCGCAGGATCGGGTAGGCCACCAGCTGGCCCGGCCCGTGCCAGGTGATCTTGCCGCCGCGGTCGACGTCGATCACCTCCGCTCCTGGGTCACCGGTGGGGCGGTCGAGCGGATCGGTGCGGCGCCCGGCGGTGTAGACCGGCTCGTGCTCCAGGAGGACGACGGTGTCGTCGATGGCGCCGGCCACCCGGTCGGCGTGCAGTTGTCGCTGCAGGTCCCAGGCCTCCCGATACGGGGTCAGCCCCGGCAGTCGCACCACGCGCACCCCGCCAGGCTACGCCCGGGCTCGCCCCCCTAGGTGCGTCCGGCAGGGGTGGGGGTATCGGACGACGGTTGCCGGACGCACCTAGGG
>Ga0224722_1001279_pt1 | contig 14020 bp, 18 predicted proteins | sample Balambano_FR1_Me_FD_161646 | JGI IMG/M metagenome (GOLD analysis project Ga0224722, IMG submission 161646) | Freshwater sediment microbial communities from Lake Towuti, South Sulawesi, Indonesia - Balambano_FR1_MetaG | ecosystem: Environmental > Aquatic > Freshwater > Lake > Sediment | place... | reverse complement strand
CTGTTCGACGGTATCCAGCTGCACCGAGACTTTCACCGCCAGATGCATGCGGTTGATCGGCAAAGCGGGCTGCAGTAAGGAAGCAGAAGCCATGGGAACCTTCCTGTGTAAGGTTGCGGTGGTTAGGTCGGCTTGGAGCACCACCTCCTTGCCGACCGCCTATATAGACCGTATCGCCCGTATGCCGGCTTGTCAATAGGGTCTATACAGGCAATATTGCCTCCATGGCTGAAACACTCTATCCCGTCAAAAAACTCGTTTATCTCACCGATGAGCAGGCTTCTGCCATCGCAGATTTTCGATTTTCTAAACGCCTCCAGTCGGAGAATGAAGCCATCCGCCGGCTGATCGAGCTTGGCCTTGAGGCCGCCGAGAAGCGCCAGAAGGAGCCGACCCATGGCTGACATCGCCGATCTTGAGCGCCGCGTCATCGCCTTAGAGGCAGCGAATAACGAAAACACGCGCACGCTGAACTGGGTTGTCGGTACGCTGGGCCGCGTTGCCGCCGACGTGGCCGCAGTCAAGGACGACGTGCGCGTCGTGAAAGACGATGTTGCAGCTCTTCGCAAAGAGTTCCGCGGGCATCAGGAGCGGTTGCCGTCAATGATAGCCGAGACCATGCGCGAAGTGCTGCGCGAGCAGAAGCCATGATGAACAAGACCTTCGACATCGATGCTGAGCGTTTCGAGAGCATTGAGCGCAAGCTTGATCGCCTCATCGCGCTGACAGAATCGGCAAACCTGCGCGAGCGCGTCACCTCCATGGAGATGCAGACCGCCGCGCTCGCCACCGATATCGCTCACACCCGCAGCGACATGGCGCTGCTGCGCACCGATTTCGTTCGCATGAACACACGGTTCGACCGACTTGATGATCGTCTCGCCCGCATCGAAAAACGCCTTGAACTGGTCGAGGCTTAAGGCGCGCCCATGTCTCCCAGGCTGGCATTGTGCTCTTCGACCGCCTGAACGAAAGCGGCAAGCTGGGCGTCGAAGTCATCGTCGCTCTTCGCCATCCGCGCCGCCTGGCGGGCTTGGGCGCGCTCCATCACCGCCTCGCCCGGGTTGAACTCGGGATGGGTCTCGGCATAACGCTGGGCGAAGGCGTCGGTCTTGGGCGCGGGCCTGGCGCTCTCGGCGACATAGCTGCCGATGTCGTAGGCGGCGAGCGCGCCCCCGGCGACGGGCAGCGCCCGCATCGCGACGCGGCCGAGCGGCGAGCGCGCCATAGCCCCGGCGATGCGCGGCGCGGCCTTCATCACGCCATAGGTCGCGCCCGCCGCGCCAGCGCCTGCGACAGCGCCGCGTCCTTGCGCTTCGGCCTCGGACGCGCCGGCGGCCTCGGCGTCGCCCGTCTCGGCGTCATAGGCGATGGCCCCGGCCGCGAAGGGGGCGAGCAGCGAGGCTTTCGGCAGCTTGGCGAGACGCTGCACCAGGTCTTCCTTCACGCCCGTCACCGGCAGCTTGGCGGCGCGCAGCTCGGTGCGCAGATCGGATGCGGTGCGAGCGCGCAGGCCGGCGAGCCGGGCCTCGGTGGCCGCATCCGCCTGGCTCACGGCCTTGCCGGGCGCGGCGGCCTTGCTCGACACGGTGTATGGGTCGCCGCGCGCTTCCGCCGCGCGGGAGCGGATGCGCGCATCATCGACGGCATCCACCTTGGACGTGCGCGTAATGGCATCCTTCGCCAGCATGGCGGCCATGCCGATGCCCGCGCCCTGTTCGGCGTTGGCGGCGAGATCGACATAGCGCCGCGTCCCTTCGTCCACATTCGGCGCGATGACGTCGCGGGTGAACTGCGCTGCGCCGAGCATGGCAGCCGGTCCAACGAACTGTGTCCCGGCGCGCATAACGCGGCCACGATTGATCGTCTTCAGGCGGTTCTCGGCAATGACGGGATTGATGTCCTTGGCCTTGGCGAGACGCGAAACCTCGTCGGCGCGGCGCGCATCGACCGCATCAAATTTGCGGGTCATGCCGTAGCCGGCCACGCCGCCACCCACTGCGCCCACGCCGTAGGGGCCGAACTCCTGCGCGAAGCGCGACCAGGAGTTTTTCTCGCGCTCCGTCTCGACGCCGGCTTCCGCCGTTTCCAGCTTCGTTCGGGCTTGCGTTTGCAGATCCCCGCGCAGCGTCTTCACGCCCTCGATGGTGCCGCCGCCCCATTTGCCGTCGATCGGGCCGCTGTAATAGCCGCGACTACGCAAGAAGCCCTGCAGGGCCTTGACGGCGGCAGGATCGTTGACATTTACACTGTTCAGCTCATCGAGCGTCATGAGGTTGCCTTATGACTGAATGCGTGCAGAGGCACGACGTTGCTGCCGAAAATGCCGAGACGGAGCGCTGGGATGATTTCCGGCTCATCGGCAAAATCGTCGCCATCATTATCGGTGTTCATGCCGCGGCATACCTCGTTGCGGTTCTGATCTAAGTGCTGCGCCAATCAGCCCGTGCCGTAATCCGGTTTTTGCTCGCCGCGCTTAAGGGTATTGCCTGGCTGTATCTAACGCTGGCCATTGGCGGGGCTATCACTATAGGCCTTGCTGGGATACTGGAACCTCTCCCCGACCCGCTCGACCTGCTGATTTTTGTTGCGATCCTGGTCCTTGCGCCTGAGTTTGCGCACTTGCTGCCTGGTCGACGCCCTGCGCCAGCGCCGTCAGCAGCTCCTGCACCGGAAGATCCCCCTCCTTCGCCGCCAGCCGCGCCAGCTCCCGCGCATGGGACCGGAGCGAGCGAAGTTTACCGGGGTCGCCTGACAGTTCTGCCGCGCGAGTAAGCCAGCGCACATAGAGCGGCGAGGTCATGAACCGCCCGAACGCATAGGTGCCGAGCGCGACGCTGCCCGCCGCGGCCGCCGTCTGCAGATTGCCGGTCATGGCCTGCTGCGCGGCGGTGAAGATCGAGGCGAGTCCGGTCATGCCGAGCGCGTTGGTCGCCGAGCGCGACGTGTTCGCCATCGCCTCGAAATTGGCCATGCGGTCTGCAACGCGCACGAATTTATCGAGCGCCGGGCGCAGGCCGTCGCGGTCGAAGAGCGCGCCCTTGCCCTCCTCGCTCATCTGGAGCCAGCGCGTCATGAAGGACTGCACCGAAAAGCCCGCCTCCTCCGCCGCCCCTCTTGCGCTGGCGACCGGCCGTCCCAACTCGCGGATGACGCCGGAGGCGACATCGCCCCATTCCTCGTCCTTCAGCGAGCGCCTGAGCGCCAGCAGCCGCGTGTAATTGCCCCCCTTGCGCCCGCCCATGGCGTCTTTCGCCACGTTCAGCGCAAGCTGCTCGGCGCTTTGAGCGCCGTAGAGCTTTTCGATGCGCTCCAGGCGCTGGGCCGAGGCGCGCGCGAACTGATCGGCGCGGCGGAAATCGTGGATGGCGCGGCGGATGCGCGTCGCGGTCGCCGCCCCGTTCTTTTGACCCGCATAATATTCCGCATTGCGCTTCAGCAGCGCGATCATATCCTCTGTCATCGCCGATTGCAGGCGGCGCATGTCAGAGAGCTGCAGCGTGTTCTTCTCGGTGTCCGTCATGCCCGACGCCAGGCGGCGCAGATTGGAGCGCACGTCGCGCATCGACTGCAGATTGCCGCGCCAGCGTCCCTCGATGACATCCTCGACGATCCGTCCGGCGACGCCGCCGCGCAGCGGATAAGCGAGGGTCGGATCGACCTCCTCGCCGCCGCGCGTCTTGGCGAACATGCGGCTGTTGCGCTCGGTCAGCTCCTGCAGCACCTCCCGCGTTTTGGCCATGCCGCCGAGGAAACGGTCGGCGTCCTTCTTCGAGCGGCCCTTCTGCATGTCCTCCGGGATGCCGCGCCAGGCCCGCTCGTAAAGCGCGTCCTGCTTGGTCTTGATGGAGGTCTCGCGGGCCGGCGTGCGCGCGACGCTCGCAAGCTGGTCGTCGCTGAGCGCCCGTGCGGCGTCTTCGCCGAGATCGGCGGCGCGCGCGTCCTTGAAACGGTCGAGCCCGCCCTCCACGACATTGCCGACATCGCGGTAGCTCTTGGCGTCGCCATAGCGGCTTGCGATGCGTTCGCCGGCGTCCCGCGTCTCCTCGATGGCCTCGCCGAGCGCGCGGCGCACGGGCGCGCCGACGATGGGCGCATCGGAGAGCTGCTTGACGACGCCGGCCGTGCCGCTCTCGGTCAGCGCCGGGCCGAACGGCTTCACGCCCGAGCCCTCGAAGGCCTCGATGTCGGCGAGGCGCTCGTTGCGCACGAGACCGCGTGTCACGGCCGACTGCGGCAGCGGCTTGTTGGCGGCGGCCCGCGCCGTCGCGGCCATGCCGCCCGGAACCGCCCCCATGGTGGACAGCATCGGAATGCCGGCCATGACCTCGCCGCCTCGCTGGGCTAACCCGAGCATATCCTCATTCGCTCTTGCAAAGGTCGCCTCATGCTCATCGAGGGCATCGCCCAATGACTTGAAGCCGAGGCCTTCGGCGACATCGCCGGCCCCATGCTCGCCCCGTGTAGCCATGCGGACCGGCATTGAGGCGATGAAGGTTGCGGTGTCCGCGACCCGGCGTCCGAGCGTGCGGCTGTCGGCGAACGCCTTCTCCTCAGCCTCCTCGGCGCGCTGCCGCTGGACACCGCCAACCGCGGCGTCCTGCGGGCTCATCGCCCGCCGCTCGGCGGCGAGGTTGCGTTCCGCCCCGCCCGGCTCGCTGGCATAGAACGGAACCATCGGCTTGGCGCGGGCGTCCTGCTCTTTGGCCAGCTTCTCGCGGTAGAGCGCCTCGTCCTCGTCGCGTTCGAAGGTCTTGGGCTGCGCCAGCGGGGCATACTTCGTCCACGGCCCTGCGGGCGTCGCGGGCGCTGCGTATTTCTCCCACGGGCCAGCCATCAGCGGACCTGCTCCCAGCTATTCGGGTCGGCGGGATCGCCGCCACGGAAGCGGAAGCCGTCCTCGACATGGCCTGGCTGCAGGCGCGACGGCGCGCCGCGCGTCGTTGCCGGCGCGGCCTGGCTCATGCCCTCGTCCAGCATGATGCGGGACGGGTCCGCGCCCGACGATTTCGCGATGCCCTCGAACTGCTGTCGGGTGCGCTCGAACTGCTGCTCTCTATCCTTGACGATCGCGCCGGCCGCGCCCAGGAACTCCTGGCGCTGCGCGGGTGTCAGGCGCTGGCCGGAGATGATCTTGTTGTAAAGGCCGACGACCTGGGCCGGCAGACCGCCGGTTTGCTCGGCGGTCGCATACTCGCCCTGCATCACCGTGGAGCCCGGATCGAGCATCTTCATGTAGCTGTAGACCATGGCGATGTCGCCTGCCCCCGAATTGGCCTGGGCCCCGGCGCGCATGCGGCTGAGGCTGCCCTGGGCGCCGCGCAGGTCGCTCGTCAGCGCGGTGTACTCCTTGCGCAGCCCCTGCTCGTACTTGCCCTGCTCCATGGTGAGTTCCGGGTCCTTGCCGGCCTCGCCCTCGGCATAGGGCCGGAACTCACCGGTGAACTTGTTGCCGACGCCGGTCTTGGTGAACTCATAGGTGGGCTGCGCGCGGTCTGCCTTGCGCCGCTCCAGCTCCATCTTCAGCATCTCATCGGTCTTGCCCACCTGCGCGAGGGCGAACTCGCGCGCGCTGAAATCGCCGTATCGGGAAACATCGATCCCCATGCCCTTGGCGGTCTCGATCGCTCTGGCCCATTTCTCCGGCGTGTCGGCCGACATGGCGAGATTGCCGATGATGCCGTTGATCTTGGCCGCCTTCTCCAGGCTTTGGGTCTGCGCCGCGGCGGCGTCGGCGCGCAGGCGCGCGTCGATCTTGCCGCCTTCATCGAAATTGCCGCCGGCATAGAGCGTGTTGCGGGCCCCGCGCGCATTGCCCGCCGCCATCTGCTTGCCCGCGTCCACCAGCAGGTTGCGGCCGCGCATGGTCTCGCCCAGCGCATAGCCCTGGTTGGCCGCGTTCGCAAACTCGGAGAACCGGGGGATGTAGGGTTCGAGGAGGCTGGCCATTATCCGAAATACCTGTTCGCGTTGTTGACCGTCATCGTCGACCAGCCCCCGTTCATGGCGGTGCCCGGCATAGAGCCGGCGGCCGCCCCCTGCTGGAACATGCCGTACTGTCCCAGCGCGCCGAGCCCCCCCGACAGCGCGTTGCCCGCCATGGTCACGCCCTGCCCCTGCAGCATGCCCGCATTGGCGAGCGCAGCCCCTTGCGTCGCCGCCGATTGCTGGCCGTAGCCGGCGAGCGCCGATGCGGCGGAGCGGCCGGTGTCGACCAGCCCGCCGAGCTGGGCGAGGCGCGTGTTGTAGGCGGCCAGGAGATTGCGCTGGCCGTAATCATAGAGCGCCGCCCGCATGTTGCCGCCGGATGAGCCGCTCAGCCGATAGCGGTCGTCGACCGCGTCGAGCCCGGCCTCATTGGCCGCCTCCCAGCCCGGATCGGTGATGAAGTCGTCATAGAATTTCTGCTGATCCGCGCGTCCGCGAAGGCCGGTGGCGGTTTCATATTGCGCCAGCGCGCTCTCGCCGGTCTGGGTGTAGGGCGACAGCAGCGCCTTGGTTTCCTCGAACTGCTTCGCCGACGCCCTCGCCGCCGCCTTCTGCCCTTTAGCGGCCTTGTTCGCGCCGTAGCTCGAGGCGCCAGCGCCCACGACCGAGGCGCCGATGATGGCGGCGGTTGTCCCGATAGCCATGGGTGCTCCTCTTAAAGAGCCTTGATGAACTGCGTTTCCAGCGGGATGTAGTCCAGCCGGCGGTAGAAGCTGGCCAACCGCTCATCGATGGCGGGGGCGATCATGATGGCGTGGCGCACGCCCATGGCGCGGGCCCACGCTTCGGCGGCCTTGAGCAGCCGCACCCCGCCGCCGCGCGCCCCCGGCGATGCGTACCAGAACAGCTCGGACATGACCGGCTCCCCGGAATAAGGGTGACGGGTCACGGCCACGCCCAGCATGCCGGCGACAACGCCGCCGCGATCATCCACCAGCAGCAGGCCATGCTCGGCCGCGATCAGCGCGCGCGCGGTCGCGGCCATCATGCCGCGATCGGGCGTGATGCGGCCGGCATAGGTCTCGCTCAGATGCCTGACGCCGAGATCGACCAGATCGGGCACGTCGGCGGGCGTCGCAGGGCGGATCATGCCGTCGCCGCCGGTTCCGTGGCGGGATCGGGCTCGTCCCATTCGCGCGACCAAGTCGTGCACAGCGTCAGCTTGCCGGGATGACCCGTGGTGACGGCACAGACGAGCGTCGCCTCACCGTTCAGCCGTTCGGCGGCGACGCCGGCGGCGCGCGAAGCCACCGCAGCGAGGTCGCCCTCGACCGCGTGTTCGAGATAGGTCGATGCCGAACGGCTGGCCATGTCCGCCCCTTCGATCGCGTTTTATGTGAAGCTGTAGCTGCGCACGGCATAGTAGCCGGAGGCGATATTGCCCGAGGCGAACAGGAACCGGATGCCGTCGATGGCGTTGCTGTTCAATATAAGTTCCCCCTGTCCTTGCACAGTGTACATAAGAGCATTCTGCAAGCGCCCGCCACCAATCCACCAGATTTGCTTTGGAAAAGCTGCCGCTGATGGCCTAAACACACGAACAGTAAAGTTCAAACGTTCATTTGTGGCGTTGCCTGCGGCATCAACGAGCGCCATTTCATTGTCTGCGTCATCAGCAAGCTCGGTAGTGCCCGTGGAATTATTAGTGCGATGATATGACCACTGATAGTCACTTGCCCCACTTAAGTAACTGCTTGACTGCGAAAAGCGCGCCCGGAACTCTTGGTTGTCGGTGGCGGGCACGATCGCAATGAGATCGATCTCGTACATGTCCGCGCCGCCCAGCGCGATGTCGAGCGTCGCCGCCGACGATATGGAGCCCTGCGCCACGGCCGCCACGATCGATGTCGAGCCGCCCGGCGAAGCCAGCTTGAACTCGTCTGTGCTGGAGTCGTACATCACCACATGGCCATTGGTCGGCGCTGTGAACTGCGCGATGGGCATCGACACCACGCCCAGCTCCTCACCGGCGTAGACCTTCAGGATGCCGTGGGAGAAATCGGTGACGCTGGTGTCCACCGCGATCTCGCCATCGGCATCGACAGTCGGCGTGGCGCTGTTGGGGATCTCCAGCGAGGTCTTGCCGCCAAGATCGATCGTTGCCGGAAGGCTGATCGTCGGGTTGCCCGCCACGCCATCGCCGTTCGCGACGGCGATCTCGTTGGCTGTGCCCGCGACCGAACGCTGCGACCAGCTATCGGCGCCAGTCCGCACTGCGATGCCGGTCCCGGCGAGAGCGGCGAGCGCCGTCAGATCGGCGTCGGCCGCCTGCTTCTCGCTGTCAAGCTCGTTCAGCGCGGCCTGCACCGTCGTCGCCGCGATGCCGCCCGCTGGAGAATTGGTGATCTCGCTGGCGGTATAGTCGCCCGAGGCGGAGACGACAACGCCGGTGCGGCCCTCGAAAGAGCTGACGCCGGTGCTGCTGACGGCGGCAATCTCGTCTACGATGCGGCGCAGGGCCGCGTACCATTCCAGGCTGATCCGTCCGGTGGCCGGGTTGACCACCGGCAGGTCGGCGTTCGGGATTTGGGCCATGGCCTAGCGCGTCGCCCGGCCGTGGACCGCGGCGCCGTTGACGCCCTTCAGCACGGCCGCCGACGCCTTGAGGCGCCAGATTCGCCCCTTCTTGGCGCACCGCCCCCAGCGGTTCAGACGCACCGTCTGGCCGTATTCGCCAAGACGCCCGATCGAGGCGCGGCGCTCCCCCTCGAAGGTTTTGCCGCCATCGTCGGAGAAGTCGATCATCAGCTCGGGATTGGCGTTCCAGCTCGATGTGGAGTTGAGGCCAACGCCGGACACGACATCCACCTCCACCGCATCGACGATCAGACGTTCGGGAAAGCGGTGCGAATGCGGGCACCACACTTCAAGCACGTGGTCGGCGCCGTTCTCGGTATAGGCGTCCGGATCGAGGAAATAGAGCTTGCCGTCGCTCTCATCGCCCAGGATGTACTTGCCCGCGAACAGGATCGCGGCGTTGCAGCGCCAGCGGTCGAGCCCGTAGCTCTGGCGCATGTACCAGGCCCGCTCGAACCCCTGGCGGCGGGCGAGCGGCAGGTCGAGACACCAGGTGAAGGCCGCCCCTTTCAGCGTATAGGTCTCATGCCCCTGCCAGGCATGCACCGACCCCACCATCTCATCCTGCTGGATGGAGGTCAGCGCCGCGATCGAGCGCTCCACCGCATGGGTCGAGACGCGCTCGGCGGAGCCGTCGCGGCCATAGCGCACGATGCCGTTCTGATCGACCCAGATCAGCGCCTTCTCGAATTTGGCGACCGTGTGCGCGCCCTTGAGGCCGTATTCGATGTCCTGCTGCACCGCCGAATAGGGGAAGGGCTGGCCGGCCAGCGAGGGGTCGGCCTGCCAGATTTCAAGACTGCGCACCCCGAACACATAGAGGAAGCCGGCATTGACGAAGACCCGGACCAGATTGTCGGCGTTCGAATCCGCCACATCGAAAGCGAGCGCGCCAATCGAGGTGCCGTCATCGACGGCGGAACAGAAGATGCGCCCGTCGGGGATGCCGTACAGGAAGCGTCCGCGCAGATAGTCGATCGAGTTCGGCGCCGGCAGGTCGGCGTCGGCGTTGAGGGTGAGGGTGCCGCCGGCCAGCACATAATACTGGCCGGCGGACGTGACGATGCCGATCTGAGGCGTCGCCGCCCGGTTGCGCGCCAGCAGCAGCCGTCCCGAGCCGGCGATGCTCGCCAGCGCAGCGCCGGCCCCGGCGGCGTCGAAGGAGACGATCTGGTTGCCCAGAACCGCGATCAGCGCGCTGGAGGCCAGCTCGATCAGCCCGCGCTCCGCCCCCGCGAACGACCCGCTGTCCCAGCGGGTGAGGCCCGGCGCGCCATAGATCGCGAAGGCGCTCTTGCCGTCTTCGCCCGAGATTTCCGGGTAGCCGTTGACGAGGCGGGCGTTGGCGACCTGGCCGTCCCGCCCGATGGTGGTGGAGGCCGGCAGGACGAGCGGGATCGGCGGCATTATTCCTTACCCAAGATCTTCACGAGCTTGTCGTCGAATATGACGTAGTTGGAACTGCCGGCCCCTACGTCCCGCGAATTGCGATCCAAATAGCGGATGCCGGGGATGCCCAGCTCGTTGAGCGCATTGATCTGTGGCCGTGTTCCCGTCCAGCGCCGGTATTCGTGGAACAAGTTCTCCAGCTCTTCCGCGCGGAGCGCAGCGCGTCGTTCGCGCTTGTTCAACTCCATCCCGTAAGGCAACATGTCTCGCGTGATATTTTGATTGAGATAGCGATCCCGCTCCGCCCTTATGGCCTCCCATTCCGCCTTTGCATCGCGCCACGCTTTTGTATCCGGCAGATCCCGCAAAGCTCTTTGGACTTCTGGTGTTTGCCGCTCAAAACGGGCGTCCCAATTCAGGAATCGCTCGGGCTCGGCGTCGATTTCCACTTTGTAGATACGAGCATTGCTGGATGGAATGTAAGCTGCAAGAGTGTCTCGATAATATTTCGCAACATCCTTCGAGCTCGCAAAGTATAGGCCGTGCCCATAAGCTTGGTTGCCCTCTCCCGTTCCTATTTTAGAGATGTCGAAACGGTCAAAATCATGCGGAGAACCATGCCAGGCCGGGAAGGTGTAGGCAGTGAGCGGGCCGTTACGCGCCGCTGCGGCAGCGGCGCGTCCAAACGGAAGTCCAACAACCGCGCCAAGACCGGACAGACCGGCAAGCCCAGATTCCACAAGACCACGTCGTATCTCGCCCCGCCTGAACGCATCCCTCGCCGCTTGCGCGCCCTGATAGGCATCGCGCGCCGCAAGCGCGTTGCCGGGGCCGGGCACGAAGCCAAGCACCTCCTCGGCCGTGCGCCGCCGGTTCGCCGCGGCCTCCTCCGGCGCAACGCGCCGCCGGTTGGCAAGCTCCACCCGCAGTTTTATCAGATCGTAGGGCGTCAGGCCGTCCAGTTCGTCCGGCATTACCGCCCCATCTCGAAGATGAGTTCATCCTCGCGCTCCCAGTCCCGCGCGCTCTGCAGCAGCGCCTGAGACCGTCCCATGATGCGCTGCGCCACCTCGCCCTCGATGCCGTAATCGTCAAGCAGCCGCTCGGCGAGGGCGTAGAGCAGCACGTCGAAATGCTCCTGAGGAAGATCGATGTCGTTGGCAAGATCGTCGATGTCGTCAAGGCGCTTCTGATAGGTGACGCGCAGCGTTTCCGTCGTGACCGCCGTCTTGACCGGCCAGACATAAAGCGTCGGAGCCCCGAGCTGAGGGTCGAAGTAGAACTGCGTCGGGATTCCGGCGGAGCTCTTCAGCGGCAGGTCGAAATAGTCGTCCCGCGTCATGAGGCGCAGCGGCAGGTCGCGCCCGGCGGTGTCGCGGTAGCGCACGGAGAGCACGCGCAGCGGGTTGAGCGTTGCAGCCAGGGCGTAGGACGAGGCCGCGCCCGTCATCGTGATCGAGCCTTCGGTCTTCTTCCAAAGATGAGGGCCGGACCGTTGCCAGCCCTTCAGCATCAGGTTCAGCTCGATGCGGACCGCTTCGGCTTCGTCGGCGTCGAGCGCCTGGGTGAGGCCGAGCACGTTCATCTTGCGCAAGGTCTGGGTGATCAGGCTGCGCGCGTTGATCGAGAAATCGGTCGAGCCGGACAGCGGCATTACAGGTCGTCCCTCGTCACCTCATTGACGTCGAGAAAATGCGGCGCGCCCGGCGGATTGGCGTAGGGCGCGGTCTGGTCGTCGGGGCGCGCGCGCACGAACTCCTGCGGATGACGCGGCTCCCAGCAGGAGCCGCACACGCGCAGCCCCGTCCATTCCTCGCGAATCTGGCTGGCGTAACGGGTGAAACCGCAGCGCTGGCACTGATACAGCCAGTCCCCCGATTTCCAGCAATGGCGCGGCGGCATCAGTATTTGCGCAAATGCAGAATGAAGGTGCCGCTCTCCGCGCCAAGCCCGGTCGTCGAGATGAGGATGTCTCCATTCGCGCCGGCGCCCGCCTTGTCGGAGGAGATGCCGCCAATATCGCGCCAGTCGTGGCAGAACCAATCGGCATCGGGCAGGCGGACGAACACCAGGTCCGCCGTGGCGTCGAAGCTCAGCGCGGCCGTGAAGCCGGAGAGCAGGCCTTCGATCTTCAGGACGGAGAAGCGCTGACCGTCGGCCGCCGAGAAAGCCGAGCGGTCGACAAGCAGGGTGTTGGTTTCATCGCCCGATGCATCGCCGAGAATATTGATGAGCTGAACGAGGTTGTTCGCCCCATCGAGCAGCGTCGTCTTGGTGATGGTGTTGGCCATGGGTCAGCCCTTACGGGTAGATCTGTGTCGGAGTGAACGTCGCCCGGTCGTACCGATGTAGCGAACAGTCGCTGCGGTCAGCATGCGTGAATCTCCTGCGTTAAGCGGTCGACGACGAAGTGCACGCGGAAGTCACGCCCCCAATTCATGGCCGCGTGCACTTTGGTTTCATCAATGGCGTAGATACCGCCGAGGTCGAGTTGCTCGACCGTGCCATCGTGCATGCACCAGCAGTCAGAGTTGGTTTTCAGGACAAGGTGGTGCCGATGGCGATTCAATGCAGGCGCATCCAAGTCCTGATGCGCCATGATGCTGCCGTTCGGCCATACGATAGAGAGGAAGCACTTTAGCCATTCCCCAGGGAACAGGGCCGCAAGGAGAGGCCGGTAAATGGCTTCTGTCGTCTTCGGATCGGTAGTGAGGTAGCCGAGCGGCAGCGTTGGCTTAGGCTCAAGCTTATGCATGTGCTCGATGAGAGCGGCAAGGCAGCCGCCATAATGGGCAACCTTGCGATACATCAAATGTCAACCGATGTGGCGCCATTCCAGCCCAGACCTTGCTCGTTGTCGGCGTTGACAATCAACAACGGTGCAAAAAACTGAGCCGCGGCGCCGACGAGCGCTTCGGTGATATTTGCCGCGTTATCCTGAAGACGCATGTAGATGTTCGGCCCAATGCTGGCGGTGGTCGTCGCCGCAAGCGTGACGATGACATCAGCCGCGTTCCGGGTGCGGGCAAAGCTCATCGCGTCGCCGTAGATGTGGAGATTGGTCGCTGCCGTCGTCACGTTTCGGATGGCGCCCACAGCGAAGTTGCCGTCGATCCAGAAGTTTTTGATGGTGATGCCGTCGCCGCCCACGATCGTGATCGCGGTGTTGGCGCCGGCCGCGGCTGCGCCGCGATGCACCCAGCCATCGATGTACATCCGGTTGGCGTTCGCGTCGCTGACGATGAAGTCAGTCGCCTCGCCGGTCACGTCGCGGGTCTCGCAATTGACCATCGCGAAGTCGGCCGCGTTGACGTCGATCGGACCGGTCAGGGCGTCGATGCCGCCGGTGAAGAGCAGATTGTAGACCGTGATGTTGGCCGCATCGACGTCCATGTCCGCGCCGACAACGGTCGTGAAGTTCACGGTCGGGCGCAGCGAGCCGGTGCCAAGGCCGATGATGGCGATGCCGGCGACGTCAAGGTCGAGCCCGCCGGCGGCCGTCACCGTCTCGACATGGCCGGGCTTGACCATGATGATATCGCCGCGATTGGCGCGGCATTGCCCGACCGCGAAGTCGATCGAGGCGAACGGCCGGTCGAAGGTGCCGCGGTTGCCGTTGGAGCCGTTTACGCTGTCGACCCAGAACGCCTTGCCGGGATAGGCCGACAGCAGCGGCACGCCGCGGATGGTGACGCCGTCGGCGAACCCGCCGGGGTAATTGGAAACAGGCATGGAAATTCTCCCCTATCACCGCGATGAGCGGTCCGGTTGAGGAAGGCGATGGTTGAGAACGTTGCGGGGCACCCCAGAGCGGCCTCAGCTCAGGGGCCGCTCTGGGGTCAGCTTTACGCTCCGGCGGACGCGTAGCCGCCGCGGAAGTCCGTGTGCCCGACCGCGAAACGCATATAGGACGCAGCCTTCGCGCCCTTGGTGTTGAAATCGTTGTCCTGGTCGAAATCCATCTCCTTGCGGTTCAGGAACGTCCAGCCGGCGGGGCAATTCGTCTTCACGAAGAAGGCGTCGGTATCGGTCAGATAGGGGTTGACGATCGGCGCCTTGCCGAGCA
>Ga0224722_1001278_pt1 | contig 14021 bp, 11 predicted proteins | sample Balambano_FR1_Me_FD_161646 | JGI IMG/M metagenome (GOLD analysis project Ga0224722, IMG submission 161646) | Freshwater sediment microbial communities from Lake Towuti, South Sulawesi, Indonesia - Balambano_FR1_MetaG | ecosystem: Environmental > Aquatic > Freshwater > Lake > Sediment | place... | reverse complement strand
CCGGTCAGCACGCCGATGCCGATGCGGCGATTGACGCGCAGGACAACTGCGACGCCCGCCGCCGCAAATGCGATGGCAATCAGCACCTGGCCCGGGTCAAGCTGCTCAAGACCACCGGTCTGTACCCAGAATGCCGGGCAGAAAGCAAAAGCCAGCGCGCCGGTGATGGCATAGGGCGCACCCAGCGGCCGCAGCATCATGCCAACTCCGACGATGGCTAATGCCAGCCCGGACGCCCGGATGACGGGGGTGTTGCCCACCAGCAGGAACGCTGCCCAGGCCACGGCCCCGGTAATCAGCGGCGGTGCCCAGTAGCGGGCACGTTCCTGATAGGCTTCCGGGAGCGAAAAAACGGCCATGACCTGGGAGCCCGCTACTGCCCGCCGACGGGTACCGGCTCAATTCCGGATTCAGGAGATGTTTCGGATGAGGTGGTCGGCACAAGCTCTGCCGGAGCGTTCTCTACCGGCGACGCGCCATCTTCCGCCTGGCGTTCATTCTGGAGACGGAAATAGGCTTCAAGTGTTTGAACGACTACCGGCAGTGCCACCGCAGAACCTTCTCCGCCATTATAGACAAAGGCGATGACGAGAATTTCAGGATCATCATAGGGGGCATAGGCTGTGTACCATGCATGTGCCGGCCAGTTCCCGGGCACACACAGACCAAGCGGACGTGCAATCTCGTCGCAGTACTCGGCAGTCGATGTTTTTCCGGCGACGGCAACATAGGGCAGATTGGACGCCTGCCCTGTTCCAATGGTAACTGTCAGCCGCATCCCATCCTGAACGACCGCAAGATACTGTGATTCGACAAACGGAGGCTGGTAGCGTTCGTCAAAGCGCACCTCGGAACAGTAGCGCCCGGTAAAGGCGTAATTCAGCGGCAGTGAAACACTGTAAGATCGCATATCAGGCAATCCCAGCGGATCCGGGTTGATGTTAACCTGGTTGGTATAGGTCTGTGGGTTGCATCGCGCGGGGTTGTACCACTCACTGTCCGGCTCGCACGTGCAGGCAAGGCTGCTTGAGCCGTACATTATCATGTCTTCGAGCAGTAGCAGACGAATCGGCGCGCCTGCCTGAATCTCGTCCAGGTTTATGGTGCGAATCACTTCTGGTTCAAACGGCCGAACCACATTGCCATCGGCATCAGTGAACTGGCGCACGATGGTTGGCTGATACAGCGTACCGCCATTGGCGATTGATGCAACGGCATTGATGAGCTGAAGCGGCGACACGTTGACGTATCCCTGACCAAATGCTGCATTGTAGGTATCGCCAGTCGACCAGTTTTCACCCTGTAGACGGCGCTTCCAGTCCGGATCCGGCATGCGGCCGCCATTCTCGAATGGCAGTTCGATCCCTAGCTGCGACCCGAAACCGAACATTGTTGCGTAACGGAACAGGTCATTGATGCCAAGTCCACCTGGCCGAAGAACCTGTTCGGACACTTCCGGGTTGCCACCACCAACCTGATAGAAATAAACGTCACAGCTCTGGGCGATCGCCCCACGAACATCGAGGTTACCATGCCCCTGATCAAGCCAGCACACAAACCTTTGGCCGCGTGTTTCATCATTTGGGGCATATCGGTTTGGCAGGATCAACTCACCGGGATCGTTCAGCAGGGAATATGCGTCGATCACATCTTCCTGGAGCACGCCAGCAGCAGTGAAGAGTTTCCATATGGAACCGGGTGGGTACAACGACTGTGTCGCATGATTGACCAGTGGAAGCAAGGGATCAGCGGCGACATCAAGGTAATACTCGACATCGATGCTGCGGGCAAAACGCGCGTTGTCATAGCTGGGGTAGCTGACCATTGCCAGAATTTCGCCGGTGTTGGGGTTCATGGCGATGACAACACCCGTCTCGCTGACGATGCGTTCCTGCTCGGCGTTGAGCTGACTGATACGCGCGCGCAGCGCCTCTTCTGCAGCGGCCTGAAGCTCGGTATCGATCGTGAGCTGGATGTTCACACCGGCCACCGGGTCAATCCGTTCGACTTCCTGAAGCGGCTGACCGGCGACATCCACTTCGCGCACGACTCTGCCGCGCTGGCCAGACAGCTCGGTCTCCAGTGCCAGCTCAAGCCCGGCATAGCCAATGCGGTCATATGCAGGGTTATAGCCAAGTTCCAGCAGTTCGAGCTGTTGGTCAGGCGGAATCGGGCCCATATAGCCGATTATGTCGGAAGTCAGCGCACCGGTCGGGTACTGGCGAACCGAGGCAACCTCCACATCGACGCCAGGCAGCGTGATCCGTTCTTCGAGGATCTGCATGGCGGCACGCTGCTCGACGTCCTGCGCGATGACGACTGGCCGGTACGGTGCAATACCGCGGCCAATTTCAACGGCTTCCTCGATGGAACGCACGTTTTCTCCGGCGGCATCTGCAATGCTGCGCGTCGGGGGGACGCCAGTTACCGCTGACAATCGGTTGTAAATTCGCAGCACATCGTCCTGCCCATCCGGGAGAGCGGCAGGAATGACAGTCACGTTGAAAGCAGGCACATTGATGGCAATCGGCCGGCCAAAGCGATCGCTGATGACACCGCGCGGCGCAGCCAGAGGCAGTTCGCTCAGGCGGTTCTCGTCCGCGGCGGCCTCAAACTGGGAAACATCCACCACCTGGAGCTGCACCATTCGCAGCCCGAAGAGAAGAAAGACGGCGAAGATGATCCCCTGAAAGAAGGTGAGTCGCCAACCCTGGAACGGAAGCCATTTCGGCATGGATCAAGCCTGCTGTTCGTGAACGTGTCGACGCAATCTCAGGAAATGGGGAGCGGCGGTGGGCAGATGCGTCGCACGAACCAGTATACCGGAAAGATCAGCGCCAGATTGAGCGCAATCGACGGCAGGACAGCATAGGTCAGCGCGTCGAACAGACGGACATTGTAGCCGCCAATGATCGCCAGTATAAGCCCGGTGACCTCGAGCGTCAGTGTTCCGGCGATCACCAGTCCGACAAGCGCCAGAAATCCGATACCCACGATCTGCGCACGCAGCCGGTCGATCATCACGATGAGCAGCAGCAGACCCAGCACCGTTCCACCTGTGGGCGACGATGTCACCAGGTCGAGCAGAATACCCCCGGCAAAGGCCCAGGCGATGCCTTCGTTAATGGGCGCGCGGACGGCGTAACTCAGCACCAGCAGCAGAACGAGATTGGGTTCCCCGCCAAGCACACGAAACTGTGGAATGAACGTCACCTGCAGAATGGCAGCCAGTGCAAGAAGTGGCAGCCCCAGCCAGTTTCCCATGATGCTCGCGGGCTAACTGCCTGCACCCTGACCGAAGGTTGACAGATCAACCGGCTGGAAGTTGGTGATAACGAGTACGATCTCCAGCTCGTCAAAGTTGATGAGGCTGCGAACCTGCGCCACCTGATAAAGATCAAGCCCCTGTCGGCTGCTGGTCACCTGCCCGATGACGAGGTCAGGCGGCAGGTTGCCACCTAGTCCCGACGTAATCACCAGATCGCCGTTGGGAACAATCTCGCCAAGAGGAATGAAGCTCATTTCGAGGTTGCCGGAAACCTGGCCCTGTACTGTTCCTTCTGCGCGGGTCGTTTGCAGCCGTGCGCTGATGGCGCTGCTGGGGTCGGTAACCAGCAGGACGCGTGCCGCGTTCGACTGGGATTCGATGACGCGCCCGACCAGACCCTGGGCAGTCACGACCGGCATCCGAACCTGCACGCCATCCCGCGTGCCGCGATTGATCGTGATTGTTCGCAGCGGCGTCTGCTCACTCGCAATGACATCCGCGGCGATGGACTGCTGATTGCGCGCCGTGCTGCGATAATCGACCAGATCGGCAAGCCGCTGGTAATCACTGGCCACTTCACGCAGGTCAGTCACTTCGGACTGCAGACGGGCCAGCGCGCTTTCCAGTTCAGCGTTACGCTCCTGCAGCGAAGCGATTTCGCTGAGGTCAACCGCGCCGCCGCTCAGCCGCATCGCAAGGGAATTGAACACGCCTGATGCAGCATTGAGGGGCACTGCTGCGATGCTCTCGATCGGCCCGAGGATGCCGGTCTGGCTTGCCGCGATCAGCCCGACCGCGATCATAATGACGACAGTGAAGTAAACGGCTTTGTTACTGCGGATTCCGCGCCGGGCGTTCTGGTTCATTATGGCCTCCGACGCAGATTATACATGAACGCGCGGTCGCTAGTGTCGGGTGCTGCCACGCTCCAGCCCGACGAGCAGACGCCGCAGGTTGTTGTAGTCTTCCAGCACGCGACCGGCGCCGCGCGCCACACAGGTCATCGCGTCGTCTGCCACCCAGGTGCGGATGTTGACCTCCTCGGCAAGGCGCTGGTCGAGGCCCTTGAGCTGGCCTCCCCCGCCAGCCAGCGCGATACCGCTCTCCATCAGATCACCGACGAGTTCGGGCGGGGTGGCATCCAGCGCGTCCTTGACCGTATCGATGATGATGTTAACGGACCCGCTCACCGCCTCGCGCACTTCGATCGAACTGACTTCGACCGTCGCAGGCAGCCCGGTGACCAGATTGCGGCCTTTCACCTGCATGATACGTTCCTGCGGCAGCGGATAGGCCGAGCCGATCTCGATCTTGATGCGCTCTGCTGTCGGTTCGCCGATCAGCAGATTGTGTTTGGTTCGCATATACTGAACGATGTCTTCATCAAGCTCGTCGCCAGCGACACGAATCGAGCGGCTGATGACGATGCCGCCCAGCGAAAAGATCGCCACTTCCGTGGTTCCGCCGCCGATATCGATGATCATGCTGCCGCGCGTTTCCTGTACAGGCAGGCCAGCACCGATCGCCGCCGCGACCGGTTCCTCAATCAGGTAGACCTCACGCGCACCGGCGCTCAGCGACGCGTCGTAAACCGCCCGCTTTTCGACCTCGGTCACACCGCTGGGAATACCGACCACAACGCGTGGACGCGGAATCGGCACCCAGCTTTGTTCGTGCGCCTTGTTGATCAGGTGCTTGAGCATGGCCTCGGTCACGTCGAACTCGCTGATCACGCCATCTCGCAAGGGACGGACGATCAGAATATCTTTCGGGTTCTTGCTCCACATCTCCTTGGCGCGGGCGCCAACTTCAATGGGACGGCGAGTCTTTTTTTCCAACGCCACAAAGGACGGTTCATTGATGACGATACCTTTGCCGCGTACACTCACCAGGGTATTGGCTGTTCCGAGGTCGATACCGATATCGAGCGAGAACAGACCAAAAAAATAGTCGAGTGGACTGAGCACAACTTGTTCCTCTGAGAGGCAACCAACGCGCGATTATATCATGCGGCCAACCTCAGCAAAACTGACCCCCTCGCGGAGGCACCGGGCGTGGACGTAACAGAGGCGATGCGGCGGGCCATTCGCGCCCATCGGCTGCTGGAAGATGAACAGCGCCTGATTGTGGCAGTCTCGGGAGGCCCGGATTCGCTGGTGATGCTGCACGCGCTGCGTGAGCTGGCCCAGCGCCGTACGCTCACGGTGTCGCTGATCGTGGCCACGCTTGATCACGGGCTGCGTGGCCCGGCCGGGGCCAGCGACGCGGACTTTGTGCAGGACATCGCGAAGACGTGGGGACTCGCCTGCGTCCGCACCACGGTGGACGCGCGCGCCGCTGCCGAACGGGAAGGCCGTTCAGTCGAAGACGCAGCCCGAACAGTGCGATACCGGTGGCTGGCGAGCGTCGCACGCGAACAAATGAGCCGTATCGTCGCGACTGCACACCACGCCGATGATCAGGCAGAAACGGTGCTGATGCGCCTGCTGCGAGGCGCGGGCACGCACGGACTGGCGGCGATGGGCTTTTCAGCGCCGCTGCCTTCTGATCCGGAGCTGCGGCTGATTCGCCCGATGCTGGGGATTCGCCGCTCACAGATCGAAACGTACGTCGCTGAACATGGACTGAACCCGCGCACGGACGCATCCAACGAAGACGAAGCGTTCACCCGCAATCGCGTGCGCCAGTCCCTCATGCCAATGCTGGAACGCGAGTTCCCCGGCGCTGCTGAGCACCTGATCAGCCTGGCGGATTCGGCTGCCGCAGATGATGCCTACATGCAGGAAGCGCTGATGGCGCTGACCGCCAGCACTATTCGGCAGGGTAGCGAGCTGAGGCTGGCGCGCTCGCTGTATGACCGGGCACACCCCGCCCTGCAGCGGCGCTTCATTCTGTGGGCCTGTCGTGAAATTGCGCCACCGGGTGCCGAAATGAGCTTTGAACGGGTGATGGCGGCTGTCGAGCATCTCGAACAGGCGGAACACGCGTCCCTGCTGCAGCTTCCTGGCCACATCGTGGCGTGGCGCACCCGCGAAGATATCTGCTTTCGTGCGAACCGATCGTAGCCGTTCGACATTGCAAATGAGCCCATTCGGGTTAACATTGCGACAGAATGAATTTCGGCCGGTTTCCCAATCCTGCAGGGAGCATATGGCAGCTGAACCCATGGACATGGCAGCGGTACTGGTCGTCGATGACGAGCCGGCTATCCGTTATTCTGTGAGCAAGACGCTGCAGCGCGTCGGCTATTCGGTTCAGGAAGCAGCCAGCGGTGACGATGCCCTTGAAGTCATCAAGGCACAGCCATTTGATGTCATTCTGACCGATATTCGCATGCCGGCCGGTCTGGACGGCGTTGAGCTGGTACGGCGCATCAAGGATCAGGATCCGGACTCGGTCGTCATCCTGATGACGGGGTATCCGAGCCTGTCGACAGCAGTCGAGGCCCTACGCCTTGGCGCGCACGACTATCTGATCAAGCCCAGCTCCAGCCACGACATCCGTCAGAGCGTGGCGCAGGGCATCGAACGGGCCCGTGCGCTCAAACGCCGGCGTGCGCTGCTGGAATCGATTCGCAACAATCTGCACGAACTGAGCAGTGATCCTCACGCCAGTGCCATCGGCGGCGTCACGTCCAGCTACTTCGACAGTGCAGCCAGCACGGGCGACGTTTTGAGTCTGGATGGCGTAGCAGACTACCAGTCGGCTGCGGTCATGGTTCTTGGGCCGCTGACGATCTACCCCGGGCGCTATCAGATCGCGGTGGATGATCATCCGGTTGACCTGACACCGACTGAATTTGATCTGCTGCTTTTTCTGGCAGCCCACAGAGGGCGCGTCGTCAGTTGCCACGAACTCGTCCGCGAGGTGCGCGGTTATTCTGTTGAAGAGGCAGAAGCGCGCGAAGTCATTCGGCCGCATGTCAGCAATCTGCGCCGCAAGCTCAAGCAGATGGGCCTGGATGAAGACCTGATCGTGAACGTCCGCGGCATCGGTTACCGCCTCAACGAACGATCGGTCTAGCTGCTGCGCCCGCTGTGACGAATCGCCTTTTGATCCGGAAACCAGCGCCTGCCACTGCGGTGGCGCTGTCTTTTGCGTGTCTGCTGCTGTTCACAGCGCCGGTCACGGTGCAATCACAGCCTGATGCCGACATCGACGCGGTGCTGTCCGGCATGACGCTGCGTCAGAAGATCGCGCAGATGATCATGGTGACGCTGCACGGCGCAGCGCTGAACGAGCCTTCGCGCACATTTCTGCAGACCATCCAGCCGGGAGCCGTCAGTCTGTTTTCGGACAATGTCGTGTCGGTCGAGTCCGTCGCCACGCTGACCAATGCCATGCAGCAGGCCATTCTGGATGCCGGCGGCCTTCCGCTGATCATTGCTGTCGATCAGGAAGGCGGCGTGGTCAGCCGTCTGGCGCCGGAAGCGGGCTTCACGCTGTTTCCGCCCCCCATGCTGCTGGGCGCCGCGGGCCCCAGCGCTTCCCAGCAGATGGGCGTGGCCATGGCGGAAGAACTGGCAGCAGTTGGGGTCAATATGAATCTGGCACCTGTTGCCGATCTTGAGACGGAGCCTGACAACAACATCATGGCACGACGAATGTTCGGGAGTGACCCGGACATGGTCGGTAGCGCGGTAGCCGGCTACATCAGCGGTCTGCAGATGATGAACGTGATGGCGACGGTCAAACACTTCCCCGGCCACGGCGATACCACCACCGATTCGCACGCAGCCCTTCCCCGGATTGATCTGGATCGCGAACGGGTTGAAGCCGTTGAGCTTGAACCGTTCCGGCGTGCCATCGCTGCAGGGGTCCAGGCGGTCATGGTCGGCCACTTGTGGTATCCGGCACTGGACCCAACGCCTTCCATGCCAGCCTCGCTGTCTCGCGCCGTCATCACCGACCTGCTGCGTCTTGAACTGGGATTTGATGGTCTGGTGATCACCGACGCCATGGACATGAACGCCGTTGACCTCACCTACAATTTTTATGATGCTGTCATTCTGGCAGTGCAGGCGGGCGTGGACATCCTGGCCCTTGGGCCTGCGACCGGTCTCGATGTGACGAGGGCCGCGATCGAGCGGATCGCCGTCGAGGTGGAAGCCGGGACTATCGACGAGGCGCGCATCGACCAATCCGTGCGGCGTATCCTTGAAGCGAAAGCGCGTTATGGGGTCCTGTCATGGCAGCCGGCAGACGTGGAGCGCGCCGTCGACAACGTGGATGCTGACGGTCATGCTGCGCTGATTGCCGATGTCTATCGCCAGGGCATAACACTGGCCGCCGACCGCGAGGATCTCGTGCCCGTAGACACAGCCAGTCGCCTGGCCATTATCTTCCTCGCGACGCGCTATCAGATTCGCGACGCCTGCAGCGCCCATGCGCCGCCAGAACGCACGCAGTGGGTTGGCGTCAGCGATGAGCCGAGCCAGGAAGAGATTCTGTGGGCGCGCTCGGCGGCGGCGGATGCCGATACGGTCATCGTGTTCACCCAGAATGCCGTACAGAACCCCGCGCAGCAGGCGCTGGTGAACGCGCTCCCTGCCGACCGTACTGTTGCGGTTGCGATCTGGTCTCCCTACGACTGGCAGACGTACCCTCTGGTCAGCACTTACATCGCAACCTACAGCCCCGCCCGCCCGGCCGTCCCGGCTGCATGCGATCTCCTGTTTGGCGCGCTTCAGCCGAGCGGTCGCCTCTCCATCTGGCTTGGTGACGACCTGCCGGCCGGCAGCCGTGCAGACTGAAGATTTCTTTACACTCTTTTTCAGCGCATTTCGCAATTTCGTGCTTTAATCTGATCAACAAGGATATGTCGCTTAAGGACACTCAAACATGTTTCTTCGTCGCACGTTTCCTGTTCTGGCGGGAATTGCCCTGGTGCTGATGGTCCTTCCGGCCGCATCTGTCTCGGCACAGATTGAATTTACGTGCCCCAACAATGGTCCAACCATTACCAATGGCGTTCAGGTTTCCACCAGTCTGCGTCCGGGTGATTATCGCGTCTGGGCCGTCGGGCTGAACGGTTTTGACCCGGTACTGGGCGTCTACTTCCCGGGCGACGACACCGCACTGTGTAACGATGATGAACCGATTGCGGCGACGCTGGCAGGCGATCTGCCGGATATCGGACAGTTTTCTGCGAACAATCTCAATTCCGCGATCGAGTTCTCGACCACAAATACTGCCGACTTTGAGGACGTCTATTTTCTTGCAGGCGGCTTCGGTGGCCAGTCTGGCGAACTCCTGCTGATTGTCGAAGGCCTGCGCATCACACCGGAAGATGGCAGCGGTGACCCTTTCTCGATCAATGTGTCACCGAACATCATCGCGTCGGCGATTCCATTTCATGTGTATGCCATTGGGCTTGATGATTCGCTCGATCCGAAGCTGGCAGTGGGCAATAACACGGAAGGTATCTTCACGCTGGATGATGGCACCGAGCTGTCGTGCGACGACGCCGGTGACCCCGACTTCTGTTTTGGGGACTCATCGGCTCAGTCCATGAGCGGCGCATTCATCACCGATGGCACCAACCAGATCGTCGCCGACAACCTCGACACCTATCTGGTATTTGATCCGACGTTCTTCGACCCAACCGTATCGCCAGATGAAGCGGGTCTCGGCATTCTGGTGACCAGCTTCAACAGCCAGTCAACGGGCCAGTATCTGGTGATGTTCCACATCGGCATCGCCGAGCCTGGTGCGGTTCCAAATACTTCGCAGTCTGGCAATACAGGGACTTCCGGCAATACAGGCACTTCAGGAAATACTGGCAGCGGGGGTGACCTGCTCACTTACGGAACCAGCGGTACCGCGGTGCTGTCTTCTACCGGCGCAGATATCTTCCAGTTTGACGGGGTAACCGGCGATGTCGTGACGATCGCCGTTGACAGCACCGATTTCGACCCGCGCATCTATCTGCAACTGCCAAACGGTACGGAAGCTGCGCGCGACGATGACAGCGGCCCAGGCACCAATGCGCTCATCCAGAACTTCCGCCTACCGGCCAGCGGCATCTACACACTGGTGGTCGAGTCCTTCAGTGGCGCAAATTCTGCCGGCGGCGAATATACGCTGACCCTCAATGGTCGTGGACAGGGCGGCCAGGCGACCAGCACGAACAATACCGGCGGCGGAAACACCAGTTCCGGTGGCAATACGTCAAGCAGCACGGGTTCCAGCCTCAGCTTTGAAGGTGTCGCTTACGGCGATACGGTCACCGGCGCACTGGAGTCGGACGGACTGGCAGGATACTCCATCATGATTGGTCAGGGCGACTCAGTCACCATCATCGTTTCGGCAACGGGATTCACGCCGGTAGCAGCGCTCATTGACCCGCGTACACAGGAATTCGTCGCAGAGTCACAGGGTGCAGGGAACACGGCCCTGCTGTCGGCAACCAATGTGCCAGCGGGCGAATACGCGATCGTCATCGGTGACCCGAACAATGCGCAGGCGCAGGGCACCTTTGTGATGGTGGTCACCGGGTCATAAGCGAATTTTCTCGCTATAATCGGGAGGTCAGGGTGTTCGCATCCTGGCCTCTTATCGTTTCCAGACGCAGGAATCCCCCACGATGGCCTCCATTAACTGGGTCAAGTATCAGGTAGGCGAGCATACGGTCGAGATCTACAACCTCGATCAGGCGCACTATTTTCGGCTGACCGACAAAGGCAGCGAGTCACAGATTACGTTTGAAGTGCAGGATGACAAGTTTCACATCATGCGCAGCGTCGACCCCGCCGCTTATCAGGCGGTGCTGAATTACATCAACAACGTGACTGGCCAGATTCTCGAGTAGCGCGAGGCAGGCTGGCGGCATGGACATTCTGCTGGCGCACGCCTATTTCCTGAATGACGACGCCCATGAACGCGCCGTCATGAAGCCGTATCCGCCGCTGGGTATCCTGTATCTGTCCGCGTATCTGAAGCGCGCGGGCTTTTCGGCCGGCGTCTTTGATTCGACCTTTCAGGACCTCGCCGCATTTGATGCGCTGATGCTGCGTGAGCGGCCGGCGGTCGTCGGGCTGTATGTCAACCTGATGACGAAGCGCAGTGCGCTGGCCATGATCCGCATCGCCAAAGCACACGGGGCGCATGTGGTTCTCGGCGGGCCGGAACCGCCTCACTATGCGAAACCGTATCTCGCGCACGGTGCAGATATCGTGGTTCGCGGTGAAGGCGAAGTGACGCTCGCAGAACTGCTGCCACACCTGGCACGGTTCGGATTACGGGATTTGCACCACATTGACGGGATCGCCTTCCTCGACGGCGACGGCAAGCTCATCGAAACGGCGCCACGTGCCCTGATGCCTGATCTGAGCGCCAATCCGTGGCCAGACCGCGAAGCAATCGATGTGCCGCACTATATGCGGGTGTGGAAGACCCACCACGGGCAAAGTTCGGTATCGGTCATTCAGGCGCGCGGCTGCCCGTATACCTGCACCTGGTGCAGCCACTCGGTCTATGGCACGACCCATCGCCGCCGCACACCAGAGGACGCTGCCGACGAAGTCCTGTGGATTCGTGAGCGCTACAATCCTGACCTGATCTGGTATGCGGACGACGTATTCGCCATCAACCGTCGGTGGTTCTTCCAGTACAAGCAGGCTCTCGAGGCGCGTGGTGTACGCATTCCCTTTGAATGCATTTCCCGCGCGGACAGGCTGGATGAAGAAGTGGTCTCTGCCCTCGCAGAAATGGGCTGTTTCCGCCTGTGGAACGGCTCGGAGAGCGGGTCGCAGCGCATTCTCGACGCGATGAAGCGCAAAACTGACGCGGCAGATGTGCGCGCCAAGACCAGGCTGCTTCAGCAGCATGGCATCGAAACCGGCATGTTCATCATGCTCGGCTACGAAGGTGAAGAACTGAGCGACCTCGACGAAACGGTCGCACACCTCAAGGAAGCAAATCCTGACATCTTCCTGACGACGGTGGCTTACCCGATCAAAGGGACGCCCTACTACGCGGAGGTGGAATCCCGACTGCTGGTCGACCGGCCGTGGGAACTGCGCAGTGATCGTGACCTGGCGGTTGCCAACCGGCGCAGCAGGCGTTTCTATCGCTTTGCCACCCGCTGGATGGTGGGTGAAGTGGCGCTCAACCGCGCGCGTCTGCGCAGGAACCTGCCGTTCATGAAGCGCGCCCGGCTGATGGCCAGCACCTGGATCGGGCGGACGGGGATGCTGCTGACGCAGCACGAGCGTATGACAGCGAACGGCCAGTATCGTGCACTCGACGCCGCCGGCGATTGAGGGCGCGTTCGATGCGCTGGCGCCTGACTACGACGCCGAATTCACACAGCACCTCATCGCACGGTGGCTGCGCGCCCGGACACATGCACTGCTGCTGGATCATCTCGATGCAGATTCGGACGTGCTGGAGCTCGGCTGTGGCACGGGCATCGATGCCAGAACATTGGCCCCGCATGTGCGCTCATGGCTCGCGACGGATTCAAGCACCGGAATGCTGCGCACGGCAGCAGCACGATTATCCGGTCTTGCGAACGTTCGCGTTGAAGCCCTGAATCTCAATGCGCTGCCGCAGGTGAGTGACCAGCGCTTCTCCGTGGTCCTCGCAAACTTTGGTGTCCTTAACTGCGTGAAAAATCCGGAGCGGCTTGGTGCGTGGCTGGCACATCATATGTGGCCGTGGGGCGTCGTCTGCCTGTGTGTGATGGGCCGGTTCTGCATCGGTGAAACCGTCTGGCACCTGGCGCATGGCAACCTTGAGACGGCAACACGGCGCTGGAGCGGCCGCAGCACTTTCACGAGCGAGACCGGCACCATTGACGTGACCTACCCTGCCCCGCTGTCCGTTGCGAACGCCTTCGCACCTCACTTTGAGCTGATCTGCCGACTGCCGCTTGGTTTTGCGCTGCCGCCGTCCGACGCATATGGCGCTTTCGAGCGCCACCCATGTCTTGTCCGCATACTCGAACGGATCGAAGCGGTGCTCGCTTCACAGCAGTCACTGGCACCGTTTGCCGATCACTACTGGATCGAGCTGCGGCGGCTGCCAGCATGACCGCCTGGCGGCGTCTGCTGCGCGCATCGCGCGTCTTTCTCATCAGCAATGTTGCAGGGGCGGTGCTCTCGTTTGTCCTTTCGATCCTGATCGGGCGCGCAGCCGGAGCCTATGGCCTCGGCGTATATTCGGCGGTGATGGCATGGGTGCTGCCAGTCTCGATGGCAGTGGACTGGGGGCTGAGCCTGCTGTTGACGCGGGAACTGGCTGCTTCCCGCGACGATCCGACGGATCTGTTCCGGCATTCGATCGCATTTCGGCTGATTGCCGGGGCGCTCGGAATGGTAGGGCTGTGGCTGACCGCGCCGCTTCTGAGCAGGGACCCGATGGTGGTCATGAGTCTGCAGATGTCCGCGCCGATGATCGTGATATTGCCGCTCTACAGTTCGTTTACAGCCGTTTTCAAGGCGAATGACTGGTACCAGCCTATCCTATGGCTGAATGTCGGCATGATTGCGGCCCAGATCCTGCTGACACTGGCTGTACTTTCTCGCGGAATGGGCATCATGGGCATCAGCGCCGCCAATGTGCTGTCATCAGCCGGCCAGCTTGCCGTCGCATACTGGCTCTGGCGGGGTCGCTTTCAGCAGCCGCGAGCGCCGTTTGCGCTTAGCTCTGGACGCGTCAGAGAACTGGTTCGGCGCGGCTACCCGTTTGCACTGGCAGCCCTGTTCGCGGCGATTCAGCTTCGCATGAGTGTGATGGTGCTGGAGAATAC
>Ga0224722_1001277_pt1 | contig 14032 bp, 21 predicted proteins | sample Balambano_FR1_Me_FD_161646 | JGI IMG/M metagenome (GOLD analysis project Ga0224722, IMG submission 161646) | Freshwater sediment microbial communities from Lake Towuti, South Sulawesi, Indonesia - Balambano_FR1_MetaG | ecosystem: Environmental > Aquatic > Freshwater > Lake > Sediment | place... | reverse complement strand
GTTTCCATGACCGTCTTCTGATATTTGACTACGCCCCTTTTTTTTCATATTTTCACCTCTTTGGCAACCATTATTGAGAATGGTGCAAGATCTCAGATAAGGCAGCGTTAATCTGCTCCTCTGTTAAATCAAACAAGGATCGGATAAATTTCGGGGGGTAGTGTGCTGTTACATAGTCCATCACATCGTAGAGAGTGATTCGCGTACCAGAAATTGTCAGCCCTCGTTCTGTACGGATGATCACTGGTTGGTTGTGGGATACTGAAGTCATATCCATAGCCTCCAAAGCCGCGTAGGAAATGGCACTATCGTAACTTATAATTCGCATTGGTTGGACTTGACAACCATCAGCGGATCTCATCTGCTCCACTACGTTCCTCTTCGAGGGCGCGTTTGAAACGTTCTAAGTAGTCTCGAACTGCGACAGGTCGCACAATCATGTCAGAGGCACTGGAACGCAATTTCTTAAGTTCAATCAGCCTGCTAATTACAATAGACCTCAGTTCAGCCTCTAGTTTTTTACCTAGCGTTTTGGCATATTCATGAGCTTGCTGAATTGGATAAGGCAGAATTTTGATCGAGTGCATCCCACTTTTGTATTTTTCTAAACCCAGTTTTGCGAGCGGCGGCGGCTGCGCCCCCGCCGCTCGCAAAACTGGGATGCACTCATTTTGATCAGTGTATTGCTGCTCATGAAATTGTGATCGCGATCATACGCTAATTCCACCGCATCTATGGCATCCACCAATCGCTGAACGAGATCTAGAACGGCTGATGAGGCTTTTTCTGGGGACTTCTCACGGAGAGAGGTGAGAAACTCATAGCGTGGAATCATAGGGGGTGGATCACCAGCAGTATGACCAATGTAGAAATAAACAAAATCTGCGTTTTCACACATGAAGATAAAATCATCATCTGCCAAATCAATAGTGGCATGGTAAGGGAGTGTTCCACCATGTTCATCATGTTTTGCTAGGGCTTGGTTCCGCTTTTTGGCGTTGCTGAATCCGGATATGAATTTTGATTTGAGAGCCGCGCTCCGCGCGGCTCTCAAATCAAAATTCGTACTTCAAATCAGCAACCCCCTGCTTTTTCTCAAAGAAATCTAGCCAAGTCTGACCCCCTTTAAGTTGATAATTGTAGTATTCAGTCAATGAGGGAAACTGCCAGACTAAAGCACAAGTGACATAGTACTTTCCTTCTTTTGGATTATTAGGAAGCTCTGCAAGCAGTGATGTCATAGCAGCATTATCACTAATCGCCGCTGCCCGTGAGTGAGCGAGACGCTCACACTGACAATCCTAAAAAAAGGCATGACGCTGCACTAGCGACTAAAGTTCAACTATGAAATTGAGCAGTTCGTCCAGATTCAATTGAATCTGGACGAACTGCTTTTATGCATTGTATTTACCTGCGAACTGATATATTTCCTAAACGAATCCGATGCGCCCGATTCTAACTTAAGTTATAGCTAGCCTTCTACTCTGCGATCGCACAGTTACTCTATCAATTTGTACTGTAAAACTTTTAACTCGCTATAGACGACGGCTGAGAAGCGATTTCCTATAGTAAATGTATGCAAACAGAGATGCAGTGAATGGATAGGTAAGTGAATTGGAGCAGAAATAGCAACCTTGTATCGTTGGTTCGAGAACATGGGTTATGCAGCGAACTTTACCTAATTTCAGTGCCTATTTCCTAGCCTAACCAAGCTTGAATCTAATTTGCAAGATCACTACTGGGCAAGCCTCGCCAGAAGTGCATCCAATCAGGCAAATCATGCTCCTTTAGAGCAGTAAAACTGATCGAATTTTCAACCCTAAACAGTGGAGATAAATCTATGACTTCTACCCCCACAGCCACAGCGACAGACCCAGTGCTACGCCAAGGCGATTCTGGTGCTGCTGTCACTAAGCTACAACAATTGCTGAATGTGAAGGGAGCAAACATTGCAGTTGATGGAGACTTTGGAGATGAGACTCGCGCCGCAGTGGTTTGGTTTCAACAGCAGAATGGCATTGCTGTAGATGGCATCGTTGGTCCTCAAACTTGGCAAGCCCTTCGTCAAGATAGTAACGCGCTAATTCAACTGACTGATGCAGCCACTTACTACAACCCATCGACCTCCCCCCATCAAAAAAAGGCATTTGAATGGTTACAGTCGCAACTCTCTAGTTCAGTGCTAAGGGAATTTGCTCGTCGCTGGCGAAATTTAGGCTAACGCAGCAAGCACCAATCTCAAAGTGATTTGGGATCGTGAATTAAGTAACCCGGATGCGCGTAGAATGTGTTCGCAAAGCATAATGCATCTTTTTCAAAGTTCTGATGCATTGTGGCGATTGCCTAACACATCCTCCGAAATCCAATCTTAATTCATTCGTATTCCTTCGCCCACGTTCAAATTGCTGATGCTGGGAATGCCTTAAACTATCAGGTTTTTCCCCAGCTTCTATTGCCAGGTTTCAGGTTTGATGCAGATTTGTAAAAATGAACGACGATCGTAGCCACAGTTCCTTACTTGTCCCACCTTCAACTCAAGATTGGATGCAAGGTGTGCTGAGTGCCAGGGTGGTGCTGGTGATGTATGGAGACTATCAAGACTCCAGAAGTGCAGATGTTTACAAGCTGATTCAAGGGATCAGACGAGAACTGAGTGCTGCTTTGGGAGAGGATGATTTATGCTTGATCTTCCGCCATTTTCCGCAAGCACAGATTCACCCTCAGTCTCAACGGGCCGCCCAAGCTGCCGAAGCCGCTGCTGTCCAAGGACAGTTTTGGTCAATGCACGATACCTTGTTTGCCCGTCAACAAAATCTAGAGAATGGTTATCTTGTTGAGTACGCCAACGATTTAGGACTTGATATCCCTCAGTTTCTCAAAGATCTGTCTAAACCAGTGCATGTCGATCGCATCAACGCAGATATTGAAAGTGGATTGCACAGCGGAATAACAACTGCTCCAGCCCTATTTATTAACAACATTCGATATACCGGACGCTGGAGAATGACAGAGTTGATGACAGCCGTTGTTGCAAGTCACTAAGCTCTATTCATATCTGACTTGTTTGTGAGTGCTAGTAAGCGATCAAATGTGCGATCGCTAGCTTTTACCTGTCTTGTTGAAGAAATTACCAATTTTTGAACCATGACGAAAACCATTGTATTGAAGCACAAAGGCTTAACGCACATCCAATTGCAGCAAGTACTTGACTATATTCAGACTCACCTCGATCGAGACTTGTCACTGGCTGAACTTGCAGAGACTCTGAATCTTAGCCCGACTTACTTTGCAAGTGCATTCAAACAGGCGATCGAAATTTCTCCACGCCAGTATGTGATTCAACAACGAGTGGAGCAAGCGAAATTGATGCTGTCGAAAACGGATTTAGCGATCGCAGACATCGCTTTACAAGTCGGCTTCTCTAGCCAAAGCCATCTGACGCAACAGTTCAAGCGCCTCACTGGAGTAACACCAAAGCAGATTCGCTAACACCATAAGAATCTGACAAATCGCCCTAAGAATCTGAAAGAAACCAAACCTGGGAACTGACTACACTCCAGATATATATGTAGAAAAAGGACTTATACCAATTCTCTGTGAAGCTGCATAGTATTTTGACCCCTCCCAACCTCCCTTTACCAAGGGGAGGTGCCGCAGGCGGTGGGGTTTTTCGATGCATCTTCATGTAGAAGCGGTATAGACACCATTCTAGTACCACGTAAGAGGTTTTCATGCAAAAAATCACATATTCCTCCTCAATGTCTTTAACGTCTAATCACAGGCTTTCAGTTCGTGAACTGGAAGTTTTGAAACTCATGGCGGAAGGTCAAAGCAATTCTGAAATTGCAGCCCATCTATATCTGAGCCACAGCACTGTAAAAACTCATGTAAGGGGTATTTTCAACAAACTTGGAGTTGACCATCGTGTACAGGCTGCCGTAGCCGCTTTGCGTCAAGGGCTGATCTAAGAGGTCGCATCTGCTTAATGATCAAGATGCTTTTGATTATGTTTACAACACAAGCAACGATCTTGATCCAAACGCAAATGTGATTAGTCAAACTCCATTAAGTTGAATCGTTCATGTATAAGCGTGAGCCATTTACTATCAAATCGCTAACACCATAAGAATCTGACAAATTGCCCTAAGAATCTGAAAGAAACCGAGCATTAGAACTCATTATACTTCGATTGTCAGACAAGAATCCAATGCGGTATTTACAGGAGATTACAATGCCTTACGTTACTGTTGGTCAAGAAAATTCTGCAACGATTAATCTCTACTACGAAGATCTGGGGACAGGTCAACCGATTGTCCTGATTCATGGATTTCCCCTCAACGGACATTCCTGGGAGAAGCAGGTTCTAGTTTTACTGAAGGCAGGATATCGAGTTATTACCTACGATCGCCGAGGATTTGGTGCTTCTAGCCAACCCTCGTTTGGCTATGACTACGATACCTTCACCGCCGATTTGAATACACTCATGACCAAGCTTGACTTGCAAAATACCGTGTTGGTTGGCTTCTCAATGGGGACAGGCGAAGTCACGCGCTACCTTGGCAACTATGGCTCAGAGCGGGTGCAGAAAGCTGTACTGATGGCTCCAGTGCCGCCCTTCCTACTGAAGACCGATGACAATCCTGAAGGCGTTAACCAAAGCGTTTTCGATGGCATCATGAAAGCGATCGTTGAAGATCGTCCAGCTTACTTTTTTGAATTTTTCAAAGCGTTCTTCAATGTGGATGTGTTGCTGAACGATCGCATCAGCAATGAAGCCATTCAGGCCAGTTGGAATGTAGCAGCAGGGGCTTCTGCGAAAGGGACTTTAGATTGTGTACCATCCTGGCTCACCGATTTCCGAGATGATCTGCCCCGCATTGATGTGCCAACCTTGATCATTCATGGCGATGCCGATCGTATTTTGCCACTTGAGTCCACCGCAGCAAGACTCCCGAAGCTGATTAAAAACAGTCAACTGGTTGTCATTCCTGGTGGCCCGCACGCCATCAACTGGACTCACGCTGATCAGGTCAATCCTGTGTTATTGGACTTTCTTCAGCAAGAATAATCAGTGTTTTCTATTTTGAACACGACCTTACAGCGGTTACTGATTGAGTCTACAGTTTGGCGGATAGGGGCGTGGGGTGTAGGGTGTGGGGTGTGGCAAATGCAAACGAAAATGGCTGTAATTGGGAGGGACAAACAGAAGAAAGATGATGAAATCGACCACAACACAACGCTCAATTTCTGGAATCACTGCGATGCTTGCTAAAGCTACTCTATCAATCGTAGTCACAACGGGAGTAGTTGGGGTTTTGCGAATGCATCCGGCGATCGCTACCCCTCCACCTCAACAATCTCCTATTCTCGTTGCAACCGCCTACACGAATCTCACATTGCCAACCTTAAGACGGGGCGATCGCGGCACAGGAGTGCGAATGTTGCAGCAAATTCTCTTAGATAATGGTTTCTTACCCGCTGCTGGAGTCAGGTTGGGAAATCCGAGTGGTGCAACTGTTGACGGTGCATTTGGCGCAATTACAGAGTCTGCGGTGAGAGATTTACAACGACGCTACAACATCCCCGTCACAGGACAGGTTAACCCTGTGACTTGGGAGGTGCTGGATATGCAGGAAAATCCCTATCGATCGCCGCTTCCCTGGAAATCCTATTAGTCACTCAGAAAAAATTCATGAGGAAACTTCCAATGAACAAGATTTTGTCCACACTTCAACGCTCTCCGAGAATTATCGCAGCAACAATCCTGCTCAGCCTATTGGTGCTGTTCAGTGTTCCATCATTGGCTCAAGTCAATTCACAAGTGATTCCCAGAATTGAAGGGATTGAAAGTTCTGAAGGAATTCCACCCGCCTACCGTTTAGTCATTAGCCGATCGCAGGACATTGTGTATGCTTTCTGTCCTACGAATTTTGAGCCTGAGTTGAACTATCTACGAAATGTGAAAGCAATTCAGTGTCAGCGTTCTCCCAGATAACTAGCGGTCAGATCCAAGCACGACATCTACGCAAAAATCAAGGAGACACAGATGAGGATTAAAGCAATCAAAGGAAAGCAGGGAATTGGAACGGAAGGGAAAGACGCGACTTACGTGGATGCTGCCCGGTGGGGGAAGTATCGGTGGTGGCGGTATCTTCTGGGCTTAGTAGTCATCTTCTTTGTGGGGCTGGTGGTCAACGGCATCGCCGTCCCGCGCGTCGCGTTCTTGCTCGGCGGTCAGGAGGGGCTTGCGGCGGTCAATCGGCTGGATTACGCCGCGCTCGGCCTCGTGGGGGGCTTCGTTGCGTTCAGGGCGAGTTTTCTGTTCTTCCTCGCAGGAATCCTGATCGCCGTCACCCTCATTCACCAGCGTCATCCCCGGACGCTGATCACGGCGCGGGAGCGGATAAGCTGGCGGCGGGTCGGTCACGGGTTCGTGGCGTGGTTCGTGCCATTCTGCCTGATCGCTGGGCTAGGACTGTACTTCTTCTATCCCGACACCGTCTCTTTTAACTTTGACCTCACAACGTTCGCGCTCTTCGTGCCGATCGCACTGATTTTCACTGGGATCCAGACCACCACGGAGGAGCTTTTCTTTCGCGGATACATCGTGCAGGGTGCGAGTATTGTTTGGTCTAACCGCGTCTTTCTGGCGCTGGTGCCAGCCGTGATCTTCGCCCTGGCGCACCTGCTCAACCCGGAGGCGAGCGCGGGCGGTTGGCTCACGGTCTTCTTCAACTACTTCCTTGTTCCGGGTCTGGTATGGACTGTGGTCTCGTTGATTGACGGAACTACCGAACTCGCCATCGGCGTACACTTCGCGAACAACATCAGCGGCGTACTCCTGTTCAACGTAGCTGGAAACGCCGTGAACGCCCCGGCTCTGTTCACAATCAGCAAATTCCATGCGACCTACACGGCGCTATCAATGCTGGTTGTAGTACCCGTGTTTCTGGCGATCGCCTACAAGGTGTTCAAACACGACGGGGTATCCGAACCCCTTTCTCAAAGCCATCGGCAGGGTCGTCGGTAATCCCGTCGAATCTCGAAACCATCAGCAACTGAAGTCAGCAACCAGATCAAAGGAGTCAATCACCATGTCTAAAGTGTCTTCTGACCACCCGCACAAGCCAGGGAAGCCCACCGCCACGTCCTCGGCTCGGTCCAACAAGGTCTCCCGTCCGGGCTGGCCCGAGATTATCGTCGGACTCGTCATCTATTTAATCGTAGGTTTCGGAGGCGTCTCGCTGTTCAAGCAACTCGGTCTTGAACCCGTGGTCTACGGCCTGATCTTGACTGCATGGACCGGCATCGCCACGCTGATCGCGTTCGCGGTGGCTGCGCGGCTGCGGATTCGTTCCCTGAGTGCCTTCGGCGTGCGTCGAACCTCCGGACGCTGGCTCCTGATTAGCGTCGGAGTAGGACTGGTTGCCTTCGTGCTCAAGAGTCTGGCGATCCTAGCCTGGGTTCAGATCACTGGGGACACGAACAATGTCCAGGATGTCTACGGAGATGGCGCTCGCGGCGGGTTACTGTCTCTGGTTTTGAGCACGGTGTTCATTGCCGTCTTCTCACCCCTTGGTGAAGAACTGCTCTACCGAGGCATCGTCACCAACGCGCTGCTGCGCTACGGCCCGTTCGTTGGGGTCGTGGGCAGCACCGTAATCTTCGCCCTCATGCATGGGATCAACAACATCTTTCCCGCTGCTGTGGTGGCTGGTCTCGCCACCGCCGAGGTCTTCCGCCGCAGCGGATCGATCTGGCCCGGTCTTGTCGTCCACTTCGTTTTTAACCTGCCCTCGTTCCTGCTGATGGTGGTGTTCACCAGCACGGGCTAATAGGACAGATCATCTGGAGATTAAACCAATGGCCATTCTGAAACAATTCGGGATTTTATTTGTATTGGGCAGTGTGGGAATTGTCATGTTCACGTTCACGTCTATTCCTTTAGTCGAGCAACAGTTAGCGAAACTATCTCCAGCAAACCTGGAAAATGTGCCGCCATTGTGGATCTTAATGCTTCTGCAAGGACTCCAGTATTCAATCCTACTGGCAATCAGCATTCTAATCGGAATTGGTTGTGCCTATCGTGTTGGATTAAGCTCCCATTTGATTGATCATTGGGTGTTTCATACCGCTAAGTCTCCATCTTTTGCTATTGAGATGAAGTGGAGCTTGGGTGTGGGTGCAGCGGGGGCGATCGTTCTCTTGTTGCTTGATCGGTTGATGCAACCTGCCCTACCTGAAGCGCTACAGGCAGCCAATAATACAGAGCCAAGTTGGTTGAACTTGCTTACAGCACTGTTCTATGGCGGCATCACTGAGGAAATTTTGATGTGCTGGGGTTTAATGTCGCTGCTTATTTGGATCGCGTGGAAAGGTCTAAAACAAGGCGTTACGTTGCCAAGTCAAGGGATTTACCAGGGTGCGATCGTTCTAGCCGCGTTGGTATTTGGACTTTTACATCTGCCAGCGACTGCCGCGATCGTTCCACTCACTCCACTTGTGATTATTCGGGCGTTGTTACTGAATGGGATTGCGGGGATCGCGTTTGGCTGGCTCTTTTGGCAATATTCGCTAGAGGCTGCAATGTTAGCCCATATCAGCTTTCATGCTTTTGCCTTTGTTCTTAACGGTTTACTGGCAAGGTTGGCTTAAGTTCTGGAATAGATCTCGTAGGGCTATCACTGCCTACAAAGCCTTACCGTGAAAGGTCTTAAAAAGAAAGGTTTTAAAGATGCTGGGCGATGCCCACTACTTGAATTGATGCTTAACTCTACAGTTTTAAGGTGGTAAATCAAATGATTCAGTGCAAAGATTTTGCGCCTCGAATTACTGAGCGAGGCCCCTTCGGCGGAGCTTCTGAATATGAATCCTTCTCTGATGTTGTTAGTACTGTAAATCAGTGGATCGAAAGTACAACGATGCAGGTAATCAATGTTGAAACCATTGTTTTACCCGATCGCATCGAAGGCACCAGTGATGATGTCTACGGAGTGACGACCAGTAATGCTTTCTACCCAGTGATGATCAGTCAGGGTCTTACAATCAAATGCTTTCAATGTGTGCGTGTCTGGTACAGAGAATAAGCTCTATTGGAGAAAGAATGAAACGATTTACCTGGTTTACTTTCCTGTATCTCGCGCTGGGAGCTTGTTTGACGGCGATCGCGCTTGGATACCCAAATCTGCCTTCGGGTCTTCAAACCAGCCTGTTCATCAGTGCAGGAGCGTCTTACATCGCTTGTATTCTCAGTCCATTTTGGCGGGAGACGACAGTCCGCTTCTATCGCAGCCGCAATTCATTGGTCATCCTACCCTGGTTGGTGATTGGATTCAATATTGTTTGGATGATCTGGGAGGTTCAGAGTCAAAACTGGACGATGGAAGCCGTTTTACAAGCGTTTTCGCGGTTAATAGTTGTCTTGCTGTTTGCAGAAATCATTGTGACTACATGGCAAGTGAATTCTGAACATTAGTATCTAAATCGGATGACCCTACAAACTCGCTCTGCACCATAAGAATTTGAAGAAAAGGAACACCATGAATCAGCCCAAGTTTTTTGTCACCCCCGGTTATGGAGAATATATACTGAATAACTTGCATTACTCGCAAGCGGTAAAAATTGGCGATCGCGTGGAGATATCCGGTCAAGGCGGTTGGGATGACGATCTGCAAATTCCTGAATCACTTGCGGACGAGATTGCTCAGGCGTTTCGGAACATAGAGCGAACCTTGGCGACTGCTGGTGCGAGTTGGGAGCATGTTGTCCACATCAACTCTTATCATGTCGGAGGGTTTCCGCCGGGGGTTAACGATGTGATGGTCAAGCTATTTCGTCATTACATGCCCAATCATGCTCCCATTTGGACACAGGTAGGAGTTGCCGCTCTTGGACTTCCAACAATGCGGATTGAAATCCGCGTGACTGCAATTGTTCCTTGAGTTTCGTACTAGCGGTAGCGTTGATTTACACCGAGCAAAATTATCAAATGGAGCAAGTTGAATATGACTCATTTGCTCCATCTGGATGCCAGCCCCCGTGGCGATCGTTCAGTCTCACGAATGCTTGGGAAAGAGTATATTGACCAATGGATGACGGCTCATCTCAGCGATCGCGCTCAGTCAGAATTTAGACTAACCAATCAATCGCAGACATCGCTTTACAAGTCGGCTTCTCCAGTCAAAGTCACTTAACACAACACTTCAAGCGCATTACTGGAATAACTCCAAAACAGATCCGCTAATACCGTAAGAATACGTTGCAGCGCGGCGTAAATAATCTGCAAAAGTTAGGGATGTATTCTTGCAAAACACGATGAGATCAAATGGGCAAGGTTCACCTTACCTCCATCGCTACGTTTAATTCCGCTTACCTACTTAGTACTGTTTTGGCTGTCCTTAAACGTTCAACATCCCGGATAGGCGGCGCACCAAACATGCGGGCATATTCGCGGCTGAACTGTGAAGGACTCTCATACCCGACTTGATAAGCCGCTTGAGTTGCATCAGCGTATTCAGCAAGCATCATCTGTCGTGCAGCTAAGAGCCGCAATTGTTTTTGATATTGCAGCGGACTCATCGAGGTGACTGTTTTGAAGTGGCGGTGGAACGAGGAAACGGACATATTGGCTTGTTCAGCTAACTCTTCCACCCGCAGCGTTTGTGTAAGATCAGTTTTGATCTGTTTAATCACTTCCGCAATGCGCTGCATATTGCTTCCAGAGGTCGCAATCTGTCGCACTGCTTCGCCTTGCTCACCCATCAACAGACGGTAATAGATTTCGCGAATGATCATCGGTGCTAAAAACGGGATATCCTGCGGCGTATTTAGAAGCTTCGTGAGCCGGGTAGCACAATCAATCAAAGACGGATTGGCATCGCTGACGCACCAGCCTCGAACTGAGTTCTCTTGCTGAACCGTCTTCGAGTTCGTTTGAGCAATGATGTCACAGAGTTCGGCGGGGTTTAGCTTGAGCTTAAATCCGAGATAAGGTCGATCGGGTGTTGCTTCTATCATGCAAACACTCAGCGGCAAATCGACCGAAAGCAGCAGATACTGAGCGACACCATACTGAAGAATTTCCCCATTGAGCGATAATTTCTTTTCACCCTGCACCACGATGGCAAACAGCGGTTCGCTGACCTCCTGTATTGTTTGGGAAGTACTGCATCGCACGAAGACTAAGGGTTCGATCGCAGTTGTACAATAACCGCTTGCTTGAGGGTCTGTATGCCGATTAATGAGTGCTGCTAGTTCTGCACATTGATCGATCGCCAACTGCCGTTGCGTTGGCAAAATCGCTCCATTGGGAGAAGCGTCGATCGCGCTCTTATGGTTAAGTGCATCAATCGTCATGCTGAACTCCTAATTGATGTAGCCCTGCTCATGCAATCATTATAGGAAATTTTTCTTCTTTGTCTGCGTCTTTTGAGAGGATTAGGCAATCATCTGCGAGGTTTGTGCATTTAACCTGCTGATTCTTGCTTATAGGATGAAATCATTCGAGTACAACAGCCTCTAACTGCGGTTCGGCAATCAGATCGTGCCCCTGTGATTAGACGTTACCAATCGAGCCACAGACTTCGCATCCGTCAGGCTGCACACGCTCATTTTTGACAGTTGGAAATGACACATCTGCACTACGGTTTTGTGGCTCAGAACACAAATCAGTATCAAACCATATTGGAACAAAGAAGATCTTGTATGAAAACACAATTGATGCTCAAAACATCGGCAGTGGCGATTAGTTTGGGAGCCTTTGCATTGATCAGCTGTACTCCTCAATCGACGGCAGAAGCACCCCCACCAGAATCCTCCGTAGAAGCTTCTGCCGCTGAATCTCCGTCAGTTGCTCCATCTCCTCAAACCTCTAGTAATCGCCAAACTATGAATCCAAATCAAGCTAGCACGGAAGCCGACCAATCAAATAACTCTTACGTCGGCATGTGGGTCACGCAAGATGGTTATATCCGCCATGAACTTCTACCCAACAACCGTTACGACGAAGCTCGCGGCGATAGAGAAAGCGCGTATCAGGGACGCTATGAAATCACAGGAAATCGCATTAATTACTGGGACGATACTGGATTTACCGCCGATGGCGAGTTTCGTGACGGCGTACTTTATCACGGTGGCTATGTTTTTTACCGAGAAAGATGAGACCTTCAACACATCGAAGAAGTCGGTGAAGCCGAAGTCCGTCAGTAAATCGAAACGAATCAACTGCATAAATGTGAAGTTGTCAAAGCAAACTACCCCACTCAATTAGCCCAGTTATGAACAAGACAATTACCGTTTGCATTCTCATTGCATTCTTACCTGGTATCGCGATCGCTCAAATTCAACAAAATCAAAGCGACTCTGCACAGACCATTGAAGTGATAAGTCAGGAACATACTCAACTAGAAAACCAGAGCCGTCATGAAAAAGGCAACAAAGTCATTCATAAGCTGATAGGTGGAGCAGGACAGCCTGTACTCGATACCCTGCGTCAGGATTTCCCGTTTTTGGCAGATGCAGTCATTGACTGATACAAGACGTTTTTGGAGGATAACCATCATGCAATCTCAAACGCTTATTTCAAGTCGATCGCTCGAAACTAATCTTCATATTCTCGTTATTCACTCCGATCCTGAAATAACAAAATCAATGCAACAAGCTTTAAACAGCGAAGCATATCACGTCACGACCACGCAAGACGGTATGACTGGCTTAGCCACCATTCGCGATCGCCGCCCTGATTTGGTAATTTTAGATGATACTCCTTTGAACTTACCAGGACAGGAGATTTGTCAGCGGCTTCGAGCAACCCGAAATTTCACTTCCGTGATTGCAGTGGCTCAGCAGGAGAGCCAAGCCAGAATTATTTCGATGTTAGAGGCAGGGGCGGATGACTGTATATCTCAACCGTTTGAAGTTGAAGAACTGCTGGCTAGAGTTCGAGCACGGCTGCGACGAGTCGATCGCGCTGATTCACAGTTAATAAAGTTGGAAAACTTAGTTCTCGATCAGAATGCCAGACAGGTTTACATCAACAACCAAGAAGTCGATCTCACTGCCAAAGAATTTGATCTTCTGGTTTATCTGGTCCGTCATCTAGGACAGGTGATGACTAAAGAGCAAATTCTAACAACGGTGTGGGAGCCTGAATTCACAGGTACGTCTAATATCGTCGAAGTATACGTAGGCTATTTGCGGCGTAAGCTCACTACTTACCGATCGCAACAGTTCATTCAAACCATTCGAGGCGTTGGGTACGCTCTGCGGAGCAAAAAAGGGTAGTCCTAAACCAGTAAGGATTTTTTGTTGAGTGGGCGCAGCCCACCCAACAAAAAATCCTTACCTGAATACCACTATCCAAAAAAGTAGACGAACCTGCTTGAGAGGATTAGGCAATCATCTGCCAGGTTTGTGCATTCACGTCAAAGCTTTTCAAGCCTAGGATAAATCCATGCCGTAAAAAGAAGACTAGCAATTGAACATTAATCATTGGACTCGTCAAAAGTAGAACCTGCCGTTGAACTGTGCCGTTAGGTGTCTTCGATTATCACAATTGGTTTCGACATTTCGGGAGGAAATTTATGTTTGTAGTGTTTGGCGCGACCGGACAAACGGGTTCTGTGGTTGCCGATACGTTGCTTGAAAAGAACCTGTCGGTGCGCGTCGTGTTGCGATCGGACAAAGGCGCGGACGCTTGGCGGGCGAAAGGCGCGGACGTTGCTTTCGCTGATGTCATTGACACAAGTGCGATAGCCAAGGCGTTAGACGGCGCGATCGCCGTTTATGCAATGAATCCGCCTGCTTATCAGGCTGCCGATATGTTCACCGTAGCCAAAGACATCGGTGCAGCCTATGTTGAAGCGATCGCACAATCCAGTGTGCAAAAAGTTGTCTTGCTTTCTTCGGTCGGCTCGCAGCACGCTACTGGCACAGGCAACATCATGACAACTTACATTTTGGAAAACATCTTCGGCAATTTGGCGATTCCCGTCGCGTTTCTGCGGGCGGCGGGATTCATGGAAAACTGGAACGG
>Ga0224722_1001276_pt1 | contig 14039 bp, 11 predicted proteins | sample Balambano_FR1_Me_FD_161646 | JGI IMG/M metagenome (GOLD analysis project Ga0224722, IMG submission 161646) | Freshwater sediment microbial communities from Lake Towuti, South Sulawesi, Indonesia - Balambano_FR1_MetaG | ecosystem: Environmental > Aquatic > Freshwater > Lake > Sediment | place... | reverse complement strand
CGTCACCGCCATCGCAAAAGGGAAGATTGAGCGATCGCAAGTCCAGCAGCTCGACTTCAGCCCCCAATGCCTCAATCCGATCTATCGCGATTTTCAGGGCTTGCTGACTGTAAGAATCAGATCTCAAACTGCCACCAATACCAACAATCTTGACCATAGGGCTGAGTCCTTTAAACAATGAATCTTAGCTATTCTTAATATAGCTAAGGTAAAGTCGTAATGAATACGACTTGAGAGAGAAACTGCGAGAGCAGAGGGTGAGGTAGAGAAAATGGCGTTGCTGAATCGGAATGGTGCAACTCTGGCTCCTACATCGCCCCCTCAATCCCCCCATGTGGGATTTGTGTGTACACCGTAGCCCAGAATTGGGGGGCTAGGGGGGCGAATCATACCTCTATTCAGCAGTGCTGAGCAAACAAGAGGAGGGGAATGAGATGTCTTATCCTTAGACGACTCATTGCCCCCCACAATTGCTAAGCTGCTGTAGCCAACGCAACAGCTAAGCTGCTGACTGATGCGACTTATCCTGATTTGACTTGTCCTGAATTGATGTGATTGCGACAGGCTCAGTTTGGGTGGTTTCGGTAGCAGGCTTGTGACCATGTAAATGGATCCCCAGAAAAACGTCGTAGACGAAATTCCAGAAATCCTTGCCTTTGAGCAACCCTAAAGTCTGGTGGCAACCCTTTGCGTCAAGCAGTGGCTTCGTTGCGTAATAAGCAGCCTGATATTTGTACCAGGGAATTGAGGGCCACAAATGATGAATCAGGTGATAGTTCTGCCCCATAATCAGCACGTTGAGAACTGAGTTGGGATAAACGCGAGCATTCTTCCAGCGATCGCGCTCCTGAAAAGGGCGGTGGGGCAAATAGTCGAAAAACAGCCCTAGTGCTAAACCAACGATTCCCGCTGGCGTAAACCAGAAGTTGAAGATAAAGCCAATAAAGCCGTAATAAATTCCCAGCGCGACGATGATAATCACAATCAGCCGAGCAATAGCCCACTCCAGAAGCTCATATTTGCGCCAGAGTCGTCGCTTGAAGAAATAGATTTCGTGGTAGAAGAAGCGCGCCGCAATCAGCCAGAGCGGACCGCCCCTGGAAACATAGTGGTCAGGATCGTTCTCTGGATCGTTTACATTGGCGTGGTGCTGCATGTGTACCCGTGTGAAGACGGGGTAGGAAAACCCCAGCAGCAGAGCACTACCATGCCCCAAAATTGCATTCACAACTCGGTTACGATGGGCAACATTGTGCGATGCGTCGTGGATCACTGTGCCAGTCATGTGGAGCGCGAGAACATTAGCGCAAAAACAAATCCAGTCTGGAACGTGCCAGCACCAATACCCGATCGTAGATAGGATTGCCATGAGCACTGAAACCAGGAACATGAGCAGCGTTGGATTCCACAGACCTGGCGCGCCCAAATACTCCCTCGGTACAGTCAGGGGCTGAACTGCCTCCGACATCGCTTATCTTCTCCTTGCAGCTAGAATTTGCGATTTGCCCCCTTCGTTCTCAGAAACTTTCACAGAGACGATTAGAGCACACTGAGATAAAACTTTACACTATTTTTCCCTTGTTCTTTGATGAGCATGACGCAGTTTTTTAATTTCTGCAGAAAAATTGTGTAAGCGGATTTAATTCAAGTCAGCTTTAACGATTCTACGGTTAGAAGGGTTCACTGTGTTGACTTCTATGGATCGCCGTGGGTTTGTTGGGACATGGAGCGCGCCAAACTCGATCGGCATACCTTTCACGATTATCCCAGCGTCGATCGCATCAGGGTGCGATCGACGCTGGAGTTTCTACAAGGCAACGACGATCGCAAAATAACAACTTTTTGTTCAATTCTGGAAAAGCATCTCTGGCTTTAGTAGTAAAGCTGAAGGTTTATCGCAGCTTAAGAGAAATAATTTAGACTTCCTTAAACTTTCATAGAAAACTCAGATGGACTCCGCAATACTACTGACAGGCACGGAAGTACAAATTAGTTCTGGAATCCTTACCCTGTCTACCAGGCGACCTTTTTCCTAAAGATTGTCACGATTTAAGAGCTTCTTTTGATTTCCGTAGTTTCAACCTTAAATGCAAGCGATGGACAGCTTATTAAGTGACCTATAGAAGGATGTTTCAAACATCCAAAAATTAGAGACTGATCTTGAGATTCAAATCTGTTTCGCTCCAGCGAGCGATTAGCAACTGTGAGGATGGCATGAATATACGGACTTTCGCCAGCCAAAATAAAAGAATCGGTGGGAAGCAATCTCCCTTGCGGAACAACCGTACCCCTCGCCCCACCGGAGCCTCTCTCCCCAACTTCGGCTTGAGCCGTCCTGGGCAGCGGCGCTGGCAATCCAGATTTGGTAAACAGCAAGCGGCAGATTTATCTCATATTCAACCGACGCTCAGCCGTGCAGCCCAGGATCAGCTTTTGCGGCAGGAAGCTTTAAGCGAGGCACAGCGGGGAAATTTTGATGTGGCAGTTGCCCTGTTTAGCGAGCTAATTGAGCGTTATCCTGATAGCGCAAGCGACTATAGCAATCGGGGTTTAGTCTACTTCCAGAGCGGTCAACTCGAAGCTGCGATCGAAGATTACAACCGAGCGATCGAACTCAATCCCCAACTTGACAGCGCCTACAACAACCGCGCGAACTACTATGCCGCGCAGGGAAAGTTCCTGGAAGCGGTTTTAGACTACGATGTTGCCCTGGATCTAAACCCTGCTAATGTGCGGGTCTGGATTAATCAGGGAATCACCTTCCGAGAGCTAGAGATGTACGATCGCGCCCTAGAGAGCTTTGAGCTTGCCCTTTGTTTGGGTCGGCTAGAAGGACACATCTATGCTGAGCGCGGACGCACCTACCATTTGCGGGGCGACTGGAACTGTGCCATTGGGGACTATCAGCGAGCGCTTGAGAAGCTCCCTGAGGCTGCAAAGCAGTCACACGATCCCTCGGTGCGCCTGCGCCACCAGGTTGAGAGCTGGATGGATGAGCTGCTGAACCCCTTCGCTTAATTTGTCGTAATGAGTCAGTTGTAATGAGTCGATTGTAATTAGTCGATCGAAATCTGCTGGGGACCATTTCCGTTCCCGTTTGTCTGGCTCGATGATGAGGTTTGAATCGGTTCAACGCCGTGCTGCTCAAGCCAGCTCTTCACGGGTTCATCCGCAAGATTGAGCCGCAGGAGTCCAGAGACAAATCCGCCCAGAAAGGCGATCGGGTGTCCGGCAAGTTCACGAACAACTGGGGTCAATTCATCCATAAACATAAGAGAGATTTCAGCGATATTTTTGATAGCTGTCTTTGATCCTAGCGCGAAAGCAGGCAGCAAGCATCGGTTGGGTTGATTGTTAAAAAATCAGGAGCGAGACATTTCTCACCCCTGACTTTACTGCTGGGAGACATCAACCCCCGGAAGCTCTATTGCTCTACTTTTTGCTCAGGCAACATGCATTTGTCGCTGTCGCAGCCTGCCGGACCCGCCTCACTTAACTCTCCGGAGTCGTAGCGACTGAGCGCAAAGTGGAAATCGTCGGTCTGGCGGCGTTCTACCACCTCACGACTCAGGCGATCGTACTCTTCTTTTGAGATCGGCTCGAAGGGCAACCGTGGGAACGTCTGGTGATCGTCGAACCGTGCCAGCAGCGCGGCTGAAATGTAGCCCTCGTCATTCTGGATCGCGTTATGAATTTGCTGTGCCAGGGCTTCGACTTCGGCTTCGCGCAGTTCGATCGTGGCAGAGGTATTGTGCGTGGTGTAGTGCCGCTGCACCTGCATGTAGAAGTCTAGTTGCGCCAGGGCATTGAACTTGGAAATCTCGACGCGATCGGCTCCAGGAAGATTTGCCCAGAGCACTTCGACCGGAATCTCGACCAGCCACTCGGTGCAGCGCGGGTCAAAAGCATCGTCTAACAGCCGTCCCTGCTCGTCTTTGTCAGACTGAGAGGGGACAATTTTGTAGCCGTATTCCAAACAAGCCAGCGCGACCGGATCGTTTTTGCGGAAGGTAATCCGGCGAATAAATCGCTGTGCTTTGGGCGGATGCCAGCCTGGACTTGCCCCCGTTAGCAAGGATTTAGTTCCCGCAGGCTGAACCGTCGTACAGCGATTCGGGTGCTGCAGCCCGTGGCGGTCGCAGTAATTCCACACCACGCGATGCACCGTTTCTTTCCAGCGGGTCAGGTATTCCTTTTCACGCTCCTTAAACTGCAAACCTGTCATTGTATCCGGGCGACCTTGCTCCCACCAGTGCAGCCACTCCACGCCAAACGCCTGCACAAAAAAGTCAAACAGCCCGGTGAACGAGACGCCCACGATCGGGTCGATCGATCGAGAGTAGCGATAGCGCGGCTCCTGAAATTGGTGATTCAACAGGGCGGCAACGGAGAGGGCAGCGGCAGTAAAGGCAGCTTCCTGGTCTTCTAAGTTGTTTGGATCAAGCTGATTGAGATGAACTTCTGCCAAGTTGCAGTGGAAATTTTCGCCCAGGATCTCGCCACACGGGTTCAAACCATAGCGTCCCAATCGATGCTGCAATTCTTCGTCAGAAATGCCTGGAACCTGCTGCTGAATCCAGGTTGCGCCGTTACCCTGCACGTAGGCTTTGAGAAATTCAGCTTTTCGTTCAGCCGTTTTTAGTAAGTCGGCGTTGCTGCGGGCGATCGCCTCTGGTGCAAATTGAATTGCTCCTTCTCCGGAATAGAACTGCTTACGTACCGCATCAGTACATTCCTCTAGCGTTGGCTTGCGGTGGAAGACGCGGGTGTGGTTTGCCATGCGCAGCACGTCCCGTTCTGGGTCGATGCGCCAGTTACCCTCAGCGTCCTGCATCCAGAGGTTGTCTTTGGCAGTTGCACCAAGCCGATCGTCTGCATCAAATTGACGCATGCCTGCTGACCGGCGGATGTTTCCGGCAACGACACAGGCAGCCGCCTCATCGATCAGCAAACAGCACTCTACAGAGGTGAGCTGTCGTCCAATTGCCTTATTTAAAATTACCGCGCAGCGATCGTAGAGGTCGGGTAGCCGGATTGGGTTTGCCATGCCGCCAAAGCCCTTAAGCCGTTCACCGGCGGGGCGCACCTGGCTGAGGTCGATCGCAACTTCAACTGTGCCAGTAAAACGATCGTCCGTTGAGAGTTCGAGCAACGTTTGATAAGAATCGACCCACCCTTTGCGGCTATCGCCCACGCGAATTAAAACTTGATTGCCGTCAATATGAACTGTCGTTTCATCCTGTCGAGCTTCAGCGGGAGCTGCCCCAATTTCGCCCTGCATTTTCACCGTGAGGCGGTTGCGGATTGCAGGCAGCAAAGAAATGTATTTGGGTTCCAGCATTGCCCCTGTGCCGCAGCCCATCATGGCGAGATCCATCATCAAGCCAAAAGCGCGCCAGTCCGTGACGTTGGTGCTGGTGCAGTTATACGCGCCGGAAAAGTTTTCGGGTTTGTGAATCCAGTCTGTGCCGCCGACCCAGAGCCAGCGACCAGAGGGCAGGCTTTTGAGTTCGCGCTGCATTCGCCGCAGCAAATCGGCTTCTTCGGGGGTCAGGTTGCCCAGTTCAACAATGCCGCGCAGCGTTCGATCGCAGACCTCCTCCCAGGATTCGCGCAGATTTGCCGCCTTTTCACCGCGACGGCTATAGGTGCGGAAAAACACGGGGTTGGCAGCAGGAGCTGCTTCAGGAAACGGTTGAACAGTGCGGTTGCGTTCGAGGTCTTGAACCATAGTCGTCCTCGTGGTGATGACAGCAGAGATAGACAGCAGCCAGAGCGCTGAAGTTGAGAAAAAATTATAACCCTATTGGTAGCGATACCTGGGGGTTAGGCAAAACTATCCTACTCTATATCTAGAGATTTGACACGATCGATCGAGACTCGTCGAGCGAGCGGTAGAAACGCCAATTTTGGGCAGAAATCACGGTCTTTCTCTATTTATTGTGGCAACTCTCCTGGGGAGGATGCTCTGTCGCAGGGGTCAGCGTCCTTCATTGTCCTTGGCGCAGCTCCACTCAGACTTAGACCGACTTACCCCACATTTGCCCGTGCCCCGCACTGAGCTGCATAGGCGATCGCCAATCCGTCTGCACTATCATCCGGAGAAGGCGGCTTGGGCAACCCAAAAATGTGCATCACGGCTTGCTTGATATCGGCTTTACTGGCTCCGTATTGGGCAACAGCAGCTTTTACCTGAGATTGATGCAAGAACGTCAGCTCGGTTAATCCCCAGTCGCCTAGCGCCAGCTCGATAACGCCCAGTGCCCGCAGCACCTTTCCAGCATTGGTGTTGTCGCGTCCAAAAAACGGCATTTCGATCGCTGCAATGTCGGGCTTCACCATTTCGCACAGAGCTTTGATATCGGTGTGAATCTGGCTGAGGCGATCGTACATCGGTGATTTTGCCGGAGTTTTAATCACGCCATACTCTAATGCCTCGCTGCCGCGAATGACACCAAAACCGATGGTGGCGATCGCCGGGTCGATGCCAAGAATAACGCAATCGTTGAGATCGAGTGGGATAGTCATAAGAGCAATTGTACTGCTCTCTCAACGGAGTGTTTTAAGATTGGTAATACTGACAATTTCTGCGTTCATTCCTTGCTGATGAAAGGGCTTGAGATCATTCTGGCTGAGCTGATCGGATGAAGCTAATGCCTAGCGTGTCCGAACTGTGTCCGAAAGCTCACGATGAGAAAAGGCTATTAGTACCCTGCCCCAAAGACTGTCTTTAAGCGACTCCTCAAGGTCACTCCTCAAGGATTGCTAATGCGATAATCTCACTGATCTATGCTTCCAGTCCAGAGAAGTTTCATCTTCCTGAAACCAGGCTTGATTGCGATCGGTATGGGGCATGAGTGCTCAGATATCTTGACCGATCGCCTGAGCCTCGACCGATGTCCGATAAATCTCGCTGTGCTTTAATTGTTCACTTCCATAGAACGTAATTTTTCTGTCATCGCTAAATTGAAAATCTCTTTTCCTTTACCGTTCGTTGGTGTGTCATTGCCTGAACTACCATTTGTCTAAACTACTATTTAAGTAGTCATTACCGTCTCCGCCAGCGATAACATTATTCTCAGCGAATCCCCGGCTAATTGATTGATAAATTCCCTTGTGTTGCTATTTTTCTAATATTCTTTTTATCCGGTTATTAGAGATGAAACTTCTTTCACCTTTATCGATCGCTCCAACGAAAGACTTGCGTCGTACTGCGCTAGCTGTCTGCCTGGGAACAGCGAGCATTTTGATCAACCCTGCAGTTTTTGTGCAGGCACAGGAAACTTCCAGTCCTCGTGCGGCTGCCTTCACCAATCCACCTCGCCTGGTCAGTGCCGAGAATCCTGAGAAAGGGACTTTAGCCCGATCGTCTGTTTACTATTTCACGTTGGATGTTCCTTCTGATTCGGGCAGTGGGCTGCAGCAGGTGAGTGTGACCCAGCGAGACGGTTCTTCCAGCATGAGAAGGATTCGCTATGACCTGGAGGAAACCCGTGCTTTTGTGGGAACGCCAAACGATCGCGGCATAGAAATTCCGATCGCCCAGAAAACCTATGATGAGGATTCTCAGACCGTCACGCTTGCCTTTGCAAACCCGGTTCCTTCGGGGACAACGGTGACCCTGGCACTGGAAGCCGATCGCAATCCGCGAATGCAGGGGGTGTATCTCTTTGGCGTAACAGCGTATCCCGGAGACAGTACCACAAACGGACAGTTTCTCGGATACACCCGCCTCACTTTCTACGGCAACGATGGCATTCAACTGCTTCCCGGACTTTAATTGAGTATTTCAGCCAATCCTGACCCGCGACTTCCAGCTTTGAAAGCACAAGATGCAGCACAGATGCAGCACAGATGCAGCACAATAGACGGTATCTCTGCCAGACTTGATTTTTTAGCTAAGCTGCGAACGCCTCATGTCTGAACTGTCAATTTTGCCGAACTATATTCATGGTCAGTGGTGTGCTTCTGCCGCAACGGAGTTTGTTGGTGTGATCAATCCTGCGACAGGCGATCGGCTTGCCAGCGTGCCCCTTTCTCCTGCCAGCGAAGTCGATCGGGCGGCACAGGTTGCCCATGAGGCGTTTCAGTCCTGGCGGCGCACCCCGGCTCCCCAGCGAATTCAGTATTTGTTTAAGCTCAAGGCGCTGATGGAGGAGCAGTTTGAGGAACTGTCGCGCACGATCACGATCGAATGTGGCAAAACGCTGGATGAATCGCGGGGCGAACTGCGACGGGCGATCGAAAATGTTGAAACGGCTTGCGGCATCCCGATGATGATGCAGGGGACAAATTTTGAAGACATCGCCTCCGGCATCGATGAGTTTATGTTTCGACAGCCATTGGGCGTGGCGGCGGTGATTGCGCCCTTTAATTTTCCGGGCATGATTCCTTTCTGGTTTTTGCCCTATGCAATCGCCTGTGGCAACACCTACATCGTGAAGCCGTCTGAAAAAGTGCCGCTGACGATGCAAAAAGTATTTGCCCTGATTGATCAGATTGGATTACCGCCCGGTGTTGTAAATTTGGTGAATGGCGCAAAAGAAGCGGTAGATGCAATTCTGGATCATCCGCTGATTCGGGCGATTAGCTTTGTCGGGTCGAGCGGGGTGGCGCGCTATGTTTATAGTCGGGCAACTGCTAACGGCAAACGAGTGCAGTGTCAGGGCGGTGCGAAGAATCCGGTGATTGTGCTGCCGGATGCCGATATGGACATGACCACCCGCATCACGGCGGACAGTGCCTTTGGCTGTGCTGGACAGCGGTGTCTGGCTGCATCGATCGCCATTACCATCGGGGAAGCTCGCAAAACCTATACCGAGTCGATCGCGGAAGCTGCCGTCTCGCGCAGAGTTGGCAACGGGCTGGAAAAAGGCGTGCAAATGGGTCCAGTGATCACCGCCGAAAGCCGCCAGCGCATTGAGCAATTGATCCAGCAGGGTGAGGCAGAAGGCGCGAAGGTGATGATCGACGGTCGATCGCCTCAAGTCACCGGATACGAGCAGGGCAATTTTGTGCGTCCCACGATTCTGCAAGATGTGGATCCGGATAGCACGATCGCCAAAACCGAGATCTTTGGTCCGGTGCTGAGCCTGATTCATGTTGAGACGATCGACGATGCCATCCAGCTTGTGAACCGGGGTCAATACGGCAATATGGCGTGCTTGTTTACCAGCAGCGGAGCAGCAGCGCGCAAGTTTCGCTATGAAGCAGAAGCAGGCAATATCGGCATTAACATCGGCGTTGCAGCGCCAATGGCGTTTTTTCCGTTTAGCGGCTGGAAAGAAAGTTTCTTTGGAGACTTACACGGGCAGGGACAGCACGCGGTTGAGTTTTTCACCCAAACCAAAGTGGTGGTTGAGCGCTGGTTTAAAGACTGGTCGCGGCAGTTTTAAGGGTTGCGATCGCAAGTGGTTGGCAGGGCAGAATTTGCCAGAGCCATTACCGCTGCTTTGCTGCCGTTTTTCACCGAAGCAGAATAGAGAACTCCCTGCGAAACCCAGGAAGCTTGCGCGGTACAGTATGCCCCACAAAAATTGGTGAACTGCGCCTGAATGCCGTTTGCCAGGGTCACAGGTTCCACGGTGTCGTTGCGACTGAGGGGCTGTGTCTCAAGCACGCCGCCGCGCTGTGCAGAAAAATAGCCCCAGGTGCAGGCAGTTCCCCGACAGTCGGGTGTGTAGGTGAAGCTGACTTCGTACCCGTCGGGGCTGCTGCTGGTGATGTTGGAATAGAGCGAATCAACCTCTGGCAGTCTGCTGGGTAAAACGATCGGCACTTGAGTTTGTCTCTGAAGCTGAGTTCTTAAACTATTGATCGGAACGACAGTATCTGCCCAAACAGGAAACGGCAGGCTCAGCATAAGCAGGGTTGTCCAGAGCGATCGAGTGTATTGCATCGTTAATGTGGGTTCTCAGTGCAAATGAATGGTTAGCGCAAATGAATAGTCAATCGTCAGAGGAACAGGCAGATGAACAGGCAGATGAACAGGCAGAGTACAGGAAATGATCTAACCTCGGTCTCTGTTTTTTGCATCTGGCGTATCGATGACTACATCAGGAAAACGGGGATTTCGGGGAAACGGCTAGCGAACCGTGAAAGATTGGCGCGAGTAGAAAGGGTAGCGAGAACCGTTGATATGAATTTCTGAAATCTGGAATATTAATTCCACATCGCAAGCAAAACCCGATCGCAAAAAATCCGAGAGGGCGATCTGCTATGCTCACAGGTAGAACCGTTCCTCCTCCAATGCCGCCATGGTGACACTCACAGCCCAATCCTCAGCCGAACAGCGCGACTGGAAGCCGATCGTCCGAGCTTTTGAAGCCGTGGTGGGCAAAAATGCCGTGGTGCAGCGCAAGGAAGAGCTATTGGTGTATGAGTGTGATGGGTTGACGAGCTATCGTCAGCGTCCGGCGGTGGTGGTGTTGCCGCGCACGACAGAGCAGGTCGCGGAAGTGGTGAAAATTTGCGATCGTTTTAACGTGCCCTTTATTGCGCGGGGAGCCGGAACCGGGCTTTCGGGCGGGGCATTGCCGATCGAAAACTGCGTGCTGATTGGCACTGCGCTGATGAATCAAATTCTGGAAATCGATCTGGAAAATCAGCGGGTGGTGGTGCAGCCGGGCGTGATCAATAACTGGGTGACGCAGGCAGTGAGCGGAGCCGGGTTTTACTATGCGCCGGATCCTTCAAGTCAAATTATTTGTTCGATCGGCGGCAACGTTGCAGAAAATTCGGGCGGGGTACATTGCCTCAAGTATGGCGTGACGACCAATCACGTTTTGGGGCTGAAGCTGGTTTTGCCCGATGGGTCGATCGTCGATGTGGGCGGCAAAATTTCCGAAATGCCGGGATATGACCTGGCAGGAATTTTTGTTGGCTCAGAAGGGACGCTGGGCATCGCCACGGAAATTACGCTGAAAATCCTCAAGACTTCAGAGGCAATCCATGTGCTGCTGGCAGACTTCACCAGCGTTGAAGCGGCGGGGCAGGCAGTCTCGGACATTATCAGTGCCGGCATTATTCCAGGCGGCATGGAAATGATGGACAACTTCAGCATTAACGCGGTGGAAGACGTGGTGGCAACCAACTGCTACCCGCGTGACGCAACGGCAATTTTGCTGATCGAAGTAGACGGGCTGGAAGTGGAAGTGGAAGCAAACCGTCAGCGCATTGAAGCCATTTGTCAGCAAAACGGGGCGAGAAATATTCACACTGCAACCGACCCCACCGAACGCCTCACCCTCTGGAAAGGACGCAAAGCCGCCTTTGCCGCAATGGGAAAAATTAGCCCCGATTACTATGTGCAGGACGGGGTGATTCCACGAACTAAACTGCAATACGTTTTGCGCGAAATCGAAGCGCTGAGCCAGAAACACGGCTATCGCGTCGCCAATGTCTTTCATGCCGGAGATGGCAACCTGCACCCGCTGATTCTGTATAACAACGCGATTCCGGGGCAGCTTGAGGAAGTGGAGGCACTGGGCGGCGATATTCTAAAGCTGTGCGTTGAGGTGGGCGGCAGCATTTCCGGTGAGCATGGCATCGGTGCAGACAAAAAGTGCTACATGCCCGCCATGTTTAGTGAGACTGACCTGGAAACGATGCAGTGGGTGCGGCAGGTGTTTAACCCGAAGGGACTGGCAAACCCGGAAAAGCTCTTTCCAACGCCGAGAACCTGTGGAGAAGCCGCCCGATCGCTTGCCTCAGAACAGTTCCCAAATGTCGATCGCTTTTAGTTTCTCTGAGTCTTAGCCGTCAGTCCTGGCTAATTTGCGATTCAGCAGCAGAAAAAGCTTCCGCTCGACGCATCTGCCAGAGCAGCTTTTGCACTTCCCAGGCACGATCGATTAGCTCCATTGCCTGCTGAGGCGAACAATCCTGAGCGCGGCTCTGCTGTAACGCAGACTCAATATAAGCTTTGAAATAAGTTTCGATATCTTGAGAGGCGATCGAGACGGTTGTTTCTTGGGGGGCGACTTGCATAGGGGAGATCATCAAAAGGCTGAGGGACGGCAAAAACCACGGCGAACGAGCAAAACTGCTCGAAGAAAATGGCTTATTGCTTCCTACAAAGGAATCCTGTTTGAATTCGGAGACTCAGAGGCAATCGAGCGTTTTTTGTTCAATCTTTGATCTTTCCCTCAGCAGCGGGCTGTCGTAATCTGTGCTTCATCTGTGCTTCATCTGTGCTTTCTGCAGCGTTCGATCGTGAGCGTGGTAAAAGTTAAGTCTTCTTGAGGGAAAGACAAATTTAAACCCAACAGGAGAAAATGTTACCGTTGATTACTGCGTTAGGAGTGCAATATGATTCTCGCTCATTGGCGAAAAATTCTGGCGCCAGTCTTGCTTAGCGTTTTGCTGCTGGTGACTGCTTGCAGCACTCAGGCTCCATCTCGCTTTGAACAGACACAAATTGAAACAACTCAAAAAGGCGCACCGTCAGCGGTTGCCACCGATGCCACCCAGGGAGGCGAGTTTAACAAGTTCTTCCCGAAGTCGGTTTCTGGTTATGAAATTGTGCCTGCTCAAGAGAAGAAGGGCTTTGCCGAATACAAGGTAAATCAGGATGGAAAGAACGTGGCAATGCTGGCAATCAGCGATACCACCGGAACCCCTGCCGCGATTAAGTTTAAAGACAGCACGATGCAACTTGCGGGCTATCCTGCTGTCGAACAGGGACAAAACGGAACTGCCATTCTGGTGAACGATCGCTATCAAGTCAAAGTGCTGTCTCGCGACCCGTCATTTACCAAGGAAAATCGGGCGGAATGGCTGACTAAGTTTGATTTGAGAGGTTTAGCCAAGCTGAGTTAGATTCAGGCGTTCAGGAATTCAAGAGTCGCTGCATCATTCGCTGCAAACCATTGATCCCTTACTCAGGAGGACTCTGTGAGTAAACCAATTTATGAACTGGTTGATCGTCTTCCCACAGGCGGCATTACCGTAACAGCACTGCGATCGCTCGATACCTTCGTTCCCGGACAGTGGGACAATCTGGTCGGGTTTGAGAACACAATTCGCAACGTGACCGGCGAAACCGACGAAAGTTTGATCCAGCAGGTTGGCGATCGGGCAGTGACGCTATTTAACGACAAATCGCAGGGCTATCAGCGAGCACTCTGGCTTTATCAAACCGTTGATTCGGCATCGGGCGCACTGGGCGCAGCAGCTTTAGCGAATCGAATTGGACAAGACATTTCGTTTCTAGGTGTGCTGAAGCATCTCACGCCCAAGCCCGAAAGAGCGCAGACAATCGATCTGTGTGTCAAATTAGTGGTCGAAGTCGTTGCTTTCTGCCAAATCAACGGGATTCCGGGCGATAGTCTGGGCGACTTCCTGGCATCGTTGAAAGACTATGGCGGCGAATCGCTGATGCGAATGGCAGCACTCGTTTGTTTTGATGGCTTGGTGCCCCTGGGAGCCGATTTCTCGCTCAAGGCACTGAACGCAATTCAGGGAATGACACCTTCGGAGCTAGAGAAAAATCAGACCTTCAAAGGCGTTGAGGAACTGATTCCGGGTGGCAACACCGACGGCAAACTGGGCTTTATCCGGGAAAGCTTTTCTTCCACAAAAGGCTGGATGGATAATTTCGTTGTCTCTCGGAACCTGACTCCTGACAAAGTGATCGACAACCTGACGCACTTTGTGGATGTGTCTAAAGACAAATTAGACTATCTCGGCGCGTTTCTCGATATGTACGTCAAGTACTACGAGCATACGGGAGTCCAAACCCTGGCGCGACGTTTGATTGAACGGGCAGTCGCAGAAATTTAGCGATTTACAGATCGACTCCTTGTAGGCGGGGATAGCGACAGTGCATCCAAAAGCGCAGCTCAATCGGTTTAGAGCGCCAATCTGCAACGTCGTATTCCCGCCTATAAGGACGACTGGAAGGGCGATCGAGTCAACAAAACTTCAATAAATCTCCCTTTATAAAACTCAATTCGTCAGCATTTTCCCAAAACCTAAGCGGTTTAATGCGCTCGGCTCTGCCCAGGCTGTCCTACATTGAATGAATTCTCCCCATTTGG
>Ga0224722_1001275_pt1 | contig 14043 bp, 13 predicted proteins | sample Balambano_FR1_Me_FD_161646 | JGI IMG/M metagenome (GOLD analysis project Ga0224722, IMG submission 161646) | Freshwater sediment microbial communities from Lake Towuti, South Sulawesi, Indonesia - Balambano_FR1_MetaG | ecosystem: Environmental > Aquatic > Freshwater > Lake > Sediment | place... | reverse complement strand
CCTCAAAAATTCAACCCTTCAGCCAGTCTTCCCTTACGTGTTCAAGACTTACTTGATTTAGAAATTTGCACTGCTGATTTACGTGAAGAAATTAGTCGTGATACAGGGATTCAAAAACTGCTGTCCTCAAAAGTACAACAACTGTCAGGCGGTGAACGACAACGGGTTTTACTCGCACGCGCTTTACTACGTCAACCTGATATTTTAGTCCTTGATGAGCCAATGCAAGGTTTGGATATTCAATCCGAAGCCGAACTCTACGACTATGTCCGCAGCTTACCTGAACGTTATGGTTGTGCAGTGTTAATGGTCTCACATGATTTACAATGGGTGATGCAAGGTACGCATCGGGTGGTCTGTCTCAATAAGCACATTTGCTGTAGTGGTTTACCTGAAAGCATTCAACAGCATCCTGAATACCAAGCTATTTTTGGCACTCAGCGCATGTTCTACCAGCATCATCACAATCATTGTGGGCATAGTGACCATGCCGAACCATGCTCACATGATCCGCGCCCACATATTCACCCCGAACCAAAGGTCTAAGCAATGATGGAATGGTTACAACTACTATTACCTGCTTGGATTATGGGGTCGCTACTGGTATTCCTGACAGCACCACTCGGCTGCCTGATGCTTTGGCGCAGAATGTCTTTTTTTGCCGACACCATGGCGCACGGAACTTTACTAGGTGTCGCTATTGCAGGTTTATTGCATTTACCTTTTTGGTTAGGTGTAGCCAGTTTAGCTGCATTATTGGTAGCAATTTTATGGGTTCTGCATGATTCTCGCCTACCCAATGACGCCCTCCTCGCTCTAAGCTCAGCAACCTTACTCTGCTCAGGCTTGCTCTTGATTCAGCATATTCCGAGTTTACGTCCCGAATTATTGAGCTATTTGTTCGGTGATCTACTCAGTATCGAGTGGGCTGATTTACCCATGTTTGCCGTGGTCATTGTGAGTTCTCTGGCTGTGCTTTATCGCTCATGGTCAGCGCAAATCCAAATTGCGATTGACCCTGATATTGCCATGAGCGAAGGGGTCAGTGCGAACTGGCAACGTTTAATTTTCATGCTATTACTGGCTTTATTTACTGTACTTGCGCTACGTGCAGTGGGTTCACTACTGATGGGTGCATTACTCGTCATTCCTGCGCTGAGTGCACGTTTGCTTGCACACTCACCTAAGCAAATGGTGATTTGGGCATTTTTACTGGCGCAATTCGGTGTCACTGTCGGTTTATGGTCAAGTGCAGCATTAAATATTGCTACAGGTCTTAGTATCGTTTTATGTATGGCGCTTTGCTTTGCACTCATTTTTACAGTGCAAAAACTTTTACCAAGTTTCAAAACCAATTAACCGTTTAGACAAGCAACCAACTTCTTCTGATTATTCCTGTTCGCAATGATGAGCATCGTAAAATTCGTCAGAAATAAACTATTAAGCTCTGCCGACATCAGGCACAATCATGGCATTAAGTCACTTAAAAATAACGAACTAAGGAGAGCTTCATGACTGCTCAATCTGTCATTCTTCCATTACCGTCTGACCATGCTCGTTTTATTGTTTTACGTTTAAAAGATTTAAGTATTTCGGAACTCAAGCAGCAGATTGAAGCTCTGCTTTCAACTCGCGATCGTCTTATCACCCAACACCCAAACGATCAGATTAAAACTGCGATTGCATTTGGTCCTGAGCTTTGGTCAAGACTTTATTCACAAACGCCTGAGGGGTTTAAACAACTCGACCCTCAACAAGGGGCATTTAATATGCCTGTCGTACCAGCCGATGTGTTTATTCATATCGCCAGCGCTCGTGCCGATATTTGCTTTGCCATCAGTCAAGCATTCTTCAGTGGCATTCAAAACAAAGTTGATGTTTTAGATGAACGTGCGTGTTTCCGTTTCTTTGATGGTCGCGATATGACTGGTTTTATTGATGGCACAGAAAATCCACAATTTCCAGATGACCGTGCTGAAACGGCATTACTTCCAGCAACAGCAGACGCTTTTGCGGATGGAAGTTTTATTTTTGCACAACGCTATATTCATGATTTGGCAAAATGGCAACAGCTCAAAGTCGATGCTCAAGAACATGTCTTTGGACGTACCAAACTTGAATCTATCGAACTTGATGATGATATCAAACCTCAAAATTCACATGTCGCACGTACCGTGGTTGAAGATGAGGATGGCGAAGAGATGGAAATTCTACGTCATAGCTTACCTTATGGAGATGGTAGAGGAGAACAAGGTCTATTTTTTGTTGCCTATACCAACAATCTCAGTATTCTCGATGCAATGCTAAAGCGCATGTTCGGCACAACGGGTGATGGTATACATGACCGTTTATTGCATTTCACCACAGCGGTTGATGGTGCTTATTATTTTGCGCCTAGTGATGAATTACTCGAACAGGTTTTACAAGCTTAAAGAGAAAAATGCTATATCTCTCGTTGATATAGCATCCCCATCACCACATTGAAAAATAAAAGTCTGAAAAGATTTATATGAATATGTTAATTCCACTTCAATCACTCTCCCCTTAAGCCCTCAAAATTTGCTATATTTGACGTTTTTCCGCGACATTTATTTCGGTAACTATGAATACGGCAATACAAGCAGCTCTTGATCATGCGGTGCAATCCCTTCAACAACAAGGGGTACTTCCTTCAGATTGGACAAATACGAGCCATTTAACCCGTACTAAAGACCGAAGTCACGGTGATTTTGCTTCAAATATTGCCATGATCGGCTCTAAAGTCGCGGGTATGAAACCACGTGATCTTGCTGAGAAAATCTTGGCTGCTCTCCCTGAAGTAGCTGATATTACTAAAGCAGAAATTGCTGGTCCTGGTTTTATTAACTTCTTCTTAAATGCTGACCAACGTTTCGCTGTACTGGATCAAATTCAAGCACAAAAAGATCAGTACGGCCGCACTCAAGTCAATGCAGCTAAAAAGATCCAAGTCGAATTTGTTTCTGCCAACCCAACCTCTAGCCTACATGTAGGACATGGTCGTGGTGCGGCCTATGGAATGACTGTTGCTAACCTACTCGAAGCAACAGGTGCAAAAGTTGACCGTGAGTATTATGTCAACGATGCAGGTCGTCAAATGGATATTTTGGCAACCTCAACTTATTTACGTTATTTAGAACTCACAGGACAAACTCTGGTTTTCCCTAAAAATGCTTATCAAGGCGACTACGTCAAAGAAATCGCGCAAAGCATTATTGATAAAGATGCCGATGCGTATGTTCGTCCAGTTGCTGACATTTATAAAGATGTGCCTGAAGACGTTCAATATGCCGAAGAACTCGATGCTGAAGGCAACAAAGTTGTCCTTGCTGGCGACAAAGAAAAACATATTGATGGTTTAATTGCCAATTCACAGCAACTCATTGGTGCTGGCTACCGTGTATTCCACCAAGCAGCGTTACATGCCATTTTAGATGACATCAAAGATGACCTTGCTGACTTTGGCGTGACCTTTGATCAATGGTTCAGCGAAGCTTCATTGGCTGACAAAATTGATGAAGCGCTCGAAACCTTAGATCAACGCGGTTTCCTCTATGAGAAAGAAGGTAACATTTGGTTTAAATCGACTGAATTTGGTGATGAAAAAGACCGTGTTGTGAAACGCCGCAATGGTCAAACCACATATTTTGCATCTGATATTGCTTACCACTTAAATAAGTTACAACGTGGCTACACCGACCTCATTGATATTTGGGGCTCAGACCACCACGGCTATATCTCACGTGTGAAAGCAGCCATTGATGCAATGGGTTATGACTCAAAGAAATTGACCGTGCTTTTGGTTCAGTTCGTGAGCTTATGGCGTGGTGGCGAGATGGTGCAAATGTCATCTCGTTCGGGTCAGTTCGTGACTTTACGTGACCTACGTAAAGAAGTAGGCAACGATGCTGCACGTTTCTACTACGTAATGCGTAAGTCTGAACAACACATCGACTTTGACTTAGACCTTGCAGTTTCACAAAGCAAAGACAATGCAGTGTATTACATTCAATATGCACACGCCCGTATTTGTCGTATGTTAGAAAAAGCAGCATCTACACATCTCAGTTTTGATGCTGTTTCGGCACGTGAACATGCAAATCGTTTAGAGCTTGATGCTGAAACTGAAATTTTAGCGAAACTTGCCGCTTATCCAGATATTTTAGTACGTGCAGCAAATGCGTATGAACCACATCAAATCGGCAACTATCTGAAAGAGTTAGCAGCCTTATTTCACGGTTGGTACAACGAACATAAAGTCCTTGGCGATGATGTGACACTTACACAAGCACGTTTATTACTTTCAATCAACGTACAGCAAGTTTTACATAATGGCTTAGAATTACTCGGTGTATCTGCACCTGAGACAATGTAACTAGCAAAGCAACGCTTTGCACATTGTCGCAAGACAAGGGCTATGCCCGCGTAGAAATGTAATCAGCAAAGCAACGCTCTTGCAACATTACCCAGATCGTAAAACAAACAAAGCATTATTTTAAACATAATGCTTTGTTTTTAAGCAGTTTCAAGTTACAAATAACCTAATAGGATTAGGATCAAGAGGAATTTCAGGTGTTTGGAAAAACGCAACGTGGTGTATCTGAACGACCAAACAAGCCCAAAAAACCACTTATTCCCAAGTGGTTAGGAATGCTTGTCGCAATTCTTGCGATCCTTTGTGCAGGCGTCATGTTAATGCTATGGCAGCCGTGGCAACCCGTCCCCGCAAAGAATCAAGTTACTTCAGAACATTATGAAGAAGAGGACACCAATAAGGATTATCGTTTCTACGATCTATTGCCCCAACAACAAGTCACTCCAATTCCTGAACAGGCTGTCCCTGAAACCAAACAAGAAGGTAATGTTGTGATTATTGAATCACCAAAACCTGAAACGACCACAGCAGATCCAACAACCATCACATCGACTGAACCAACTGCACCAGTTCAAGCCAGTTATATCTTACAAGTGCGTAGCTATCCAGATCCAGATAGCGCTGATGCACGTCGTGCGGAAATTATTTTGAATGGTTTATCTGCCGATGTTATAAAAACGGTTGAAAATGGGCAAACATGGTATCGTGTTTTCTCTGGTCCTTATGATAGCCAAGATGCAGCACTTGCTGCTCAACAAACCTTGCAACACAGTGGTATTGATTCAATTGTAATTAAACGATAAAAATCTTCATGAATGAAAAAAGGGAGAACCAGTTGTTCTCCCTTTTTTCATGTTTGAAAATTTATGCACACTGTGAATGTAAACTTTTTTGCTCAGCGTGCTGAAATGCCGAACGCTGCTGAACACGTTGGACAAAGGCTTGAATATTTGGATATTTACCATGTAAACGTTTTTGAATTGCAATCAGTGGAAATGCCATTTGAATATCTGCAAAAGAAAAAGCTCCAGCAAAATAATCATGCTCTCCCAAATACTGCTCCAGATATAGCATATGTTCTTTCATTCGAGGGCGAACAAAGCCAGCTTTCACGCCATCGGTAATTTTTTCAGCAACAGGTCGAATAATCCACGGAACATGCTTACTCACATTATTGATGACGAGAGTCATCACCAATAAAGGCATGAGAGAGCCTTCAGCGTAGTGCATCCAATATGAGTATTGGAGCTGATCTTTGAATTGCTGCGGTTTGAACTGTTGTTTAACATCATACTGCTGTTGCAGATAATCCAAAATAACAGCCGACTCCACAATGACAGTCTCATCATCCACCAGAATTGGTGCTTTACCTAGCGGATGAATCTGTTTCAAACTTTCAGGAGCTGCGTAGCTAGGTAATCTCTGATAATACTCAACTTGGTAGTCCATACCAAGCTCTTCTAATGCCCACAAAATACGGAACGAACGTGAGCATTGTAGGTAATGTAAGGTAATCATTTTTGTGCCTGCTTTGTCTACGCAACTGCTGTATGAATCCCTCTCACAGTTACGTTTAGAATTATGATTTGCCCAAGCACAATATCATTTTAGTCTCAAACAATCACGGTTTGTATGTCTAAACTGCGTAACAAAGTTTTCGTCACCGGTGTTTTACTACATACATTCAGCAACTTCTCTTGTAACGCTTGTGATGGAATCTGCTCAAATATAATACGACGAGTCATCTTTTCTTGCTGTTCGCGGTTGGTATGAAAATCAACTTCAACACTGAAATCGCCCAAGTTTATTTGCTTATGCTGCGCATACATGCGTAAGGTAATCATGGTACATGATGCTAAACTTGCAGTCAGAAAATCATAGGGCGCTGGCCCTGTATCATGCCCTCCAAAAGATTCTGGTTTATCTGTGAGAAATTGATGTGAGCCACTTGTCACCTCTCCTTTCCACGGTTCGGCTAAAGCCTGAACTTTTGCACTCGCAATCACACTCATTTTGAAGCCCTCATTTGCTCAGCTAATACAGGTGCTTCAAGACGCTTCCCTTGATAATCAGGAATTTCACCAAAACGAGCATCATGATTGATCCAATCTTCTCGTGCTTGCTGTAAATCTTGCATCGTACGTCCAACGAAGTTCCACCACAGCAAAATTGGCGACTCAAACGGTTCACCCCCGATGAGTAACACACGATGACCTTCAGTCAGTTCAACTTCGATTTCAGTAAGTCCCGTTTCCAACACCACCATATTATCGGCATTGAGTTCATGCCCATTTACCTGAGCAATGCCTTCAAGTGCCATAAAGGCATATTCAAAGTTTGGATTAAGTGGAATACGGGTTTTAGTATTCGCTTGTGCGGTTAAGTCCACACCAACCAAAGGTGTATGTACTTGCACAGGAGAAACCGTATCAAGGAAATCCCCCACTAAAATGGTAAATTCAACCTGATCTTTAGTTACGACAGGTAGCTCTGGATAGTGTTCAAACTTTGGCTCCATATTGCGCTTGTCATCAGGCAAAGCAATCCAGAGTTGTGCTGCATGCATTTTGGTTTCAATGTCGGGTGCAACTTCGGTATGCGAAATTCCATGACCTGCGGTCATTAAATTCACTTGTTTAGGACGAATCAGTTGTTTTGAACCCAGACTATCGGTATGCATCATGGTGCCTTCAATCATCCATGTAAATGTCTGCAAACCAATATGTGGGTGCGGCCCAACATCTAAACCATCTCCCGCAGGAAAACTCACAGGCCCTGCGTGATCAAGGAAACACCACGCCCCAACCAAACGCTTCTGACGACTCGGCAAGGCTCGCTTAATGACTGTGCCCTTACCAATTTCTGCCGAGCGAATCGTGAATTCTTGAATAAACTGATTGATATAAGTTTCACAATCTTTGGAGTTAGAAATATCGTAATCGTTATTATTGCTCATGATATCGCTCTCTTTTACCTATGCTATTGCAATGAGTTGTTTTACTGATCTTAACAATACAATCATCATTCAATATAGTCTTTTGGTAATACGCAGAGTACTATCAATGAGACAATCTTTATTGTTATTCGACAGCCTGACATATCAATGTGGTGGCATTTCCACAATAAGGCTTGTTAAGCGTCGAACAATAGGCAAAAACATGAGAACGACAGGATAGGCAATCAACCATGAAAAAAACCATGTTGACAACCACTTCGCTGCAAATCCATCTATTAATCCAACATTCATTAGTAAGTTCATCAATGATAATGTTGCGCTCATCAGCCCTGACAATAATAATGGCATAACCCAAGCAGCATATCTTGCAGGTAATTTAGTAAAGGAAATCTTCTTTGTTTGTTGCATGCCATTTTCCCCCATACTCATTCAGCCTGTTTCTTTACGTGTTGTTTTAGGTTCTTCATGAATTGACCGAACTGCGGCAAGAATTCTTCGAATAGTGGATGATCTTTATTTTCCAGCATCACTTCACTAAAAAGTTTTAGCCCCACCGCAAAAGATGTTGTGGTTTGATCATCGAACAACTCAGCTTTTTTCAAACGCTCAACGATCTCAAAAATATCGTCATGATTCCCTGTAGAGAACTCTAAACGTTCGGTATAGGTCGAGGCTTGCCCTTTTGCATCTTTTAAATGTTGTACGGTGACATGATATTGATGTTGTTTCATCATTTGCTCCAATCAATTTTTAATTAAGGATTTTCTTTGATTTCGATCTGCATCAAATCAATTTGAAATTGAGTAAATACGGCTTCTAAGGACTGTAAAAATCGTGTTTGTTTTGTTGGGGTTAAATCTGCACAGCGAATTTGTAGCAATTGATTTTTAGAAACTCGCGGAAGACTAAATTTAGTTTCAGCACGATGGAATTGATAACTCACCAACAAACCTGCCAAGACAAGATCACTCACCACGCGATAGACGGTTGCCAAACTTAACTGCTGCTTTTGTAGGTTTAGACCTTGGTAAATTTGTTTCACGGTGAGGTCATCCGTCTGTTGTACCAGTAAAGATAAAACTGCCATGCGTGGATGCGTCACTCGTAATCCTGCCTGTTTAATTTTCTGCTGTAGCGCTAACATCTTTCGCCCCCAACTTATAAACGTCCAATCGCAATTGCGGCTTGATCAATCTTTTCAGCAATTTGATAAATTTGTTCTTGCTGTAGATCAGCAATATTGAGTTTTAATCGCAATGCTGTTTTTAGATTTTCCATTGCTCGATGGATCTCTATCAGTTGATCGTTGTTATGGATTTCACGTCTAATGCGTAGTTTTTCCAATAAAGCGGTCAACATTTCCTGCTGATCCTTTAGATAAGTCTCGCCATATTCAGTGACTTGGTATTGCTTACGTTCGGCATCGAGTAAAGAAATACAGTTCATTTCTTCTAAACTGGTGAGAGTTGGGTAAATTGTTCCTGCACTTGGTGTATAGCCATCGCCAACTAAATCACTAATTTCTTTAATGATTTCATAACCATGTTTGGGGTTTTGCTGAATCAAATGTAAAACCAAAAGCTTCATACGTCCTGATTCAAATAAACGTCCACGGCGACCTGTACGGTGATGCTCTCGATGGTGAATATCTCGTTCGCTTTCATGATGATGATCTGATTGATGTTGCATCTTTATTTTTCTCATATTGACTAATTTATGCATATAAAGATATATCTTAATACATCTTTAGTCAACTTAAGATATTACTTATAGTTAAAATTAGTATTGACTTCATCTAATAATTCAGTAATTTATATATATAAAAATTATTAACTTAGAATCATTTCAATAGGAATTAGAATGTCTAAAATAAAGAAAATTGCAAATATTGATAATTTTGGGATTTTTAAAAGCTTTGATTGGGATTCAAATCTGAAATATCAGAATAAACAAGGACAAGATGAAATTTATGATTTTAAAGAGATTAATATTCTCTATGGTCGAAACTACTCAGGTAAAACTAGTCTTTCTAAAATAATTCGCTCATTAGAAAAACGTATTATTCCCTCCAAGTATGATCAACCTGAATTTAAAATTAAGCTCTCAGATGGCTCAATAATTTCTCAAAATAATTTAACCACTTTTTCTTACCCAATCCACGTATATAATTCAGATTTCGTCAAAGAAAACCTCAAGTTTATTCATGATGAAAATGCAAATATTGAATCTTTCTCAGTCACATTGGGTGGTGACAATCAACAGATTTTGAATCGGATTCAAGAGCTAAAAAATGAGTTAGGTTCAAATGAAGAAAATACTAGATCAGGATTTTACCTAAATATTTATAATAAAAATAACGAGATAAAGAATTTTACAGAAAATCATGGCTCTAAGAAACGTAATTTAGATAAATTACTTTCAGATAAAGCAACTCGTGGCTTAGAATCTATAAAAGACAATCATGAACGTTTTGGTGAGATTCGCTACGATAAACGAAATTTAGAAGCAGATATTTCTAAAGTACTGAGCAATAACTATCAACAGCTAACTCGAACGCAAATAGAATTATTTGAAAGTATTATCCAACAACGTGAATTATCCGCTCCCCCTGAACTCTTGCCTTATACTTTAAATTTCTCATCTCTCATAAATTCAACCTCACAAATTTTAAAAACTGTTGTTGGCGGCTCTCAAAAAATTGAAGAATTAGTTCAAGACAGTGAGCTTAATTTATGGGTACAGAAAGGTCATCTCTTACATAAGGATCGGTCTAATTGTGCTTTCTGTAATAGTGAAATTACTAAACAAAGGCAAAAAGAGTTAAGACAACATTTTGATGAAGAAACACAAATTCTTCAAAATCGTATTACCGATGGTATAGAAAAGATAAAAAAATTATTAGAGAGTCAAAGTTTAAAAATAAGTTTTGATATAAATCATTTCTATCAAAAATATCATGGCACTTTAGCCGAGTTAAAAGTAAATCTTCATGCGAATATCGACCTACAGAAGGTATCGCTTGAACAAATTATAAAATTACTCGAACAAAAAAATAGACAACCGTTTACTGAATTAGATGCTGAATATCCAATCGACTATTCAGATCATATCAAAGCTATTCTTGAAAAGATCTCTGCAATCAGAGATGAGTGCATTCAATTAAATAGCAACTTAAAAACTCAACAAACCGAAGCTAAAAATGCATTGCGTTTAGATCACGTTTATAACTTTTTACAACTTATTGACTACAATCAGTTAACCACAGATATCGCTCAGGTTCTGCAAATTATTACTCCATTAAAAGCTGAACTTGAAAATCTGACAACTCGAAAAGATGTCATTATTGCTGAAATAAAAACTGAGGAAGATAAGTTAAAATCTGAGGGTGAAGCTTGTATTCGTATTAACAATATTCTTAATCATGACTTTGGTCACCAAGCACTTAGCTTAAAAGCAATTGATAATTCACATACTCAAAATATTCATTTTGAAATTCAACGTAATGGTTCTAAAGCTCACAATTTAAGTGAAGGCGAACAGAGCCTTATCTCATTTTGCTATTTCTTAGCAAAAATTCAAGATGATTTAGATCAGGGCAATAAACCAATTATTTGGATTGATGATCCTATTAGTAGTTTAGATAGCAATCATATTTTCTTTATTTTCTCACTAATTGAGGAAAAAATAGTCGTTGATCAAAAATTTGGGCAACTCTTTATATCAACACATAACTTAGAATTTTTGAAATACCTAAAACGGCTCAATGGAAAAAAATGGGGTAACATACAATTTTTTATTATTAAAAGAAACTTTGATTCCTCTGCTATAGTTCAAATGCCAAATTATATGAAAAACTATTTTTCAGAACTTAACTTCCTATTTCATCAACTACATCTGTGTGCAAGCGAAGAAAACATTAACGATCAGAACTATAATGTTTTTTATAACTTTCCCAATAATGCTAGAAAATTCTTGGAGCTATATTCTAACTTCCACTATCCCGATGGATTCTCTAATACAGATACGGAAAAGCTTAAATCCCTTTGGGGCGAACATTTAGTATTTACCTTTACAGATAGAATTAATAATGAATATTCACACTTAGCAGGAATATTCGAAAGATCCTTTACTCCCTTAGAACAACCTGAAATGACTAAAGCTTCTTTTGCTATTCTAAAAAAAATTATTGAGTTAAATCCAAGACAATACGAAGGTTTCTTAAAAAGTATTGGAATAGAATCGACTACATTAGACCCTCTTTATATAAAACTAACTACATAAAAAAGAGCGCATAAGCGCTCTTTTTATTTAAATAATTTTCGAAAAAAATTATTCCCATTCAATCGTAGCTGGCGGCTTAGATGACACGTCATATACAACACGTGAAACATCTTTGATTTCGTTCATGATACGAGTTGAGATTTTATCAACCAAATCATACGGTAAATGTGCAAAACGTGCTGTCATAAAGTCAACCGTTTCAACCGCGCGAAGTGCAATCACCCATGCATAACGGCGACCATCACCGACAACACCCACCGATTTTACAGGTTGGAACACTGCAAATGCTTGCGCAGTTTTATCATACCAACCACTTGCACGAAGCTCTTGCATAAAGATGTCATCAGCAAGACGTAGAATATCAGCATATTCTTTTTTCACTTCACCCAAGATACGCACGCCCAAACCTGGACCTGGGAATGGATGACGATAAAGCATTTCGAATGGAAGACCGAGTGTCGTTCCTAAACGGCGCACTTCATCTTTAAACAAATCACGAATTGGCTCAACCAATTCAAAAGCTAAATCATCAGGTAAACCACCCACGTTATGGTGTGATTTAATCACATGTGCTTTACCATTTTTAGTTGCAGCAGATTCGATCACATCTGGGTAAATCGTACCTTGTGCAAGGAAGTTTACGCCATCAAGCTTACGTGCTTCTTCAGCAAACACTTCGATGAATTCACGACCAATAATTTTACGTTTTTTCTCAGGATCAACTTCGCCTGCAAGCGCAGTTAAGAAACGCTCTTCAGCATCAGCACGAATCACACGGATGCCCATGTTTTTTGCAAACATGTCCATCACTTGTTCACCTTCGTTTAAACGAAGCAAACCATTGTCTACAAATACGCAAGTCAACTGATCGCCAATCGCACGGTGTAAAAGTGCAGCAACAACAGAAGAATCAACACCACCAGAAAGACCTAATAGAACTTTTTGATCGCCAATTTGCTCACGTAATTGTTCAACACGTAAGTCAATGATGTTTTCAGAATTCCAAAGATTACGACATCCGCAAATATTGTGAACAAAGTTAGATAATAACTCAGCACCTTTCGCTGTATGTGTCACTTCAGGATGGAATTGAACACCATAGAAACGGCGTGTTTCATCACTTACCGCTGCAAATGGACAGCTTGGTGTACTTGCAGTAACAGAGAAACCTTCTGGAATCACACTGACTTTATCGCCATGACTCATCCAAACATTGAGCTTGTCGTCACCATCATTGAGATCACCCAACAATTGATCACGAACCAATACATCAACAGCAGCATAACCAAATTCATGTACTGTGCCTGGCTCTACTTTACCGCCCAGTTGCTCAGACATGGTTTGTAAACCATAGCAAATACCTAAAACAGGTACGCCTAATTCAAATACCAATTGCGGTGCACGTGGACTACCTTCTTCATGTACGCTTTCAGGGCCACCTGACAAAATAATCCCGTTCGGATTAAATGCACGAATATCTTCTTCAGACATATCATATGCATACATTTCAGAGTAGACACCTGCTTCACGCACACGACGTGCAATCAGCTGGCTATATTGAGAGCCGAAATCCAGAATAAGGATGCGATCTTCAGTAATTTGAGTATTGGTCGTCATGGCTAATCAGAAAGGCAAATGAATTAAGCGCCATATTCTAACATTTTTCACGATTTGGCGCATCGCAATTCATCATCTATCTTATTTTTTAACTTTTATCGCCAATCATGACTGATATTTAAACTAAAATTTCATAAAATGATGCCTAAAAAGAGTGTTAAATCAACTCTTCTTGGCGATTCTGATCAACAAAAAATAGAATTTGGTGCTAAGATGATGAGTCGAAAAGATGCATGACCACGGAAAGGTATGCAATATCGGCACCATCGTTTCCTTTTTGTGCAGTTGCACTATCCTTGGAAAGAGGAAAACTAAAAAGGTAACTAAAAGCCTAAAAATATTGGCTCGGTCAATATTCTAACATTTTCACTATCATCTATGGCTTGCCCTATCACGAGCAACAATTAGGACTTGAAGGACCAATAAAATAATGTTTCAAGAAATGATTGCGGATTTTCAACAGAATTTCTGGTTATATATTTCGATCCCATTTATTAGTGGCTTTATTGGCTATGTAACCAAAGTTATTGCCATTCAAATGATGTTTGCACCACTTGAATTTAAGGGATTAAGGTTATTTGGTCTTCCACTTGGATGGCAAGGCATCGTCCCACGAAAAGCTGAAAAAATGGCGACCATAGCCGTTGAGTTAATGACCTCGAAGTTAATTCAACCCCAAGAAATTTTTGCCAGACTGGATCCGAAAAGGATTGCTCAAGAAATTGAAAAACCATTAATGGCTGCTGCCGAAGACATTACCCGTGAAGTTGCACAACAATATCAACCGGGTCTATGG
>Ga0224722_1001274_pt1 | contig 14048 bp, 13 predicted proteins | sample Balambano_FR1_Me_FD_161646 | JGI IMG/M metagenome (GOLD analysis project Ga0224722, IMG submission 161646) | Freshwater sediment microbial communities from Lake Towuti, South Sulawesi, Indonesia - Balambano_FR1_MetaG | ecosystem: Environmental > Aquatic > Freshwater > Lake > Sediment | place... | reverse complement strand
GGAGTTTGCTCGGTTCGATCGCCCAAAAGGGGGAATCGTGACCCATCCCGCAGCCACAGCCAGAAAATTCCGGTGGCGAGCAACGAAGCGCAGAGGGTTGAAAGCAGCAGCATATCAAACGATCGGCTTTTTGCTGCAGGATGCGCAGATTGACTGACGGCTAGCACCACATCGGGGTCAGGGGCGACTTCACCCGGCACAAGCTGACGCGGGGTCAGGCGGGATATCAGGGCAGCCGTTTCTGCGGGAGCGGCGATCGTCATCGCAGGCATTTCAGCCGGAATGGCAGTTCCCACAGGTTCAGGCTCGACTGCCAGCAGGGTTTCCCGCGCCAGAGCCTGCTCCAGCTCACCAAACAGGTCATCCATCAGGCGATCGGCATTCTGACTAAACGGATTGCGCACCTCAAATGCAGATGGCTCCAGCACAGCAGTTTGGGTCATCCTTTCTTGGGCTTGCGCCTGAGCAGGCTGGTTGTCATCAGGAGGCGGAGAGGATGGCTGAAAGGGAGACTGGGACATAGGACGACAGGATGAATGAGCGTGATCAGAAGCGATGCGAAAAGGGTTTCTCCGGGGCATCTTACCCGATGAAGAAGCAGCCTATGAAGAAACAGCTCTCGACCGAGACTGCCCTCTTTTATAACCCGTAAATGCAGCGTTGTGACCAATCGCAATCAAAAAACGATCGCGATTGGTGGTTGCTTTGAGGCTTGGGGCAATGACGGGCGAATTACAGGCAAATTGTAGCGGGCAAATATTTTCTCCCAACTCTACCAGGCTTGCTGCAATTTCAGGAAATGGTTTATAAAAATCAGCAAATTGGCTAGCTTCAGATTTTAAGCTTCAAGGAAAGTTTCAAGGAATCGACCAACACTAACTAACTCGCCCCGTGGAGACCGCATTTATGCAAATCGATCGCAGTAATCAAGGCATCGTTGGACTAGACCTCTATCCAGTGGCGGAACGGCATCAAGCTGCTTTGATCGAAGCCCTAATTCGGGACCAAATTTCGTCGTGGAAGACTTATCCAGAGTTTACATCTGCTGCAGTGCATCGAAGTCTAGATGGTGTGCGGGTTTTTGTCTACAGCCAGTGGCAGTCCGGCTTCGACCACCGTGCCTTAAACCAGCCTGTTGCTCTGAGCGAATTCTATCCGCCCGATACGCTCCAGCTTGAAGTGACGGCGAGTAGACCCTTAGCAGAGCCAGTTTTAATTGAATCAGGCGATCGAATCACCCATCTTGCTGAATTTAGAATGATGCCCACCAACCAGCCCGAAATGGTGAAACGCACCGCCAGTGAACTCGATCGCGCCATGTCCTCTCCCGGACTGATTTCAGCTAGCTTTCACCGCAGCTTGGACGGAACGCGCATGTTCAACTATGGGCAGTGGGAAAGCCAGGAAGCATTTGAGGCAATTCTGAAGCAGCCCGGTTTTAATCCGGAACAGCCCTACTGGGCAGGACTCGCCCGGAATGAGTTTCATCTGTATCAAGTTGTTTTTGTGCAGGAGCCTGAATAGAGCCTCTAGCGGACAAACTGCCCCGCAACTCCCATCAGCAGCCCAAAAACGGCAGTGGTCAGGATGGCACCCTGCACGATCGCCTGACAAAAATCCTGCACCGCTTTTCGACGCCTGTCTGGAAAAAGCCGATATTTTGGGTTGATGAGTTCAATCAGTTCCAGATCATTTAAGGCTTCTTCGAGCAGCCGGGTCATCCATCTCACGATCGAAGACTGGCTCGATCGCTCCATCAATTGAGGCAACGAATAAACCAGAAAACAACAAAGTCCGGTTGCCGTGAGTAAGGGAAACCATAAACCAACATCGCTGTCTGATTGCCAGATTGAAAGTTGGCTAATTCCCAGCACCAGGGCTAGGGCAAGACTTAAGCGGCTAACGATGAAAGGTAAATTTAATCGATTATCCAGATTAACTAATGGCTGGAGCGATCGTTCTATCCCTTCTGGCTTTTGCCCCTCAGCGATGAGCTTCTGCTTCTTCTGGATAAGTTCGCTTTTGACCCATCGTTTCGAGAGGACAGCGCCCACAAGCAAAAACGCAAACAGGGCGGGCAGGATTTCAAGAATCAGGTCTGGATTGGTGGAGCGACTGAGAATTAGCCAATTGGAAGACGCAAGAATCAGATAAAACGCGGCAACTAAAACGTATTGATCAAAATAAAAAGAAACAAGTCCAATTAGGGCGATCGTCGCCGTCAAATTGGGGTTGGGCGCATAAGATAAAACCAGTCCGATCAGAAAGCAATTGAGAAAAACTGCAAACCAGGAAGACATAGCTCAACTCTGCGGCGGCTGATTTTGACCTGTCGGAGCGTTTCTGGCTTGCTCAGAGGCTTTGAAATCTTCTTTAGCCTGTGCGCCAAAATAAAACCCCAGGGCTGTCCCAATAATGGCAGTCAGAGAGTTAAGGATCAGCGTGACGAGCTGTTCTGGGCTGTTATCAAAGCTACAGAAGGCGGCTCCTGCAGGAACTGGGGCTTGAGGTGCTGGGGTTGCAGGGTCTGCTGATTCTGGAGGTGCGGCAGGGGAAGGAGATGGGTTGACCCCACTGGCTAGCCCAGGAGTGCTGCCTGCTGGAGAAATTGCCACCGCCGATGAGCATTGCAATGTTTTCGGAAAGAACCGGGAGACAAAGATATATACAAAAGAAGCGCCGATCGACATAGCAAAAACAAGCAGCAGCATGATTGCCAGCGCGGCGCGGGTGTTTTCTTGCTTAAGAGACAGCCTATTTTTTTCATCCTCGGTCAGCAGCCCCTCGGTCAGCAGCTTTTTATCCTCGTTTAAGGAGCTGCCTGGCTCTCCAACCGAGAAAGAATCAAAGCGGAGAGGATTATCAGAACCAGAAGTCCCTTCTGTAGTGATTTGCTCTGGCTCGTTTCCTGGAGAAGGCGCTCCTGCTGTAGGCAGCTCTGATCCCGAACTCGTCATCTATTGCTTTGCCATTAGAAGACTAATTGTTAAAAGAGAGACCCTGGAGAGAACCGTCTTCCTTGTTTGCAATTAAGATCTTGTTGCCCTTATCTGATTGACGCTTTAAGTAAGCCACCGTTTCAAAGACTTTGCTCAAAGCCTTGCGGGTATCCTTTTCACCTGTCAACTCTCGCAACTGCTGAACTGCCTCTGGTGAAAAGCTAACCGTTACGGGAGCTTCGTTATTGCTTGCGCTACCTTTTCCATATTCTGGCAAGTGTGCAGCCGAAGTCATAGAAGTTTTTCCCTTAATCAGAAATTTAGATCTAAGGCTTCTCTAGATTAACCCCAAAAGAGGGGTATTGCATATAGCCTTAGCATTGTTTCATCCTTCTATTGTAGAAGAACCGAATTATCGGGGAATCTACCCGGATGGTTAGCCCCATAGCATTAACTTCATCAGGACTCTGCGATCTTCCGGAGAGTTAAGGCGGGTAATGGAAACGGAGATTTATCGGACTGCTGCCCTGTCGATTACCGCTTGAGGCAGCGGTGAAGCAGCCGCTTCAGTTCGAGTTCGCACCTCCAGGTATACCAACAGCGCATTGACATCTGCTGGATTTACGCCGCCAATCCGAGTTGCCTGTCCAACCGTGAGTGGTTTGACCTTCGCCAGCTTTTCGCGCGACTCTTTCGAGAGGGTGGAAATAGCGTGATAGTCCAGATCGGGGGGCAGGGGACGATGCTCCTGACGGGCAATTTGCTCAATCTGGGTTTGCTGCCGCTGGATGTAGCCAGAGTACTTGATGTCGATTTCCGCGCCTTCCCGTTCCGCCTGGGTTAGGTCAGGATTGCTGAGCTGGTAGCGATCGAGATCTGCATAGTGAATTCCCGGACGACGGAGCAGATCTGCCAGGGTGATTGACCCTTTGATTGCCTGCTGGGTTTCCGCTGCAATTTGTTTGCCGATCGGCTCATGTTCCTTGACGCGGGCTTCGTGCAGCCGTTCTTTTTCGGCGGCGATGTTTGCCTGTTTGCGAGTGAAAAGTTCCCAGCGGCGGTCGTCGATCAGCCCGATTTCGTGTCCGAGAGGGGTTAAGCGTTGGTCGGCGTTATCCGATCGCAGAATCAGGCGATATTCCGATCGCGAAGTCAGCATCCGGTAGGGTTCGCGCAGATCTTTGGTACACAGATCGTCAATCAGCGTGCCGATGTAGCTCTGCTCACGCGGAAACACAATCATGTCCTGATGGCGGGCAAAGCGGGCGGCGTTGATCCCGGCGACCAAACCCTGAGCAGCAGCTTCTTCGTATCCGGTCGTGCCGTTGATCTGTCCTGCACAGAATAGCCCTTCAACCTGCTTGGTCATCAGTGTGGGATAGCACTGGGTTGTCGGGATATAGTCATATTCCACCGCATAGGCGGGACGCAGCATCACGCAGTTTTCCAGACCAGGGAGCGATCGCAGCATTTGGAGCTGCAAGTTTTCCGGCAGCCCGGTCGAGAAGCCCTGGATATACAGTTCGGGAATGTCGCGTCCTTCGGGTTCAATAAAAATCTGGTGCGACTCCTTATCGGCAAAGCGGACAATTTTATCCTCAATGCTGGGACAGTAGCGCGGACCTTTGGCATCGACCCAGCCGCCATACACTGGAGACAAATGCAAATTTTCCCGAATCAGGCGATGGGTTTCGGGCGTAGTGCGGGTCAGATAGCAGGGCAACTGCTCTCGCTCGACCCACACCTCTGGATCAAAGCTGAACCAGCGCACTTCCGAGTCTCCGGGCTGGGGTTCGAGGGTGTCGTAGTTGACCGATCGGCGATCGACCCGTGCAGGGGTTCCCGTTTTCAGCCGTCCCGTTTCAAAGCCCATGCGGTTGAGGGTGTCGGTCAGACCCACTGCCGCAAATTCTCCGGCGCGTCCGGCTGACATCGATTTGTTGCCCACCCAGATCGTGCCGCCCAGAAACGTGCCAGTGGTCAAAATCACTGCTCTGCAGCCAAAGGCAACGCCAAAGTAGGTTTCCACGCCGATAACTTCGTCATTTTTGCCCAGCACCAGATCGGTGACCATGCCCTCGCGCACCATCAGATTTTCCTGATTTTCGATGATGCGCTTCATCACGGCGGCGTATTCCCGTTTGTCGGTTTGCGCCCGCAGTGCCCAGACTGCCGGGCCTCGCGAAATATTCAGCACCCGCTTTTGCAGATAGGTGCGATCCGCCATTTTGCCAATCTCGCCGCCCAGCGCGTCAACTTCGTGGGTGAGCTGCGACTTTGCCGGACCGCCGACTGCGGGATTACAGGGCTGCCACGCAATTTTGTCCAGATTCAGCGTCAGCAACAGTGTCCGACAGCCGAGGCGAGCCGTTGCCAGAGCAGCCTCACAGCCTGCATGCCCGGCTCCCACGACGACAACATCAAATTCGTCTTGAAATTCGGGCATTGAAGAGTGACGGGACGGTTGTAAGGTCATTGCCTGAAAAGCTGCTGATGCGGGAGATCTTTCCCATTTTAGCGGGTTCGATCGCCCCACCGAGCTGCCTTAGCCGCGCATTTGCTGTCTTTCCCGCAGCGGAGCAGTGCGAATGGTGAGGGACTGCGATCGATCCCCGCGCTGTACGATGACTCGCAACGGTTGACCCACCTGACTGCGATCGACCAATCCCTGAAGCTGATCAGCAGAAGTAATCGCCTGTCCTTCGATCTGGGTAATCACATCGCCGCGCCGAATCCCTGCCTGGGCTGCGGGAGAATCGGGAACCACGCCTAAAACGATCGCCCCGTTTACTTCGGGCAGCATCACGGTTGCATTGGGGTCGCGGTTGTTTTGACGTGCCAGGTCAGGAGTCAGATCAGCAATTTGCACACCCAGATAGGGATGGGGCACATCTTCGCCGCGTGCCAGAACTGGCATAATTTGCTTTGCCGTATTGATCGGGATCGCAAAGCCAATGCCGGTCGCGTTTGCCCGAATCGCTGTATTAATCCCAATTACTTCACCGTCTGCATTCAGCAGCGGTCCACCAGAGTTGCCTGGATTAATTGCCGCATCTGTCTGGATAAAGTCCAGCCGCTTATCGGGGATGCCAACCAGCGCACTCGATCGATTCAGCGTACTGACGATCCCCAACGTGACGGTGTTGTCCAGTCCCAGCGGGTTACCCATTGCGATCGCCCAGTCTCCGACCTGCACATCATCGGAATCGCCGAGCGGCGCGGTCGGCAGTCCACCCCCCTGCACTGGAATTTTGACCACTGCCAGATCCGTCACTTCATCCACGCCCAGCACTTCCCCATCCAGGCGGCGTCCGTCTTTGAGAATCACCGTGACGCGATCGGCATCGCTGACCACATGGGCATTGGTTAAAACCGTGCCGCTGCTGTCCACAATAAAGCCCGAACCCTGTCCCTGAAGCCGCTCCTCATAGCCCCCTGGCGGAAAAATGCCGTCGCCAAAGAATCGCCGAAAGAAGGGGTCGTTCATAAACGGTTCAGGGCTGCGGCTGATGGTTCGCTCTGTGTCGATTCGCACCACTGCCGAACCCACGCGATCGACTGCGGTTGCCACAAAGCTGCGGGTGCGCTGCATCGCGGGTGCCTGGGCGATCGTCTGCGGTAAAGTCAGGTGAGATGGCAATTGAGCCAGTGGTGCTGCCCAGCCCGGTGAAGCGAAGCCAAGGGCGAAAACAATGCCTGCCACAACTGCCAGAATACGAGACAGTGTCCTTGTAAGGAGTTGTGCGAGTCTGCGGGTGATCATGCGCTTTTTATTCCAAAATCTATCCCAATATTTCAATCTTTCATTGCGATCGAGCCGTCCGATCAGCCAGTACTAAACTGATAGACAGCTACTTTCTTTAAAGGGCTGAAATGCCTCTCATGCCAGCAATGCAGCACCACGTTTAATTCTATGGCAATGCCTCGCAAAGCCGAGTGCGGTTTTCCCAACTCAAAAAAATCTCTCTCTTGAGACGGAGACAGGCTTTAAGACAATCGAGCCGTGCATTCCAGGATCAGCCGCTGATTGATTAGCGCATAGGGCTGAATCTCAAGGGCACGACGAAACGCCTGAATCGCGGCGGCATACTCGCCCAACGCCGCATGACTCAAGCCCATGCCGTGCAGTGCGCCAAAATGAGCGGAATTTAGCTCTACCACTCGCTGACAGTCGGCAAGCGATCGACGATATTGCTTTTGCAGGTAATACAGCACGGCGCGGCGATTCCAGGCTTCGGCAAAATCGGGCTGATCCTGCACTAGGTCGGTCAAAACTGCCTCTGCTGCATCGATCTGACCTGCCTCAATCAGAGCCTGACTTTGACTCAGAATTTCTAGCCCGTAGGCTCCCTTTTGGTGAAACCAGATCCGCCAAAGCTCCTCGGTTGCCTCCTGCCGGATTAGCTCATCGGGATTTTTTAGATCATTCAGGAGGCGATCGATCGCAAGGTTATCCATGATGTTGCTTTTAGGTTGCTTTCCTGGATGTTGCTTTCCTGCAAAAAGGCTGCGCTGTTAAATGCATTTGTGAAATTGCAGTTCTGGATTGGCAGTTAAATTCCCGGTCAAATCAGCAAAATTCAGCAAAGTTGAATTCACGCCGCTAGTACAGTTTTATCACACTGTCTTATCACACCGTCCTGAAATAAGAATTGCGCCCCAGCGTTGCAAAGATGACAGAAACGCTTCTGCAATTCAACTTAAAACAGTCTGAACTCTGGACGCAGGATCGCGAAAGATCGCTTAGGCTATAGTCCAAAGCTAAACTTTTAGAGGCGATCGAGCGTTACGATTCTCGATTTCAATGCAGGGCTACTGCTTGTCGCACACCTTTTCTTCAAGGAATTCAGAAAGAGGTCAAACTTTAAGAGGTCAAACCGTGAAAATTGTCTGGGAACAGAGCGTTTACATCGGCAATGCCCCTGTCTTCTGTGCGATTTGCGGTCACAGAGCCTATCCGGTTCGCACCCGACGCAATCAGCTGATGCTGGCAGTGCTATACAACAAACACGGCGTTATGCAGGGAGAAGCCTGCCGCGACTGTGTTGCTTCTGGCTCTCTCGAAATCAAAGCCCGCCTGCAAGAACGGATTGAGAAATTACAGCATCAAATGAACGAACTTCAGGCAATGGTTCAAAGCGAAATCGAAACGCCCAGCCTGGAAGAGGAGTTCCAGTTTCACTGTCAGGATGCTTCCTAAATCATGCCGACCTGGCGAAGAAACCATGCCACTGCAAACGACTCTCGCCGATCGATCCAGGGAATCTCTGGACGAAAGTGGGTTGCGCTAACGAGCAGGCAGACCAGGTTAATCGCCAGGCAAACTCCCGCCAGCGCAGGCAGAACGTAGGTCGGCAGCATAACGACCCCAACTGCCCACCAGCTCATTACATGCAGCATCATCAGCGCGGCGTAGCCCAGGGAGGCGATAGACATGATCCCCACTTGAGCGATCGGTCGCCCGACCCCAGTAAAGACCATGGCTTGCAGCGTTGCGATCAGGTTTGCCGGAATAACAAAGGCGCAGATAGCAATACAGTGTGTCCGCGAAAATTCAAAGAGAGGCTCCATCATCGAACGTTAGTTCATCTGAAAAAGAGGTAGCCATTTTGCTCAGACACGAGGGGGGATTGAATCCCTGTCGCCAACCGCAAAGAATCGACACAAAAGCGCCAATCGTTCTTCAGGGTTTGTGTCCAATACTTAATGACTGCCCCCAGCATACCTGTTGATGGCAAGGCTCACTTGCTTCCGTAGTAAAACGCAATTTCCTTATCCTTTAGCGGGGCAAATCCGGCAGCTTCAAGCTTTTGATTCAGCTCGTCTTGAGGAATATGCTTTGCGCCAATCCGCACAATTCTCGATCGCATCGTGTTTGAAACTCCGCTGCGCTGGCGTCCGGCTTCGAGTCCCATCACCTGGTTGTAGAGATCAAGCTTTGCCTGCGGGATCGGTGAGCCATCAAAATCGATCCCCGCTGCAATTGCCCGATCGATCGCATCGGCTCCGGTGGTGGATTCAGAGGAAGATTGCGGTTCGGGCGTTACGTTCGTCGTCATGAGAAATCTGCCTAATGATGTCACCCCCTATTATCAAGCACGGTCTGCAACCTGAGATAGAGGTAAGCAGCGATAGGAACGATCGCAAATAAAAGGGAAGACCTGTTTGACTTGCCTTATAAAGAAAACCTTTCGGCAAGCAAGTTTAGCTTGAACCATTGTCTACCCTGAAGGGGATAGAGCGATCGAATGAATCCGTGTCACTAGCTTTTTAGTTCTGCTAATCGTCTCAGCTAACGTCTTTCAGGTTTATTTCGATCGATTTTTTCTCTGATTGTTTCCTGCATCACAGTTGCCCTGAACGCATCGTTAAAGGTTTCGTTAAAGGTTTCGTTTTCAGAGTTAGTTCCAGAGTAAGCAAAAAATAGCGCAAGTCCTATGGCACAAAGTTTTGGTTTGATTGGTTTAGCCGTAATGGGAGAAAACCTCGCTCTCAACGTGGAGCGCAACGGATTCCCTGTCTCTGTTTACAACCGCACGACCTCCGTGACGGATAAGTTTATGCAAACGCGGGCGCAGGGCAAGAATTTTTATGCTGCCCATACCCTGGAAGATTTTGTGCAGTCGCTGGAGCGTCCCCGGCGAATTTTGATCATGGTGAAAGCTGGAGGCCCGGTCGATGCGGTGATGAATCAGCTCAAGCCGCTGCTGGAAGAAGGCGACATGATTATCGATGGCGGAAACTCGCTCTATACCGACACTGAGCGGCGTGTGAAGGAAATGGAATCCACCGGGCTGAGCTTTATCGGCATGGGCGTGAGTGGTGGCGAAGAAGGGGCACTGAATGGTCCGAGTCTGATGCCCGGAGGCACGGAAGCTGCTTATCGGGAAATTGAGCCGATCGTCACCAAGATTGCTGCCCAAGTGGATGACGGTCCCTGTGTCACCTACATTGGTCCAGGTGGTTCAGGTCACTACGTCAAGATGGTGCATAACGGCATTGAGTACGGCGATATGCAGCTCATTGCCGAAGCATACGACATGCTGAAAAACACCCTTGGACTCGACCATCTTCAACTCCACGAAGTTTTTGCCGAGTGGAACACAACCGATGAACTCGATTCCTTCCTGATCGAAATCACGGCGGACATTTTCAAGAAGATTGATCCCGACACCGGGTTGCCTTTGGTAGATGTGATCCTGGATGCAGCCGGACAAAAGGGCACGGGTCGCTGGACAGTTTCGAGTGCGCTGGAACTGGGCGTGAGCATTCCCACGATTACGGCGGCAGTTAATGCCCGGATCATGTCCTCGATCAAGCAAGAGCGGGTCGCTGCTTCCAGGGAGCTGGACGGTCCTACGGGCAAATACGAGGGTGACGTGAAGGAATTTGTCAACAAGATTCGCGATGCCCTCTACTGCTCGAAGATCTGCTCCTACGCGCAGGGCATGGCACTGCTCGCCAAAGCCTCTCAGGATTTTAACTACAGCCTGAACCTGGGTGAAACGGCACGCATCTGGAAAGGCGGCTGCATTATTCGCGCACGCTTCTTGAACAAGATCAAACACGCCTATGACGAGAATCCTCAGTTGCCCAACCTGCTGCTCGCGCCAGAGTTTAAGCAGACCATCCTCGATCGCCAGAGTGCATGGCGGGAAGTGATTGCGACTGCTGCCAAGCTGGGTGTTCCCGTTCCGGCATTCAGCGCCTCGCTCGACTACTTCGATAGCTATCGCCGCGATCGTCTACCGCAAAACCTGACTCAGGCACAGCGCGACTATTTTGGCGCTCACACCTTCGAGCGAACCGACAAGCCCGGAACCTTCCACGCTGACTGGTTCTAGCTTCGCGATCGACGCTTTGATCCCCCCTAGCTCCTTCACCTTAAAGGGGGGATCAATCCAGGGGGCGAAGTCTTTGTGAATTCGCATCTAGCAAACTCGCATCTGCGTGAATAGATGGATGTAAACCGGGAACCCTGAACCTGCTCTCCAGCAATCAGGCTACATCCCATGACGCATTCGCTTTCACCCGATTGGCAGCAGGCTCGATCGGTGCTTCAGCAAGTTTGGGGCTACCCAGATTTTCGATCGCCCCAGGCAGAAATTATTCAGACCTTGTTAACCGGACAAGATGCCCTGGTTGTGATGCCGACTGGGGGCGGCAAATCAATTTGCTTCCAACTGCCAGCCCTAATGCGTCGCGGATTAACCCTGGTGGTTTCGCCGCTGGTTGCCCTGATGGAAAACCAGGTGCAGGAACTGTGTCAGCGTCGGCTGCCTGCTGCCCTGCTGCACAGCGAATTGCCGAGCCATAAACGCCGTCAGATTCTTGGGGCGATCGATCAGCAAAAGCTGCGGCTGCTCTATCTTTCACCCGAAACCCTGCTCAGCCTACCCGTCTGGGAGCGTCTGTGTCAGCCTCATCTGATGATCAGCCGCCTTGTTTTGGATGAGTGTCACTGCTTAACGAGTTGGGGAGACAGCTTCCGCCCTGCTTACCGCCGATTAGGCGCGGTGCGTCCTGCGCTGCTGCATCACAAACCGCCCGGAACTCGCCTTGCGATCGCCGCCTTTACTGCCACTGCCGATCCCCAAACCCAAGAGACGATCGCCCAGGTACTTCAGCTCGATCAGCCGCAGAAGTTTTTGCAAAGCCCCTATCGATCAAATCTCTCGCTGTCGGTCAAAATTGCCTGGTCGCCGCACAACAGACAGCAGCAGCTTTTGCAATTTATTCGCCAAAGACCGGGCAAAGCGGGACTGGTGTATGTGCGAAGCCGCCGAGACGCAGAAGCCCTGGCACAGCGGCTGACGGAGCAGGGCTATTCCACTGCGGCTTACCATGCCGGACTCGGTGCTGCCGATCGCCGATCGATCGAGGAAGATTGGATCAGCGATCGCTTGCCCTTCGTGATTTGCACGAGCGCTTTTGGGATGGGCGTGAATAAGCCGAACGTCCGGTGGGTTTTGCATTTCAACGTGCCGATGCTGCTATCCGAATACATCCAGGAAGTGGGACGGGCAGGACGCGACGGCAAACCTGCAGAAGCACTGACGCTGATCAGTGAACCAACCGGATGGCTCGATCCCAGCGATCGCCAGCGACAGCAGTTTTTTCAGGCGCAGTTCCACAAACAGCAGCAGCTTGCCCAATCCCTGATGCGCCAAATTCCAGCCCAGGGAAATCTTCAGGACGTGAGCCGCCAATTTAAGCACAGCGAAATTGCTCTTGCTCTACTCCACAGTGCTGGACAGCTAGAATGGCAGGATCCTTTTAATTACGTCATCCGATCGCCGCAGTTGAAAAACAGCTTCCAGCGATCGCCTCAAGCCACAGCCCATGCTGCCCAAGCCATACGCCAGTACCTCTCCACAAAAAACTGTCGCTGGCGATTCCTGCTTCGCGCCTTTGGCTTTCCAACCGAGGCAGACCAGCTCAAGGGAAAGGGGAAAGGATGCGGTCACTGCGATCGATGTGTTTAATCAACTTGCCCGATCGCTTTACTGCACCTCCTACTGCACCTCAATTCGAGCCAGCCTCACCCCGGTGTAATAATGGCTGACAATTTGCTGATAGTTCCAGCCTTGTTGAGCCAGCTTGTATGCGCCATATTGACTCATGCCGACTCCGTGCCCAAAGCCACTGCCGCTAATTTCAAACGTCAGCGGAGCTGCTGGCAAATCCCCTGCACTGGCGACCTGTCCGCGCATTGGTTCGATCGAGAAAAGCGTGCTTTTCAGATCCAGCTTCTCCCGCATATCATCCCCATCGATCGTTATAGATCCGGCACTGCCTTCAATTTGCAGCGAAAGGACGCGCCCGTGTAGGTGACGATTCACGGTTACAGAATAAATCGTGCCGCCATAGCCGATCGCCTGACTCAGCTCTTGCGCTGATACCGTGCGCGGCTCCCACTGGCAACCCTGCATATCCTGATCCGGGCTGACCACACCTCTGAGATAGGGCAGCGGGTTCGCCCAGATATCTTCCACGTTCTCGGTATGTCCGCCTGCGCAGGAATGGAAAACAGCGTTGATAATCTGCCCGTTATGGGTCAAAACCTGTCCCTTGGTTGCATCCACAGCCGCTCTAGTGCTCGCAGCTTCCTCTTCCAATCCGCCGTAAACTTGCCACCGGGTGGTATCACCTACATCAAAAACCGCGTTAGCACTGTTCTGGCGCTGATATAGCACATAAGAACGCGCAGCGACAGCCTGGGCTTTCAAAGCTTCGAGGCTCCAGTTTGTGGGCATTTCTGCCCCAACCACGCTGTAGAGATACTGTTCCAGATCAACATAGTTTACAGCCGTCAATCCGCTAGCAGTCGGCGTAACCAGCGTTCTGCCCCGATACCACTTGTCGCCAATAAAGACATAGCCATCCGGACTCTTCGGCTCGACCCAGAGCTGAGAGGCTTCGACCTCATTGACAGCAATTTGTCCAGCTTTTGATTGCGCCATCACCGCATTCATGCCCGGAATTTGCGCTAAAACTTCTCCAGAGCCGTCCCGCAACACTGCATCAGTCGAGCTTCCCACCTTGACCTGATTCACATCCTGTTCGATCGCCACCCGCAGTTCAAGTCCTGCCCAAGCAGGCGCGATCGCAATTAGCCAGAACAAAAGGGTCATCCAGCCCGATTTTTTGCCGTAGCTCCAGAGCCACTTCAGCCCTTGGAACTTTAGCCCCTGAGTTAGCCCCTGAGACTGAGGAAATAGAATTGCGCTGTCGGCTGTTGCATGATGCGTTGTTGTCATTCGTCAGGCTCCTCTCACCTCAATACTCATCGTTCGCTTAAAGTGTTCGCTTAAATCTTTTGCTTGATGAATTTGCATCGAGCGATCAATACGAATTCTGCTGAAAACGAAATCACAGGAATCCTGGTCAATCTTATTTCAACTTTTTAAGGTTTCGCTACAAAATTCCGAAATTTAAGCGATCGATCCTGTAGCTATTCAAAATTTCATCCCAATTTCATCTTTCAATCCTCCCTTCCAGACCGCTGCGATCGGCAACGAGTTCCTCAACAGCGTGAAAAGACCATCCTCAAAAAAAATTCTCTATCTTCTCATCCCCTCATTCCCTCCCCCACCCACCTACCTACTC
>Ga0224722_1001273_pt1 | contig 14056 bp, 26 predicted proteins | sample Balambano_FR1_Me_FD_161646 | JGI IMG/M metagenome (GOLD analysis project Ga0224722, IMG submission 161646) | Freshwater sediment microbial communities from Lake Towuti, South Sulawesi, Indonesia - Balambano_FR1_MetaG | ecosystem: Environmental > Aquatic > Freshwater > Lake > Sediment | place... | reverse complement strand
TTCAGTCGGTTCACGCCGCTTACGAGAGTGACCCTGACCTGAGTGCAGCCCATGTTCATGAGATCAATCGCATTAAGGCAATGATCGCGGAGCTGCGCGATGCAATCAAGACCAAGTGACGCGCAGCGCGCAGCCGTGCTGATGCTCTCAACTAAATATATGGTCGAGCTGCCGATGGGACTGGTGCGCGTCGGCGATGTGCGCGCGTACTACACGGGTAAAGGCAATATCGCCCAGCGCTGCAACATCCCGCTGGCAAAAAAGTTCCCCAAGCGCGAGGACAAGCTGCGCTTCCTGTCGGAATTGTTCCGGCGCAAAATCACCAGCACTAAAGACTTGACATTCGCAGAGGCAAGGGCACTTGCTGAGTTGGGAGACGTGTTATGCTGACGATCAGTGAATCGCAGGCGCAGCGCACCCTCCGGCATTACCTGCGGGAGCGCCTACGCGCCATCGGTTATGACAACGCAACGATGAACAACGCAGAAATGCTGTATCCGGCGCTGCGCTGGCACCAGACGGAGAACGCACAGCGGTGCTGGGAGTGCGCCAGCTACCACACCGATCACATGCAGGAAATTGACTTCAATGGCAATCCCCTGCCCGGCGTTCGGTACTGCTGGTGCAATAAATGCGGGGCAGAATGGAGACGAGATGAATAAACAGAGTGAAAGCGTTGAGTGGCGTCGGGTTGTGGGTTTTGCGTGGCATTACGAAATCTCAGACAACGGGCAAGTAAGGTCAATTAAGACAGGCAGAATCTTAAAAACCCAATGTTCAGCGACGGGTTATGCCACAATTACTTTGCGGAGAGATGGCAAAAACTATGCGCGATATGTACACCGGCTGGTAGCGCAAGCGTTTTTTGGTATCAGGACAAGCGATAAAGTGGTTAACCACAAAGACGGGAACAGGCAAAATAATCATGTTGACAACCTGGAATGGTGTACGCGCAGCCAGAATGCACAACACGCCATACAGACGGGGTTGAACCAAAATTTTGGCTCAGGAAACTCGCAGTCAAAACTTACTGAAGAAGATGTGCGCAATATACGCATAACGGCATTTTGTGGGCTGAGTAAAGCGGGTGGCGTCAAGGGACTTGCTAAACGTTACGGAGTATCGCAAGGCGTTATCAGTGGCATTATCAATAACAAGACATGGAAGCATGTGGAGACGTATTCGTGAACAAGCAGATTAAAACCAAAAACGGCGCTGTCGTCAGTCGCGGAATAGAATGGTGTGATTATACCTGGAATCCTGTTGTAGGCTGTCTGCATGGGTGTCGATGGACAATGCCAAACGGAAAAACCGCCATCTGCTACGCAGAAGCGCAAGTGGAGGGATCACGCCTAAAGCCAATCTATAGCGACGGGTTTGAAACCGCTTACTGGATGCCGGATCGACTAAACCAGCCCGCAAAAGCCAAAGCGCCGTCTAAAATCTTTGTGGGCAGCATGGCGGATGTACTTGGGGCGTGGGTGCCGGAAGACCAAATCCGAGCCATCCTGGAAACGGCTGAGTGCAATCCACAGCACACGTTCATTTTTCTGACAAAGAACATCCGGCGTGCGCTGAATTTCCGCTGGCCAAAGAACTGCTGGGTCGGTGTGTCCACTCCCCCGGACGAGATGTTTGGCAAACCGCTGACGCGCAAACAGCAGACGCGGATGCTGTCAGTGGCGATCGCCTTCCTAACCGATCTGAAGATCGCCGGAATGACGACATGGTTGAGCGCTGAACCCCTGAGCTGGGACATCTCTGGACTACTTGAGATGGAGCTGCCGCGCGCGGGTCTCGGAATGCGTTCCGCCATCGACTGGTGCGTGATCGGCGCTGCCAGTGATAACGGACGGAACTACCCACCGGACGCGGCAACATTTGAGCGCACGCGCGATATTTTGTCCGGGCTGGGTGTGAAGCTTTTTTACAAAGGTAATCTGCGTTCGCTCCCGGAAGCTGCCGCAGGTTGGAAGGAGGATTTTCCTGATGCACGATAACGATACGCCGTCTAGTCCGGCAGTCATCCCATACGTTTTTATGCAGGAGATTCTACGCCTGTTCCCGGACGATCAAACGGCTGCAATGCTTGAGCGCATTGAAGGGCTGTACGCGAACCTATTGCGTGGGCGTGAGGGCACAGAAATAAGCCTTGTGAGAAATTTGTCTGAGCGCGAACGCCTGATCGTCCAGGTCATCTCAGGTCGGTTAAGCGCACTCACTCATTACCCGGTGTCATTTCGCGTGGAACTCGCAATGGCTATTGCGCTGATCCTCCGGGATGAGTTAGATGCGCCATTTTGGGGAGAGGATAAAGACGGTGGCGGAATCAAAGTCTAAGGTGGCTATCACATCACTCAAAGCCGTGAGGCGTGCCGTCAGCACATCCGCATTACTGGCGGTGCATTCCCGCGCGATTGTCCTGGAAATCATTGACGCAGAGATGCGGGTGCTGGAGGGCTTTGCCCCGGTGTCTGTTGAGTCTGCCCTGGCGCGCAACCCGGAGCAGATCGTGGATGTGCATGGCAGACGGATTGTTGGGCTTCGCCATGTGCGAGGCAATGTCTACGAGTCGGAAGAACGGTCTTTCAGCGGTGGAGAGGTGGTGTACATCCGATGATGAGCGCGGAAGAAACCTTAATCCGTATCCAGATGATGAAAGTTCGTCGATTAGATCGTAATGGAAATATCTCGTGCGACATGTGCCGTCTTAACCCGGCGACGGATCGCCATCACATCGTCACGCGCTACGCGACGATGGGCAATGAGCAGGCAACCAAACTGGCAAACCAGGCGCACATGACGGCAGCACTTTGCCAGGAATGTCACGGCGACATCGACACTGATGCCAACCGCGAAACACTTCTGCAAAAGCTCTATCGCATCAATGGTCGGGGTGACGCTTGGATTGGCTACACCAAAATGAAGGTCACATTATCGCAGATCGCCGATGCGGGAATTGTCCTGCTGTGGGAGCTGCCACACCCGCGTTAAGCCAAGTAACGCGAGAAAGAGAGACATACATGAGTAAGGTGCGCGACGCAATACTCAAGATCGGCAAAGAATCTATTCAACCCGTTGACCTGCGAAGACCCGTGTCATTTATCAGCACTGGTTCAATGCTGCTGGACGCCGGTTTCGGAGGATTCCCGCGCGGGCGCATTACCGAGTTGTACGGCGCGCCCAACACCGGGAAAAGCACGATGGCGCTGATTGCTGCTATCGCTGCTACGGAGCGCGGTGAAAGGGTGTTATGGATCGACCAGGAGCGCCATTTCGACGCGGGGTGGGCGGTTCGCCTGGGGCTGGATGTAGATGCCAGAGATGATGACGGCAACCCGTTGCTGGACGTGGTCGCGCCGGCGACAGGTGAGCAGGGGTTGACGCTGCTGCTCAACGCTGTTCGCAACGGACACTATCACTTTATCGTGCTGGATTCCATCGCCAAGATCAACCTGTCAGCGGAAATCGAAACGCCGCTGGACAAGGATACCCGTGTTGGCAGTATGGCAAATATCATGGCGCGCATCTGCCGCATGATTGGGCAGCCGCTCTACGTCTCCCCCACTGAGGTCGCCGTGCTGCTGCTGAACCAGGAGCGTGACGACATCGGCGGGTACATGCCTGGCACGCACTCACCTGGCGGGAAGGCAATGAAGCATGAGGCATCGCTGCGCCTGCATACGCTGTCCCCTCGCCAGACCTGGGTAGACGAGAAACACAAAGACCAGCTTGCAACGCTGGAATTCCGCGTACAGATGGAAAAGTCGAAAGTAGGCGGCTACAACCGACTGATTCACGGAGTAACGCTGGTCTGGAATCCAGAAGAAGACGCTTATGCTGTCGATACGGTTAAAGAGGTTTTTGTGCTGGCGAAACAGCGCGGACTGCTGCGCACAACCAAAGGCGAACCGTTCACCGGAATGGGTGGGGCTTTCTTCAACGGTTTGTCTCTCGGCGTTGGAGAGGCGAAAATACTGGCAACCATTGGACAGGATTACGAGCTGTTTAATGGATTGTTAATTGCTCTAAGCGAATCGAGGGACGTTACAGATGGCGCTGTACAGGCTACCCCGGAGGGAGATCAGGGTGAAATTGGCGAAATTGTTGCTGCGGGCATTTATGATGCCGGGCTGGATGGACAGGCTGAATAAGGAAGATGCCGGTCTGAGCGGCTACGACCCCACCGAAATCAAGACGACCATGACAGCACTGCGTACAATTGGTGTGGTTCGGGAACTTGGCGGCGCGTCGCGGGCAAAACAGATCGTCAGCAACCCGGAAGCGCTCCGCGAGATGGGTCAGTTCTTTATAAGGCTGGCTGACGAGATCGACAATCTACCCCCGGCTGAAGCGGACATTCGCGGGCTGGGTCCTGGCACGGAATAACGAGCAGCCCGGAACTGTTCCGGGTTCTCTGTTCACTGGAGGAAATGATGAGAGACAAGGTAGCACTGATCGCTTTTTCCCTCGCGCTTGCAGCGCTGGCGTATAAGGCGGCGATAGCCCAATACGAGCGTAATGAAAATGAAGCGTGGGAAAAGTTCGACGCTGAGTTTGAAGAAAATTGGGCGGCGCAGCGGGAAAAAATCCAAGAGCGCCAGTCCCGTATTGACGAGTGGGAACAGAATATCTTCGGAGGGGATTTTGAATAACGAAATGATGGAAAAAGGGGTTGCGCGGTTGCTGGAAATTGCAGCCCGCGTGAAAAATCCGGCACTTGCCGACTCGATCAGGGGCGCGGTGATGGACATTGAGCGCGGCAAACAGCGTTACGACGACGTGATTGCCGACCTGGAATCGCAGCTCGAAGCGCTGAACGTCAATATCTATATCGGAGGCAACGAAATCTAATGCACATCCTGATGATGTTTGACGTGGAAAACATCTTTATGAGTGTCGTTGATGTGTACGAGGACGCGCAGGAAGCGATCAGCGCGATGATCCAGAATTATGCAATCATGGCGAATCCCGGATCGCACGAACACGCGCAACTCACCAAGCCGAAGGCGTTATACGACCCGTACACAGCTCTGCTGATGGGGCATATTGATTACACTTCCGCAGCGCGCGGATACGGCATTTTGTACCGCGTGCAGACATTCACGTTGCCGGCGACGAAAGGCAGCTACGCGCACACGACCCGCGAGATCAACGCGCAACGCGATCTAGACAGCGAATTTAGCGGTGCCGTGTATCCGGCGGGAACGCTGGTCAAGGTGTTGAAAGTGCTGCGCCCAACCCCGCAAACGCTAGACTTGACCCATCTGGTATCGTTCAGCGATTCGCCGGATGACCACTGGTTTATCAACCCTGCCTGGCTGCGGGTCAGCCCCTATCAGGCGGAGCTGCACGCAGCATGGTCTGCCAGGCATCCGCAGCGTGATTACGTCGGGGTTGCCCGGCGTTTAGGCATGGCGTATGGCGGTGACTGGAGCGCTTTTTCTTATGAGCTGCTGGACAAGGCGCTGGAATACGAAGAAAAGATGTCGCAATACCCGCTTCACGCGGTGCAGGACGCAATGACCGACTGGCACGCAACGCATTTCGAGATTTAGAGGAGAAGAGATATTGAATATCGTGTATGAAGTGTTGGAATTTCGGGGCAGCACGACTACCGTGACCGGGAGTATGCTGCCGAAGCTGCAAAAGAAGGTATCGCCTGATTTCCGAAGCACAGCCCAAAGCATTATCAAGGGCGCGATCAACAAGATGGTCGAACACCCGGATTTCGGGTCGGGAATGCGCCTTATGAATGAAGCCGATGTTTTTTCACCAGCGCCTTTTAAGGTCGCAGTTGTCGCCGATTTCGCGTACAATGGAGGTGAATGGACGGTGAACGCTTTCATCGGGCTGCCCTCTGAGGCGCGTTCACTGATGGGATTCACCACTACGCAGTAAGCAGTTTACCCCGAAGCCAAGCGGGGTCAGAAAAGAGAGACACATGATCGAAGTCGAGAAAAAAGTCTATCTCGGCACCCGACCGAAAGCGGAACTGTTCCGGCAAAAACTGCTCAAAATGGGTGCTATTCCCGCAGGTCAAGAGAATCAGCTCAATCACTATTTTGTGGGCGGCAGACCGTTGCTACTTGCCTGCACGCCTATTTCGCCACTTGCGTCTGACCCCAAATATAATTGTGTGGCAAATTACATTACCCAGGCAAAAATTTCCGTTCGGACGCGGAAAATCAACGCTGATCCTGTGCTGCTGGTGTTGAAGGGGTCTTTTGTAAATCCTGAAAACGGCACGGCGCGCAGGGAGGTCGAGGTGCCCCTGCTCTACCCGTCCAACGGCGCACCAGTTATGAGCATGGAGGATGCCGCGCGTATTGTCTGCGGTGTCGCCTGTTATACCGTTCAGGCAAAATGGTCTCGCCAGCGTGAGACTTTTCAGTATGGATCAATCACAATCACGCTCGACAAGAATGCCGGGTATGGCTACCTGGCAGAATTCGAGCTGATGGTGACTGACGCGGAAGCTATCGCGGGCGCAGAGAAATACCTGCGCCTTACGCTCAAGGATTTTAAATTGAAGGAACTTGCGGCAGATCGCCTGGCGCGCATGTTTGAGTTCTACAATGCGCACTGGAAGGACTACTACGGCACAGACAAGGTATTTGAGGTGGAGTGATGACATTCAATTTTACGCGAACGGGAACATCGTCCCGGCAGATTGCGACACCCTATTTTGAGGATGCCCGCGCCAATATCGCGCCGTACTATGCAGCGAAGCAAACGCTGGACGCAGCGAAAACCAGCGTCCGCCAGGCACTTGCAATCCTGGGCGCAGGCGAGATTTTCTTCGACGAGGGGTTTGTCACGGATAAAGACGGGCGCAAGCGCTACGGGTATATGGTGAATTTTACCTACGCTGGACAGAACGGCGTGCTGCGTGTTTTCGGGCTGCCAATGCGCTCGGAAACAGCGCGGAAAACCGAAGCAACGCGCATTCAAGCGCTGCTGGTCACGCGCGATCAGCTCAAGGCTGCAATCACTGCCCAGGTCTTTAATCCAGGGAGCGACCCGTTGATTCCACACCTGCTGGCGGACGGAAGTCGGACGGTGATCGAGTACATCGAACAGCAGCGGCAGCTCCCCGCCAGGAATCCACATATTCTCGTTGAAAAGGTGGAATCGTGACCCGCAACCCCAATCAATTCTCTGTACTGGACAGCGGAAAGCGTGAATCGTTCCCAACCGGCAGCAACAGGGACGCGCAAGCCGGAAAACCAAGATTCGATCTCATCCCGCTGGACGCGCTGACCAGGCTTGCAAACCTGTATGCAGCCGGCGCGGTAAAATACGGGGAGAATAACTGGCAGAAAGGGCAGCCCTTCAGCCGTGTGTACGCCTCGATGTTTCGTCACCTGGTGCTGTGGGCAATGGGCAACCGGGATGAAGACCACCTGGCGGCAGTGGCGTGGAATGCTTTTGCGCTTATGCATTACGAGGACGCTGTGCTTTCCGGCGCGCTGCCTGACGAGATTGTGGACAAGCCTGAGCTGCGGAAGGCGCTGCTGCCGTTGATCGACCCGGTGGAGCCTTTCTGATGACCGAAAAGCAAGCGCGGGTTTTACACTACTATCGGCAATATATCGCACAGCATGGTTACAGCCCCACCAGCGGCGAATGCTGTGCTGATTTGGGATTGACCATTGGACAGTATCAAGGGGCTGTAAGGTCATTGTTGCGCAAGGGGATATTTGTAAAAACCCCTCGCGTAAATCGCGGAGTTACGGTTGCGGAATGGGTTAAGGTATGAAAGCCCGACCAACGTATTACTCACTCAAAGAGCTTGCGCAACTGCTGTATCCTGGCGACATCAAACGCCAGGAAGCAGCCTATCAGCACCTTTTAAGTGGAGCGAGGCGGGGTGAAATCGCGGGCGTCAAAAAAGAAAAAGGCGCTCGGTTTACAGTCACCTTTGACGGAGCAATTAAATTCCTGCGCACTGTGAAAGGGCGAAAACATGATTTTAGGGACCATGTCAGAGAGGATGAGCTATGAATCTGAAGCATGTAGCAGACGGGTTTAAGGTTTTTCACGGGTACGAGTTCGAGGTGACAGCCGTAGAAGACCCGGAATTTGAAGGGTATGCGATTGCCTCTTTCGAGCCAAAACCGGGGTACAAAACCGGAAACTGGATCGGCAAAGAGGCAACGCTCAGATACGAGCGAATCGGGGCACTGCTGGACAAATACGAACAGCTCAAGCAGTGTGTCCAGGATTACTGCCCGCCGTGCGCCGGGGATCACGAATGAAGCGCCAGAAGACACATCACGCCTACATGCCGACGGAATCGGCAACAAAAGCATATGCCCGCGCGATGTCAAACGCGCCGGTAATCTTTGTGTCGGAGCCGATCCACGATGCCACGCGGCTGAAGCGCGATCCAGTCTCCGACGAGGAGTACGAGCGCATTGCAGCAGAGGTACGTGAATGGATTGCGCAAGGCAACACAGTCATCGTGATGGGGAATGACACCCTGTAACAGCAAAGCATCAACAGCAAAAGCGTTGTAGCAAGAATAATCCACACAGAAAGATGTACAGAGGACTTAAAATGGCGGAGAAAATCAAAGCACTCGCAGAAAATCACGTTGTCCAATCAATTATCGCCTGGGTTGTTGTGCTGGCGATGGTGGCAATCCTGGTGATTATCCTGTGGCCAGTAGTTTCACCATTTGTGGCGAAATTCGTGGAGTATTGTGACTACCGTAAGCCGATCGCGGAACTGTCTGCGTATTGTTTGGCGAGGCGATAAATGAAACGGGTGCGTTCGCGCGGTTACACGCCATCAGACTTTGCAAAAGATGTGCATGTTCGCGCCATGACAAACTCAACGGCGACCTTTCTGTCCAGTCAGAACGAAGGGGCAGAGTCTACTTGCCACGAGCTGCAAACGCAGCAGCGCATTGCCACCAAAGAAACGCTAAGGCTGCTGGTTTACAGGCTGACCCACAACATCTTTGAGGGTCTGGTGTTTCAGCGCCCACATCCTAATTACTTGGATGGGCGCAAGCAGACCATCTCTATCACGAAGCCGCTGATGCGCGATCGGTGGGAATGCCAGAGTGATGGCGGGGTGTTTTTCACAATGAGCAGAAAGCAGATTCGGCGCGAGGTACAGTCGATTATCAACGGGCTTTTGGAGACGCTCTAAATCCTTTCCGTGATACAATAGGGGTGACATTCACTCACCCCTACCCCCGCTCCATATCGTAAGGCAAACCCCGCATGACCAAAGCATTACTCTTCGGTGTAGATACTAACGTCCGTGAGAAACCCGACCTGAACAGTCGAGTTGTGGCTACCCTGAAAGCGTATGGACAACACGCTGAAATCGACGAAACCCCCGTCCCTCCGCCCGGAAGCGGTCATCCCTGGCACAAGATTAGACTGACGGCATCCGGTGTCACCGGATATGTACGCACTGACGTTTTTTCCTGGATGCCGCTGGAAAGCAGCGTGTGCCTGGACGTTCCGCATATTCGGCAGTTCGGACCGGGTGCCGATGCGCAGTCAAACGACTGCGGGCAGGCGTGTGTTGCAATGTTTGTCCATGCGTACACCTCGCTGCGCCCCACTGTCGATATGGTTGCAGAAAAAACCAAGACCGGCGACAACCTTTACAAAAGCCTGGTTCGTGTCAAATCTATGGCTGACGCATATGGGATCGCGCTGACGATTTCGCTGACCGCGAGTGCAGCATGGTATATCCGGCAGCTCCAGGAGCGGAGACCTGTGATTGGACTGGTACATTACGGGCAGTTCAGCGCACGCGCATATCCGGCATTCAAAGGTGCGCACTGGCTGGTCGTAACCGGATACGACACCGAGCGGGTTTACATGAATGATCCGCTTGGCAATCCGGGCTGGAGCGTTCCCTGGGATGAGTTTCTGGTGGCAATCGGGAAACCCGCACCTGGTAACGAAAGGGCGCACCTGGCGCTGTCCCCGGAGAAAGCACTGTCTGAAATGCCCAGCCAAACGCTGGAGCAGCGGGTTGCAGCGTTAGAAGCGGCGCTGGCGCGTATCTCTATTGCGGCTCGTGCTGCGGGATGGTCGGTGTAGCTATGTATAACCTGATGATCGACCACTTCACGGCAAATAACTGGCCCGACGTTAAGGCAGAGCTGGCTGGCTCAAAAAGCGGGTTGGTGGTGTGTATCAATGCGAACGACAGCGCATCTGCCATTGGGCGCACGCTGGAAGTCGCCAAAGTGTTTAAGGGTGTCACCTCGTACCGCAAATACATCCCGGACAATGCCGCCTGGCAGGGTATTCCGCCCGCGCGCTTTGTTGAGATGCACGAGGACTTTGCGGGCACCGGCATCTTTGTCCTGGCAGAGAATGAACCCGCCTGGAACGATCAAGTGCTGGATTGGCTGTATGAGGTAGGCGTAGAAGGCATTCGCTCAGGCGTAAGGCTGATCCTGGGCAACTGGAGCGTGGGCGTGCCCGACCACAACCAGTGGCGAAATCCAAAGGCGCTGCGGCTGCTGAAGCTGATTGCGGATAACCCAATGCGATTAAAGCTTGGGCTGCACGAATATTTTCAGACGTTCTGGACGCGCTCAATTACCAACGATCATCGCCCCGAAAGCTGGCCCGCCAAAATCAGCCCGGATGTAACCCTGCACCACGTCGGACGTTTTCGCACGGTGATTAGGGTTGCCCGTGAAAACGGGATTGTGATGCCGCCCGGCTCTATTGCCATCACTGAACACGGTCCAGACATCCTGTTTGACCTGCCGGAAAAAGACTGCAAAGGTGCGCCCACCTGCATTGGAAAGTGGCAGGTAATGGGATACCAAGACTGGCAGGAGTATCTTTACCGGAATGTTCAGGCGTGTTGGGACGTGATCTACAAGCCCAGCCTAGAGGTGTGCGGTGTAGCGTACTACTGCATGACTGACAATCTTGGTCAGTATGGCGAATATAATGTGTTTACGATGTCCGATTTCCGAGACCTGTACCGAAAGGGTAATTTTATGCAGACCACTTCGACTCCCACTTCGCCGCTGAAGCTTGGGCGACAGAAGTTTATCGGCGAAACAGTCAATTTCCGCCCCGCGCCCAACACATCAGAGACGTTCATTCCGCCGATTGTTATCAAAGGCGGAGACATCGTAACCGTGCTGGGAGCATCCACGAAACATGACGGCAACAACACCTGGCAGAAGGTGCGGTTCAATGATCGTGATGGCTACGTGGCAATCAACATCGGACGCTGGGAAGAACTGCCGCCAACCAACGATAGCGCCCGCGCTGTTCTGATGAATGAAATTGCGCGGCTGCGGGCTGCCGCTGATGCTCTGGAAATTATCGCGCTGACGCTGTAATCGGAACTGTTCCGCCAGTTGATGAGACCCCCTGATCTCTGGTATGATGAGGGGGTCTTTACGTTTTAAGGACATCCCCCGTATCAAAAGCCCCAGGAATACCCATGAAACTCAAACAGCTCCATTTCTACGGTCCGCCAGTGCGCGGACTAACGAGACCCGACCAGATGAAGGCATTCGACTGGATTATCTTCGCGCCCGGCACGGAGCGCGAGAAGTTCCTTGTTGATGCCCGCGCTGCGGGCTGGACTGGTGAAGCGGTTCTTTACCAGCTTATTCATGGGCTGCACGATCCTGCGACCAAAAGCTACCCGCAGGGACAGGTTGGGACGTACAAAACGAGCGATGGCCGTATTGAGATTATGCGCGGGCTACCCCGCGACACGACAGCGAACCCAAACTGGAACAACGCAGCCTTTGACAATCGGACGCTAATCGACATCCGCGACAACTACCCGGACATCTTTGTACTGTATCCCGACGGCACGCCAGTGCGCAAAAACGAACGCCGCGATTACTTGATCGGAGACATCCGGCACTCGCGGTTTCAGAGCATCGTGCGCGCTGCCCTGGCAACCCTGCTGAAGCGCAATCCGTCGGTGAAATGGAATCGCATCTTCATCGACGATGGTGGCGTTATGTTCCGCCCTAACGCAGTTGGACCAGTGGCGACACGACAGTACGGGAAGGCAGACAGCGGCGTGTATCATCGCGCCGTGCTGGAACATCTGGCACGCCTGCGGGCGTGGGCATCCGAGCTGGGTGTCACGCTCTCCATTAATCTTCAGGGGCCCCAATCCCTTGAGAAAGAGTGGAAAGCATCAGTAGATGCTGCGTGCGTCAGCGGCGCGGGCGCAATCCTGCTCGAATTCTCGATGGTGCCGCGTTATTCGTCAGGTGGCGGCTGGTATCCCGTCAGCGAGTGGGAGTGGTACCTGGAAAAATCGCGGTACGCTGCCAGCAAAGGCGTCGTCTGGAATAACATCCCTGTCCAGGCGGAACAGGCATACAACGATCCCGAAGGTGCCGAGGGGCAGCGCGCTTGGTTTGGTGCCGCTTCAGTGGCGCTCACCGTCCAGGATAACGGCTGCGCGGGCATTCGGTTCGCCGACCCGGAGACCAGCTATGGCTCTGCATACGACTTCAGCACACACCCCGCACTTACCCGCATTGCGGAACTCGGCAAACCCACTGGCTCTGCGGCGTGCGTTGGGCTGGGGGTATGGGAACGTCCATTTGAGCATGGGAAGCTGCGCGTGGACGGCAATAAGCACACCGCCGAGATCATCAAAGCGGTCGCGCCGACCATCGCAGATGTCGTTGTCCCTGAGCTGGAATCCGGGCAGCCCATTCGCATCCCGGTTCAGATCGAAGACCCACAGGGGTTGGAGTTCAGAGTGTCGCTGACCACCGAACTGCCTGGCGCTGTGTACGAGAACGGGATTGTCACTGCACCGCCCGTCAACACGCGCAGCGGTGCCGAGTATATTTTCGCCATCGTCGCCACCAACTCGGCGGGTAAAACCAGCGCGCGAACGTTCTATATCACTATCGCGCCGAAGGCACAATACAAAGCACTGCTGGAAACCGCAGCGCGTCTCCGGGCTGAGGCAGAAGTCGTCGAAGGAATTGCCAACACACTTTAGGCGGAACAATTCCGAATATTTCAGACCGGACTTTTTAGTCCGGTTTTTATTTCTAAATTGACTGCGTATCATGGGCGAAAAGGAGAGTGCCTATGCTGCGTTTAATTGTTGCTCAACGTAAGGGCGGGGTCGGGAAAACGACCATCGCCGCGCACCTGGCGGGCTATTGGGCAAGCCAGGGTGCGAAGGTTCTAATGATTGACACCGACCCGCAGGGTGATCTTTCGCGGGTTGTCGGACTGAGACCTCGTAACGGGCTGTTCCACTTCCTTGTTCCTGGCGACGACGGTGAATACAAACCCCTCGATCAAGTGCTGGTCTCCGTGCCCTGGACAGCCTATGCTGTCGCCGAGCCGCCCGGCACGCTGGCATTACTGCCGAGCGCCGACAACACGGCGGGTATCGCAAGTTTTACCAATAATCCGTTTATCCTCAACAAGCGGCTGGCGCTGCTCGATAATCTGTTTGACATAGCAGTGATCGACTCCGCGCCTACCCTGAGTGCCTTTGATGCTTATACGTATCTGGCGGCAGATGTCTTCGTGTTCGTCACGCAATGCGAACCCCTCAGTGCCGAAGGGCTGCGCGAGGGTATTGCGTATGCTGAGGAATTCGGCGCCCGGCGAGTTGAATACGAGCTGGGCGGGCTGTCGCGTGTTGTTGGTATTATCCCCAACCAGGTGAGCGCTAACCTAACAATCCATCGGACGTTCCTGGAAAACCTGGTGAACGAGTATGGGCGCGACCTGGTGTTCCATCCCATTCCGACCAGAGCTAAATATAAAGAGTCTACCGATTTTGGGCAGCTCATTTACGCTTACGCAGCAAACGGCGGGGAAGCTGCTGACATGACCCGCATGGCGAAAGAAGTGGAGGCGGCGCTTCATGTCATATCGTGACCGAAAAAAGAAGCAAGCCGAAAACCCCGCGCAGGCACCGGAAGAGCGACCCATCGAAAACGAGCTGTTTCGTCAACTCGCCCTGGCGCGCGATCAGGTATCGCCCGATGCGCTAGCAAGCATTGTCCAGCGCAAGGATGGGACACTGGCATTCCGCTCTTTTGTGT